>OBOI01000710.1_pt1 | contig 10521 bp, 8 predicted proteins | sample 1670151 | NCBI WGS metagenome assembly OBOI01 (sample SAMEA104232303, study PRJEB22302) | sediment metagenome | biome: forest; feature: aquifer; material: sediment | place: USA | collected 2011-08-07 | depth 0.01 m | reverse complement strand
TGAGCACCCCCCTCCCCTCCCCTGGCGCCATCTCGGCCGGGACCTTAAAATCGTCCGGGCCAAGCTGCTCTGCCAGTGTTGGCAGGGTGACTCCGGCCACCACCGGGCCGGCCACCTGGATGGTCAGGGTAATGGGGTCACCGACCTTGACCGAGGTCGGCATGGCCGACACCGCAAGGGAATAGGAGCCAACCAGACCCGTGAAATCAGCGGGACGACCCTCCGTGGGCAGGGGCAGGACCTCAAGGGTGGGCTCGTTGGAGGGGACCACCACGGTCTGGTAGGACTGGCGGGAATGGCCGAAAAAGTCGTCGGGGAAGAGGCCGTTGAAGGGATCGCGCCCCCGTTGTTGCCGGTAGGCGCTCAAGGCCTGACACGAGACCGTGGCCTGGGGCAGGGTCAACAGGCCACTCTCCTTGGCGATCAACCGCCGGGTGAAGGAGACTGTCAGGTAGTTGTTGCCATTCAAGACCCCCTTCGCTTTCTCTGCCAGGATCTCGCCGCCCGGTGCCGGAATACGGACAAAATGGTCCGGGGAGGGGTTGGTGACCGTATTGTCACCCTCGCTGATGGTAAACCTGGGATCGGTGAGCAAGGGCAGGTTGAAGTTGAAGCCATTGACATCCCGGCCGATATACCAGGTCACGGTCAGGTTTACGGGTTCGCCGATGTAGGCCTTGGCCTTGTCCAAGGACAGGCGCAGTTTGAACTCATCGGTCTCCTGCGGCCGTTTGACCAAGATAGGGATAACTTGGGTCTGGTAGGCCTGTCCATCCACGGTCACGGTCAAGGTCGGGATCAACAAACGCCCCTCGCGCTTGGGGGTGAGCCCGAAAGTAAAGACATAGCCACGGTGCGAGACGCGACTCATGCGGCCGTTGACAATGGAGACCGACTCGCTGCTGTTCTGCTGGCCGCCCCGGGGCTCCACCATGAAGTCGGTGAAGGCGGAGGTGTCCGGCGCCTCAGCCGCGTCGCTCCCCTCTACCTGGACCTGGAAGGTGAAGGTCTCGCCCACAAAGACCTCCTGCTGGTCCACAACGGCGCTGACCGTGACCTCGGCCCGGGCCATGCCTGCCCCCACCAACAGGGCCAATAGTATGGTTATGATGTGTAAAAAACGCATATCACCAATCCTTGTCCACCGCCTCAATGCCGGTCGTACCCTGGCTCCGGCGCTGGATGGCATTCTGTTTCTCCTCATTCAGCAGCTCTTGGGCGGTCTGATCGCCGGGCTTGGTCACGGCGGGCTTAGCCTCGGCATCTTTGCCCGGCTCCTCTTTTCCCTCTGGGGGCGGAGAGGGCTTTGCCGCCTGGGCGCCCTCTTTCTTGGCCTCTTGCTCTTTGCCTCCGGGATGAGGTGGTTCCTGCTGTTGCTCCCCTTTCTTGGTCTCGGCCGTCTCCCCTTCCGGCTTATCTTCCTTCCCTGCAAGAGCCTGCTGGGCTTGTCGCATGGCCTGGGCCGCCTCTTCCTGGGCATTGGCCGCCTCAGCGGCTTTATTTTCCCGCAGATGCTCGCCGGCCTTCTGTTGGTGCTGGCTGGCCTGATCCAGTTCTTTCCCGGCCTGCTCCTGCGCCGGGGTCTGCCCCAACCTTTGACGAAGGGCCTCGGTCTTATCCTGCAACTCCTGTTGCGCGCCTGCCTGTTCCGCCATGGCTTGCTTGTCCGGCTGCTGCCCGTTCGCCTGCTGCCCTGCCCCTTGCTGTTGATCCGCTTGCTGCTGGTCTGCTTGCTGCTTGCTGTTGTCGGCCATGGCCTGCTGCTGGTCCGCCATCTCGGAAAGCTCCTTGGCCATCTCCTCCTGCTGACGCTGCTCCTCTTTCTTAGCCTCCTCCTTGGCCTGCTGCTGAGCCTTCATCTCCTGACGGACCTTCTGCAGACGGCGCTTGGTGACCTCAAGATTTCGTCCCGCCTCCTGAAAACCGGCATCCTGTTCCAAGGCGGCACGGAAATGACCGACACTCTCCTCAAAGGCCTGCATGGCCGCCTCCGGGTCCTTGGCCTCCGCAGCCTCGCCTTGGCGAAAGGCAGTGTTACCCAGGTTGAACTCGCTCTTGGTGATCAGGTCACGGCCTTGGGCCAGAGTTGCCGCCTGCTGGTAGGCCTCGGCCGCGCCTGGAAAGTCGCCCAACTGATAGCGGGCATTGCCCAAATCGTACCAGATCTCGGGCGAACTCTTGTCCTTGGCCACGGCCTCTTCGTAAATCTTCCTGGCCTCATCGAATTTTTTGGCCGCATAGAGCCCATTGCCGCGAGCCACCAGGCTGCGGGCCGACTCGGCTTGGGCCAGGTCTGTCGCCGCCAGTAGCCCAGCCAGCACCATAACTAGCAAAACGATCGTTTTCACTCTCTCTTCCTCTCCCCCAGCAGCCCCTCCAGGACCAAAAGCAGGAGGGCCGCCGCCAGAAAGATCTGAAATTTCTCTTCATACTGCGCCATGGTCTTGGACTCCAACTCCCGCTTGTCGGCGCTGGCAATGAGCTCTTGGTAGACCTCACCCAGGTTGATGGTGCCGGTGGCCACCGGCAGGTAACGCCCCCCCGGGGTGGCCTTGGCCATGGCCCGCAGGGTGTCGGCGTCAAGCTTGGTCCACACCTCCTGGCCCTGGTATTTGAGGAAACTCTTGCGCCCTTGTTCGTCGGTAATGGGGATCCGCTGTCCCTCCTTCTCATCCCCCAGGCCGATGATGATCAGCCGCACTCCATGGTCGACCGCCGCCTTGGCCGCCTCCAGTGGCAAGCTTTCGTGGTCCTCGCCATCGGTGATCAAGATGACGTCCTTGAAGGCCTTTGCCTGATCATCCAGGAGATCACGCAACACAGTACGCAGGGCGTCGCCGATCATGGTCCCGCCTCGGGTTACGGAGTCGGTGCCGATGCTGGCGAGGGCCATTCTGAAAAATCCGTAATCCAGGGTCAAGGGGCACTTGACCACTGCCGTGCCGGCAAAGACCACCAAACCGACGCGATCGCCTTGCAAGCGGTCCACGGCATCCTGGATGGCGAGCTTGGCGTGCTCCAGCCGGTTGGGGGCCAGATCCTCGGCCAGCATACTCTTCGAGACATCGAGCATAAAGACCACGTCCCGGCCGGAACGTTTCACCACCGTCTCCTTACGGTTCCAGGCCGGCCGGGCCAAGGCCACGGCCAGCAAGGCCAAGGCCAGGAGCAAGAGAACGGCCTTGCCCAACCGCCGCCCCAGGCTCACCGCCAAGGGGGTGCGCGCCAGCATCCCCGGCTCCATGAATAGCAGTAAGGCCACCCGCCGCCTGCGCCCGGCATAAAGAAATAGCCCCGCCACCAGGGGCAACAGCAGGAGCAGGGTTAGCCAGCCAGGGTGATAAAGACGGAAAGGGGTCATGGCAGCCTCCGCCACAGGGTGCAGTTGAGCAGGGTCTCAAGGAGCAAAAGGATGGCGGCGGCCAGGGCAAAGGGGAGGAAATACTCCTTGTAGTCCAGGTAGCGGACACTCTCCACCTCGCTCTTCTCCAGCCGATCAATCTCTTGGTAGACCGCTCGCAAGGCCTCGGCGTCTCCCGCCATGCGGAAGAGGCCACCCGTGCTCTCGGCCACCCGACCCAGCATCTCGCGATCCACCCCCTCGCCGGTGCGCACCATGCGGGTACCGAGCAGGGTCTGTACCTTGACCACATCGTCCCCGCCCACGCCAATGGCATAGATCTTAATCCCCCACTCCTTGGCCAGGGCCGCGGCATCCTCCGGCAGATGGCGGCCGGTGTTGTTCTGACCGTCGGTGAGCAGGATGATGACCTTGCTCTTGATGTGATAGGCCTTGACCCCACTTACCCCCTGAACGGCCAGGGTCTCTTCGGCGGTCTTCAGTCTGGCCGCGGCCAGGGCGATGGCGTCACCAATGGCGGTGCGGTTTTCCTGACTCTCCTGGGGCACCAGGTGGATGGTGTCGAGGAAGGCTGTCAAGGCACCATGGGCCAAGGTCAGGGGGCAGACGGTATCGGCATAACGGGCAAAGGTGATCAGGCCAATGAGGTCAGCCGGTCGGCCCTTGAGGTCCAGTCGGTTGCCCTTGACGAACTCGCTGAAGACCTGCTTCACCGCGTCCAAGCGGGTCATGGAGCGGCCGTCAAACTCCATCTCCGCCCCCATGCTGCCGGAACGATCCACCACCATCGCCATCGCCACCCCCTGGCTGATCTCCTCCACCTTCTCCAAGCCGGCCTGGGGCCGGGCCAAGGCGATGATCAACAGCACCAGGGCCAGCAGACGGAGAGTAGCGGGGAGATGGGGCAGACGGCTGACCAGCGAGGTGCTGGCCGGCAGCAGAGACACATCGGAGAACAACAGGGCCAAGCCGTGCCGCTTGCGCCGCCAATAGAGGATAACGATGGGGATAATCAGCAGGGCCATGAAGGCCCACGGGGTGGCAAACCTCATGGGGTCCCTCCCGCGACGGGCTGCGAAAGCGCGGGCTCGGTCTCGCGAACAAAGCGGCGACAGATCTCCACGGCCTCCTCCGCTTCGCTGTGGGCCGGGGTCTCACAGGCAAACTTGACCAGATCGCAGCGGGTTAGGAAGTCGCGGAGTAAAAGCCGATGGCTGGTGTTGGCCATGGGACCGCTCCCCACCATCCGCAACTCCAGCAGAAACTCCTCGGTAGTCCGCTCCGGGGCGCGCAGGCCGAAACGTTGTTCTATATAGTGGCGCAAGATATCGGAGAGGATGGCATAAAACTCCTGGAGCTCACCTCGTCTGAGTAGATCGGTGGACAACAGGCGATCCAAGGCCTGATAGGCCACCAGGTGCGGCGGCAAGGGCGGCGGTGGCGGGATGACCCGCAGGCGCCTCTTTCGCCACAGGTAGATGACCAAGGCCAAGATCAGGACCAAGGCCGCGCCGGCGCCAATCAGGAGCCAAGGGTTCACCGGCTTGGCCACCGGCGGGGCAATATCACTGATGGTCTCACCTGGGTCATCCTTGGCCAACAGGGTGTCAACCCGGATAGAGACAGGCTCGGTGCGCACCGTGGTGATGGCCGCTTTGGCCTCACCCTTGTCCCAGACCTCGGCAGCCAAGACCGGGACCTGAAACTCCCCAGGGGTAAGGGGCTCCAGGGTATAGTGCATGTGCACGGCCACCCGGCCCGGGCTGGTCATCTCGGGTTTTGACTCGGTGGCGGTCACCACCTGAAAGCCATCAATCTCCTTCAACTCGGCAAACTTAACCGCGTGGGACTCGTCGGTCTCGGCTCGCAGGTCAACTTGCAAACGCTCCGCCATGGTGAGCCGCTCCCGGTCAAGGCGGAGCTCTAAACGCAGGGGGCCATCGCCACCGTACTCCTTGACCACTCCTGCTGGGGGCGATGTGGTCGGGGCGTGAGGCCGACAGGAGGCAAGGCACACCCCCATCGCCACCACGAACATAGTCAGCCAGAAAGGCCGGCAGCGAGTCGTACGCATCAGTGCCGCCGCTCCCGTTGTTTGAAGAAGCGAACCAGCTCATCCACATGGGAGAGCGACTTCACCCCATCCCTCTTTGACGAGGACGCGACGGAACTCTCCCCGGCCGCAAGGACAATGGGGATATGGTCCACAGCCAAAGAGCCGAAGAGCCGAGCAAGCCCCTGCTGCCGCGCGCGCCCCCGCTCCTGATAACGGGCTTGAAAGGCCTTGTCCGAAGTGTCCACCAGGCAAGAGACCCCACGCTCGGCATCTCGAAGTTCAATAAGGCCCAAGGCTGGGATGGTCAGTTCGCGGCGGTCAATGATGGAGATGGCGATCAGGTCGTGACGCCTGGCCAGAAGGCCCAGGGGCTTTTTGAACTCGGGGGAGAGGAAGTCTGAGAGCAAAAAGACAACCCCTCGCTTATGCAGGACCCGTCCTAGATAGTCCAAAGCCAAACCGATATCGGTGCCGGTCGCGGTCGGTTGGAAGCCTAAGACCTCGCGGATGATGCGCAAGACGTGGGAGGCCCCTTTGCGGGGGGGGATAAAACGCTCAATACGATCGGAGAAGAGCAGCAACCCCACCTTGTCGTTATTCTTGATGGCCGAGAAGGCGAGCAGGGCGCAGAGTTCCGCCGCCACCTCGCTCTTATGCTTGGCCACGGAGCCAAAGAGGCCGGAGGCGGAGATGTCGACCATCAGCACCACGGTCAGTTCACGCTCCTCCACGTAGCGCTTGACAAAGGGGTGCCCAGTACGCGCTGTGACGTTCCAGTCAATGGTCCGCACGTCATCCCCTGGCTGATACTCACGCACCTCGTCGAACTCCATGCCGGAGCCCTTGAAGACGCTCTGGTACTCCCCGGCCAGGATATCGTTTACTGCTCGGTTGGTAAAGATCTGGATGAAACGGATCTGACGGGCCAGCTCACTGTTGATCATGGGACGCTGACGGTGTCGAAGATCTGACGAATAATCTCCTCAGGGGTCTTGTCCTCGGCCTCGGCCTCGTAGGTCAGGGTGACCCGATGGCGGAGGACATCCAGGCCGATGGTCTTCACATCCTGGGGGGTGACATAGCCGCGTCCCGCCAGCAGGGCAAAGGCCTTGGCAGCCAACGACAAGAAGATGGTGGCACGGGGCGAGGCCCCATACTGGATGAGGTGGCCAAGGGGGAGGCCAAAGGTGGAGGGTTCACGGGTAGCGGTTACCAAGTTGACGATATACTCCTCAACCTTGACATCCAGATAGATACGGCGGGTTAAGGTCCTAAGTCTGGCGATATCATCACAACCAATAACAGCCGCCACATCAGGTGTCTCCTCCTCGCCAGCCATCAACCTCAGAATCTGCAGTTCCTCATCGCGGCTGGGATAGCCGACCTTAAGTTTTAGCATGAAGCGGTCGACCTGGGCCTCGGGTAGCCGATAGGTCCCCTCTTGCTCGATGGGGTTTTGGGTCGCCAGCACCATGAAGGGTTGGGCCAAGGGATAACTGGCGTCACCGATGGTGACCTGCCCCTCCTGCATGGCCTCCAACAGAGCACTCTGTACCTTAGCCGGGGCACGGTTGATCTCATCGGCCAAGATGATGTTGGCAAAAATCGGCCCTTTCCGGGTGGTAAACTCTCCACTCTTAGGGTTATAGATCAAGGTCCCGATCAGGTCACCGGGCAAGAGATCCGGGGTAAACTGAATCCTCTTGAAACTAGCTTGGATCGCCTGGGCCAGGGTGGTAACGGTCTTAGTCTTGGCCAAGCCCGGCACTCCCTCGATCAACACGTGGTTGTTGCACAACATGGCCACCAGCAAGCGGTCAACCATGGCTTGTTGACCAACAATCACCTTGCCTATCTCCTGCCGGACCCGCTGCAGGAGTGCGCTTTCCTCCGTCACAGCCTGATTGATCTCCCTGACATCGACACTCATGACTACTCCTTATTATTAACGGGCTATAAACAATTCTCAGCTTAATGATTACATCTGCAACAAGATCAGATGGTTAATTTAACTTATGGAGGTCTTGTCATGAAAATGTCAGCAATTTCTTTCCTTGAGTGGCAACAGCGATTTGGAGTCAGCATTGTCCGGTTAAGAAGTTACATGTAGGTTTGGTGGAAATGATGATGTATTCCGCCATGGACACTCTCCGCCATGACAACGGGGTACAAAATTACTCCGCCCTGTCAGCTTGTCAAGACGAAGACGGAAATTTATCAAGGACCATCCTCGGCTGGTCTCTACCGGGCAGATGGACGGCCTGAGAAAAAATCAAGGCGAAGACATGGGAGGAGAGAGTAAAATCAGGACTATCGTGACGATGGGGAGGGATGGAGGACAAACAACCATTCGGCAAAAGGTAACGTGGCTATAAACAATTCTCAGCAGCTCTTGCTGGAGCGTCGTCCACGGCGATTGAAGCGTAATCGCGCCGTGGACGACGCTCCATCGGAATCACATGCCAGCTGTGGGCTTCCGGAAAATTTGGCTGAGAATCCTTGATAGCGACGAAAGGTAATGAATTTATCAACAGGTAGTATCAATCTGTTGATAAATTCATTAAGGGGCTTACGTTCAGAGAAAGCTATCGACCTCTTCGTTCTCTGGAAAGCAACAGACGATCATCTCCCGGTTCAGGGTGAAGAAACGATACTGGAGATGTTCCCCGTTCGGGAAGATGATATTGGCGTCAGTGACCGCAAGAAATGGGTTTTCACGGGTGTGACGATTCAACATATCAGTCAGGCGCAGGCTGGGCGGCTGATGTAGGCATCCTTCAACCATGGTGCCGTCCATCAGACGGACCTTCACCCGCAAAGGGGTAGTCTTAACCTTGGCGTAGAGGATATCTTTATCTATGAGTGATTTTTTATCGATCATGGTCTCTCTCATCAGTCATGTTTTGTTAGTGTATAAATAGCCATGACCTGTTCTACAGGCATTGCAATCCAGTCCACAACTCATTACATCACAGCTGGCAACCCGTGTCAAAGGGTTAGGTCGGAGATATCAGGGGCTCCGTCAAAGTCCGCTGTCAAGAGAGCTTCAACTCCCCTTGCAGTTATTAAATGCCTCCCTTGCACATGCTCCGGTGAGGTTGGCTGAGAATTATTTATAGCCACGATTTATCTTGACACCCATCTTGGCCAATCAGTAGCCTGAGGAGGGAGAAAGCGCTAAATGAGGCACCCCCAATTGCCACTATCCATCCCTTGATTCATGTGTTCCGTCAGAGGACAGGATTAATGAGGGAGGTGTCTCCATCAATAAAACGTCACGAGGGGCACAAACTACGACTCACCAGGAAGCCCCCACTGCGCCCCTAGAAAAGACAGTTGCGTTAGGAGAAGACAAAATGAATCACGAGACACCTAGCCCATATTGCTATTGGTTGCCAGAGTACAGTGTGGGCCACAAAATCGTCGATGAGCAGCACAAGAAAATCTTTTCCATGATCAATGAACTACATGCTGCTATTTCCTGTGAGGATGAGAATACCATCATCAAAAGGGTATTAGATGAAATGGCGGATTATATCGAGTACCACTTCGACACGGAAAAGTCCTACCTAAAAGAGATGCCGGAATTTACCGGTCACGAGAGAAAGCATTGGGAGTTCACCCAAAGAACACTTCAATTTGCAACAGAATATTATCGACATCCCAGAAAAGAAATCCTGCACGATATTGTATCATTTCTCTCCTATTGGTTGAAAGACCATATCAAAAGGACTGACATTGACCAATTCAACCTCTATTACCAGAGGCTAAATAGCAAATCCGTCAAACCATCCTCAGACAACGGTAAGAAAACCGACGATGAGAAAGGGCTTTAGTTAATTATGATGGAATCGCAAAAAAATTAAGTTGCACATAAATAGCCAATAAAAAAAGCCGGCAATGCCGGCTTTTTTTATTCAACTGTACTTTAAAAAAAAGTCAATTACTTAGCAGCATCATGCGTACCAAGTATTTCAGCTTCCTTATAATTAACTAGCTCCAAGATAGCCATAGATGCAGCATCACCAAGACGAGTTCCAGTCCTAATAATTCTGGTATAACCTCCATCTCGATCCATATAATCATTTTTTAATTTATCAAACAACTTAGCGACTACGATACCATTTTGCATATATGATAATGCCTGCCTCCTAGCATGCAAATCACCACGTTTTGCCAATGTCATCATTTTATCCGCTACCTTCCTTGCCTCTTTAGCCTTGGGCGTTGTTGTAACAATCCTTTCATGTTCATATAGTGAAGTTACCATATTCCGAATCATAGCATCACGGTGTGATGAACTACGCCCTAACCTTTTCCCCGCTTTCCTGTGCCTCATTTTTATATGACCTCGCTCATATTACTGATCTTCAGATAATTCTTGTGGTGTTGGTTGTATCCATCCATCTACCTTCATCCCCAGCGATAATCCCATCTCTGAAAGCAATTGCTTAATTTCATTCAATGATTTACGACCAAAATTCTTGGTCTTTAACATTTCTGCCTCAGTTTTTTGGACTAACTCTCCAATATATTTTATATCAGCATTGCGTAAGCAGTTAGCAGATCGTACTGATAACTCTAAGTCTTCGACACTTCTATACAAATTCTCATTGACCTGTATCATTGAAGCGTCAACATGATGCTCAATTTCCGGCTCAATTCGGTCTTCATCAAAGTTAATGAAGATTTGCATCTGCTCCTTTAAAATTTTAGCAGCATAGGCAAGTGAATTCTCAGGTGTGATACTTCCATCGGTATGAATCTCAAGGGTAAGTTTATCATAATCAGTTTGTTGCCCAACCCTTGCCTGACTTACAAGAATTTTCACCTTTTGAATTGGTGTAAAAATTGCGTCTATAGGAAAAGTATCAATCCCCATATCGTCTGTTTTATTGTTTTCAGCTGGTGAATATCCCTTTCCCCATTTAACTTGAAACTCAGCATTCACCTTTCCTTCATTTCCAGTAATTGTACATATGTGTTGCTCAGGGTTCATTACTTCAACCATTCCATCAGGCGATACAATATCTGCAGCAGTAACAGGCCCATTTGCAGTTTTTTCTATACGTATAATAGCAGAATTTTTTGTTTTCAAGCGGAG
>OBOI01000706.1_pt1 | contig 10619 bp, 7 predicted proteins | sample 1670151 | NCBI WGS metagenome assembly OBOI01 (sample SAMEA104232303, study PRJEB22302) | sediment metagenome | biome: forest; feature: aquifer; material: sediment | place: USA | collected 2011-08-07 | depth 0.01 m | reverse complement strand
CCAGTGAAAGCTGACATTTTGCTGCCGAACACCCGGCCGTCTATGGCTTGCCGAGCGTCGAACGCCAGCCCAAAGGCGATCAGCGCGCGGGCGTGGTCTGGCATACCCAGGGCAGCGGCAAGAGCCTTTCGATGGTCTTTTACGCCGGGAAACTGGTTTTGCAAGATGAAATGTATAACCCTACCCTGGTGGTGCTGACCGACCGCAACGATCTGGACCAGCAACTCTTTGAAACCTTCACCAACTGTCAGCAGTTACTGCGCCAGACTCCGGCCCAGGCCACCAACCGCGAAGACCTGAAAAAGTTGCTTTCGGTAGCCTCCGGCGGCATCGTCTTTACGACCATCCAAAAGTTCCTGCCTGAAGAAAACGGCGCAAAATACCCCACCCTTACCGAGCGCCGCAACGTGGTGGTGATTGCCGATGAAGCCCATCGCAGTCAATATGATTTTATTGACGGCTTCGCCAAACACATGCGCGACGCCCTGCCGAATGCCTCCTTCATCGGCTTTACCGGCACACCGATTGAAAAGGAAGACAAAAACACCCAGGCGGTATTTGGCGATTACATTGACGTGTACGACATCCAACAGGCGGTGGCGGATGGGGCGACGGTGCGCATCTACTACGAAAGCCGCCTCGCCAAAATTGAACTCTCCGCCGCCGACCAAAAACTGCTGGATCAGCGTGTGGAAGAAGTCACTGAAGACGACGAACTGACCGACCGCCAGCGTCGCTTTGCCAAATGGGCGAGCAAGGAAGCGGTGGTGGGCAGCACCAGCCGCCTGAAGCAGGTCACCGCCGACCTCGTCAAGCACTTCGAGCAACGCCTGAGTGCGGTGGACGGCAAAGGCATGATCGTCTGCATGAGCCGCCGCATCTGCGTCGAACTCCACAAGGAAATCATCCAACTGCGCCCGGACTGGTACAACCCCGAAGACGACAAGGGTGTCATCAAAATCGTCATGACCGGCTCCGCCAGCGACCCGCTCGACTGGCAGGAGCACATCCGCAACAAAGAGCGACGCAAAGCCATCGGCAACCGCCTGAAAGATCCCAAAGACCCGCTGCGGCTGCTCATCGTGCGCGATATGTTTCTGACCGGCTTCGATGCACCCTGCCTGCACACCATGTACGTGGACAAGCCGATGAACGGGCATACCCTGATGCAGGCCATCGCCCGCGTCAACCGTGTCTTTGGCGATAAAGAAGGCGGGCTGGTGGTGGATTACATCGGCATCGCCCAGGATTTGAAAAACGCCATGCTGATCTACGCTGCCAGCCAGGGCAAAGGCCAAATCACTTTCGACCAGGAGGAAGCCGTTGCCAAAATGCAGGAATTGTACGAAGTGGTAGTGGATATGTTCGCACGCTTCGACTATCGCCGCTACTTTGCGCTCGAACGAAGAGTAGGGGCGTATGGCAATACGCCCCTACTCAACTTCCTCCTGGATGCGGCAAACTACATCGCTGAACTCTCCGAGGTCAAAGAAGGAAATACCATCCGCAATGGCAAGGAACGCTTTAAGGAAAACGTCATCCGCCTGCAAAAAGCCTTCGGGCTGGCCGTGCCGCATCTTGAAGCGCTTAAGATCCGCGACGACCTGGCCTTTTTCCAGGCCATCAAGGCCCGCTTTGCCAAGTTCGACGACCAGACCAAAACCCGAACCAATGAAGAAATCGAAACCGCCATCCGGCAAATCGTCAACGATGCCATTATTTCCAGCGAAGTAATTGACGTCTTTGACGCGGCAGGCATCAAGAAGCCGGATATTTCGATCTTGTCGGATGAATTCCTGGCCGATATTCAGGGCATGAAACGCCAGAATCTGGCGCTCGAACTGCTCAAACGCCTGCTCAACGACGAAATCAAGACCCGCTCCAAAATGAATCTGGTGCAGGGCAAGAAATTCTCCGAAATGCTGGCCGAAGCCGTCAAGCGTTACCAGAACGGCTTGATTGACTCGGCGCGGCTGATTGAAGAACTCATCCAACTGGCAAAAGACATCCGCGCCGCCGACCAGCGCGGCGAAAAGATGAATATGCGTCCCGACGAACTGGCATTTTTTGATGCCCTGGCCGACAACCCAACCGCCGAAGCAGTACTGGGCGACCAGACCCTCAAACTAATCGCCTACGAGTTGGTTGAGAAAGTACGCCAAAACACCTCAATTGACTGGCAACTCAAAGAAAGCGTCCAGGCGCAACTGCGCGTGCTGGTCAAACGGATATTACGCAAATACAAATATCCGCCTGATGATCCGGCGACGGGTGAATATACGGTTTCGGTGACGAAGGTTTTAGACCAAGCCGAGTTGTTGGCGGATTATTGGACGAAGAGTAAATAAGTGATTGCCACTTACGCCAACACCAAGATAGCGAAAGATCCTCAATTCAGAAAGGTCAGGCAATGAGCTCAAGCCAATATGTGATTCTGCGGAAGGACGACTTTGATGGTTTCATCTCACGACTAGCGAAGCTCCAGAAGCTGGCGGCCCCGGTTGCAAAGGGGCACAACAACTTCGCCTTCGAGGAGGTGACCGCAGGTTATGAGGTAGCAGTCAAGTATATCCCCACGATCCTCCCTCCCAAGAAACATCTTATGCCCCAGAGAGAGACCCTCCTTGAATTCAATGTCAGCAAGGGGCTGGAATCAACACCGGTGGTTGAACATGAAAAGACCAGCATATTCGGCGTCCATACCTGCGACATGGCAGGTATCCAGTGCCTGAATATGGTCTTTTCGACCCGTCCCAGGGACTTCAACTATCTGACCAGGAAGGGGGGAATTACCATAATAGGCTTAGAGTGCAACGATTACTGCGATGAATACGCCGGTTGCGCCCTGGTCAACGCCAATCATCCCCACGGCGGTTACGACCTTTTCTTCACAGATATGGGTGAATATTTTATTGTCCATGTGAACACCCAGGCCGGGGAAGAGATCATCGAGGCCACCAAATTCTTTGCGGACGCCAATGATGAACAGTTGCAGGCCCTGGCATCTCTGAGGAAAAAGAAGCGGGAGATATTCAAAAACGAGGCGCCCATAGACCCCCGGAAGATACCGGCGCTCTTTGACAAGTCGTTCGACAGCAAGGTGTGGGATGAACTGGGGGAAAGATGCCTTGCCTGCGGCAACTGCACCAATGTATGCCCGAGCTGTTACTGCTTCGATGTGAAGGACGAGATGAACCTGGACATGAAGAGCGGCAAGCGTTACCGGGTATGGGATTCATGCCAGGCGGAACCGTTCGCCGGCGTGGCCGGCAATCACAACTTCCGCAAGGAAAGGGCCGACAGACAGAAGCACCGCTATTACCGTAAGTTCAGGTATCCTGTGGATAAATATCACCGGCTCTTCTGCACTGGATGCGGGAGGTGCAGCCGCACCTGCATGGCCGGGATAAGGCTTAAGGAGACGCTGAACGCCCTGATAAAGGAACAGGCTAAATGATATGGAAAAAATGGCCATAAACGACTCAAATTACAGGATCAGGAAGGGAAAGATCATAAGCACCAGGCAGATGACCCCCCACGAGAAGCTCTTCGAGATCGCACTCGATGGCGACAGGGGCCTGGACCATGATCCGGGTCAGTTCGTAATGGTCTCCATGTTCGGGGTTGGCGAGGCGCCCATATCGGTATGTTCTTCACCCACACACCGCGGCTCCTTTGAGCTTTGCGTCAGGGCGGCGGGGCGGGTCACCGAGACGATGCACAGGCTTGAGGCAGGGGACGAGATCGGGATAAGGGGACCTTTCGGTAAGGGCTTCCCTATAAGGGTACTGGAGGGGAATGACCTTCTGATCGTAGCCGGGGGACTGGGAATTGTTCCTTTGAGGTCGTTGATAAACTTCGTTTTCGACAACAGGAAGGATTTCGGCAAGGTACATACCCTTTTGGGGTGCAAGTCCGTGGACGATATCCTGTTTGGTAATGAGCTTGAGCAATGGAGGATGAGGATGGACGTCCACTACGAGTGCACTCTGGACAAGGGCTCAGTCGAGTGGACAGGGCATGTTGGGTTGATAACCTCCCTCATACCCGGTGTCCACCTGGAGCCTGAAAGGACATTCGCCATTGTGGTAGGGCCCCCCATCATGTTCAGGTTTGTGATAAAGGAGCTTTTGGCAAAGAACATCCCGGAGAGCCAGATACTAGTCTCCCTGGAAAGGCATATGAAGTGCGGGGTGGGAAAGTGCGGCCACTGCCAGATACAGGACTATTATTGCTGCACGGATGGCCCGGTCTTCAAATACAGCGATATAAAGCATATAAAAGAGGCCTTGTGATATGAAGAAACCAAAGGTAGCCTTTTTTGATTTTACCTGCTGCGAGGGGTGCCAGCTCCAGGTGGCAAACCTGGGGGAAGAACTCCTTGACCTCTTAGGCGTCATAGACGTGGTGGAGTTCAGGGAGATTATGTCTGAGAAGTGGGATGGGGACTTCGACGTAGCCATAGTGGAAGGGAGCATCACAGACGCCCACGGAACGGAGCGGATAAAGAAGATCAGGGAGAGATGCAAGGTACTGATAGCTTACGGCTCCTGCGCCACCATCGGCGGGGTCAACGGGATTAAAAACGGTTTTGACCTGGGGGAGATCGGGAAATATATCTACGGTTCGAGCTACCGCTTCTTCCCCACCGAGGAGACAAAGCCGCTCCATGAGGTGGTCAAGGTTGACTACTTCGTCAACGGCTGCCCCATATATCTCCCCGAATTCAAGGAGGCGCTAAAGGCGGCACTCCAGGGAATACCTTACCATGTCCCGGACTACGCTGTATGCGTGGAATGCAGACAAAACGAGAACGTCTGCATGTATGAAAAAGGGGTAAGCTGCCTGGGTCCTGTTACCAGGGGAGGTTGCAACTCCTGGTGCGTGAACAACGGGAACATCTGCTATGGGTGCAGAGGGATGGTGAGCAATCCCAATGAGAAAGGGATGAAGGATGTCCTTGCCAGGTACAACGTCCCCCTCGATCAGATAATGAACAAGATGGGGATGTACAATAAGTGCATGGAGAAGAAATAGTATGCACAAGGATATGTCGATAAACGTAGAATACCTTACGAGGGTTGAAGGACACGGGAACATCGTGGTGAACGTAAGGGAAGGACGGCTTGAGCAGTGCCGCCTCGACATAGTAGAATCCCCCCGGTTCTTTGAAGGGATGCTCCGGGGAAGGCCGGTATTTGAGGCCCCCCATATCTCAAGCCGCATATGCGGGATATGCTCCTGCGGCCATACACTGGCCTCCATCCAGGCTGCGGAAGACGCCCTGGGCGTCACACCGACCGAACAGACGACAAAGCTCCGCAGATTGATGCTCAACTACGAGATAATGGACAGCCATATACTCCACATATACATCCTGGCGGCGCCGGACCTGGCCGGTGCAAAGAGCGTCATCCCGATGATAGAGACCCACAACCAGGCCGTAAGAAGGGCCTTAAGGATGAAAAAAGAGGTAAACAACGCCTGCGACATCCTCACGGGACGACACGTCCATCCCATAACTGCCATTATAGGCGGCTTCACTAAACTCCCGCGGGCAAACGACCTTAATACCATGCACAACCTGCTTACCGGCCTCAGGGGCGATACGGAGGCGACTGTTGAACTGGTCTCCACTTTTGACTTCCCCGTCTTCGAGAGAGAGACCGAGTATGTGTCTCTGGTTAGCGACGGCCCTGATTACCCGCTCCTTTCCGGCGACCTGGGCTCATCGGACGGGATCAGGATGAACAAGCGAGATTACCGGAGGATGACCAACGAGTTCATCGTGCCGCACTCATCGGCAAAGCATACAAAGCTGAGCCGCGACGCCTATGCGGTGGGGGCACTTTCCCGGTTGAACATGAATTACGACAAGCTCCACCCCCTGGCCAGAAAAACCGCCGCAAGACTGGGGATAAGGCCCCGATGCACAAACCCCTACCTCAATACGGTGGCGCAACTGGTGGAGTGGGTCCACTGCCTTGAGGAATCGATTGCCATCATTGAAGAGTTGCAGAAGAGCGGCCTGGATTACCGTCAGGAGATAGTGGTAGGAGTGAACGAGCAGAAGAATATCAAGGTGAAAAAGGGTAACGGCGTGGGGGCGGTTGAAGTCCCCAGGGGCATTCTATACCACAACTACGAGATAGACGAAAACGGCGTCATCGTTGACGCCAACTGCATCATACCGACCAACCAGAACCTGCGTAATATCGAGCACGACATGGAAAAGCTGGTCCCGGAGATCATGGACAAAAGCCAGGATGAGATTACCCTGGCCCTGGAGATGCTGGTCCGGGCCTACGACCCCTGCATATCCTGCTCAACCCACATCCTGAAGGTTTCCTTTGTTAACTGCTGATGTAATCGAACTTCTCAAACCAGAATCAAGCGGCACTCTGCTGGTCATAACCGTGGGGAACCTGCTCAGGTCTGACGATGGAGTCGGGCCTTATATCGCCGCACAGGCAAAAAAGCCAAAAAACGGGATCATCATCCTCGATGCAGGGGAAAGGCCGGAAAATATCCTATGGAAGGCAATTGAGGTCAGGCCGGAAAGAGTAGTCATCATAGACGCCGCAGACTTCGCGGGAGAGCCGGGTGAGGTGCGCGTCATACCGGAAGAGTTTATGCCGGAAAATCCCATAAGCACCCACAGGTTCCCCCTGCGGGTCATATCCAGGCTTGTGACAGAGGACACCGGAGCCAGGGTAGACTTCATATGCATACAGCCGGAGAGTGTAGGGTTCGGGGAGGGACTTTCGGACACCGTCAGGTCATCGGCAGAGGAGATTGTAACGATGCTGAGCGCCAGGGAGTGAAGGGATGCTTTGCCTCCCCTTTACATAAAAGTGGGGATGATCTCATCAAAAGAGCTCGTTTAAGAACTTGGTGATGCGGCCCCTCTTCTTTTTACTTTTCCCTTGGCCGGTAGCCTTGGGGTTGACGATGGTCCTGTTGAAATCGATCCGCCATTCCCCCCCCTCCTTGATCATCTCCAGATTCAGCGTTTCGCGACCATAGAGCATGAAGGGGCTTGAGACCATCGCCACAGCCTGCCTTTTATCATACTTGTTAAAGGTGACCTCATGGATTATGAAATTCTGGAACTTGATGCGATTTTCCTTATGATCGTTGGCGAAATCGTTCAGGGCATACGCTTTTTTCGACACCTCGGAGAGTTGTTCATAAGCGCCCCGATAATCACCCGCCGTGACATTCTGCAAAAACCCATTCACCCGCTTGACGATGAGGGTTGTATCGCGGCTTGGCGCCGTGATGAAAAATAGAAAAATCAACATTACGGCGGCCAGGACGGAATATCCCGCCACGGCATACCATTTCTTCCATCTGAAGACATTTTCGTAAATCCATTTTCGTTCTACGAAAATGATCGTGCCGATCAAGATGACGATGAGAGCGTAGGCGAGGACACTGCCCTGCAGCAGGGAAGCAACGCCCATTCCGAGCAAAGTGTTTATAAGCGCAACGTAAATATTTTCTTTTTTCAACGCTTTCCGCCTTTCATGATGCCCCCGTCAAAAGTCCAAAATCCCCCCCCTTCTGACGATATGAAGAACGGAGGAATTATCAAAATGGCTAAGCTCGTCAAAAGTCCAAAATCCCCTCCCCCTCTGACGGGGGAGGGTTAGGGCGGGGGTGACAAGGTACCGTATTCCTGAATATTATTCCCCCCTCCCTTTTCTTCCCTCCTTTAGGCCCTTTGGGTCCGCCAGGGGAGGGAAATTTTACTTTTGACGAGGGAGTCTTTCATGGAGCACCGGAGAAAAATAAAACGGGAAGATATCTCACGGAGTCCCTTGTTCATTCAGCTTCAATACGGCTTCACTCGTGCCGCCCGAAACCCACCGGGTTGTAAACCCCAAGCGCCGGAAGATACTGAGCATTTTCTCGTTCTCCGTGAGGACATCTGCCCGGACATCCTCAAGGCCTCTTTCGCGGGCTATCTCGATGAGCACCTCGACAAGTTTATAACCGAGGCCTTTCCCCTGGAACCTGTCGTGGACAAGGACGGCCACTTCGCCGGATGTCAGGTCGGGGCTCATAAAAAGTCTGGCAACCCCTATCATCTTTTTCTTTCCGTTCTCCCGCAATTCCGCAACGATTGCCATGTGCCGGTCGTAGTCGATATTACAGAAAAGGATAAGCCGCTCATGGGATATATCTTTGATAGCAGAGAAGAACCTGGCCCTCAATGTTTCTGGAGACAAGGTCGAGAGCATCTCGTGCTCAGCGGGCTCATCTTCGGGTCTTATGGGCCTCAGAAGCACTGCCGTCCCTTCAGTCAATTGCCAGGGTTTGATGTACTTTGTTGGATAGGGAGTGATAATCAAGTGAGGATAGGGCGATCTGTCAGTAGCATCATAATTCTTGTCAATAATGATTCGTGCGTCCAGGGCGGAGGCCTTGCTATTCGATATGGCAAGAGGATTTATGTCGATTTCCGCTATTTCGGGGAAGTCAATGATAAGATTGGAAAAATTGACAATGATTCCCTCGATCCCTTCAAAATCAGCCGGCGGTTTGCCCCGAAAGCCCTGGAGCATTTTGAATACCTTCGTGTCCTGTATCAACATCTTTGCCAATGTCCGGTTGAGCGGTGGAAGCCCGATCGAAAAGTCTTTGATGAACTCGGCCGTCGTCCCTCCCATCCCAAAGAGGATAACCGAACCGAAGTCCTTATCCTTCTTGGCCCCAAGGATGAGCTCGTAATCAATATCTGTGACCATCTTTTCTACAACTACACCCGTTATGGCCGCTTCCGGGGCGCGTTTCTTCAGCCTTTGCATCAACTTCTCATAGGCTTCCTTCAGGGCAGCGCTTGAATCTATTCCCATGATGACGCCGCCCACATCGCTTTTGTGGGAGATGTCCGGGGAAACAACCTTGATAACGACCGGATAGCCCACCTTTTCTGCTATGCTCACCGCTGCTTCCGGATTGCAAGCGAGCTTCGCCATTGTCACCGGAATACCGTAGGTCATGAGAAAATCCTTGGACTCTTCCTCGTTGAGAAGCGTCCGTCCTTCCTTAAGGGCCATCTTGAGAAGCTCTTTCAGGTGATCTTTCGAGGGCGCTACGTGCGCCGGCGACTCGTCAGGGGTTTCATAGAGTTCGTCGAGATGCCTCTTATACCTGCACATATTCACATAAGTTCTGACGGCCTCCTCCGGAGTGTCGTAGTTCGGGATGCCGTTCTCAACAAAAATGTTTCTCCCCTCTTCGACTTCCTTGCCCCCCATCCACGTTGCGATGACAGGCTTCGAGGCGTTTTTCGCAATATCGGCCACCGCTTGCGCAAGCTGGGTTGAAGGGGCAGAGTCCAGGGGCACGTAAATGACGAGCACTCCGTCCACCATGGGGTCGCCGAGGCATATGGCGAGCGCTTTCGTAAACCTGTCGACGGTTGCGTCTCCCAGCACGTCAACAGGATTCGCTTTGCTCCAATAGGACGGCAAAAAGGCGTTGAGTTGTTTCATGCTTCCTTCGGAGAGTTCCGCCAGTTCTCCACCCAGTTGAAGAAGGGCGTCGGTGGCCATCACGCCAGGTCCGCCGGCAGACGTTACTATGGCGAGCCTCGGGCCGGCCGGCAACCTCTTCGAATCCAAAACCTGGGCAGCGTTGAAGAGTTCCGCTATTTCCCCGACCCTTACGGCGCCGGCCCTCCTGAAGGCTGCTTCATATACCGCGTCGTCCCCTGCCATCGCGCCGGTGTGGGAATGGATTGCCCTTGCACTCTCTGCAAATCGCCCCGGCTTCAAAATGATGATAGGTTTGCGGCGGGCGAACGCCCGGGCCGCACTCATGAATTTTCTCGCGTTGCCCACACCCTCCATATAGATCAGGATGCTCCTGGTAGCCTCGTCATCTCCGAGAAAATCGATCATGTCGCCGAAGTCGATATCAATCATGGAACCGAGTGATGCAAACATGCTAAAGCCTATCCCCGCGCTGACCGCCCAATCGAGTATCGCGCTGCCGAGGGCGCCGCTCTGAGAGATGAAGGCGATATTACCCGGTGGAGGGTTGCCCCGGAGAAAGGTCGCATTTAAGCCCAGGCCAGGGCGCACAAAACCGAGGCAGTTTGGTCCCATAATACGCATCCCATATTTTTTCCGGAGACCGTCGATTTCGCTCTCTAACTGTGTGCCTTCTTCACCAATCTCCTTGAACCCGGCGGAGATTATTACTACCCCCTCTACGCCTGCCTGGCCGCATTCCTCAACCACACCAGGCACTGACCGGGCAGGAGTTGCCACAACGGCCAGATCCACGTGCTCGGGAACGCCTGTGATGGTGGGATAGCTTTCCACGTCCAATACCTTGCTCGTATGGGGATTTACCGGAAATATCCTCCTCTCTTTTGACCGGAGCAGGTTCTCCATGATTGTCCGTCCGAGGGCGCCTTCCTTCTCAGTCGCGCCGATCAGGGCTATTGTTTTGGGATCAAACATCACTTGTATGTGACTCATTTTCTGTTCCCCCTTTACATTAGCCAGCGTTTTTTCATTAGTAGATATGAGAAGAAAAAGGTTAATAGTCCGACTAAAAGCAAATATATCCACTCCAGAGATAGATTTGATATTCTGCCCTCC
>OBOI01000703.1_pt1 | contig 10680 bp, 10 predicted proteins | sample 1670151 | NCBI WGS metagenome assembly OBOI01 (sample SAMEA104232303, study PRJEB22302) | sediment metagenome | biome: forest; feature: aquifer; material: sediment | place: USA | collected 2011-08-07 | depth 0.01 m | reverse complement strand
CATCAACACTTGGGCAGTAGTAGTCTGACGGTGGTTCTGTCGGTGATGACGCAGAGGCCCATTCGAGTGAAGTCATAATTCTCTAGGTGTTTTCCAATTGGTACCGCATAGGGGGGTTCCGCGTCGCTGCGGCTCCTTGCCCTGGGCAGCGCCAACGTGCCACTGGCACGTTGATCGACTCTCAGACTGCGCTGCGGCTTGTCTTCGCTTCTGCCCGTTCGATCCCCCGTTTTTAAACGAGGCTTATCTCTATCTATATGAACAACCGTATTGGCAAAACGAAGTTGGTGCGCAATTACCGCATAGGGGAATCGAACCCCTGTTTACTGGCTGAGAACCAGTCGTCCTAGCCACTAGACGAATGCGGCCTGTCTGTGGCTTGGGTTATTCGCCACTCATTGGTATTGATTATACTGAAAAGACTAAGAAAATACAAATAAATCCGAATGGTATCCGAATTAAACCAAATACGCCCCGATGTTGCATCGGGACGTATCGTATTCGGATCGATTCGAAAATTATTCGGTTCGATTCGTACTATATCAATGTCTCCCGATTCAGTGGGAACGTGGTGCCATCCATGATACTCTCTGACCCCCTAATCCATTGGATGATCCGCGACATCCCAAACCCGCACCCGGCATGGGGCACACTGCCCGAGCCGATCCGCGACAAGTACCACTGGAAATCTGAGATATCGCCTCCCATGCCCTGGAGTCGCTTGAACATCCGAGAGTGTTTGAGCCGTCGCTCAAGCTCCGCCGCTTCGTGGACACGTGCCGCAGCCCCTACGGACTCCCCCGCCATGGGCAGAATCAAATCCGAACTTAATACACGGCCGGAATTTTCGGGGTCTGGCAGCATATTAAAAAATTTTTCCACCTCAATAACCTTACCAAAGTCCATCATGGGGTCGGGGTAACGGGTAATAAACACCGGAGCATTGCCATGATGCTCAATAATAATGCGTTCCAGGGCGCTCGAAATATCATCCCCCCATTCAATGCGATTGCCCAACGCTTGGAGCTCTTTAATCGCCTCATCATACGTGATGCGGTCGAACACTTGAGGGTACGCCCTAAGGCGCGCCACTTGATCCGCAGAGATTCCTAAACTCGAAGGATCCTGATGGTTAGCGATATCTTGGCTAATAGCGTACACAAACTCATTGATGTAGTTTAACAGCATCTCAAACGTGCCCGGGAACTCAATCTCCATCATTTGGAATTCCACCAAGTGCCGCGTGTCGGCAATGGGTTCTGCCCGGAAGCTGGGGCCCGAACAATAGACTTTCCCAAGTGTTGGCACCAGTGCTTCCAAATAGAGTTGCCCGGTTTGCGAAAGGTACGCGGTCCGGCCATTAAACCATTTGAGGTTGTTATCAACGCCCACTTCAAAAAGGGTATTCACATTTTCGCAGGCACCACTGGCGCGGACAATGTGAGGCGTCATGACTTCGACAAACCCTTGCCCTTCGAGATACTTCCGTCCGGCATGGAAGACCGCCGAGACAAGGCGCGTGGAGTTGAGCCACATCTCTTGACTGGTAGCCGTGGGATGAATCGGCAATGCCGAAGGTTGGGCGTCAGTGGTTGACATATATGATTATTCTTCTAAAAAAATCCTCCCCGTTATTGGGGAGGAAGGAAAAACGAAACAATGATTTGTTGCTGGCGGTCGTATTGACTCTGGTAATGATAGAATCTCACAGGGCATTTATTCTTCAGATGGACCCTTCTTCGCCAAGGCTTCGAAGGGCAAGCAAATTACATACAATAATAGCACTCTGAAATAATCCGTCAAGGGTTGGGGGTTTAGAGCGCTTTTGCGGCCGAGACTCCGGTGGTGCCAACAAGATATCCGCGGACTTTGTCGTACATTTCCTGGGTGATCATGCCGCTGGATTGATAGTACATAAGCATATCCGACAATGTCATCACCGCATGGAGCGTCACGTTGTGTTGTTTGAGTTCCACCGCACCTCCTTGTTCGCGATCCACAAGGACCACCACGTCGTTAACCACAAGGCCCGCATCACGCAGTGCTTTCGCGCCTTCCACCTTGGTGTCTGCCTTGGTCACGAGATCATCCACCATGAGGGCCGTTTGCCCTTTTTGAAATACTCCTTCGATTTTGGCAACAATCCCATGGGTCTTGGTATCTTTCTTCGGGGTGATCATGGGGATATCGGTGCGATCCATAAGCAATGTTGCGATGGGTGTTGCGGCGGTCGGAAGATCGGCCAGCACATCACATTTAATGCCATCCCGCGCCATCATCGCTTTGAGTTCGTCCACGGCCAAACGGATGGCATACGGAAACGATCGGAGTACGCGCAGATCCACATAGATCGGCGAGAGCGGGGCATCCGGGTTGGTTTCGTGGAGCTTGAGTTTGAAGGCTCCGAATTTTACAGAACCGATGTCGAATAACGCTTTTGCGAATTTTTGGCTTGATTCGGTGAGCATAGACACGGGAGATAAAGAGATAAGGAGGTAAAGAGATAAAAATATTAAGAATAACAGCAATTGAATCTTGATATTACAATAAAGTATTTTTCCTATCACGTCAAAAAACTATTTCCCCTTGCCAGATGGTGGCACACTTGGGATAATTTCGATCAAACCGAATTTACGTAGGGGGAGTTTTTGATTCTGCTGACTAAGCACTGTTGTAAAATCATGGGCATCACCAAAAATTAATGGGACAAATCGCTCCCTTCGAGCCATGGGATGGCTACGGATAAGCCCACAGGCGATCATTTCACGATCATGATACGTTTTACGTTGCATTTCGGGTTTTATTTTGAGTACTTCTTTCCATAACTTCTGTCTTATTTTTTTGTCTGTGCCCCGCGCAAGTGCGGCATTAAACTCTTTTGCCGCAATTTCGTATTTCTTCCATGCAGCAAACCCTTTTATATTTCCTTCAATGGTTTCTGCGCTCAACGGGACAACCTTGCCATCAAGATACAAATTAAGTTCCGCTCCCCAATAGAGTGGTGATGGTGGATGAAATATTGTATCCGCTGCTTGAACTGCCGCCTTAAGATCATCGCGTAAAGAAAGTGATTGAGTAAAAAAACGCTGCTGTTCAAGGCTATACATGGGCGGTATTTGTTGGAGTTGTCGTTCGATCCTCTCAATAGTCTGACCCAATAGTAGGCAAAACATAAAAAAGAGGCGATTCGTTCGGCCAAGGACGGACTGTTCGGACCTCTTCTGATACACTTGAGCGAGACGGAGCCAAACATCGCTCGATGGTTGCAGTTGATCAAACTCCTGCCGAATATTATATAAGGCAAGATATTTAGCATGATCGGATGATTCAAATCCTTCGGAAAAAACGTATAGTGGTTTTTGAACGTTGGACGCAATTTGTAGTAAGAAATTTTTTATACGCTCTTGCCATCGTATAGTTTCGTTTATTCCTTTTGACGTGTCATGTTCAAAGTCCTCGTGATTTTGATGGATATGAAGGATGAACGGCCCATCGCCGTTGTCGATCTTCAAACGCATTTCGCATCCAGATTGCCGCGCTAACTCTGCCAGCGACCGGCCGTTTATTTCGATCACGCGCTCACGGGGCCTCGGACGCATCACCTGTTCCGGCGCTGCTGGTTCGGTTTCACCGAAAACATTCTGCTTTAAAAATGCCGTAGCACCAGCTACCCCCGCTTGTAAAAATCCGCGGCGAGATAACGTAAAACCTTCATCTTCTACAGGGATCCTCTCGATTGAATATAGTGCTGTATTTTCGTCTGGCTCTGGATTCTTGTGGCCAACCGCCAATCGCGCATTGATCGCCTTGAGTTGCGACAAGGCATCTTCGATACTCGATTCATCAAATGTAGCGGGTTGCTCTGGATAAGCGGATTCAAACGAGGACATAATTGTGTTCATCATTCCCAAACAATGAATCAATCCCGATTGAACAACGTTATATCATCGTGCATTTTTTGGGCTACCGCTCTTGCCGCTTGGGCGAAATCTTCGCCCGATGAAGCAAACAACACGCCACTAGAGTTATTGATAATCATCCCCTGTTTTTTGGAATTGCGGCCATTCTTGACCGCTTTTTCCAAATCCCCCCCTTGCTTGCCAATGCCGGGGATCAGCAACGGCAAATCCCCGATGATCTTACGAATCTCACCGAGTTCTTCCGGGTACGTTGCTCCAGCCACCACGGCGCAGTTGCCGTTTGCATTCCAGACTTCTGCCACATGCTGTGCTACCACTTGGTAGAGAGGTACCCCGCCTGATTCTTGATTTACTTGATTCACTTGACTTGCTTGATTTACTGTTAAATTCTGGAATTCCCCTGCCCCGGGGTTCGAAGTACGGCCCAAAACGATAATCAACTTGTCCGCACGATCCAAAAATGGTTTGAGAGCTTCTTTGCCCAAGTAGGGGTGGACGGTAATCGCATCCACACCCAACCAATCAAATGCAAACGTCACGTACCCGTTGTTCGTATTACCAATATCGGCGCGCTTAGCGTCGAGAATGACTGGAACCTCGGGAGCCACTCCATGAATATAATCGACGGTTCTCTTGAGTGCTGCAATTCCGCTTGTGCCGAGCGCTTCATAGAATGCGCTATTAGGCTTATAGGCACAGACGATATCTTTTGTCGCCTCTATAATATCCACATTAAAATCGAACAACTCATCTTCCGCGAAGTCTGGCTCTTTTTTGAGATGCGCAGGGATCTTGGCGTAGTCCGAATCCAATCCCACGCACACAAATTTTCCTTCTGCCCACTTTTTTTTAAACAATGTCATCGCATTACGGTTCTCCATAACATTATAGTGTATGAACTTAATCCTCGAAAAGCATCTTAGATATGCGCCACTCCGATCAACTCTTTAATATCCGTAATACTATTTTGATCCATGTAGTCCGAGAGTTGCTGTTTGAGTTCGGCGATCACTTTCATGCCCTTGGTATAAGTCACGGTCCCAATGCCCACGAGCGTGGAACCGGCCATGTACATCTGGACGATATCATTGAGGGTGGTGACCCCGCCCATGCCGATGATGGGGATTTTCACGGCCGCATAAATTTCGTACACGCACCGCACCGCGATGGGCAATATCGCCGGGCCACTCACGCCGCCCATTTTGGCACCGATAATGGGCTTGCGTTTTTTGATATCAATAATCATACCCGGGCCAGCCGTGTTGATCGCTGTAATGCCATCCGCGCCGCCCGCTTCACAAGCCTTGGCAATCTCGGCAATGTTGAGGACGTTAGGGGAAAGTTTTGCAAACACCGGGATACTGCCGGAAATCTTTTTGACTTCCGCCACAATCTGTCCTGCCGCCCCTTTTTCCATCCCTAAAGGCTTGCCAAACTCATCATCCACATTGGGACACGAAAGGTTTAGTTCAATCGCGGCCGGCGCATGCGGTACAATCTTTTCCACCAGATACAAAAATTCTTTTATTTTCGTCGCAAACAAGCTCACGATGATCGGTGTTTGACTGCCATAGGTTTTGATAAATTCCCCAGCTTCCTTACTCCCTTCTTCGATCCCCGCGTTGCGCAACCCCACGGAGTTAATAAGCCCTGCGTCATACTTCCAAAGGCGTGGGAGTGGGTTGCCTTCACGCCGTTCAAACGTGAAGGACTTGAGCGTAATGCCGCCATAGCCAGCCTCAACCGCCCGTTTGTGCTCTGCGGTTTCAGTAACAATCCCAGAGGGTAAAATAAAAGGATTTTCAAAATGAATCCCGAGCACCGATGTTGCAACAGAAGCCATAAAACAAACAATGATGATAGTAGAATCCAATGTGCGATTACTATACCAAGATGGGAAGTAAAATACAACAGAATCCCTCCACCCTTGCTGGGGTCCGATGTGAGCAGTATAATACTATCGTACTATTTACTTCCTTCCTCTATGCAAGAATTTCGTTGCCGTGTTGACCATAAATTGCTGCTCAAAGCCTGCTTGGTTGATGCCGATGTCGAAATCAAATGCCGAAGCTGCGGCACCATAAATCTGTTTACAAAACACGATCACGTGGACCCGAAATTTATGTGCTATAAAGATGGGTGCCCCAACCGGGTGATACAACCCGATCTGGCACATACATAAGTGGAGGGCAGTCCAAGCGCATCACAGATAAAATGAAGAAGCGCTCGATGCTAATGAAACTGATGAGTTTTTTTATTTTTATGTATCTATGTCCAATACAAAAATTGTCTCCCTCCTACTGTTGCGGATAACCATCGGGTGGTTTATGCTCTATGCAGGAGTAAGTAAACTTATGGACCCCTCGTGGTCTGCGGCCAGCTACTTGCACGGCGCAAAAACGTTCACCGCTTTTTACAATTGGTTAGCAACACCGGCAGTACTTCCATTGGTAAATTTCATCAATGCGTGGGGACTCACCCTGCTGGGCGTTTCACTCCTGTTGGGAATCTCTATACGATTAAGCGCGACACTGGGGGCGATCTTAATGCTCATGTATTACTTCCCGATTCTGAACGGGCTCCAACCCAACGCTCATGCCTTCGTTGTCGACCAGCACCTCATCTATGCTTCGGCATTACTCGTTCTTGCGTTCATGGATGCCGGCAATACCTGGGGACTCAAGCATGTCGTCATGCAATGGAATGTTGTAAAGCACTCCACCCTCCTCCAATGGCTCGTTGCCTGATAATGTATGACGATCGAAAAAATTCGTAACGACTTCCCTCTCCTGGCTTCCCCCATTACATCAGCGGCGAAGCCAGTGATTTATTTTGATAATGCTTGCATGAGTCTAAAGCCTCGACCGGTGATTGAGGCCATGAATCAATACTACGAACAATTCCCCGCCTGCGGGGGGCCCGGCCGCAGCGGACACCATCTTGGCCAACGGGTACGAGAAGAAGTCGACCGAGCGCGATTGGTAATCGCCAACGGGATAGGGGCGGCACACACGCAAGAAATACTATTCACCCGCAATACCACCGAAAGCATTAATCTAGTCGCACGCAGTTTCCGATGGAACGCCGGCGATGGTGTGCTTACCACGGATAAAGAACACAACTCCAATCTCGTCCCATGGTTGTCCGCGGCCAAATTATTCGGCATCACGCACCGCGTCATCCCCTCCAGATCCGACAACACCTTTGATCTCGATGCTCTAAAACAAATGCTCGCTGGCGACAGTATTCGCTTGGTGAGCGTGGGGCTCATTTCTAACCTCGACGGCGCCAGTGTACCAATTGAGGAAATTATCCGCCTCTCCCACGCCGCTGGAGCGCTCGTAATGATTGACGCCGCGCAAGCGATGCTGCATCGGCCTCTTAAGGTCGCAGACTGGGGTGTCGATTTCGTTGCATTCTCAGGACACAAAATGCTAGGGCCTACCGGCACTGGGATTCTCTATGGCAAAAAATCACTACTAGAGGATCTTAACCCGTTTCTGCTCGGAGGCGACACGGTATCCGCAACAACCTACACCAGCTTTGAACTCCTACCAGTGCCGGAACGGTTTGAAGCAGGGCTGCAGGACTATGCCGGCATCATCGGCCTTGGTCGGGCAATGGAGTATCTCCAAGCAATTGGGTGGGGAAAAATCCAACACCATGAGTACGCATTAAATAAACTCATCACCGAGGGCATCGCCCAACTACCCGGGATCACCATCCTGGGACCGCAGGATCCGTCCGATCGAGGTGGGATTATTTCGTTCACGCTCAAAGGAATGGACCACCACCAAGTCGCTGTGATGCTGGAACAGATGGGCAATATTCTCGTGCGCGCCGGGCAGCATTGCGTGCACTCGTGGTTTGCGGCTCGAGGGATCCCCGGCTCCGTGCGAGTGTCGCTGGCATTCTACAACACCCCCGAAGAGGCCGAACAGTTTATGCAAACCATGAAAAAAATAACGACCTTGCTCTAACAATTCTTAACGCGATGCATTAGAAATTAGAAATTGGGAATTAGAAATTTCGCAGGAGTATGTTCTGTATTCTCTCCTTTATCGTTCTGTCCATCATGGGGGTCTTCAGCGTCTCCCACCGCGCACTGGCCAAAGAGGCGTGGGCTTGCGTCTGGCGACGAGTGACGTTGCGGCCCTGCACGGCAGGGTTTAAAGAAAAAATGAAGGGGCGAATGGTCGCGTTCTTGCTCCAACACTCCACTCTGGCCGCGCGTATCCTCAACCGCCACTTTGAACTGCTTTCCTGGGTGCTCGTCGTGGTGACGATTGCCAGCACAGTGTGGAGCGCGCGCGGAGTCTATAATTATTATTTTTACGGCAGCTGTAACGGTTTAAACAGCAGTAATTTTTGTGTATTTGATCCGACCGGCGAAAATAATCAGGTATCCTCCCTCAATACGCAGTGTAGCGATGATCCGCCGGAAGAATCCAATGTGATTCTCACGCCAGTCGCCCTGGATCAATTCCCGACAAAAAATAAGGGGGCGAACAATCAGGTGGTCTTTATCGGCTGCTACAGCTGCGACTACACCCGAAAATCCTATCCTCTCATCCAACAACTCATACAGCAGACCGGCGCCCAGTACACATTTATCCATTTTCCTGTGAAGGAAGAAACCCGATACCTCTCAAACTATACGCAATGCATTGCCGAGCTGGAGAACGAAAAATTTTGGAAATGGAACGATGATGTCTTCGCTTCAGAAAAAACGGACATCGCCAACCCCGTCTTCATTGAGAGTCTCATGAACAAAAATAGTATTGATACAAAAAAAATCCTTGCCTGCGTCAAGGATCCAAAGACAATCGAAACGGTCGATCGCCAGAATAAAGAAATTCGCGCGACCCACCTCTACGGAACGCCGACCATCTTCCTCAATGGCCGCACCTACGTCGGACCAAAACCCTACCGCGTCTACCGCAACGCCCTCCGGCACTTCTGGTTCCGGTAAACACGCCTCCCCATTACCCCGCATCGGGCGTGGTGGAAGTATTTTTTGTTGAGCGAGGACTGTGTGAGCGAGTCCCGAACAGCTGAGGCTGATTGTGGTCGGGGCTGGTCGGGACGGTGCCCGATGCACGCGAGTTCCGCAGCCAACAAAAAATACTTCCACCACGCCCGCACCCTACCTCCACCACCACTGCTGCCGCACTAAGAGCGTCGCCGCATCCAACGGCTTTGCCATTAACTCTTTCACCACGCGCTCCATGCGCATCATTTGCGATCCTTTCACTAACACCACATCTCCTTCACGAATATTCTCTTGTAAATACCGACCTACCTCCCAGGCGTCGGTCATCTTATACACACGCTCCGGAGGGAATCCTGCGGCGATCGCTTCTGCGGCAATAAACCGGGCGTTGATCCCGACGACGACCAGTGCTCCGGGCCTTTTTTCGGCAACTGCTCTGCCAATTTCGCGGTGTGCGCTTTCGGTCTCATCCCCTAAATCGACCATATCGGAGAGCACCGCCCACGTGCTACGCCCTTCATTAAGTGCAAGATATTCCAATACATTGATCGCCTGCAACATTGCCTTGGGCGACGCGTTATAGGTATCATCGATGAGGATGGTGTGTCGAATCCCATCGATGATCCGCATACGGCCAGCGGGCCATGCGACATGCCGGAGCTGATCGCTGATTTCGATAAGATTCATCCCAAACGATAGTCCCACGGCAGCGGCCAAACAACTGCTCTCCACGGCTGCCCATCCGGCAATATCCACCAAGGTACAGGGCACAACCGATCCCTTCCAGTGCAATTTAAACGTTGTCCCTCGGCCGGGGAGCGATCCATGCCGATGAGTTCGCATGCTCACATCGCTCGCAAACACGTCGGCATCCGTATCAAGACCGGCCGTCACGATGGGTGCCGTGCTCCGGCCCTTCACATCCCACGTTCTTGCCACCGCGCTATTGACGATCGCGGTCCCGGTCTTGGGTAGCCCCGAAAGGAGCCCGAGTTTTTCTCGAGCAATATTCTCGATGGACCCCAATCGCTCCAGATGCACCGGGGAAATGGATGTGACAACTCCAATGCTCGGACGCACCAATGCAACCAACCGTGCAATGTCATTGGGCCGATCAGCACCGAACTCAAACACGATCATTCTCGGATACCGCTCGTCTTTCCACAACAACAATCGCACGCCTCGCAACAGCACCGTCAACCATTTCAATGCAGATCCGGCGGGATATTCCCCTCCAATAACCGTCAACGGAACCCCCCAATCAGTGTTAAAACTTCCGATCGCCACGCGCACAGAGGGGTCACGCAGCGCGAGGACAGCGCCAATAGCTTGCTTGGTCGAGGTTTTGCCCACCGAACCCGTGACCGCAATAACCCGAGGCTTATAGATCGACAGCAGCGATCGTGCCATTTCTGTGATCACCCAACGCAGTATTGATTTCATATTATTTTGTGATCGATCGTGTCGGCGGGATTTGATCATACGAAAGCAAAAATTTGATAATTTTACCGGCCGTCGGAACCGCCGTGGATTCTGCATACAACGCCTCCGGACTCTTAATGCTCACAACTACCAAGAATCGTGGGTCTTCTACCGGACCAAATCCAATAAACGTATGATTGAATTTGTTAGTATAGCCGCGCTTGCCTTGGGCTGCGATTTGCGCTGTCCCGGTCTTGCCCGCAATGTAATATCCGGGTACTCCCGCACCTTTGGAGTGCCCCTCTTCCACCACTTCCACCATCATGCTCGACACGAGCGTGCTGG
>OBOI01000702.1_pt1 | contig 10688 bp, 9 predicted proteins | sample 1670151 | NCBI WGS metagenome assembly OBOI01 (sample SAMEA104232303, study PRJEB22302) | sediment metagenome | biome: forest; feature: aquifer; material: sediment | place: USA | collected 2011-08-07 | depth 0.01 m | reverse complement strand
ATATCGTTTTGATTTGCTAAAGGACTGCGTGTTCGCCATTGTAGGGACGGCAAACTAAAACCCCCTCCAACCAAGGAGGGGGCTGACCCGATATAGTCTTATATCGAAATATGGCTACGGCAACCCTCTCCTTGCTTGGGTGGGGTCGTGATGATGGAGCCGCGCAATGATGGTTTTGTAGCCGCCCTTGCCGTTTGAGAGCCATTTTGCGACGCGGGCGACGGTGGTGGAACTCAAACCAGTGGCTTTTTCCACCGTCGTATACGATTCCTTGCGGGAGAGCATGTCTGCGGCGGTGAGGCGCCGCGCGCACTCTTCAATTTCGGATTTTGTGAGCAAATCACGCAGGAAAGAGGCCGCCTCTTCTTCGGTTTTGAGCGCCAAAATCGCCCGCAGTAATTGTCGCTTTTCTTTCGTATTCCAATCCATGAAGGGTACTTTAGTCTACTAAAGTAAACTTGTCAACCCCTCACTCAACAAGGAGAATATGTATGCGATGGTTATAACCACTCCTGCTTCGCAGGACCCGCCTCCTTGTTGAGTGAGGGGTCAATCTCCTCTACCGGGGAAACGTAAGCGCTTGCAGAGCACCGGACGCTTTCTCGAGGAAATAGAGCGTGTTTGTATTTTCGTCGTAGGAGACGCGGTTGGTTGGGGCGACTTCGATGATGTTTTCAATATTTGCATCGTCAAAATCGAAGAACACCGTTGTATGGGGATAAATGATAAAAAGATGCGTATTGTCGCGGTACCAGATAAGCCGCTCGGCATCCCCGATGCCCCGCACATTGAAGCGATAATAGTTCGCGGGATTTTCCAGGTCGAATATTTCGAGCGAGCGGCGTTCGAGTGCGGCGATTTTGTTCCCGTCGGAGTTCCAGGAAAAATGCGTTACATCGTCCGCAATCTTATCTTGTTTCTGCGCCGCGGGGTTATATCGGAAGAGCGCGCCATTGCGCGCAAGGATTCCGAGTACGCCTTGGCTGTTCCACGCGAGCGTGTGCACGGGGGATTCAAAGGTAAGCGTGATGGATGATGATGCACGGGAGCCGCTTTTCTCCGTTTCCGTAAGGGTGATTGAGGAGGTGCTGCCGCGGGCGTTATTTACCGCGCGGGCGCTCCAGCCGCTTGATGTGGCAGTGAGGGCGTTCGGCGGAGGGAGTGTGAGGGAGGGGATGGTGCTTGAAGGCATGAGGACGGCTTCACGGGCGAGGCTTGGCACAAGCACTGCATTTGATACCTCGGTGACGAGCGACGGCGTTACCGCAATGCGGCGCGTCCACGGGTGAAATCCTTCTTTCCGGAGCGTAAGCGCGTATGTTTTCGGGAAGAGATTATTAATAAACGTGCCGCTTTGGAGGAGCCATGAGGCGTTTTGCACGGGGATGCCGTCAAGGAGTATCGAGGCGTCTCTCGGATAAATCTTTATGAAAATGCCGCCTACTTTCTTTATGCTCCATGTGTTGACGTCAAACCTCCATCCTTGCGCATAGAGCACGGTGACGGTGCCGAGTATAAGGAAAGCGATGCAAAATGCGTAGAAAAGCATGCGTCGCACGTTTTGTCGTATCATGGTTACCACCCACTCTACTCGCCATTCGGACTCATTTCAATACCGCCTTGCATGGGTATGGTGCGGGGGTATAGTAAAGATAGTCCCGCCCGATACTAGATCAAACAATACAATAAGGACTGGCGACATCGTTCGTGTCCGTGGATGCGAGCTTGGCCGGCCCACCTGGTATCATTCTGGGTTTTATCGGACGGGATGCCAAAAATCGAGCTCCGGCTCGATTTTTTGACTGATGACCGATGACGACCATGAGTCATCCGTTAGAAGTTATGGGTTATTGGTTATAAGTTGGTCCACCTTTGCCGCGAGAATGAAGTCGTTTTCGGAAAGTCCGCCGATGGCGTGCGTGGCGAGGGTGAGCACCACGCGATTCCACGAGATGAATATATCGGGGTGGTGTCCTTCCGCTTCGGCGAGTCCGGCGACGTTATTTACAAAAACCATGGCGTCGCAAAAATCGGTGAACGTGAACGTTTTTGAGATTTTTTTGTTTTCGCTCACTGTCCACGTGGGAATTTCTTGGTGGTAGCGCTCCACCTGCCGCTCGTTCAGGGGCGGAGTTCCTCCTTCGCAGGCCCCGCACCGAGCCGAGCGCAAATCTTTAATCATATTGTTTCATAAACTTATTGGGCTAGATTATCAATACTAACCTCAAGAGCCTTCGTCACTTTCTTAATATATCAAATGTCGGGCCGCCGGGAATCGAACCCGGTCAACAAGACCCCCAGCCTTGCGTACTGCCAGTATACGACGGCCCGTTTCCTGCAGCGTCCATGATATAATTTAAAAGTGGAGAAAGCAAAGCATAAGAATGGTATACGACATCCGGTAACAGTAAGAACGAAGGCGCGCAAATTGCGCCAAAACGGAAGGACGCATCGAGAGATTGTGAAAGAATTGGGGATTAGTCTTGGCTCCGCACATTTATGGACGATGGGAGTACTATTGTCGCGAAAACAAAAGCAAGCTATTTGGAAGAGATTTGCCGAACATGCATTTTCTCCCGAGCGTAGAGCGAAATTGAGCAGGGCGGCAAAAGTCAATCTCGCCATTTATCGGGAGAAGCACACCAAGAAAGAACTGCTCGACAAGAGTACTGATTTTTATGAGGCGCAGGGGAGAATCCCTATCAAGCATGATTTTAATATGCATCGGGGATATAAGCGATTATTCGGAAGCTGGAACAATGCGATTCGTTTAGCCGGGTTCAAGCCCAATCCCTTAATCTTTTCTTATAAATTTACAGCCGAAGACGGGCATCCTTGCGATTCGTTCACGGAGAAAATTATTGATGACTGGCTTTATAAACATCATATTACTCACGAGAGAAGCGTGAGATATGGTAACACAAAAATGACGGCTGATTTTTTTATCCGTCCAAATACCGTCCTAGAGTTTTTTGGTCTCGCCGGAGTGCAAAAGAGCTATGATGAGATTATTAAACGAAAAAGAAAGCTTTGCAGGAAATTAAACCTCAAGTTGATTGAAGTGTATGCGAAGGATATTTTTCCTCGAAACACTCTACCGAGACTTCTGCGCTTTATGTGACGTTTTCAAACACGCCACGCAAATCCGGACGCGTTTCCCCTTTACCACGGCCCACTGGAGATTCGGGTATTTTCGGGAGCGGGAAACGGGGTTATAGTGGCCGCGCAAAAGGCGCCGTTTGCCCCGGATGACTGACCCTTTACTGCATTGTGGACATTGACGCATCGCGTTGTAAGTCGCCCTAATGATAAACGAATATACTCGAATTGTAAACGAATATTCGCGCAAGATTCGGTTGTTTGCATTCGGGTGTCATTCGGGCGAGAAACGCTTACTCCGTCTTTATCTTCAGCTTCTTTGACTTCTTGCGCATGAGTTTCGGAAGGTGGATGGAAAGAATGCCGTTCTTGAACATAACCTCCGCGTCCTCGGGGTTTATCTCCTGGGGGAGGATGACGGAGCGGGAAAATCTCCCCCAGTAGCACTCGCGGTAAAAGTAGTCTTCATCTTTCACCTCCTTTTCCCGTTTGCGGGTGCCGCGGATAGTCACCGAGTCGTTGGTGACGTCAATGTCGAGGTCTTCCGGATTCACTCCCGCGATGGTGGACTCGATGACCATCTCGCTCGGCGTTTGGTACACGTCAATCGTAAGCTGCCCTTCCGGCTCGTCATCCTGTGCAATTTTTTCTCTCGCGGTGCGCGTCGCTACCGCACCCCCGGCTTTCGTAAGTTCGATTTTCACTTCCCCCTGCCCCGAGTTCACCGAGGGGTCGCCCGCGATTTCTGCGTCCGCCCCTTCCTCGATATTTTTTGATTCTTCCGCCATGTGATTGATTATAACGTTTTTTTCCGCAAACTTTCAAAGTCATTCAGCACGAAGAATCCTACCACGAGCACAAGCAGTACCGGATACGCAAAACTGTCATACAGAAGTATAAGATAGTTGAAGGCCGTGTGCAAGATAGTGGCGAGTACAAGGCCCCATACGACAAACCTGTGGGAATTGAAGTCCCTGATGCTTATTGCCCAGAAATACCCCACGATTGCGGAGGGGAGGGTGTGGAGGAGTGTGGCGCCCACAAAACGCAGGGAGAGCGTTTCGAAGAGGTTTCCCATAAACGCGATATTGGACGCGAGTCCGTGGAGTGCGCCGATATTTTCCACCGTGGCGAATCCGAGGGCTGCCACTACCATATAAATCATTGCATCCACCGGCTCGTCGAATTCCGGGTTATTGTGGATTGCCGCATATGCCGCCCCGAACTTCGTGCATTCCTCGATAACGGCGAGGATAAGAAGAGGCAGGAACAATATCATAACGTCGCGGAGCGAGAAAGATGCGGAGTTGAAGTCGAGCGGGGGAAGGAAGATGTTCGCCGCAAGCTGGAGCGCCAATGCGATCATGGAAAACCCCGCTCCCGCAAGGAAGGTGAGGAGGAGGAGCCGTTTCGGTTCGGGGTGAAGGTCTTCCTTCAAATAGAAGAAGAGCCATATGAGTCCCGGGATGAGGCCGACGAAAACTTCAAGCATGCGTTTTAAGTATGGCCGCTACCACCTCTGCACCATAAGCAATTCATTCGGGGCCAGTTTTTCGTAGATTGCTTCGGTGATGTACGGCATAAACGGGTGGAGCATGGCAAGGGATTCCGCAAGGATTGCCTGGAGCACGTATCGCGCAACCTCCGCTTTCTCGCGCGCCACTTTGCCGGGAGGTTTTTGAGGTTGTGCGGGCGCGGTGCCTTGTTCGGCGTTTGCGGGCATTACTTTCTGGAGTTTCGGCTTGTAGTATTCGATAACGGTGTCCGCGAAGGTGTGCCAGACATAGTGATACGCCTTTTCCGCTGCAAGATGGAACTCGAATTTTTCGATGTGCCGTCCGACTTCCGCTTTCACCTTTTTCGCTTCCGCCAGGAACTTTTTGTCGGTGGCGGTGAGTTTAACTTTTTTAGTAATTGGTAATTGGTAATTGGTAATTTCCGTTTTGTGGAGCAACACAAACCGAGCAATGTTCCACATCTTCGTCGCGAAGTTCCGGTAGCCGCGGATTTTGTCCTCAGAGAGGATTATGTCGCTCCCTGCGGTGTTGCCGGCGACGATTGCCATGCGAAGCGCGTCGGTGCCGTATTCCTCGGCAATGCCGAGGGGATCAATCACATTGTCTTTGGACTTTGACATTTTTTGCCGGTCTTTATCGCGGAGAATGCCATTCAGGTACACCGTGCGGAAGGGGACTTCGCCCGTGCGATAGAGACCGAACATCACCATCCGCGCGACCCAGAAAAAGAGGATGTCGTGCCCCGTTTCCATCACGCTTGTCGGATAGAATGTTTTGAAATCCTTATTCCTTACTCCTTTTTCCTTATTGCTTGTCATGAGCGTCGCAAACGGCCACTGTCCTGACGAGAACCACGTGTCGAAGACGTCCGGGTCCTGCTCGTAGAGGTCATTCTTGCATTTCGGGCATGGGTCGTGAAGGTCGAATTCGACGAACCCGGCATTTTCCGTTTGATGGGCAATCATTTGTTTGAGGTCCCAGTTTTTTGCACGCTTCAATATGGCGTGAATGGTGCCGATGTGCGTCACCACGACCACATTCTTATGCCGATGTGTGGCGTGGTGCTGGCGGAAGCTTGCCCATACGTGCTCTTCAAAATCTTTAAAACTCTCGCCACCGGGAGGGCCGTTTTCATAAGCCTCCGTGGCGTTTCCGTACAGACGTCTTCGTTCTTCGTATTTCATTCCTTGCGCGATTCCTACGTGGCGCTCTCGAAAACCTTTATCGACAATCAATTCTGCGCCTGTGGCTTTTGCAATGATTTCTGCAGTGTGTCGCGCACGTATAAGGTCCGAGGTGATAACGATATCTACATCTACGTTCTTCTTTTTGAGGAGGTTGGCAGTTTTGTGCGCTTGCGTAATGCCTGTGTCATTCAATGGGGGATTGGCATGTCCTTGCGCTCGATTATCCTTGTTCCAGTCCGTTTCCCCGTGGCGGACAAGGAACCACTTCGCCTTCGGGGTAATGTTCACTTTGGGTTCGCCGCAGGCGGCGCAGAACCATGCGGGGATGCGGATGCCCCAGACGATTTGCCGTGAGATGTTCCAGTCGCGGAGATTTTTCATCCAGTGGAGAAAAACCTTTTTCGCGTGCGCGGGATAAAATTTTATTTTCCCGGACGTCGCCGCTTTAGTAGCCATGTCGCGCAGCGACACCTTCCCGTGCTCCTTGCTCCTTACTCCTTTTTGTTTCTCCGGGGTTTTTGTCATCCGCATAAACCACTGCGTTTTAATCTGCGGTTCGATGAGCGTGCCGCACTTGTAGCAGGTGCGCACCGTGTGGCGGTATGCCTCGTCCACGCGGACAAGGAGCCCCTTTGCATTAAGCTTCTCGACGATTTTCGGGCGTGCCTCGTGTATCTTCATGCCTGCAAACTCTCCCGCGATGGGGAGAAGCCGACCGTGCTCGTCGATAATTTGTTCTTTATCGAGTCCGCGGCGCGTGGCGAGCTCGAAGTCCACCGCGTCGTGCCATGGGGTGATGGTCATCACGCCACTCCCGAACTCCTTGTCTACCGCCTTGTCTTTGAGGATGGTCGCGGTGATAGGACTGTTGATCCACTCGGTTTTGATGGTGTCGCCGTCGCGGCATTCCTTGTAGCGTGCGTCGTCGGGGTGCATCACGACATACTTGTCGCCGAATTTCGTTTCGGGACGCGACGTGCCTATCGTAAACGGCCCATACCGGAAATAGTAAAAAGGCTCGGTGCGCTCCTCGTCCTTGATTTCAAGGTCGGAGAGCGAGGTTTGGTGCTTCGGGCACCAGTTCACAAGCCCCGCGTCGCGCTCGATAAGCCCGTCTTTGTAGAGCTTCTCAAAAGTGGTATAGACCAGTTTCACGATATCGGGGTCGAGCGTGAATTTCTCGCGGCTCCAGTCGCAGGAAGCGCCGAGTTTCCGGAGTTGCCCCTCCATCACTTTTTTATTTTCCTGGGTGAAGTCCCATATTTCTTTCCATAGCTCGTCTCGGTCTATAGAGAACCAATTCCTCCCTTCTTTCTCCAGTTTCTTATTGAAGACGACCTGCGTTTCGAATCCGGCGTGGTCTGCGCCGGGGAGCCAGAGCGTTTTCTCGCCCCTCATGCGGTGGTAGCGGACCATGATGTCTTGGAGCGTCACGAAGACCGCGTGTCCGAGATGCAGGGACCCGTTCGCGTTCGGGGGAGGCATGATGATGGAAAAGGTTTTTCCGCCGGAGGCGGATCCGCCTTTGGCGGAAGGTTTTATCTTTGGAGCTCCTTTTTTCTTCCCACGCTTGCTTGCCTCGTGGCCCGCTGTGGCGGGCTTTACGAGGTCCGGATTAAAATAGCCCGACGCCTCCCATTTTTGGTAAATGGAGTTTTCAATCGCTTTGTGGTCGTAGCGGGGGTCGAGCGGTTCGGGCATATAGCGTAGATTTTAACATAGACGGATGACGGTAAGGTCGAACCTTGGGAATTCAAAAAGGTTTGACCTTGATGAGAGGCATGAGATGAAGGGTGCATAATTTTTTTGCAACCTTTCTACATTTTGACAAGTCATGCTTTCTCTTGTACCATTCCCGCCAATGAAGACGCGCGTTTTGCGCGGATTTATTGGCAGCTCGTTTACAATTATCTATAGAACAGCTGTTTTGCCAAAACAAAACTTTGTTGCAAGAACGCTTTCCGCACCGTGTGGCGCAGGGGAGTATATTCGAGGATGTTTTTGCGATAAATGAAGATAGGGAGCTAGTTACTATGAGAGTACTATTAGTGAATCCATGGGGAGCGTGGGATGCGCTGCCCACCGTCCTAAAGGAAGAAGGACGTTTTGCGTTCCTTCATGGGAACGGACTTCGTTCTTGGGAGTACTGTTTGAGGCTGAGTAGGCGGGATTTTCCCCTGGGGAAAAAGTACGATTGGGGAAACACTCATTTCGCTCTCCTGCGGGACAGTGCTGGACAGAAGGACGAACTGGGGAATCTCCTCCACTTCTTGAAGAGTGGAAAGCCTTCGCCGGAATGTCTTGTGTTGTTGGATATGCAGCCTTCTCGAGATGGCATGGGGATCCTTCACTCGAAGAACGAGAAGGTGCGCATCCTAGGACGCGGGTTCGAAGTACGGAACGGCGGAAGGGGATCCAGGGCGACGCATGAGGTTGAATATCCTGTCCTAGTGTGCGCTTCAGGGGCAGAGTTCTCTTGGGAGCGGAGCGGACGGAAATACTTCGGGAAGGAGCAGAACTACAAAGTGCAATGGGATGGGGCGTGCCTCTCCGTGGGGGCAGGAGCTCCGCCTCTGCCCCATTATGCAGAAAAACACCTCGAAACGAGGGGTTGGTTGCGCCTCTAGATAAGGCGCAGTGCAAAACAGTGGGAACTTTTTCAAAAAGGGAGTGGCTCGGACAAGGTCTGGGCCACTTTCATTTCTAAATGCCGAGCGTGCCGTTCGCGCGCAAGGGATGGCGTTTCTTGCGGAGATGCGTCATGTATCCCGCGACCGCAATCATCGCGGCGTTGTCGGTGTTGTATTCCGCCTCGGGCGCGAGGAAGGTAGCTCCAAGTTTTTTCGCCTCGCGCTGGAGTGCTTTGCGGAGTGCCTTGTTTGCGGCGACGCCGCCGGAGAGCATGATGGATTTCGCTCCGAATTCCCGCGCCGCGCGGATGGTCTTTTGGACGAGTACGTCGAACGCGGCGGATTGGAAGCTTGCAGCAACATCCTGAATTTTGAATGTGGAATGTGGAATGTGGGTTTGCCCGAAATTCCATATTCCATGTTCGACATTCCAATTTTTTGCTCTCGCAAAAAATAGAACACCGCGGTCTTCAGTCCCGAGAAGCTGAAATCATAGTTTTTCTGGTTGAGCATCGGACGCGGGAACTTGATTGTTCCTTGTGGGTGTTTACCCTGAGCTTGTCGAAGGGCAAGCTTTTCGATTTCCGGTCCGCCCGGGTAGGGAAGTTCGAGAAGCCGCGCCACTTTGTCGAATGCCTCGCCCACGGCGTCATCGCGCGTCTCTCCGAGCTTTTTCCAGTGTGCCAGGTCTTTCACGAGGAGAAGGATGGTGTGCCCACCGCTGACCAGCAATGAAATTGCTGGAAAAAGGAATTTGGAATTTGGAATTTGGAATTTGGTTTTTACAGTTTTCTTCGGGAGAAGAAAACTGTAGAGGTGTCCCTCAAGATGATTCGCCCCGACGAGAAGAGGTTTTTTTCCGCGTGTGCTTGCCCCGTGATCGCGAAGCGGTTTTACGGGGTCCGCATTTTGTCTGCGTAATTCCGCGGTGAGCGATTGAGCGAACTCTATGCCCGTCCAGAGTGCCGGTTCCAGGCCCGGACCGACGGTCACCGCAATCATGTCGGGCGGAATGTAGAATGTGGAACGTAGAATGTGGGGTCCGGCTTTTTTCGAAATTCCATATTCCATATTCGACATTCCCTGCCACATTCTTTTCCAAAGAATTGGCAAATTTATAAGGTGTTCCCGCTTTGCGAGATTCGGCACTACGCCGCCGAAGGGCGCATGAATTTTGGTTTGCGAGGAAACAAGATTTTTGAGGACGCGGAAGCGGGGGTTGCGTATGCCGCCCCGCGCCTCTACGAGCGCAAGCGAAGTGTCGTCGCAGCTGGTTTCGATGCCTAAGATAAGCATGGGACTTATAACTTATGACCTATAACTTACGACGGGTGCGTTATAGGTTATCAGTCATAAGTCATTAGTTATTAGTCAACCAGTATCCGCGCCGTGTTTTCCGCAGTTACTTCGAGAAAGCCTTTTCCCGATCGGATGTAGTGGTCTTTGCGCTCCGTGTCGGTGATTTTTATCGTGCCGGGTTTGAGAGTGGCAATTAAAGGTTCGTGCCGGTCGAGGATAGTAACCTCGCCCCCATCGGTTGTGCAATTTACCGAAGTCGCCTCGCCCTCAAAGAGAACTTGTTTTAATGAGTAAACGCTTAATTTCATAGTAGGTGGTATGTGGTAGGTAGTAAGTAGTAGGGGATTCTGGATTTTTTACTACCTACTACGTTCTACTCACTACTTGCTGCCCGCAACATCCTCAATCCCTCCTTTCATATAGAAGTTGTCTTCGGAGAGATGGTCATACTTGCCCTCGAGAATTTCTTTGAAGCTCTTAATAGTGTCTTCGCGCTTCACGTACTTGCCGGGCACGCCGTTGAAGACTTCGCTTACGAAGAATGGCTGCGAGAGGAAGCGCTGGACTTTGCGCGCGCGATCAACGGTCTTGCGGTCGGTGTCCGATAGTTCCTCTAGCCCCAGGATGGCGATGATGTCCTGCAGTTCCTTGTAGCGCTGGATGATGCGTTGGACTTCACGGGCGACTTCATAGTGCTCGCGTCCGACGATTTTGGGGTCAAGCGCGCTTGATGCCGAGGCGAGCGGGTCCACCGCGGGGTAGATGCCGATTTCGGTGAGGGAGCGGGCAAGCACGATGGTGGAGTCGAGGTGGCTGAAGGTGGTTGCCGGCGCGGGGTCGGTGATGTCGTCCGCGGGGACGTAAATCGCCTGCACCGAGGTGATGGAGCCCTTGGTAGTCGAGGTGATGCGTTCCTGGAGTTCCGCCATTTCCGAGGCGAGTGTCGGCTGATAGCC
>OBOI01000701.1_pt1 | contig 10713 bp, 11 predicted proteins | sample 1670151 | NCBI WGS metagenome assembly OBOI01 (sample SAMEA104232303, study PRJEB22302) | sediment metagenome | biome: forest; feature: aquifer; material: sediment | place: USA | collected 2011-08-07 | depth 0.01 m | reverse complement strand
GCGGCGTCGGAGCCGCAACGGAAGGAGTGGCTGGCTTCACGGTAGGAATTGTGGGCGTCGTTGGCGCAACAGTAGGAACGGTCGGCGTGCTCGGCGTTACCGGCGGAGTGTACACATATCCGCCACCGCCTCCTCCGCCGCCACCTCCCCCACCGCCGCTTACCGTAGTGGCTCCACCTGAACCAACGCTCCCGGAAGTCGCGGCAGTACATACCGCCTCGGTCGTCGTGATAAGGTAGGTTGAACCTCCTGCGGTTTGAGTAAGGGTCGTGGATGCAACACCCGAGGTACAACTATTCGATATCGTACCGCCGGAGCCGCTTTCCGAAACCGAAAGCCCGTACGTTGGAGAAGTGAGCGAGAACGTGCCGCCGGTTGTCGGGAACATCGTAACCGTCAGGCTTGACGTGCTCACAATCACCGCCTCCGCCACGGAGCTCGTTACAATAGTGAGCGTCGTCGCGGGAGACGCAAGCGAAACGGGCGTCCCTACGCTGTAGTTCACCGGAGCCGCCTGCGCAAGCGAAATGCCGAGGAGGAACACCCCTACCACCGCCGCCACGTGTAGAGTTGTACGCACAATAAATGATTTCACGTTATTTGGTGTGGTAATTCTTTATCCTCCCTCGCTTCCCCTGACACCTGTGCCAAGGAAAGCGAGGAGAATAGGCGACGGATTTATTAGGTGCCAGTAGAGAGAGCACAAACCTTGAGCGTCAGCGACGGGAAGTCAAGCTCGCTTATAGTGCTCAAGTTGGCGAGCGTCGTTGACGCAAAGCCCGCCGCAGGAATGTTACAAGTGAGCGAGTGTGATGTTGAGGTGCCTGCGCTAAGTGAAGCGAAACAAAGGTCTCCCGTCGCCGCACCGGTCAGCACGCTCCCTGTGCTCGTCGCGTATGGTGAGTTCGCCGTGACTGCCGCCTTGCCGCTGGTTGCAAGGAGCGGCGCGTCCCATGTAACGGTGCCGCAACCAAACTTCGTAATCGACGTAGTAGCTCCGCCGATAGTAAGAGAGGTAACAATATCTTCCCTTGTAGTCGAAGCATTCGTAATAACCGCGCTCGTCGTCGTGGAGTTCGTTATGATGGCGTTCGTAATCGTGGAGGAAACGAGTGTGGTGAGCCCGCTTACCGTGAGCGCACCCGATGTGGTGTTGCTCGTGACGGTAAGCCACGTTGCCGTCGTGGAAGCCAAGGCAGAAAGCCCGGTCACCTTGATAGCACCCGACGTGGTGTTGTTCGTCACCGCCAGATCCGTGATTGTGGTGGAAGCCAAGGCAGAAAGCCCGGTCACTTTGATGGCACCCGACGTCGTGTTGTTCGTCACTGCCAGATCCGTGATTGTGGTGGAAGCCAAGGCAGAAAGACCACTCACGGAAATAGCACCGGATGTCGTGTTGCTCGTCACCGTAAGCCACGTTGCCGTGGTAGAAGCCAAGGCAGAAAGACCGCTTACGCTAAGAGCACCGGATGTCGTGTTGCTCGTCACGGTGAGCCATGTCGCCGTAGTTGAGGCAAACGCGCTAAGACCGCTGATGGAGAGCGATGTAGCGGTTGCGTTGCCAGTGATCGTCGTCGAGGCAAGCGTAGTGATGGAAGGAGTGAACGTGCCAAGCACGGTAAGATTATTGAAGACACCGGTTCCTCCCACATCTAACCTTGAGCTAGAAACGTTCGCGATACCCAAGGAGGACGTCGCTGACGTGCCCGTTGCGGTGCCGAAGGTGAAGAGCCGGATGGGGTCAAGGGTGAGCGTATTTAAGAATACGGCTAACCCTCCAAATACAGATCCGCCCCCTACGTCCAGCCTTGAGCTAGAAACGTTCGCAACACCAAGCGAGGAAGTGGCTGACGTGCTCGTTGCCGTACCGAACGTGAAGAGCTTCGTCGGGTCAAGCGTTAACGTGTTGTTAAACTGTGCCGCGCCCTGATACTCAGAACTTCCCGCAACGGTCAAACGAGAACTGGAAACATTCGCAATTCCCAAGGAGGAAGTGGCTGACGTGCCCGTTGCCGTGCCGAACGTGAAGAGCCTTATGGGGTCAAGGATAAGCGTGCTCAAGAATGAAGCTGCTCCTCCAAATACGGATCCGGCTCCTACGTCCAACCGCGAAGTCGAGGCATTCGCCACACCCAAGGAAGATGTTGCTGACGTGCCCGTCGCGTTTCCGAACGTGAACAAACTCACAGGGTCGAAGTTCACCGTGCTCTGGAACACTGCCGCGCCCGCTGTCGTAGCGCTGCCGCTTATCCTCAAATTCGTAATCGTCGTCGAAGCAAACGCACTCAAGCCGCTTACCGAAAGCGCGCCTGATGTCGTGTTGTTTGTCACCGTGAGCCACGTTGCCGTGGTTGAAGCCAAGCCGCTAAGACCGCTTACGGTAATAGAAGTATGAGTGGCGTTGCCGCTGATCGTGGTCGAGGCCAACGCTACCACTCCGCCCGACTGCGTAAGAGTACTTAAAAAAATGGCGGCTCCTGCAGTGGAGGCCGCGCCGGGGAAGGAAACGCTGATACCGCTCGCGCCAATCGTTACCTGCGTGGCCGATGCCGTCCCGACACTCAAAATACCTCCCGCATCAAGGCGCGAGGCAGAGTCGCCGGAAATTAATGCGTTGCCAAATGTAAGTGCCGCGAACGCGACCGACGTTCCAAGCACCGCAAACACCAACCAAAACGAACCAATCGCGGAAATGAAAAACCGCGCCCACCTTTTCTTCGTACTGTCCATCATGAAATTTTTATTATGCACACGACTTTGAGTTCATTGTACAACATTCGCACAACACGCAAGAGGCAAAGCCTGTGGATAAGTCCCGTTAGAGGCCGCGAGGGCCCGCAGCGTGCCCCGTTAGAAGTTTCAATGTCATATGGTTACAACTGGTACAAAGCATATAGCGTAACTGGTTGGACTTCTAACGGGGCGTGCCTCTGCCTCTAACGGGATAAGTCAACCGCCCCCTTCGGCAAGCTCAGGACAAGCCGGAAACCCCAATTTTTGCGAAGATATCCCGAAACCGGGCTTCATAGGTGTGGTCACGAAGCGTCCGTTCATACCCCGCCTTTGCAATCCGTTCACGCTCCTCCGTATGCGCGAGATAATAGCGTATTTTCTCGATTAATTCGGAAATGGTGCGGTAAAACGCCATCTCTTTCCCCTCTTCATAGTACCGCTCAAGGTCATCGGCGTATCCGGAGATTACGAACGCACCGCAACCGGCGAGTTCGAACGGACGCGCCTTGATTTGCGGAATTGCCATATTAAGCCACGAACGCACATTCGAGGGAAAATGGAGCACATCGGGCACGATGCGCGTTCCCGAACGGCGGAAGAGGAGGCGCGCGAAGAGCTTTGCCCGCCACCGGTCGGGAGGATTGTTGAAGTTGAGGCAAATTTTGCTCCGCGAAATACTCTCAATCATCTCCTCCTCGCTCAACCTTCCTTCCGACCATCCCCATCCCCGCACCCATACTTCAATCCCCGCTTTCCGGAGCTCCTCCACAATCCGCGTGCGCGCCGAATTCCGCTGGCCGATGAAACTTACTTGGATATCCTTCGCAGGCACTTCGACAGGATGCCAAAGCGCCGGATTGCACGCCCATTGGGAACGGATGATATTCGTAATCCCGTACCGAGCATACTCTTCGGGCGCTTTTGACCATGTCGTAACCCCCCACGAGAGATGGGGCGCGAGAAAACGGGAATAATTCCATAATCGCCAATGGTCATCCGCGAACCACGCAAGCGTGGGCGCGTGCTTCTTCAACTCATCAAGCGTCCGCTCCTCAAATTCATCAGTGTATGGGAAAATAAACACCAAATCGGGCTTCTCGCGCGCGGCGAGCGCAAGAAAATCGTCATTAAAGCGGCGCTTCCCCACGCGCACGATGGCGTCAAACGGGTATTCAATCACCTCCACGCCCGACATCCCTTTGAGGGTGAGGTAGAAATTGTTGTACTCGAACGTAAATCCACGGCGCCCTTCGTCGTATTGGTCTTTACGGATACCGGAGTAGATGACTTTTAGCATGAATTACTAATTTCTAATATCTAATTTCTAAACAATTTCGAAATTCTAATCTCCAAATTCGAAACGGTTTGAGTAATTGAAACTTATATATTGGAATTTGTTTAGGATTTAGGATTTCGTGCTTAGAGTTTAGCTTACCGGTCCGCAAACAAGAACCCCGAATTGTCGTCGGTCGGGCGCACCACGACCTCAAACCCCGCCGCGCGGAGGATGCGCGTGAGTTCCCCAGGAGCGCGGTGATACTCCATGGCAATGTGGCGGATGCACGCCAGCGCATCTTGAGAAGCGGCGCGGAGAATCTCGAATTCCGCCCCCTCGCAATCGAGTTTCAGAAAATCGCACCGCTCAATGGCGTTGGCTTTGAACACATCGTCGAGCGTTACCGTTTCCACGAGCACTCCCTTCCCCGGCTCCACAAAGTCCAGATGCTCCCGGTACGGCGCAATGGTATTTGCTCCGCTTATTGCAGGGTGAAGAAAGAGCTCCCGCCTCCCCGCGCTTCCCGCCACCGCGCGCTGCAGTGCCGTCACGCGCTCCTCCAGATTGTTCAACCGGATATTCTCCCTCAAACGGGCGTATGTGCCCGGCGTGGGTTCGTACGCACACACGCGTGCGCCGCGATGCGCGGCAAAAAGCGAGAAAGCGCCGATATTCGCGCCGATATCGAGCACCACCGCACCCTCCCCGATGCTATATCGGGAAGTCTGGTACTCTCCGCGCACAAATATATCGTCCACGGTGCCAAGTTCATTAAACTCCGGACGCACCCGAAACCGGAGCCCATTCCAGAGCCGCACCGTGCAATCAGTCCCGCGCGGAAGCCACCCCCACCGATGCGCGAACCACACGTGGAGACTGCGATAGGTCGCAAGCACCCGAAACAATAAAAATAATTTACGCATTTCTATTTGCCCGCAAGTTCCAGCACCCGCTTCGCGCGGTGGTGATATGTGTGCTCGCGGAGCGTCCGCGCGGTACCCGCCTTCCGTATCCTCTCCCGCTCGTCGTCGTGCCGGATATAATACTCAATCTTTCGGAACCAGTCCTCGCCGTCGTCCTCCGCCATCACCACCTCATCCTCGGCAAAATACCGCCTGAGCGCAAGATTATAATCGCATACTTCGAATCCGCCGCACGCGGGAACCTTGAACCCCCGCTCGTTCAGAAACACGTGATTTTTTGTCTCGGGACCCCGCTCGTGAATGTTAATGCTCACCTTTGCGGACGAGTAGAGCTGATTTTCTTCCTCAACGGGAACGGAGAGCCGCCGCCCGGTAAGCCATGCGCCCGCTTTTTCGGCGCCCGCCTTCCGCGCGAGCGCTGCGGCGGACTTGAGAATCTTGTCTTTGAGCGTCCACCCCGGACCATACACGCGGACATGATATTTCTTCATAAGAGGGACGAGCAACTGCTCGAATATTTTCCTCTTTAGAGGCATCATCGCTCCCAGGAAAGCGATGTCGCACGCGTACTTTCGTACGGGCGACACGGGAAAATGGAACTTCTTGTTCGCGGCAAGCGGAATCGTCACGTACGCTCGCCCGCTCGCCCGCACGAAGTCCTGCATCCATTCGGCTTCATTCTCCCCCCAATACACGTCCGCAATGTCGGCATCGCGGTACACCGGAAGCTTCTCCGGACTTTCCGCAATCGTCTGGTCCGCCATCATGAACACCTTTGTTCCCTTCTGCCGGGCATCGCGGAGCGCCGGCCAGTTTGCGGGGTTCTTCACCGACTCCGAAGGAACGAGAAAAAAAATGTCGGGGCGCGATTCGCGGAGCACTTTCGGCAAATCATCGTGAAAATAGACATAGCCGAATTCATGCCCCATGTCCGCGAATGCGTCGCGGTAGCCGCTCGAAATCCACCGGTCTGCGCCCAATCCGAAGTAGTTGATGAGGAAAAGGATTTTCATAACTAATGACTTATAACGTATAACCTATGACTAAAGACCGCCCTTGTACAAATTTACCATCTCTTTCGCATAGCGTTCCCATGAAATATTCTCGCGCACGAACCGCTGCCCCTCTTCGGCGATGCGGCGGTACAACGCATGGTCCTTAAGAATGCGCTCAATCTGCGATGCATATTCCTCCGGGTTCCCCGGGGTCGCGAAAAGCGCATTCTCCCCGTCGGTCAGGACATGCGCAGCCCCCGTTTCGCGATTCAATACCACCGGCAAACCCGCGGCAGCCGCCTCAAACGCGACGGAGCCCCACCCATACCCCTGGGGCGGCGGCACATGCGCGGTGAGAAGAAATACATCGCTTGTCCGATACGCCTCGCGGAGCCCCTGCTCGCTCACTCCTTCAAAATTAAATTGCACCTCCCGCTCCAGCCCTTGCGCGGCAACGCGCGAGAGAAGAAGCGCGCGGTACTCCGCCTCGTTCCAGATGTCCTTTGCGATAATCTTTGCGCGCACCGCATGCCCCCGCGCTTTGAGGAGCGCAACCGCGTCGATGATGTCTTCATAGCGCCGCGGATGGGCAAGCGCTCCCAGCCCCATAAGCACCGCCGGATTCCCCGGCTCCGCCTTCGCGGGAACATAAAACCGTTTGAAGTCTATGCCGCTCCAGACAATCCGTACGGGCAATCCCCTGTCTTTCGCCCATTTCTCTTCATAGCGGCTGAGCACGCTTACCGCATCCATCGCGCGGAAATATTTCCGCTCCACGATGTCTTTGTACCGGAAATAAAGCCTGTTCAATACGTCCAGAACCATGTTTCTTTTTGGAAAACGCATGTAGGGAGGATTGTTCATCGTCCACACCACGCGCGCGCGCGGGTTCCGCCGCTTGTAGAAACACCCCGCCTGGTACGCGAAGTCTTCATGGCAATTCACCGCATCAAAATCCGCGTCCATCGCAGAAGCGATGCGCCGAGCGGTGCTCGTATAGAGCGCCTCGAGCTTCCGCTTCTTTGCAAGCCGCGCAAAGAGCCCGTCGCCCGCAACGGGGAAAAGCGGCGCAAACGGCTCCTCGGGAGGAATGATGCGCACATCAATGCCCTGTAGAAGCGAGGGGTAATAGTCCCGGTTAATCTCCGCGGCGTAGAGCACCACGGCGTGCCCCTGCCGCATAAGCTCCTGCGCGAGCGAGTACACCTGCTGCTGACCCCCCGCTTGGACGGTGAGGCGGAAATAGACAAGAGCGACTTTCATAATATTGACAATGGTTATTGGTTTTGGAGGCGGGTCAAGTCAATAGTCGTGGGTCTATGAGAGTCTATCACCAATAACCAAAGACTATCCTCCATACTCGCCTCTACAACCTTCAACCATTTACTAATTTTTCTCGACTACTCCCACCACAATCGCATTCGCGGCGAAATAGGGAGAATTGTACGGCTGTCCTTTCACTTCCTCAAACGGCACTTCCTTCCATTCATTCGATTTTGAAACCCGCTTCAGGAAATACACGGAAGTAAACGGGAAGCGGCGCTCCGCCACGCACTGGTCCACGAATGAGTTGTAACCGAAGGGCATCGTGACAAATAGTTTCCCTCCGGGAGCAAGGCAACGCACAAGGTTCTCCGCCGCACGCAGCACTTTTTCCGGCTCTTTCTTCTCATAGGAATCCCATCCCACATGCTCAAGCGTGGAGAGAGAAACAATCGCGTCATAGAGCCGGTTCGGCGTAAACGTGCTCACGTCTTCGTTCAACACCCGCGGGCCTTCCTCGTACTTGTCCAAAATGTCGTGCGTGAAACTCCCATAGTGGCTCAAGACGTTCCCCACTTCGAGAACCCGCTTCGCCCCTGCCGCTTTCACTTTGGTAAGAAACCATTGCCCGAGGGCAATCTCCACAATGCGCTCGCTTGCCCACGTGAAATTGTAGCGGGAATAGACATATGCAAGCTCCTCGCCGTGAAATCGGAATGCGGGGATGCGCTTCCGTCGAAACGTACGGTGAAGGTAATACGCCGCCGTGCTCACCGGCACCGTGAACCACCAAAACTTTACCCACCGCCACACCCCGCTCAAAAGCCCCTGCGCTCCCCCTTTTGCGTAATGAGACCTGACCCGCTCAACAATACTCGCCATATCAAGATATCGAGATTTCAATTCTTGAGCGCCTCCGCTCCGATGACTTCCACCCGGGGCAACGGCGTAAGAAACTTCCCTCCGGCCTTGAGATATTCTCTTTCCCGCTCGAGGAACTCTTCCATGAAATGCCACGGCAACGCCAAGAAATAATCCGGTTTGTCCTTCCGCGCCTGCTCCTCGGAGATAATGGGAATGTGCGTGCCCACGGTCTTTAAACCCCACTTGTCGGGATTCCGTTCCGCGGCGGCTTTGATAAGCGGATACTCTAACCCGCAATACTGAAGCGTGGTATTCCCCTTCGTGGAAGCTCCGTAGACGTAAATCGTTTTTCCTTTCGCCACCTCTCCCTTGATGAACAACACGAGCTGGTTTTTGAGCGTCTCCGCGCGCGCCGCAAATTCGTCGTACGCTTTCTTGTCGTAAAGTCCCAGCTTGTCTTCGTCATCGCGCATTTTTTGCACGCGCTCGGGGGCACCCGGGGCAAGTTTGATGCTCTTCCCCTGCCCTTTATGCCGCGCATAGACGCGGAAACTCCCACCATTGATGTAATTCAACTCGGCGTCGCATATCTCCATGCCGTTTTTCTCGAAAAGATATTCCATGGGACCAAGGGCATAGTACTCCAGGTGCTCGTGCCCGATATTGTCATAGTCCGTCTGCGTGAGCATGAGGGGCAGATACATCATTTGCACGATAAACACGCCTTCAGGAGCAAGACAGGTTTTGATGTCCTGCATAAACTTATTCGGCTCTTCCAAGTCGTAGAACATCGCGATTGCGGTAATCGCCTTCGCCTTTGCGCCACCAAACTTTTGCGTCCACGCCGCCGCATTGAAGTAATCATTGATGAGGTTCACCTCCGGGTCTTTGATGTACTTCACGATGTTCTTCGAGGGCTCATATCCTACTTTGTTCAACCCTTTGACGGTATAGCCCGTGAAAAGCGTCCCGTCGTTTGCGCCGATGTCGATTGCATAGTCCCCTGCTTTCAAATCCACGATTGACTCCACCTTCTTCGCAATGCTCAAAAGCTCGTCCGTCATCGTCCGGTTGATGCCGGAACGATACCAGTACTGGCGATAGAGGGCGTCATGGGAAAGCGTGTGCTTGAGTTGAAGCAGTCCGCACCCTGCCCGCCACTCGCCTGCGCTTGAGGCGCTGGCAGGCGGGCCGCCCGCATTTTTGTTGCAGAGCACGAGCTCCAGCGGGAACTTCCCCCACTCTTTCTCCAGCGCTTCGTCTTTTATAAAATCCGATACGTACACATCTCCGATGGAGAGAATCGGAATAAGAGGCTTGCTCCCGCACACGCGGCACGAATCCCGAACGGCAACGACTTCTTGTTTCATAGGAGTAATCGCGAATAATGCTAATTAACAATTTAATAATGCGAATCCTTATTCGCATTATTTGCCTCGATTCGCATTATTCGAGAACACTCCTATTTTAGGGTCGCTCGGAAAGAGTGTCAACGTAAAAAGTGATGTACCCCGGGCTCCTTAGGTCCCAGGGTACAAAGTTTACGTCAGCCGGAGTAGGCAATGAGGTCTCGGGGTGAGAAGCCGGTGCGGTGGTTGAGTATTCGCCAACTCATCCACCAGCCCTTGCCGCCGCTGTCTAAGAAGAACATGCGACGGTCGCCAGAGCTGTCAACTACGGTTAGCCCCGGGAGAAGGATATTAAACTTCCCTTCCAGCTCCCTGAGCTTCGGAAACCTGTTTTGCTCCACCATGAGCCAGAGCCCGTGCTGAAAACCAAGTACCCTGCCCCGTTTCCGTTTCGGCGAGATTCGACGCTCGAATTCCTCGACATTGATTAAAGCGTCATCTCGTTCAAGGAACGAGAACACAGTTCTGAGCTTGAACGTGACGCTAGTCGTCGGCGAGGAATCGCACCTAACCCCCCTAACCCACGGAAGCTCTCCTTGGAGTTCCGAAATTGTGGGACGCAAGAGCGGGGTAGAAATGGGAATTGAGAGTCGTCTTATCCCGTAGAATTTGGTGGATAATGCAAGCCAGCGAACGATGTAATCGCAAAATCTAATCTTTTTCATGCTTTCTCCTTGCCGCAGGGAATTTCCCGCCTCGCATCACGCGAAGCATTGTTTGTTTTGCTGCAGCACTCAACATCCGAGAAAAGCGGGTGCTTAGTGCTGCGGCAAAGCAGTCAAAAAACTGCTCACTTTATACCACCGGCCTCACTATAAAAGCAATCTTCCTTACCCCGAAAGCTCCACATCCAAAAACTCGCACCAGCCGTGATAGATAAGCTCATGCATCTCCTGAATGCGCGCCGTCTCATCCGACGGAACCGCCACCACCACGTCTGCGTCGTTCGTAAGCGAAGCGCCTCCGGGACCCGTTAAAAGAATCGAGTGGAGTTTTTTCTCTTTCGCCACACGGAGCGCCGCGAGGACGTTCTTTGACTTGCCACTCGTAGTGATTGCGAGAAGCACATCGCCCGCTTCCCCCAACGCCTCTACCTGCCGCGCGAATACTTTTTCATACGCATAATCGTTCCCGATTGCGGTGAGCGCCGCGGAGTTCGAGACGAGCGAGACCGCGCGGAGCGGCTTCCGGTCGTCTTTGTAACGGCACAAAAACTCCCCCACGAAGTGCTCCGCATCCGCCGCGGAACC
>OBOI01000699.1_pt1 | contig 10720 bp, 10 predicted proteins | sample 1670151 | NCBI WGS metagenome assembly OBOI01 (sample SAMEA104232303, study PRJEB22302) | sediment metagenome | biome: forest; feature: aquifer; material: sediment | place: USA | collected 2011-08-07 | depth 0.01 m | reverse complement strand
GTTATCATCCATCGTTAATGTCTCCAACGCACTCGCGGCCATGGGAGCCGCGCGTGCGTTCAACATTCCGACAGCAACGAGTGCGGCAGCGCTTGCTGGAGGACAGCCTGTGCCCGGGCGTATGGAGTGGATCCGTGAGGGTCAGCCGTTTTTGGCAATGGTTGATTACAGTCCAGAACCGGCCTCGTTGAGTGCGCTCTACGCATTCGTCTCGGCGTATCACCAAGGTCGCATTATTCATGTGCTGGGTTCTGCCGGAGGCGGACGCGACAAAGCGCGCCGTCCCATCATGGGCCGCCTGGCCGCCAGCAATGCCGATATCGTAATCATCACCAACGAAGACCCTTATGACGAAGACCCGCAATCAATCATCGATGAGGTGGCGCAAGGCGCCCGAAGCGTTCAAACACCGCGCATGCATCAACTCGAAACGATTCTTGACCGCAGATTTGCGATTGGGCGGGCTGTGGAGCTGGCACAAGAGGGCGATCTCATACTATTGACCGGTAAAGCCTGCGAGCAAGCCATTTGCGTGTCGGGAGGAAGAAAAATTCCATGGGATGATCGGACAGAACTACGCAAGGCGATTAAAGAAAAAATATTTTAAACGACAACATCGTCATCCTGAACTCGTTTCAGGATCTCTCAATGTCATCCCCGACCGTGATCGGGGATCCAGGAACAATCGTGGATTCCGGGTCAAGTCACCGCAGCGTGAGGGATCCCGCCCGAGGCGGTGACCCGGAATGACAGAAAATTAGATATCGAGTTTATGCAAGTATTGAAAATTCGATCCAACCGCCTCACAAAAGCCCAACTCCATCAAGTTCTCAAAACTCTTCGCGATGGCGGTGTGATCGTCTACCCCACGGACTCTTCCTATGCGATTGGTGGTGATTGGAGAAATCCAAACGTCCATGCACACATACGCAAGATCAAGGGGCGCGAGCAATCCAAACAATTCCCCGTGATTGCGGACTCAGTCAGTATGATCAAACGCGACTGCTCTTGGCCGGCACTTGCACAGCAGCTAAGCCAGCGCCATTGGCCGGGACCTCTGACCTTCGTGCTTGGACTTAAGCAGTCTCAAGCCCAACAGGCAACACTGGCGGTGCGTGTCCCCAATGCTCCCATTGCACGCCAAATTACTAGCACTCTGGGGCGGCCCATCATATCCACATCAGCGAATCGTTCGGGACAAAAGGCATGCTATACTATCCAGGGCTTCCTCCGCCAAATGCGCCACAACAAAAAACTTCCTGATGTTATCATCGATGCAGGAACACTCGAACCGAGAGCGGCATCAACCATTGTTGATCTCACTGTATCCCCTCCAATGCTCCTGCGGCCAGGGCCGGTTCGTGTAGACTCTCTCTAAATTATGTCCGACTCAATTACCACGCAACGTGTCTTTGCATTAAAACTTGCTCGCCAGAGCGCACGATACATCCGCAAACATTTTGCCTTGGGCATTGCAAAAGAATGGAAGAGCGACAAAACGCCAGTCACCGCGATTGACAAAGAAATCGATCGCCGGGTGATCCACGCTATTTCAAAACGCTTCCCTCATGATACGATTATTACTGAAGAAAGCCCGGCGCACTCTGGCACGAGCGGTGATGCGTGGGTCATTGATCCAATTGACGGAACGATCCCTTTCTCGCACGGGGTCCCAACCTTCTGCTTCTCCTTGGCATTTGTCCGCGACGGAGTTCCCTTTATTGGCATCATTATCGATCCCATGGCCGACCGTGAATTTGTCGGGATCAAAGGGTCTGGGGCATGGTGCAATGGCAGGCGCCTCCATCTTCCACGCAAGGCCTCGAGTCGTCCGCTTGTTGGGCTCGAAGGAGTCTTCGCGATGGGGTTGTCGCCCAAAGCATACCCTTCGATAGCCCGAAAATTCCTTGTAGTACAACTCGCCTGTATCACGTATGATGCCATGATGGTGGCGTTGGGGAATTTCGGCGCAACCGTGTACCCATATTCCAATCCCTGGGATATCGCCGCGGTCGATGTGATCGTCCGCGAGGCCGGAGGGATCGTCACTAACCTTGATGGTAAAAACCAACGATACGATCAATCAATCAACGGCGCAATCATCGCGCATCCCGATGTTTATGGTTCGGTAAAACGGATTCTTCAATTTTTTCAAAGATAACCCCTATGGCCACCCCTCGCCTCGTTGTTCTCGCCATCCTTGATGGCTTTGGGATGAGCCCACAACTTGATGGCAATGCCATCCGATCGGCTCAAACACCCACAATCACCAAATTATTCGAGCAATACCCCGTGGGACCGCTTGAAGCATCAGGGATTGCGGTGGGTGTGATGTGGGGCGAGCCGGGCAACTCCGAAGTGGGCCATCTAGGAATCGGGGCAGGTATGGTGGTCTATCAAAATTTGCCACGCATTCAATTGGCGATCGAAGATAAAAGTTTTTTTATTAATCCCGAATTTATCCAGGCCTGTGAGCGCGTCAAGTCAAACAAGAGCGCGTTGCATCTGGTGGGCCTTGCCAGTTCCGGTGGTGTGCATGCCCACATCGAACACCTAGAACATTTGCTCACAATCTGCCAGCAACAATCCGTCAAGAACGTCGTCATTCACATGATCACCGATGGCCGCGATACCGCCGCTCAAAAAGCATTGGAGTACATTGCTCAAGTCCGAGCGGCGATCAAACGCACCGGAGTCGGCCGGATCGCAACAGTGGCCGGCCGATTTTATTCCATGGACCGCAACACTAATTGGGATCGCATCCAAAAAGCGTACGAGGCCATGACCGAAGGCAAGGGCCTCACGGCAGACTCTGCCGAAAAAGCGGTCGAACAATCGTACGCTGCTCAAAAATTTGATGAAGAAATTATCCCCACCGTGATCGTCGAAGGCGGCCAACCCGTTGCACTGATTAATGAGGGAGATGTCCTTATTTTTTTCAACTATCGCGAAGACCGCGCCCGGCAGCTCACCCAGGCGTTTGTGGTAAAAGAGTTTACAGGATTTGAGCGCAGTAAGCAGTATACCGATCTCCTGATGGTCACCATGATTGAATACGAGAAAGGTTTACCAGTGCGCATTGCCTTCCCCCCGCAACCCATCGCAGAGCCTCTTGGCAAAGTCATCGCCGATCAAGGCTTGGCACAATTGCGCATCGCGGAAACAGAAAAATACGCCCACGTCACCTACTTTTTTAATGGCGGTGCTGAGATGGAGTACCCTAAGGAAACGCGCGTGATGATTCCGTCAAAAAAAGTAGAGAGCTACGCAAGTGTGCCGGAGATGAGCGCCCGGGAGATTACCGAGAGGCTGGTCAAAGAAATCGCGTTGCAACAGTATTCTTTAATCGTTATAAATTTTGCCAACGCCGACATGGTGGGGCATACCGGTGATTTTACGGCGACTATTAAGGCCGTCGAAATACTTGATCAGTGCCTTGGACAAATCGTCCAAGCACTCCAGGCTGTTAATGGGATCCTGGTCATTACCGCTGACCATGGCAATGCCGAGCAGAAAAAAGATCCCTCAACAGGGCAACCTTCGAAAGAACATACCGCCAATCCCGTGCCATTATGTATTGTGGACTCTGCTCGGGTGCGGCAAAAATCCCCAGAAGAAATGGAGATGCTCTTCAGTAATCCAACCCCAATCGGAGTGTTGGCCGATGTTGCTCCCACCATTCTGGAGCTTATGGAGCTCTCACAGCCCCCAGAAATGACCGGCAAGAGCTTGTTGGGGTACATCACATAAGTCCTATTATGCGTCTTATACGACACATTAGTCCTATCGCAGTACTGCTTTTTCTTCTAGCAATTCCTGTTTTTGCTACAGAGCAATTAATCCCCAACGATCCTGGCTTTTCGCAGCAATGGTATTTAAACACGATCCAAGCGCCAGCAGCATGGGGGATTGGCAAGACCTTGCGCGGCAGCCTTGGCCAAGGTTCGCCCGATACGATTATCGCGATTATTGACAGTGGGGTGGATGTAAATCATCCGGACCTCAAGGGCAACATTTGGACCAACCCGGATGAAATCCCCGGTAATGGCTTGGACGATGATCGCAATGGGTACATCGATGATATCCATGGATGGAATTTTTTGACCAACAACCCCGACCCCCGGCCGACCATTGACCAGGCGGGTGATCTGGAGCGTTCCCCCCTTGGTGTCCATCACGGGACGATTCTTGCCGGGCTCTCCGCAGGAGTGGGCAATAACGGCGAGGGGATTGTCGGAGTATCGTGGAGTACCAGCATTATGCCTCTTCGGGTGATCCAGTCGGACGGGACCGGCGAAGCCAATATCGTTGCACGGGCCATGAACTATGCCATCGACATGGCGCCAATATTATTAATTTGAGTTTTGGCGGCCATACGAGTGGTCCGGTATTAGAGCGAGCAATTCAGCGAGCCTCTGATGCCGATATCTTGATTATTGCCTCTGCCGGCAACCAGATTAAACGCGGGGACGGTACCAACGAAGTGTTTAATCTTGACTCTACGCCGCTCTATCCCATTTGCAATGATGGGACCAACAATGCCGTGATCGGCGTGACCGCGACGGATCGGGATGATAAAAAATCCGATTTTGCCAGCTACGGGAAACAATGCATTGACATCGCCGCGCCTGGCGAGGACTTGATTGTAACACGATCAACGGATCCTGCCTTTGGCACAGTCCGACCCTATGGTTTTCCGGTGGAGGGGACGTCTATGTCCACCGCCCTGGTGAGTGGCGCAGCGGCTTTGCTCAAAACACTCTTCCCGACAGTTTCCATGCGGCAAATTGGCAAGAATATTATTGCTGGTGCTAACCTGATCGATGACCGAAACCCCGAGTTTCAGGGCCGATTAGGAACCGGCCGATTAAATATTGTCCGTGCGATTGAATTACTCCAATCCCTGCAGAGCACTGCATTGCCCGCAGCGCCTGTGATACAGCAGCAGGCGTCACCTGTTTCGGTTCCTTCGCCTGCCCCACTGCCAGCGGTCATCGAAGTGGCTCAACAATCCGACAAACAGCTCACTATCTACTCCTACGGACTGAACGGTCAATTGCGTCATTCCATTTCCTTTAGCTCCCCATGGGCAGCAATGCCCAGTATTGCTCATTTGAGCAGCGGTTCTTGGGTACTTGGTGCACCAGCAGGTCCGGAGTCTAGCGTTGTCATGGTCGACGCCCGTGGCGTTGTTATTCGCCAGTGGAGGCCGTTTCCCAAAGGGTATCGCGGAGGTGTCACCGTTGTGCCGGTGGGCACGTCAACCGACGAGCGTATTGCTGTGACCCCACGCCAACGCGCTGGCGCCAACATCAAAATTTATTCGGCCGAGGGACAACTCTTAGTGGATCAGTTCTTTTTACCCAAAACAATACGAGATGAATGGGTTGCCGGAGCGTGGATACTTGAGGGAGGCCGTCAGGCTGTTCGTATTCGCAGCGCAACACGGGCAGACCGAACCGTTATTGTTGACGGGAGCACGATCGTACCGGTTCGGGACCTCGTCGCAGGACAACCAAAAACAAAAGTGCTTTCGACTTGGGGCAATGATAATCTTGCAAATCCTGTTATCGTCGAGGGGCTTGATCGTTCCTCTGCGATCCGTATTAATTCCGGACAAATAAGCGTGTACCCCAAAGCGTTTGCCATCAATGTTCTCGCGATAGGGGTGGGATCCAAACAACCGACGATTCTTACGCTGCCGCAGTCCGGCTCCGGACATATCCGGACATTTGATGCGGGAGGAGCATTCCAGCGGGATTGGTTTGTGGGCTCCCGCAATGATCGCCGGAATTGGCAATTCGTTTTTGCCCTTCCCTCCGGAGTGTGATACCATAAAAGCCTATGGAAATCAAAAATATTCTCGTCACCGGCGGCGCGGGATTTATCGGATCCCACATCTGTCATCGTCTGATTAAAGACGGCCACCGCGTGATTTGCATTGACAACCTCGAAGGATCAGAAGAACGCAACATCAACCACTTATTCGCCCACCCCCATTTTGAATTTCTTAAGTTGGACGTCACACAACCCATCGCATTGGAGCAAATTCCGGAATTGAAGAAGTTCTCGCTCGGCGGCCAAGGAATCCAAGAAGTTTATCATCTCGCCTGTCCCACCTCACCGAAGGATTTCTTGCATTTGCGCTACCAAACACTTTGGGCCAATTCGGCCGGCATGCTCAACATTTTGGAGTTAGCGCGCAAATATAATGCGACGATGGTCCACGCCTCCTCTTCTGTCGTGTACGGGCATCTGCTAGAGCCACAAGAGCGTGTTGCGGAGCAAGACCTTGGCGTTGTCGATTTTTTGGGTATGCGTGCTTGCTATGATGAGGGCAAACGGTTTGCCGAAACATGCGCGGCAACCTATCAGCAAGTGCATCGATTGGATGTAAAAATCGCCCGTGTTTTCCGCACCTATGGGCCACGGATCCCTATCAACCATGGCCACATGATTCCGGATTTTATCTTGTCGGCCCTGGACCATAAACCCCTAGTGATCTACGGGGATGAGTCCTACTCGACATCGCTCCTCTACATCGACGATCTCGTTGATGGGCTGCTCAAACTTATGAATGCACCGTTGGGCACAGAGACCATGAATTTTGGTGGTGAGCAATCATACCTGCTCAAGGATGTTGCACAGAAGGTGATTACGCTCACGCAATCTCCTTCAATGATTGAATTCCAATCACCGCTCATGTTTATGACGCCGCTGCCTTTGCCGAATATCTCCAGGGCAAAAGAACAACTCGGGTGGATTCCGCTCACCACCCTCGACGAAGGACTCAAGAATTCCATCGAATATACACTTGCAGAGAAAGCGGTGCTCCACTAGGGTATGCCCAACATCGTTGCCATCATCCCTGCGTATAACGAACAACAAACCATCCGTGATGTTATCCGTTCTGTACGATCTTCCGTTGACCGTGTGATTGTCATCAACGATGGGTCGAGCGACAAAACGGCAGATATCGCGGACTCAGAATCTGTCATCGTCATCAATCATCGGTTAAATTGTGGTCTGGGAGCAGCGCTCTCCACCGGTCTTGCGGTTGCACGAACAGAAGACGCCGACATCGCAGTGACCATCGACGCCGACGGCCAACTCTTTGCCGAGGACATCAAACTTATTTGTGAACCCATCATATCCGGTAGGGCCGATATTGTGATCGGATCTCGGTTCTTAGAACAGACAAATAAAATTCCTCCACTGCGCCGACTCTATAATAGAGTGGGAAATCTCATTACCAGAAGTCTCTTTGGTGTTCGCACCAGCGACAGTCAATCGGGCATCCGAGGGTTTAATCGAAAGGCCCTCGCATCGATCGAAATTCGATGTTCACGCATGGAGGTCTCCAGCGAATTTTTTGAGGAAATTAAGCACAAAAACATGCGTTGGGTCGAGGTTCCTATTCGGGTGCAGTACACCGCTTACTCTCTTTCAAAAGGTCAGAACTTTATTCAAGGGATTCGTACCGTCCTACGCCTTGCCGTTCGGCGCTCGTTCCACTTATGATTTTTCAAGCGGTTCTACTGCTAGTAATTTTTGCAGTACTGGTGGCGGGCCTTATCAGAGCCCGACGACAACATCGCTCTGTCGTTCTTACCGTGTGTTGGGGATTTGTTTGGACACTCGCGGCGGTGCTCGTCTGGAAGCCGGAGATCACCAGTCGTGTCGCGGGATGGGTTGGCATTGGCCGTGGCAGCGACCTCGTCTTTTATATCGCAATTATCTCGCTGACCGCGATCGTGTTAAGCCTGTTAGTCTGGGTGGATAGCTTGGACGAACGGATGACGAAGCTGATTCAACAGCTGGCAATTGATGACTATGAACGAACCAAAACAACATCATCGGGTCGCGATCATCATCCCGACGTATAACGGGCAGCAGTACATTGAAGCCCTTTTTGAGAGTATCACCCAAAGCATCTACCCCAAAAACCGATTGGGGATTTTTGTTGTCGATAACAATTCAACTGATGGCACTCGCGCTGTCATTGCGAGGCACCGCCAAGGCGGGGCCGTGGCAATCCAGACAATACAAAACATAAAAAATGAGTACTTCGCCAAAGCCGTAAACCAAGGGTCAGAAGCCGCAATCCGTGACGGGTATGAGTACCTCTTCCTCCTCAATCAAGATACAACAATAGAACCCGACTGCATTTCGATGCTTGTCGAAGTATTAACAAATAATAAGAACATCGCAGTAGCCCAGGCCCGCATGATGCTGCCAGGAGGGGATCGCATCAACTCCCTTGGTAATGCGATTCATTACCTAGGCTTCGGATTTTCTAACGGAAATGGTCAACCCTGGCCGTTCAACCGTCATTCCGGACTTGATCCGGAATCCAAACATTCAAAAAAATACAAACTACAAATTACCAACTACCAATTACCCGCATGGCCCATCACCTACGCCTCCGGCGGGGCTATGATGGTGAGCTCCGAAACGTGGATGGAATTTAGCGGCCTAGATGAGACGCTCCAAATGTATCACGAAGATTTAGACTTTGGCTGGCGCCTCCTGCTTGCTGGCAAACAATGTGTTTGTGTCCGCGACGCGGTGGTGTATCACGACTATACATTCAACCCTGCACCCTATAAATACTATTTTATGGAACGCAACCGAATGATCGTATTGCTTACACACTACCAATTGTGGACGTTAGTTCTGATTACTCCCATGGCGCTGTTGATGGAATTGGGGATAATTTTGTTCTCTCTCAAAAATGGTTGGGCGAAAGAAAAATTTCGATCCTACCGTGACGCACTAATACTGTTGCCTAAAATCCTCGAGAATCGAAAAAAAAGCCTTGGCTTGAGGAAAATAGAGGATCGTGAGATACTCAAACGCATGGGATCAGCAATCCAGGATCAGCCGGTTAACAATTTCGTGTTGAACCGAATGGGCAACCCAATTCTCGCGTTCTACTACCAACTTGTTGTCTGGTTGACATAAAAGATATATGGGCAACCCACTGGAACAATTTACCGCCATACCCGATAGCAGAACGCTCAGTTCCGAAAAAGAAATATTTGACGCAGTTACCAATCATTCGCGTCAATTCGATAAAGCCACCAGCGAAACACGTGTCTATCCTCCCGAAGAAATCCGGAAAGAATACCAAACCATGGAATGGAAGATCGGTGATACGGTCATTCAAGCCGTTGGTGTGATGCATGTACCTGAAACGTTTTTGGAATTTCGGCAACAAATCGAAAAAACAATTCAGGAAAGCGATGTGGTTGTCAACGAATTTGCTCCTGAAGCTCTTGGACTATATGACAAAACTTCCGCTGGCCGCCTACAAGGAGTTCGATCAAAATATAACAAACACTATAATTTAGAACAATTGCGGCAAACATACATCAAGAACGAACGGCCATGGAATCTCGGGCTTTTTCATCACGAAGTTGAACTTTTGGCGGCAAAGCACAGCAAAGATATGGCCATTGCCGATTTAACATTTTCTAAAAACCCTGAAGCTTTTTTGCAAGATGGGTATTTATACGCTTATGGAGCGGAACAAACGGAAGAACACAAGGCATTGCTGAAAAAGATGGGCTTGTATACGAGTGCCGTCGCACTCGCGGGTTCCAGTGGTTTTATCGGAGGCTCTAAAAACCCAATTTCGAGAAGAAATTTTCTCAAACTTGGATTGGTGGTCGGCGCAGCGGCCATTGCCGGAGTAACTCCGAAAATGACCGAAACTCCACCACAAACCGCAGTGAAGAAATCGATGGATGTACAGGGGAAAACCGATGATGAACAATTGATGTTGTTGCGTGATCCCAAACTTGCCGAAGCACTCCAACGGCTAGCAAAGGCAGGGTATAAAAAAATTGCGTTTATTTATGGGACGGGTCATTTAAAACGAGTCGGGGAATATGTCGATGATCCCCAAAGAGTTGAAAAAGAACTAGCCGCTGGCAAAGAGGTGATTGAGCGTAATAACCCCGATGCGTTCCGCATTTACCGTCAAACGGATGGAGATAATACTTCTGAAAAATTTATTGCTTCGGAAAAGAAAGTGTGGAAACGTGTCCACTAGTGCAACTCGTCCTTCTTATACCGGATGAACGTATTATAGTGCTCCACAAAGGTGACAAATTCTAAAAAGGGGACATCGACAAGGTTGACAATGAGCACAAGGAATTTAACATGCTCCAACCCTGCCATGGTTATAGTTCCTAATGTGACAAAGGGCATCACAACGAGATCTGCGACAAAGCCCCAAAATGTCGGCCGATCTTCTTCCAAGCTAATTTCTTTTGACCGATTGCGGACTTTCACTCCCGTCGCCGCCACGATGGAGGTAAACAAGATAAACACTGCAATACTCGCAACGCTAAAGTCAAACCGATGCAGGCGATTGGCAACCAACGACAGGATTGCGATCGAAAGGATCACGTAGAACAACCGAACAACAGTTTTGAACACGCTCTTGCGGTCCTTTGGTAGTACTAATAAGTAATCCTTTTTTTGTTCTTCGTATAAAACGGCATCGGTTTCTGCCAGAATGCGCTTGAGGTTTGATGAGGAGGGGAGTCGAATAAACAAAATAATGACCAACATGAGCAACGGCGGGAACAGAATATTGATAATCGTATTGGTCATCGAAAAGTCATTCATCCACCGATCAATTGGAATCTCCACCGCCAACGCGATTAACACCTTAGTAATGAACAACGAAATAATACTAAAGAATGCCAGC
>OBOI01000698.1_pt1 | contig 10734 bp, 9 predicted proteins | sample 1670151 | NCBI WGS metagenome assembly OBOI01 (sample SAMEA104232303, study PRJEB22302) | sediment metagenome | biome: forest; feature: aquifer; material: sediment | place: USA | collected 2011-08-07 | depth 0.01 m | reverse complement strand
CCCTCTACCCGCCTACAGCCTACCGTCCTCGATAGTTACCGGGGGTCTCCTATTTGCCACCCTTGGGCTGCGGCGTGCACTTGGCGCTATCGGCGGTAGTGATGGTCGGGTAGGTCCGCTCCGGTGACGGGACGTGATCCCCGTGGCAGTCGGCACAGTTATTCTGGGAGGTGATACCGTTGGCCAGCACGTTGAACAAAGGTTTGTGCTTGGGGGTATACTTGCCATCTTTTTTCCAGGCGTTAAGCATGTTGACCGTTTCCATGGCGATATTGGCGGCCACGCGGGCGCAGCGCTCGGCCCGTTCGTTGCTGAGAAATTCGACCCCCTCCTTGTTCATCCAGCGTCCGACCGAGATGTGGCAGACCGGGGTGCCGGCAATGGTCATGTTCTCGATATCGGCAAGCAAATTTTTGGGTGGGGTGAAGGAGGGCAGGTCGGTATTGGAGTAGTAAAAGGCCAAGTCGTTGGTCATGGCCTCGGCGATATCGGTTTCGCGGACCACCAGACCAATCACGGTGCCGGCGCCGGTCAAGGTGCCACATAAGGCGCCCCAGCCGGCAAAACCGCCATGGGCCCAGCGCATGGCGTCGATGGGATACTCCTTCCAGGCGCCACCGACCTTGGCGGACAGTTCCATCACCAGCCCGGCGATGACCGACGAGGCGCACCAGCGCTTGGCGTAATTCTCATAGGCAATCTGGCCGACCTTTTGCGGGTCCAGCTCCGCATAGCTGAAATTGGTATCGTAGGCGGTGGCTGCCGCCCTCTCGCTCTTGGCGGCGAGCACGGTCGAGGCGACTGCCGCACCGGCCAGAATCTTGCCGCTGGTGGTTAAAAATGATCGTCTTGACACCGCATGCTCCGTCACTTGCTTTACTTCCATGGTAAAATCTCCTTCTGAATTTAATTACTCTCGTCCGGTCACCCGGTCCATTTGGTGTCACAGAGTAGCATCGACCAGGACAAAATCAATATGGCAAATTGTCGCATCCCATCCTACCTTGTCGCAGCGCACCAGGAGTCTGGAGGCGAAGCGCGGGTGCAATCGCCTGCCGCTTCGGGTGTCACTCTCCGAACGACACCCTCGCCAGCTTGTCGATTTGCTTGCCAAGACGCGCAATCTATGGTTGGATTAGAGGCATGCGAATGACGGCAACCTCGCCCTTTACCTGCCCACAAAAGGAGTAAACGCACGCGGCAATCGGACCTCCTCCTGATTGCCGGTTGATGGACACGGCACCACGCCATCACCACCCACGCAAAATACATATAGCTCCGAGCCAACAGACCTACGTCCAACGCGATAGGGTCCGCGGCCGCTTATTAGGGTATGGCTGGAAACGGCCATGCCTCCCCTTACTTTGGAAAGGAGTGCTCATGAACCCTGTCTGCCTGCACCAGCACCATCAGGCCTCGCCCACCGGCGGCGGCCTGATTGACTCCCGCGGCCGCCGCATTACCTATCTCCGGCTGGCCATCACCGACCGCTGCAACCTCCGCTGCCGTTACTGCATGCCCGCGGAGGGGATCCCCTTCGTGCCCCACGAGCAGATCCTGCGCCTGGGGGAACTGCACCGCCTGGTCACCCTCTTTGCCCGTCTTGGGGTGAGCAAGGTGCGGGTCACCGGTGGCGAGCCCTTTGTCCGCCAGGGGGTGGTCCCCTTCTTGGGCCAACTCGCCCAGATCCCCGGCATCCGCGCCCTGCACGTTACCACCAATGGAGTGGCCGTGGCCAGGCACCTGCCCGCCCTGCGCGAGCTCGGTCTCGCCGGCATCAACCTCAGCCTCGACACCCTAAGCCGCGACCGCTTCCTGGCCATCAGCCGGCGCGACGAGTTTGATCGCGTCCGCCAAACCCTTGCCACCATCCTCGCCCTGGGCATGCCGTTGAAGATCAATGCCGTGGCCCTGGCCGGCGTCAACACCGACGAACTTGCGGCCCTGGCCTCCTTGGCTCGGGAGCACCCCCTGACCGTGCGTTTCATCGAGCCCATGCCCTTTAACGGCGCGAACCGCCTCCAGGCCGCGGCCTGGACCATGGCGGAGATCCTCGCTGAACTGCGCCGCCACTTCCCGGGGCTACAAGCCAGCACCCAGATCGGACCGACCACCGCCAGACTCTTCCAAGCCCCGGGCTTTCGCGGTCAAATCGGCATCATCCCCAGCTACAGCCGCCAGTTCTGCGCCACCTGCAACAAGGTGCGCATCACCCCCCAAGGGATGCTCAAAACCTGTCTCTACGACCAGGGGGCGCTAGACCTGCGGCAGCTGTTACGGAATGGGGCCAGCGATGAGGAGATCGCCTGGGCCGTGCGCAACTGCGTGGCCAACCGCTACTGGGACGGCCATGCCGCCGAGGCCGGCATGGCCGGCGCCCCGAAACACTCCATGGCCGCCATCGGCGGTTAGGCGTCGTATCGCCCAACCAACCTAGCTATTTACGAAAGACGGAGCCCCCCCATGATCGATGTCAGCCCCAAATTCGCTACCCTGCGCTACGCCCTGGCCGAGGGCTTTCTCCAAGGCCGGCCCGAGACCTTGGCCCGCATCTTCGCTAAAACCGTGCCCAAGGGCGATGTCACCGAGGTGGCCCGCGCCGCCGGCATCCTGGCGGCCAAACGCACCAGCGACTGGATTGTCTTCTGCCACCCCATCCCCCTGGATTGGGTGGAGGTGCGCTTGACCCCGGACCATGAGCGGGTGCGGGTCACCGCCGAGGTACGCTCGGTGTGGAAGACCGGGGTGGAGATGGAGGCGATCACCGCTGTCTCCGCCGCCCTGCTGAACGCCTACGACATGCTGAAACCCCTGGACGACACCCTCTCCTTTGGCGACATCCGGGTGGTGAAGAAGAAGGGGGGGAAGAGTGACTACCGCGACCGACCAAACCCGGCCCTGACCTGCGCCGTGCTGGTGATCTCCGACTCCACCCATGCCGGCCGGCGCGAGGACAAATCAGGCAAGATCATCAAGGCCTTTGTGGAGGGCCAGGGGCTTACGGTCCAGGTCTATGAGGTGCTGCCCGATGACCAGGAGCTGATCAGCAAGCGCTTGGTGGAGTTGGTGGACAAGGAGGGGATCCGTCTCATCTTCACCACCGGCGGCACCGGCCTCGGGCCCAAGGACCTGACCCCGGAGGCGACGGTACAGGTGATCGACAAACAGGTCCCCGGTATCAGCGAGGCCATCCGCAACCACGGCAAGGAGCGCACCCCCTTTGCCATGCACTCCCGGGGGGTGGTGGGGGTGCGGGGCCAGAGCCTGATCATCAACCTGCCCGGCAGCTCCAACGGGGCGCGCGAAGGGATGGAGGCCCTGTTCCCCGGGCTGCTCCACGCCTTCCCGATGATGGCAGGTGGCGGTCATGGGGAATAACCCGGACCCGGGGCGCGCCCCCATGATTACCATGGATGAGGCCATTGCCATCATTAAGGCCAACCACCCCGCCCGTCAGGTGGAGGAGATCTCCCTGGAGCAGGCCCTGGGCCGCCACCTGGCCCGCGAGGTGCGGGCCGTTGAGCCCTCGCCCCGCTACACCAACAGTGCCATGGACGGTTTTGCGGTGCGCTGGGCCGATGTGGCAGGGTGCAACCAGGACCCGGTGACGCTCACCCTGATCGGCGAGAGTCAGGCCGGGATCCCCTTTGCCGGGGAGATAACCATGGGGGAGGCGATCCGGATCAGCACCGGGGCCATGCTCCCCGCCTCCGCCGACACCGTGGTACGGGTGGAGGACACCAGCGACCAGGGGAGCCGGGTGGTGATCCACACGTGCGGCCGTCAGCACCAAGACGTCCGCTTCCTGGGGGAGGAGATTGCCGAGGGCGACCTCTTGCTGGAGCAAGGGTGCGGTCTCTTTCCGCCCCAGATCGCCCTGTTGGCGGCGCAAGGGATCGAGCGGGTGGAGGTGTTCACCCGGCCCCGGGTGGCCCTGGTGGTCACCGGCTCGGAACTGGTGGCGGACGGCCAGCCGGCCCCGCACCAGATCCGGGACTCCAACCGGGTCATGCTGCGCGCCGCCATCGCCCAGGCCGGTGGCGACCTGGTCCATGCCGCTTGGGCCGGGGATGAGTACGCCATGACCGTCGCCACCCTGGGCAAGGCCATGGGCCAGGCGCAACTCATCATCTGCTCGGGCGGGGTATCGGTGGGCCAGCATGACCATGTCCGCCAAGCGGCCCAGGAGCTGGGGTTTGCCGAACTCTTCTGGCGGGTCCGCCAGAAACCGGGCAAGCCCCTCTACTGCGGACGCGCCAACGACACCCTGCTCTTCGGCCTGCCCGGCAACCCGGTGTCGGCCTTCATGTGTTTCTTCTACTATATCCAGCCCCTCATCGCCTCCCTGGCCGGCGAGGAGTTCTCCTGGCAACGGCTTACGGCCCGGGCCGCCTGTGACATCACCAATCGCGGCAAGCGCACCACCATGGTGACCATCCGCCTGAGCCGGGACCAGGAGGGCCGCCCCATCTTCCACTCGGCCGGCAGTCAGGGCTCCCACCGCCTGACCTCCATCGCCCAAGCCCACGGCTTCGTCATCGTGCCGGCACAAACCACCCTCCCCGCCGCCTCCCGGCAGGAGCTCTATCTCTTCCCCTGGCGGTAAAGAGGAAGCCCTGCCCAAAAAAAACGGCTGCCGGAATCTCTTCCGGCAGCCGTTTTTTTTATTGGTACTCTATTCAGGCCCAGATCAGATCACGCCTTCTTGGCCATGGGGGGCTTGGGCACATCACTACCATGACACTCGGTGCAGTTGGGCTGGCCCGGGATACCATGGCTCTTGCCTGGCGCCCAGGAGGATTTAGGCTCATAGTTGCCATCCTTCCAGGCATTCAGGTACTCCACCAACTGATAGGCGACACTGGCCGCCACCCGCGCGCAGCGGTCCTTGCGCTCGGGGCTGCCCAGGGCAAAGCCGGACTCGCCCATCCATTTGCCCACCGATACGTGGCAGAGGGGCGAAGCGCTGGTGGTCTGCACGATCTTGGCCGGCTGCTTTGGCTCCTTGGGGGTGAAGACCGGCAAGGCGGTGTCGGAGTACCACTGCATGATGTCGGAACCCACCGAGTGGCCATGGGCACAGTCGGGACCGGCGATGCGGGGGCCGATGATCACATTGCTGACGATGTTGGCGCCGGCATTGGAGCCGCACAGGGTGCCCCAGCCCACCATGCCCCCCTCCAGACAGATGAAGGAGTCGATGGGGAAGGACTTGTAGGGCTCGCCCACCTTTTCGCGGAGCTGGCTGAAAACGCTGCTGATCACGGCAGCGCCGCAGAAGACCCGGTACCACTCCTGGTAGGCCAGTTCAGCGGTCTTGGCCGGTTCCAGCTTTTCGTAGGGCCACGGCCACTTCTCGCTGGAACCGTCCTTGGCCTGGGCCGATGCCACCAGCCCGCCAAACTGCATCAAGGCCGTGCTGGCGGCCAGCACCCCGGTGCCGACCAGCATCTGCCGGCGCGATATCCCCTGCTCTTCCTTTTTCTCTTCCACACTCATTGCACTCTCCCCTCTGGTTTCTTAATGACAACCGGCTGGGCACCGCCACGTTGGTGCCCGCCCAGTCGAACAATGAAGAGCAGCCCGCTCAGCTGGCATGCCCCCTCGGCTTCGGCAACGGCCCATGATGGCACTGTGGCCGTTTGTGGTACAAAACCAAGGATTCAGAGCGGTGTCAATGCGGCAAAATGTCGCAAGGGGCGCACCACGACGCGAAGCTGGCGTGGGGACGCCGGCAAGGGACCACGCGATCAGGCACTCAACCGACCTCGATCACCGAGTTCTCCGTGCCAAAGGGGTTTGCCACCCGGACCGCATTGTCGGGGTCGGTCCACCACTGCCCATCCACCAAAAAGAGGTACTGATAGGCACCGGGCTTGAGTGTTAGGGCCTTGCGCCAGATACCGTTTTTGAGTTTTCTGGCCTTTAGTTCGTCTGGCCGCCAGTTGTTGAAATCGCCGACCAGAAAGACCTCCCGGGCCTCCGGGGCGAGGAGGCTGAAGGTCGTCGAGGGGGCGGGTGTCTTTTTGGCCACCGGCCGCGCCGGCACCGTGGCTGCTTTAGGTTTGGTTGCCATGGTCATCTCCAGGTGATATTTTTTGAGTTATGGTTGCCGAAGGCCCAGGTCAGCTTGATCTGGTTAGCCATCCTGTTGGTGGATAGGTGTTGCCGGGGCAGGCGCCATTGAGCATCATTTCCCCTCCTCCTTGCAGTCGATATCCTGCCCGCAGCTACAGGCCCGGCCCTTAAAACTGAAAAAGAACTTGAGACCCCGGCGGACGGTAGCGGAGAATATCTTCTTGGCAAAGAGCGCGCCCACCACCTTTTTATTGATCTCGCCCAAGGTGGGATAGGGGTGGATGGCCGAGGCGATTTTCGCCAAACCCACCCCGCCATTCATGATCGCCACCCATTCGCTTAACAGCTCTCCGGCATGGGGGCCGAGGATCTGCACGCCCAGGGGTCTCTCCTTGCGATCCAGGAGCAGCTTGACGCGACCGACCCCTTCGCCCTCGGCCAAGCCCCGATCGTTGTCAGAAAACTCTTCGCTCCACACCGTGTAGTCAAGGCCGGCGGCCTTAGCCCTCTTCTCATTGAGCCCCATGCTGGCCAACTCCGGTTGGCAGTAGGTGCACCACGGTACATGGGTGTAGTTGACCTTCCTCGGCAGGTGAAAGACGGCGTTACTCAACACCACCCCACCTTCATACCCGGCCACATGGGTGAACTGATAGCCGCCGATGACATCGCCAGCAGCATAGATGTGGCGGTGGCGGGTCTGCAGGTGATGGTTTACTGTAATCCCATTTCCGGCAAAGGGGATATCAATTTTTTCCAGCCCAAGACCTGCCCCATTGGGGGTGCGGCCCAAGGCCACGAAAAGGGCCTCGGCCCGCAGCGCTACCCGCTCGCCAGCCGTATTTTTGATCACCACCTCTCGTTCCCGACCCAGGTCCCGGGTGCTGACCACCGCCGCGTTCATCACAAAGGTGACCCCCTCTGCCGCCAACAGCTGCTGGACCATCGCCGCCAGATCCTTATCCTCCTTGCTAAGAATCTGATCGCTACGTTGGATCACGGTCACCGTGGTGCCCAGCCGGCAAAAGGCCTGGGCCATCTCCGTGGCAATGGGACCGGCGCCCAGGATGATCATCGAGCCGGGGAGTTTATCTAACGAGAAGATGTCGCGATTGGTGAGATAGGGGGTCTGGTCGAGGCCGGCAATCGCCGGGATGAGCGGGGAAGAGCCGGTGGCCACCACCCAGGTGCGGGCGGAGATCGTTTTGCCCCCCAGGGAGATGGCATGCTCGTCGGCAAACCTTGGCGCGCCGAAGACAACCTTGGCCCCCAGCCCGCAAAAGCGCGCCACCGAGTCATGCCTCTGGATGCGACTAATCACCGATCGGATCCGGGCCGCGACCTCTCGAAAATCCACTGCTGGCGGGGTGATGGCGGGCAGCCCAAACCGCGGACCACTCTTCATCAGCTGATAGACATGGGCCGTCTTGATCAGGGTCTTACTGGGCACGCAGCCATAGTGCAGACAGTCGCCGCCCAGGGCCTCCTCTTTCTCGACCAACAAGGTCTTGGCGCCCAGCTGGGCCGCTCCCGAGGCAACGGTGAGCCCCGCCGCGCCACCACCGATGATGCCGATGTCATAATCATAGCCAGCCATGCACGCTCTCCTCTTGGTGGCCGGCCGTGGTAGCGCCGGGGGAAAGGGCAAACAAAAGAGCCCGTAAGTGATTAGCTTACGGGCTCTTTTATGATTCGTCAACCGTTGCCACAGGTTTTACAGGTGCAAGCGTTACAGCCTGTTGACCCGGATATGGCGCACTTTGGTCTAAGGCAAGGGTCAGAACGGGACATCCTCGCCCATGGTGGGTGGTTCCGGCATGGGCGGCTCGTCTCGGTAGGAGGTGGTATTATCACCGCCACCTTTCGGGGAGAGCATCTTCATCTCCCGGGCCACGATCTCGGTGGTGTAGCGCTTGTTGCCATCCTTGTCATCCCACTGCCTGGTCTGGATCTTCCCTTCAATGTAGACCTTGGAGCCCTTGGAGAGGTACTCGCCGCAGATCTCGCCCAGCCGTCCAAAGGCCACGATGCGGTGCCACTCGGTCTTCTCCTCCTTTTTGCCATCCTTGACCCAGGACTCGGTGGTGGCCAGATTGAAGCTGGTCACCGCCGTGCCGGTCTGGGTATAGCGCACTTCCGGATTGGCGCCGAGATTGCCGATAAGCATTGCCTTGTTGATCATGGGTGGGTTCTCCTCTGAATAATAGAATGAAGGGACACGTGGTCCTGTAATTACACTGCCAACTCGCCTACGGGCGCAATAGTAAACCAAATCAGGCCGGGCTGCAAAGCTTATGTGCGCACCGCTCCGGTTTAACGGATCTCCCCGCAATCAGGCCTTTTTTCCAGGGCCGCGCAGATAGGAGACCACCATCCCCAGCAGCACCACCACCATGGCCCAGCGGATGGCGGTGCGGAACGAGAGCATGAAGATCGCCTCCAGTTCGGGACGGTACTCCTTCATGCTGCTGCCGTGGTTCAAGCGATAGAAGGTGGTGTTGAAGAGTGCGCCGCTGAGGGCGACCCCCAAGACCATGCCCAGGTTACGGCCAGCCGCCATGGTGCCGCTGGCCACCCCCCGCCGCAGGGCGGGCACGGCATTCATGGCAGCGGCGCTGTTGGGGGGAATGAAGATGCCGGTGCCCAAGCCCACCAGGGCCAAGCGCCAGATAATCGCCCCGGATGAGGCCTGGGCGGGGAGCGCGGCAAGCGAGTAGAGGGCCAAGGCCACCACCGCCATGCCGCCGGTGCAGAGCAGCCGCGAGCCGATGCGGTCGGAGAGCGCGCCGGCGAGCGGCGACACCACAAACAGGCAGACAAAGATGGTGGCCATGATATATCCGACACGGTCGATATCCAGCCCGCAGGGCCGCAGCAGGTAAAAAGGCATGAGGAAGATAAGGCTGAAGAGACCGGTGAACAGAATGACCGACGAGGTCATGGGCAGGATAAAGAGCCGGAGGCGAAAGAGTTCCATGGACAAGATGGGGTGGTCCGCCCTGGCCTCCACCCGGATGAGGGCCGCGGCGGCGATCACGGCAACGGCCAGCAGCGACAGGGTGGCCATTGAGGCATAGCCCCAGTCGTAGCAGTGGGTGACCACCAGCAATACGGAGCCCAAGGCCAAGGCCAGAAGCAGCGCCCCTGGCCAGTCAAACCCCTCCTGACGGGTGATATCCGCGTCACTGCCCTTGAGCAGCATAAAGGCCGCTCCGGCGGTCAGCAGGCCAATGGGGATGTTGATAAAGAAGATGGCCCGCCAGGAGAGGAGATGGAGCACGATGCCCCCCAGCGCCGGGCCGGCGCTCAGGCCCAAGGCGACCACCGAACCAATCAACCCCAAGGCCCGGCCGCGCTCCGCGGCCGGAAAGATATCGACGATCACGGCCGGCGTGCAGGCCATGATCATGGCCGCGCCAACCCCCTGGAAGAGGCGGGCGCCGATGAGCCAGAGGACGCTACCGGCCATGCCGCAGAGGAGGGATCCCCCGCTAAAACACACCAACCCCAGGCAATAGACCTGGCGCCGGCCGCGCAGGTCGGAGAGGCGGCCAAAGCTCAGGAGCAGGGAGGTGACGGTGAGCAGGTAGATCATCACCACCCACTGGATGATGGCCAGGCTCACGTCAAAGTCGCGCATGATCGCAGGCACGGCGATGTTGACGATGCTGCCATCCAGGGTGGACATAAAGGTACCGATGGCCACCAGGAAAAAGACCAACCACTTGTTTGGCGTTTTGGGGGAGTGCGGAGTTGACATGGAGGGTAGTTTACTCAACTTTGCGGGCAGAGTAAACGTGATGATTTCGCTTGCCAACCATCAAGTCTTGATATTGATGATAATCCCGCTTTCGTGCTGAATATTATCCAGCAAGGTCGTCAACTCCGAAAGATCGATGGGCACCTCTTGCTCCAAGCGGCACCGATCCTTGCCCGAGCAGTTGTAGATATCAAGGAGATAGCCGGAGGGATTGCTGGCCAGGACCAGATGCAAGGGGAGGCCACTGCGGGCCAGATCAGCATTGGCCTCATTGATCACCTGGTGGATGGACCTCTCCTGCAACGATCCGCTGCTCTCCGGCGGCTCCTCAGCTGTTGCCTCCTGGTGCCCGCCCTCGCCTCTCCGCTCCCACTCCCGTTTCAGGGTCAAGCGATCAACAGGCCTTACCCTCCCCGGGGGGAGCGGCGGAGTGATCTGTTTACTGATCGGCTTCGGATCTCCCGGCGCCGGGTGCGGGTCCCTCACCTCATAGACCGCAAAGGCATAGGGGGTCGGATCCCGAGGCGCGGTGGCCTGAGCGGTCAGGGGGGTCTCCTCGGTGGTGGTCACCGTTGCCGCCGTGGTAGTCGTGGTCAGGGCCGGGGTGGCGGTAACGGTCTGGGCGGTGGTCGCGGCGATCTCGGCGAGCGCGGTGGTGGTAGCCGCCACGGCCTGGGTTACCGCCGCTTCCGCCTGGAGCAGGGTCAGGGCTTGAGTCTCGGTCGCGGTGGGGGTAACAATCGCTCTCTGGGTGAGGGCCGGGGCAATGGTCGTCAAATCTTGCAGGGTCGTGTTCACCTGCGCTGCCACCTGTTGGTCGAGGGTCAGACCTTCAGTCACCGCCAAGGCCTCCAGCAAGGGGGGAGTCTCGTTGATCAACAGGGCATCAACCGGGG
>OBOI01000697.1_pt1 | contig 10762 bp, 10 predicted proteins | sample 1670151 | NCBI WGS metagenome assembly OBOI01 (sample SAMEA104232303, study PRJEB22302) | sediment metagenome | biome: forest; feature: aquifer; material: sediment | place: USA | collected 2011-08-07 | depth 0.01 m | reverse complement strand
ATCCAGACCGCGTACCTGGAGTCCTACGCCGAATACGGCCAGAACATCTTCGACCGCTACGTGACCTATGCCGACTGCTGGATCCAGGACGAGGACTTCCGCGATCCCGAGACCGGCGAATGCTTCGACCGCGCGTCGCTCAACACCGAGCTGGAGAAGATCGAGAAGCCCGCCGGCATCGCCAATCCCAAGGACTTCCGCAACGAGATCGTCAACTTCGTGCTGCGCGCACGCGCCACCCACGGCGGCAAGAACCCGGACTGGCGCAGCTACGAGAAGCTGCGCGAGGTGATCGAGAAGAAGATGTTCTCCAACACCGAGGAGCTGCTGCCGGTGATCTCCTTCAACGCCAAGGCCTCCGACGCCGACCGGCAGAAGCACCAGAACTTCGTCACCCGCATGGTCGAGAAAGGCTATACGGAGAAGCAGGTGCGGCTGCTCTCGGAGTGGTACCTGCGGGTGCGCAAGTCCTCGTAGCCCGCAAGCACATGCTGCACCTGATCGACCGCCGCCTGAACGGGCGCAACAAGAGCGCCGTCAACCGCGAGCGCTTCCTGCGGCGCTACAAGGAGCAGATACGCCGCGCCGTGAAGGGCATGGTGGGCGAGCGTTCGATCACCGACATGGACAAGGGCGGCGAGGTCAACATACCGGTAAAGGACATCGCCGAACCGCGCTTCCGCCACGGAGAGGGCGGGGACCGGGAGGTGGTGCACGCGGGCAACCGCGAGTTCGTCCGCGGCGACACGATTCCGCGCCCGCAGAGCGCCGGGGGCGGGGGCGGAACCGAGCCCGGCACGGGCGAGTCGGTGGACGACTTCGTCTTCAGTCTTTCGCGCGAGGAGTTTCTCAGGATCTTCTTCGAAGACCTCGAGCTGCCGCGCCTCGCCCGCACCGTGCTCGGACAGGTGGAACAGAAGAAGTGGAGCCGCGCCGGCTACGTGACCGAGGGCGCGCCCTGCAACCTTTCGGTGAGGCGCACGCTCAAGACCGCGCTCGGCAGGCGCATCGCGCTTTCCGCGTCGATCCAGAGGCGGCTCGCGGAGGCCGAGGCACGCCTCGCCCGGGCCCTCGAGGAGGACCGGCCCGAGGACGAGCTCGCCGCGCTGTCGGCGGAGGTCGCGCTGCGCCAGGGTCGCCTGGCGCGCGTGCCGTTCCTGGACGCGATCGACCTGCGCTACCGCAACCGCGTGGCGACGCCCGCCCCGATTGCGCGCGCCGTGATGCTCTGCCTGATGGACGTGTCGGCGTCGATGGACGAGGCGCGCAAGGACCTCGCCAAGCGCTTCTTCACGATGCTGTACCTGTTCCTGTCGCGCAAGTACGACCAGGTCGAGCTGGTGTTCATACGCCACACCGACGACGCCGAGGAGGTGGACGAGGACACCTTCTTCCACGACCGCAAGAGCGGCGGCACGGTGGTCTTCTCCGCGCTGGAGCTCGCGCACCAAATCGCGACCGAGCGCTATCCGGGGTCGCGCTGGAACCTGTATCTCGCCCAGGCCTCCGACGGCGATGCGTTCGGCAGCGACGCCGGCAAGAGCGCGCACTTCGTGAAGGAAAGCCTGATTCCGCTGCTGCGCTATTTCGCCTACGTCGAGGTCCGCGATCCGGGCGAGACGCGAATGAGCAGCCTCTGGGCCGGCTACCAGACCGTCTGCCATTCCTGCTTCGCGATGAAGCGGGTGAGCGAGCGCTCGGACATCTACCCGGTGTTCCGGGAGCTGTTCAAGAAGGAGACGGCGGCGGCATGACCCCGATTTCGCACGGCGCCGACTGGACCTTCGAGCTGATCGAGCGCTACGAGGTCGCGATCGCCGACACCGCGGCCGAGTTCGGCCTGGACACCTACGCGAACCAGATCGAGGTCATCACTTCGGAGCAGATGCTCGACGCCTATGCCTCGATCGGCCTGCCGATCGGCTATTCGCACTGGTCCTACGGCAAGGAATTCATCACCAACGAGCGCGCCTACCGCAAGGGCGCGCGCGGGCTGGCCTACGAGATCGTGATCAACTCCGACCCCTGCATCGCGTATCTGATGGAGGAGAACTCCATGATGATGCAGGCGCTGGTGATCGCGCACGCGAACTACGGGCACAACTCGTTCTTCAAGGGCAATTACCTGTTCCGGCAATGGACCCAACCGGACGGCATCCTCGACTACCTGGTCTTCGCGCGCCGCTACGTGATGGACTGCGAGGAGCGCTACGGCGTAGCCGCGGTCGAGGAGATCCTGGACTCCTGCCACGCGCTCAGCGACTACGGCGTGCACCGCTACCGCCGCCCCGCGCCGCTCACGCTGCGCGCCGAGGAAGCGCGCGCGCGCGACCGCCGGGAGCACGCCCGGCACCAGTACAACGACCTCTGGCGCACGCTGCCGCCCACGCAGGGAACGAAGGCCGAGGCCGCGAAGGCGAAGTTCCCGGCCGAACCCGAAGAGAACGTCCTGTACTTCATCGAGAAGTTCTCGCCCCGGCTCGCGCCCTGGCAGAGGGAGCTCACGCGCATCGTGCGCAAGATCGCACAGTACTTCTATCCCCAGGCGCAGACCAAGGTGATGAACGAGGGCTGGGCCACCTTCTGGCACTACACGATCCTCAACCGTCTCTACGAGAAGGGGCTCGTCGACGACGGGTTCATGCTCGAATTCCTGCAGAGCCATACGAGCGTGGTCGCACAGCGCGGCTTCGACGAGCGCGGCTACGGCGGGATCAATCCGTATGCGCTGGGCTTCGCCATGATGCAGGACATCCGGCGCATCTGCGAGCAGCCTGCGGAGGAGGACCGGCGCTGGTTTCCCGATATCGCCGGCAGCGACTGGAAGAAGACGCTCGACTTCGCGATGCGCAACTTCAAGGACGAGTCGTTCATCGCCCAATACCTGTCGCCGCGGCTGATGCGGGAATTCCACCTCTTCGGCGTCGCCGACTACGAGGGCAAGCCGATGCTCGAGGTCGACTCGATCCACGACGACGCCGGCTACACCCGGCTGCGCCAGCTCCTCGCGCAGCAGCACAACCGCGACCAGCGTGTGCCCGATATCCAGGTTACGGGCTTCGAACGCGAGGGCGACCGCTCGCTCGTGCTTCGCCACCAGATCCAACGCGGACGGCCGCTCGACCTGGACGAGGCGCAGGAGGTCATGAAGCACCTCGGCCGGCTCTGGGGCTTCACCGTGCGGCTGGAAAGCGTGACCGAGATGGGCCGCGTGGACGACGTGCGCGAATGCGTCGTGTGACGCGCGCTTAGCTTCGCCGCTTCACTCCGGCCACAGGTCGCCGCCGAAGGTGTCCCGGTAAAGCTGCTCGATATCCTCGCGCGTGACCTCGTGGTTCTGCCCGCCGGCGGAGCCGATCTTGATCGCGCCCATCACGGCGGCGAGCTGCCCGGAGGTCTGCCAGTCGCGGCCGGTCGCGATGCCGTAGAGCAGACCCGCACGGTAGGCGTCGCCGCAGCCGGTGGGATCGACGATCTGCCTGGCCTTGACGCAGGGAATCTCGATGCGATTGCCGCCGGTGTAGATCGTCGAGCCCGATGCGCCCCGCGTGACGACCAACGCGTCGACGACCTCGGCCAGGGCGTCGATCTGCTCGCCGGTGCGCTCCTCGATCATCTTGGCCTCGTAGTCGTTGACGGTGACGTAGGTGGCCTGGCGGATGAATTCGAGCAGCTCCGCGCCGCTGAACATCGGCAGGCCCTGGCCCGGATCGAACACGAAGGGGATCTCGTGCTGCGAGAGCTCCCGCGCATGCTGCAGCATGCCCTCGCGTCCGTCGGGGCCGACGATCGCGAGATTGACGTTCATCCAGTCGGAGATGTGGTTCATGTGCGAGAACTCCATCGCCCCCGGGTGGAACGCGGTGATCTGGTTGTCGTCGAGGTCGGTGGTGATGAATGCCTGGGCGGTGAGGGTGTTGGCGAGCTGGCGCACGAAATTGCGCACCAGCTGCAGCTCGTCCATGCGCCTGAGATAGGGACCCGCATCGTCGCCGACGGTGGCCATGATGACCGGCTCGCCGCCGAGCAGCTTCAGGTTGTAGGCGATGTTGCCCGCGCAGCCGCCGTACTCGCGCCGCAGCTTCGGCACGAGAAAGGACACGTTCAGGATGTGAATCTGGTTCGGAAGGATGTGGTCCTTGAAATGGCCGTGGAAGACCATGATGTTGTCGTAGGCGATCGAACCGCAGATCAGGGTGCGCATGTCAGCCTCGTAGCTAGGGATAGAACAAGTACAGCCGGTAGCCGGTCGCCTTCAGCGACGAGGCCTCAAGGAACACCTTGACCGCCAGTTCGCTGTTGGCCGGGAAGCCGTCGTCCAGGCTCGCACCCTGCCCGAGATAGTCACGCGGGGCAAGTACCCGCCTCGCGACCGGCTGGTCCTGGGAATCGGTGAGGGTGAGCTCGAGCGCAGGGTGGGATTGCGGGAACATGGCGCGGTTGCGCAGCATCGCCGTCAGCACCATGACGCTGGGGTTCGACGGATCCGCCTGCAGGTCGGAGGACTCGATGCCGATCAGCTCCGCATGCCGCGGCAGGGGCACTTCGCAGCCCAGGACCGCGCAGATTTCGCGAAACGTCGTCCCCGTCTCCGGGAACAGGAGCGTGATATCGCCGCGAAACTGCATCGCGATCTGCGCCAGTAGGACGAGCACGAGCAGCGCGCTGCCCGCCAGCCAGATGCGCCGTCGTCCCGCCGGCCGCGAAACCGGCGCGGCGTCGAATTCGGGCGGCGCTTCCTGCGCGTCGGGCGCTTCCTCGAACCCCGCCGCGGGAGGCTCCGGCGAACCGGAGGGCTCCGCGGCGGACTCCGGCGGCTCGGCCGCGACGAACACGCCGCCCGTCTCGAGACGCTCGTCGTCCCGAGGTGAAGGCTCCGCCCCGGCCTCCTGCATCGTCTCCCGCGCGTCGAACACCGCCGCGCATCGGCCGCAGCGCACCTTTCCCTCGCGCGCGGCGAGCTGTTCCGGCGTGACGCGGAACGCGGTGCCGCATCCCGGACAGCGCGTGATCATCGAGGCGCCGCCTTTCTCACGCCGGAGAGGCATGACCAGCCTTCGTCGCGGGCCGGCGCCTCGAAATCGAACCAGGCTGCGTAGGCGCCCTGGACCTCCTGCTCCTGCGCGTCGAGCAGGCCGGAGAGCGCGATCCGCCCGCCCGCGCGCAAGCAGCGCGCGAGCAGCGGAGCGAGCAGCCTGAGGGGATTGGCGAGAATGTTGGCCACGACGATGTCGGCCTCTAGGGCAAGCGTTGCACGACTGTCGACGAACTCACATGCGACGCGATTGCGCTCGGCATTCTCCCTGGCGGCGCGCACTGCGCCGGGGTCGATGTCCACGCCGACGGCGCGCGCCGCGCCGAGCTTCATCGCGGCGATCGCTAATATACCGGAACCGCAGCCGTAATCGAGCACGGTGTCGCCGGCGCGCACGTGCTCCTTAAGCCACCTGAGGCATAGCCGCGTGCTCGGATGGCTGCCGGTGCCGAAGGCGACACCCGGGTCGAGGGACAAGGCGAGCGCGCCGGGCTCGGGCAAAGTGTGCCACGAGGGCACGATCCAGAATCCCTCGCAGATGCGGATCGGCTCGAACTGCGCCTGGGTCTCGCGCACCCAGTCTCGCTCGGCCAATGCCTCGATGCGGACCGTCGCGGGTGCGGCGATGCCGGCCGCGGCGCAGGCGCGCTCCAGGAGCGTGCGGGGATCGGCACCCTCGGCGAAAAGCGCCCGCAGCCGCAGCCGCATCCAGGCGCCCGTTTCGCCGGGTTCGTCGAACAAGGGCAGCTCCCGGTCCGTGCCGGCGTCCGCGTCCTCGGCGGCCACGGAGAGCGCGCCCTGCTCGAGCAGCGCATCCATCATCGGCTCGGCTTCTCCCGCCCCGAGTTCGAACACGAGCGAGGCGAGCGCCACACGCTACCTCGATTCTTCGAGCTTCTTCGCCTGCGACAGCTTTTGCTCCAGGTAGTGGATGTTCATGCCGCCGCGCACGAATCGGGTGTCCAGCAGCAACTCCTGGTGCAGCGGGATGTTGGTCTGGATGCCCTCCACGACCATCTCCGACAGGGCGATGCGCATGCGGCGGATCGCCTGGTCCCGCGTGGTGCCGTAGGCGATGATCTTGCAGATCAAGGAATCGTAGTACGGCGGCACCGTATAGCCCTGGTAGACGTGCGAGTCGACGCGGATGCCGGGCCCGCCCGGGGTGTGGTAGGCGGTGATCTTCCCCGGCGAAGGCGTGAAATCGAACGCATGCTCGGCATTGATGCGGCACTCGATCGCGTGGCCGCGCACCTCGATGTCGCGCTGGCGGTGCCTGAGCTTCTCGCCCGCCGCGACGCGGATCTGCTCCTGCACGATGTCGATGCCGGTGATCATCTCGGTCACCGGATGCTCGACCTGGATGCGCGTGTTCATCTCGATGAAATAGAACTCGCCGTCCTGGTACAGGAATTCGAAGGTGCCCGCGCTGCGGTAGCCGATGCGCCGGCAGGCCTCGACGCAGCGTTCGCCGATGCGCGCGCGCTGGCGCGGCGTGATCTCGGGCGCCGGCGCCTCCTCGATGACCTTCTGGTGCCGGCGCTGCATCGAGCAGTCGCGCTCGCCCAGGTAGATCGCGCTCTTGTGCTCGTCGGCCAGCACCTGCATTTCGACGTGGCGCGGGTTCTCGAGGAACTTCTCCATGTAGATCATCGGATTGCCGAAGGCCGCGTCGGCCTCGCCGCGGGTCAGGCTGGCCGCGTTCTTGAGCGCGGCCTCGGTGTGCACCACGCGCATGCCGCGTCCGCCGCCGCCGCCGGCCGCCTTGAGGATCACCGGGTAGCCGATGCGCTTCGCGATCCTGATGACCTCCTCGGACTCCTCGGGCAGCGCGCCCTCGGAGCCGGGCACGCAGGGGACCCCGGCTTTCAGCATGGCCTGCTTGGCGTTCACCTTGTCGCCCATGAGCCGGATCGTGTCCGGCCGCGGACCGATGAACACGAAGCCGCTCTTCTCGACTCGCTCGGCGAAGTCCGCGTTCTCGGCGAGGAACCCGTAGCCCGGATGGATCGCCTGGGCGTCGGTCACCTCCGCGGCGCTGATGATCGCGGGAACGTTGAGATAACTCGCCGCGGCGGCGGGCGGTCCGATGCACACCGACTCGTCGGCGAGCTTCACGTACTTGGCTTCGCGATCCGCCTCGGAATGCACCACGACGGTCTTGATTCCGAGGTCCCGGCAGGCGCGCTGAATGCGAAGGGCGATTTCGCCGCGGTTGGCGATCAGGATCTTATCGAACATCCCTCACCCGATCACGAACAGCGGCTCGCCGTATTCCACGGGTTGCCCGTTCTCGACCAGTGCGGCCTTGATCACGCCGTCGATGTCGGCCTCGATCTCGTTCATGAGCTTCATGGCCTCGATGATGCAGATCGTCTGGCCTTTCTTGACCGAATCCCCGACCTCGACGAAGGACTTCGAGCCGGGTGATGGAGAGCGGTAGAAGGTGCCGACCATCGGTGCCTTGACGACATGCCCTTCGGGCAGGGCCTCCTCGGCCGGAGGCGCGGGCGCTGCGGGTGCGGCCGGATGTGCGGGAAAAGGCGCCGCGGCCGGGGCGTGCGGGGACGCGAACTGCTCGGTGGCCTGCACCCCCCGCTTGACGATCCGGACCTTCTCCTCTCCCTCGGTCACTTCCAGCTCGGCGATGCCCGACTCCTCGACAAGGTCGATCAGCTTCTTGAGTTTTCTAAGATCCATATGGTCTCCTGCGCGGCTGCGCCGTTGAGCGCAGCCGGGGGGTGCTGCGGTCAGCCGGGCTGAAGCGCGAACTGCAGGGCAAGATCGTAGCCGCGGCTGCCCAGGCCGGAGATCGTACCGACTGCGATGTCGGAGAAATAGGATTGGCGCCTGAACCCCTCCCTGGCGTGGATGTTCGAAAGGTGCACCTCTATGAAGGGAATCTTGACTGCAGCCAGCGCATCCCGGAGCGCGACGCTCGAGTGCGTATAGCCGCCGGGATTGATGATGATGTAGGCAAATCGCTGCGTCTTGGCGGAGTGAACCCGCTCGATCAGGGCACCTTCGTGATTGCTCTGGAAGCTCTCGAGCGCCACGCCGTAGGCCTGCGCAAGCCGGGCCAGCCGCTGGTTGATGTCGTCCAGCGTTTCCCTGCCGTAGATCTCAGGCTCGCGAGTACCCAGCAGATTCAGGTTGGGACCATGCAGCACCAGGACCTTGCGCGCCGCACCCTTGGCGGCCGACCGGCTGCTCTTGGTGTTTGCCATACCTGCAAGTTTGCCGCAAATCGGTGCAAGTTGTCCAGTTTTTGGCCGATTTTCCGAAGAGTTACGTGCCGTTAGCCGCTCGCCCGCCCGATCACGCTTTTCAATTCCTGCTCGGTAATGCCGCCCAGCCGGGTGGCGATGATCTTGCCCGACGGGTCGAGAATCACCGTGTAGGGCAAGGCCGCCGCAGTGTTGCCGAGCTTTCGGGTGAGGTCTATGGTCTCCATGCCGCCGACCACGAGCGCGTAATTGATGCCGTACTCCTTGGCGAAATCGCGCACCTTCGCTGCAGAATCCAGTGCGATGCCGACAATTTGCACACCTTTCGGCGCAAATGTCGCCTGGATCCGGACCAGCGCCGGGACTTCCTGGCGACAGGGCTCGCACCAGGTCGCCCAGAAATTGACGATCAGGAGCTTGCCTCGCCATTGCGCGAGGCTCTGCGGCACGCCGTCGGGGTCGGGAAGGCTCGTCCGCAGGAGTTCCGCAACGGCTTCGGACGCAGTCGACTGGGAGCGCATCGCGCCGTAGAAGACGATTCCCGAGGCAGCGGCCAGCAGCGCCACCACCAGCACCAGGATCCGGATCTTAGGCTTCATGCGCGAGCAGCTCGGCGACGGCCTGGATGCCGGCGCGCTCCATCGGCCTGCCGACGGGGCTGGTCTTGAGCGTGCCGCGCTCGTCGTTCGTGAAGTACACGGCAAGCTTGAGCGGAACCCCTTCCCAGTCGAGCTTCAACACGGACACCGGGCGCTCCCGGTCGCCCGCGAAATGGCGCTGCTCGGAGACCTCGTAGGCGACGCCGCGGTTGAGCAGGAACAGCTCCACCTCCTTGCAATCGTCGGTGAAGAGCTGCAGGTCGATTTCCCCGTAGCGTCCGGCCGTGCCCTTGAGCACGGGTCCGGAGAGGTAGGGCCGGAACTGCGCGAGCAGGCGCATCGCCCCGAGCGCGTGGTTGCGGAGATAGCGGATGCGCTCGCGCTGCTCCTCTCCCTGGTACAGGGACTGGTAGGCGCGCAGCTCGATCTCGACCTCCTCGTTCCTCGGCAGCGCCTGCGTGTCCTCGGCGCCCAGTTGCCGCGCCGCCTTGCGCTTCGCCAGGGCGTAGTCCTCGATCCCGTCCTCGGCCATCATTCGCGCCGCCGCCGCCGCGATGCGCGTGCGCATTTGCTGCTGCTTGTATTTCGCATCCTTCGGCATGGCAACGGCGAACAGGAAGGAGTGCTCGCATCATACCGTACGCCGCGGGGCCGACGAAGTGCGCTAGAATCCTCCGCCCGTGGTTCGGCCGGCTTTCCGCGCCGCATTCAAGGCAGTTCAGCATTCATGCACATCCACATTCTCGGCATCTGCGGCACCTTCATGGGCGGCGTGGCGGTCATCGCGAGGCAGTCCGGACACCGCGTGACCGGCTGCGACGCCAACGTCTATCCGCCCATGAGCACCCAGCTTGTCGCGGCCGGGATCGACCTGGTAGAAGGCTTCGGGGAAGACCAGCTTGCGCTGCGCCCCGACCTTTGGGTGATCGGCAACGTGGTCTCGCGGGGCAACCCGTTGATGGAGGCGATCCTCGACCGGGGAGACCGGTTCGTCTCCGGGCCGCAGTGGCTGGCGGAGAATGTACTCTCCGGTAAGTGGGTGCTCGCAGTCGCGGGAACCCACGGAAAGACAACTACTTCGTCGATGCTGGCGTGGATTCTGGAGGACGCCGGCAAGCACCCCGGATTCCTCATCGGCGGGGTGCCGCTCGATTTCGACACTTCCGCGAGGGTGACGGACAGTCCCCACTTCGTCATCGAGGCCGACGAATACGACACGGCATTTTTCGACAAGCGCTCCAAGTTCGTCCATTACTCGCCCAGAACGGCGGTCCTGAACAATCTCGAGTTCGATCATGCAGACATCTTCGCCGATCTTGCAGCGATCGAGTTGCAATTTCACCACTTCGTGCGGGTAATTCGCCGTTCCGGGCTGGTTTTGGCCAACGCCCGGGATGTGGCGCTCGGACGCGTGCTCGCGCGCGGCTGCTGGACGCCGGTGGAGCGCTTCTGCGCCGACGATGGCTGGCAGGCGAATCTCGAGCTGGGAGAGCGCTTCGCGGTCAGCTACAAGGGCGAGGCGTTCGGCAGCGTCGATTGGGATTTGCTCGGGGAGCACAACCGGACGAATGCGCTCGCGGCGATCGCTGCGGCCCGTCACGCGGGCGTGGCGCCGCGACAGGCCGTAGCGTCGCTGGGCCGCTTCAGGAACGTCCGGCGCCGGCTCGAGTTCAGGGGCGCCGCAGGCGGCGTCGCGGTCTACGACGACTTCGCGCACCATCCCACCGCGATCGCCACGACCCTCGCCGGCCTGCGCCGCAAGGTCGGAGCCGCGCGCATCCTCGCCGTGCTCGAGCCGCGCTCCAACACGATGAAGCTGGGCGTCATGAAAGACCAGCTTGCGCCGAGCCTGGCCGAAGCCGACCGCGTGTTCTGCTTCACGCAGGGCCTGGGCTGGGACG
>OBOI01000696.1_pt1 | contig 10771 bp, 9 predicted proteins | sample 1670151 | NCBI WGS metagenome assembly OBOI01 (sample SAMEA104232303, study PRJEB22302) | sediment metagenome | biome: forest; feature: aquifer; material: sediment | place: USA | collected 2011-08-07 | depth 0.01 m | reverse complement strand
AAAAATGGCACCCAGTGCCGGAAGGGAGAGAAGTAATGGTTCAACGAGTACCAATGTCAAAGACCGGATATCAGAAACTGCGGGAGGAACTGAGCCGGCTGGAGCGGACGGATCGCATCGAAGTGATCAGGTCCATCGAGGTGGCCCGTGGTCATGGGGATTTGAAGGAGAACGCCGAGTACCATGCCGCCAAGGAGCGGCAGGGGCATATCGAGGGCCGGATCATGGAGCTCAAGGATAAGCTGGGGCGGGCCGAGGTGATCGACTGTACGGTGCAGTGCGCGGACCGGGTGGTCTTTGGCACCAATGTGGTGCTGGTGGATCTGGATACCGAGGTCGAAATTCGGTATACCCTGTTGGGCCCTGACGAGTCGGATGTCAAGGCCGGCAGTATCTCGGTGCTGTCACCCATTGGCCGCGGTCTGATTGGCAAGGTGGTGGGGGATGAGGTGATCATCCAGACCCCTGGCGGCACGCGCCAGTTCGAGGTGATGGAGATCGGGCCGGCGGCCATTCCCTGATGGGGGATGGGCTGCGTCTGGCGATGCCGACGCGGCCCTGGCGCGCGGATGGAGGCGTGGGGTCAGCCGGCGACCAGGCCGTTTAAGAAGATGTCGCTGATCTGTTCCGCGGACTCTTCCAGGGAGTAGGGGTGGTCGGGATTGAGGATCCACAGCCTGGACATCTCGTCCAAGGCGCCGAAGAAGGCCCGCTTAATGATGCCGGGCTTCAGGTCGCGACGGAAGATATTGTTCTCTTGGCCGGTGTGGATAATCTCGGAGATGATGTTGACGTAATCGGCAAATTTGGTGAGCCGGTACTCTTTAATGGACTCGCCGCTCTGGCGCAGTTCCATTTGCAGGACCTCGGCCAACTCCTTCTTTTCCACCACCAAGCGCAGGTGGTGGAGGGCGAAGATGTAGAGCATCTCCCGTTGATCCGTTTTTTCGCTGATGGCCGCCTTGATATCGGTGATCAGTTTGCCGATCTCCTCCTCGAACAGGGTGAGGAGGATGTCGTACTTGTTGTTGAAATAGAGGTAGATGGTGCCGTCCGCCACATCCGCCTCCTTGGCGATATCGGAGATCCTGGCGTTGAAAAACCCTTTTTGTCCGAAGACCTTGATGGCGGCGGTGAGTATTTTTTGGTGTTTGTCGCTTTTCTTCATGGGGGGTGGTGCGAATCGGTAAAATTTGGTAACTACCCGAGGCTGCGCAAGCCGGTGAATGGTGGGGGCTGCCAGCTAAAGAAATGAATGATTATTCATTCACGATAATAAGTTTAGTTCCCCAAAGTGTCAAGCCCAAACCCCCGGGAGTCCGTAAAAGTTATCGAATCAATTCAGAGCAATGGTGAGATCATGAAGGTATTGGTTGTTGGTGCCGGGGGCCGGGAGCATGCCCTGGTATGGAAGTTGCGTCAGAGTCCCAAAGTGACAAAGGTCTACTGCGCCCCGGGGAACGCCGGGATCAGCGCCCTGGCGGAGTGCGTGGCCATCCCGGCCAATCAGATCGAACAACTGGCCGATTTTGCCGTGGCCCACGGGGTGGACCTCACCGTGGTCGGGCCGGAAGAGGCCCTGACCTTGGGGATTGTCGACCAATTCAGCGCCAAGGGGCTTAAGGCCTTTGGCCCAAGCAGGCTGGCCGCTGCCCTGGAGGGGAGCAAGGCCTTTATGAAGGACTTGCTGCACAAATACAATATCCCCTCCGGCTTCTATCAGGTGTTCAGCGACCGCGAGCAGGCGATCAGCTATATCAAGGCCCAGGGCGCCCCCCTGGTGGTCAAGGCCGACGGCCTGGCCGCCGGCAAGGGGGTGATTGTCGCCACCACCGTGGAGGAGGCCATTGCCGCCGTGGACCTGATCTTGACCGAGCAGGCCTTTGGCGCGGCCGGCCAGCGGGTGGTGGTGGAGGAGTTTTTGCCCGGCGAGGAGGCCTCGTTTCTGGCCTTTACCGATGGCAAGACGGTGATGCCCCTGCCCACCTCCCAGGACCATAAGGCGGTCCATGACAACGACACCGGCCCCAACACCGGCGGCATGGGGGCCTACTCCCCTGCGCCGGTGGTCACGGAGGCCATCCACCGCCAGGTGATGGAGACCATCATGCTGCCCACGGTGCGGGCCATGGAGGCGGAGGGGCGACCCTACCAGGGGGTGCTCTATGCCGGTCTGATGATCAAGGATGGCGTGGCCAAGGTCCTGGAGTTCAACTGCCGCTTCGGTGATCCCGAGGCCCAGCCCCTGTTGATGCGGGTAGAGACCGATCTGGTGGATATCATCGAAGCGGTGCTGGCAACTAGGCTGGACCAGGTGGAGCTGGTCATTGACCCCCGGCCCACGGTGTGCGTGGTCATGGCCTCGGGCGGCTACCCGGGGGGCTATGAGAAGGGTCTGGTGATCCACGGTCTGGAGGGGCCATTTCCGGAAGGGGTCATGGTCTTCCATGCCGGCACCGCCTTGAATGCCAAGGGCGAAATCGTCAACGCCGGTGGCCGGGTCCTGGGGGTCACGGCCCGGGCCGAGGAGTTGGCCACGGCCATTGGCTTGGCCTACGAGGCTGTGAACCAGATCAGCTGGCAGGGCGGATTTTTCCGTAGGGATATCGGGCAAAAGGCCCTGCGCCGGACGAAGCCCGCCCCCCAAGTCGGAATCGTCCTGGGCAGTGACTCCGATCTCCCCGTCTTTGCCGGCTGCCGTGACTTTCTGCGGGAGAACGGCATCGCCTACGAACTGATCGTGGCCTCGGCCCACCGTACCCCGGAGCGGGCCTCCACCTACGCCACCACCGCCCGGGGGCGCGGACTCAAGGTGATCATCGCCGGGGCCGGCATGGCCGCCCATCTGGCAGGCGTGCTGGCGGCCCACACCACCCTGCCGGTGATCGGCGTGCCCGTCGACTCCTCGTCCCTGAATGGCCTGGACTCCCTCTTGTCCACGGCCCAGATGCCCCCCGGGGTGCCGGTGGCCACCATGGGCATCGGCAAGGCCGGGGCCCGCAACGCCGGCATCCTGGCGGTGCAGATCCTGGCCGTTGCCGACCCGGCCCTGGCGGAGCGACTGACCGCCTTTAAGGCGGCGTTGGCCGCCCAGGTGATCGAACAATCCAAGGCCATCGAATTTGCCCCATGAGCGGCACCCCCGCGCGCACCGTGAGCCATGACCTGCGCCTGGCCCTGCGGGTGCTCACCAAGGGCGGGGTGGTCGCTTTCCCCACCGAGACCTACTACGGCCTGGCGGTTGACCCTTTCAACGACCAGGCCGTGGCCCGGCTCTTCCACTTGAAGGGACGGCCGCTCTCGAAACCGGTAGCGCTGTTGATCGACCACCCGGGACGCCTGCCCCTGCTGACAGCCGCCTGCCCACCTTGCTTCCCGCCCCTCATGGCCCGCTTCTGGCCCGGGCCCTTGACCCTGATCTTCCCTGCCCATCCGCGCCTCTCTCCCTTGTTGACCGCGGGCAGCGGCTCCATCGGTCTGCGTATCTCCTCTCACCCCCTGGCCCAGGCCCTCACCGCCCAAGCCGGGGGTATCATCACCGCCACCAGCGCCAATCTCTCCGGTCTGGCCCCCGCGGTCAGCGTCGACGAGGTCCTGGCCCAGTTCGGCCAGCGCCTCGATTGGCTGTTCCAGGCCGACCCCACCCCAGGCGGCGCGGCCTCCACCATCGTGGCCGCCACCCCTGCCGGCCCGCGCCTGATCCGCGAGGGAGTCATCCCCTTTGCCGAGATCGAACAGGTGGCGGCAACAGGCTAACGTTTGCCGGCGCACCACACATAGGTGCTCTAAAGCCTGACGGTTCACGACCGGAAAGAGTGGCGTACCCCCTCGGTTTGGACGGTTTCGCAAAAACCGCTCAACCGCCGCTGGCACGGCACGTAACCCATTGAATTTGCACTGGCAGATGGTCAGCTTCACGACTTTTTGCGCGTCCATCAATTTTCATAAACGTCACCATGGACAAAACGTCCCCCGCTGTTCGGCATCAACGCCGGCAAACAAGAGAGAGTGGAGTATTGCCGTGGATCTCATCCTGCGTAATGTAACGGTTCCCATTGAAAGAGACGGGATGGAGGCCTATGCACTGGCCGCCTGCCAGCTGTTGGGAAGCGGTACGGGCCCTGTGGCCATCAAAAAAATTCTGAACAAGTCAATGGACATGAGCGATAGGGAGCAGTTCTGCTACCGCCTCACCGTGGTGGTCGGGGTTGATGACGGCTTTGCCAACCGGCAAGGCCTTCCCCTCTATTGCGAACCGATTGCCGCAGCCAGGAAAACCACCCCTGTTGCGGATAGGCCGCTGGTCGTGGGCTTCGGACCGGCGGGGATGTTTGCCGCCCTGGAGCTGATTGCCCACGGGCTGAAACCGATCATCTGCGAGCGCGGCAAAAGGATAGAAGAGCGTTCCGTTGATGTGCGTCGATTTATCCGCGAGCGGGTGCTGGACCCCGAATCCAACATTCAATTTGGTGAAGGGGGGGCCGGTTCCTACTCGGACGGCAAGCTCTTCTCCCGGCGGGACAACAATACGAGTACTGTCAATCGGGTGTTGCAGACCTTCATCCGCTTCGGTGCCCCCGCCGAGATCGGCTACATCAGCAAGCCCCATCTGGGCACGGATCTGCTGTGCGCCATCGTCCGCAATATCCGCAACTACATCCTGGAGCAGGGCGGGGAGATCCTCTATGGCGCCAAAATGACGGACCTCCTGGTCGACCAGGGGAGGGCCTTGGGCATCGTCATCAATGGGGAACGGGAGTATCGCGCCTCCACCATCTTCATCGCCTTGGGCCATTCGGCCCACGATACCTTGGCCATGCTGGAGGAGCGGGGGGTTGCCCTGGAGCAGAAGCCGATTGCGGTGGGGGTGAGGATTGAGCACCCGGCGGTATTGATCAACCGCATCCGCCATGGCGAGAAGTATCATGATTTTCCAGGCTTAGGGGCTGCAACTTACTCGTTCAACCATACCAATCGTTCAAGCAAACGGGGGGTGTATACCTTCTGCATGTGTCCTGGCGGCGAGATCGTCAATGCCTCCTCCGAGCAAGGGCTGCTGGTGCTTAACGGCATGAGCGATTCGCGGCGGGCCTTGCCGTTCTCCAATGCCGCCCTGGTGGTTAGCTGTCAGGTGACGGACTACCCGTCCGCCCGCCCCTTGGCCGGCATCGCCTTTCAACAGGCCATCGAGCGCAAGGCCTTTCTCGCCGGCGGCGGGCGCTGGGCCGTGCCGGCGCAAAATCTGGCCGATTTTTTAGGGGACCAGGACCATGCCGGCGTGCAGGAAAATTCGTTGCGGATGGGTGTCGTGCCCGCGGATATGCGCGACATCCTGCCGGCATTTGTGTGTGATGAGTTGACCTCCGCCTTTCGGCAATGGCGGCAAGAGGTGCCCGCCTTTGTTTCCCACCAGGCGATCCTCTTTGCCGCGGAGACTAGGACCTCGTCACCGGTCAGGATCAAACGCAATGAGCGCTATGAGTCGGTAACCATCAAAAACCTGTATCCCCTAGGCGAGGGCGCGGGCTATACCGGCGGCATCACCAGTTCCGCGGCGGATGCGATCAGGGCGGTTGACATGCACAGGGCGTAAAGCTGTATGCTGCCTGCCGCATGGTTTTTTTTGGGGGGGGTGAGATGGAGATGGCAAGGTCACAAACGCGATTGCGGGGCGTCGTAACCTTGTTGTTTGTCGCGCTTGCCAACGGCGATAACTGTAACGAAAACAATACCGTGCTTTCTTTTCTCGATGATTTGCAGCGGAGCAGCGAAGACGAGACCGACAGGCTAATGCGCGATCCCTGTTTGATGCAGGACTGCCGGGAAGCCAAGGAAGAGATTTGCACCGGCAAGACCGTCACCTCCAAGGCGATCCGCCGCGAAGGATGAAATAGAGATCCAGGAAGACCGCCAAATTCTGGGCGGAAGCAAGCTCGGTACGGTTGCCGCCGCCCTGTACATAAGGGGTTTGATGCAACATGGCGGGCAAAAAAAGTCGCCGTTATCCCGGCTGTTTCGGGGAACCACCGGCTTTATCGGATGATGGTTTCAGCCAAGCGCGGTGCAGTGCGGCGGGAAGGGGCGGGGTGGTTGTCCGGCCTCCGTGGCCCGCCGGGAATGAAGAAAGGCGGTTGAAGATTATCTCTTCAACCGCCTTTGGTTTGTTTGGAATTCCTTGGTTTTGTTGGAAGGAAATTATATCTGACCCCTTTTTCTGCTGTTACTGGACGAAAAATAGATCCGTCCCCCTTTTCCGTTCTGCTGGCCCCACATATGGGACCAAGTAGCGCATCCTTGAAACCAAGTAAAAATAATCGCATCAGAGCTACGATTAAAATTGACATCGGCGCGTCGCCATACTACTTAAAAAAGTAGTATGGCGACGCCTCTTACAGAGAAACAGGAAGAAATTTATCAATACCTGCTGAGCACTCAACGGGCTGGGCTGCCATCCCCCAGCATTGATGAGCTCTCCGGGCATTTTGGCTTCCGCAGCAGTCGATCCGGAAGGGATCACCTGAAGGCTCTTGAACGTAAAGGCTATATCCAGAAAAATCCCAATAAAGCCCGATCCATTCGGGTGTTTGAGCGTGCTGGCGTCGAGACGCAATCCGTCAGTGTCCCATTGGTCGGATCGATACCAGCCGGCCACCCGGAAGATGCCCTGCAAGCCGTTGAACGGAATATCCATATCGACAGGCAGAGCATGGGCTTTACCCCGACTGCCTCCTGTTATGCCTTGTGCGTTAGCGGGGACTCAATGACCGGGAGAGGCATTTATGAGGGGGACATTGTGATCGTTGACGGATCGAGGGAGCCACGAGACGGTGACGTTGTGGCGGCGCTGATCGATAACGAATCCACCTTGAAGACCTTGACTCAACGCGGTGGTAAAAAATTTCTGCGACCTGAAAATGAAGACTATCCGGACATGATTCCCGCAAACGAATTAATGATACAGGGCGTCGTGCGAACGATCATCCGGCATATCTGCTGAGAGGCGAGAAAGGGTGAAAGCTAGCGTTACATCTCGATATCGTCATGCGCTGCTTGAGGCGCATGCCCAAACACCGGAAGGGATGCGTTTTTACGCCTCGCCCGGTGAGATCGCCGCTGACTCGACTCTGAGCGCTTACTCCCACCTATTAGCCAGGGCATGGCATGACTTTGATCTTTCCGGAGTCGTCTGCCTGGACGGCATTCCAACGCTCTATCTCTGCTGTTTCGCAAAGCGCTTGGCTCCGGAAGAGACGGCCGAATATCACCGCCGCTTTTGGAATCAGGGGTTGGCAACTATTCTTGTCCTCGCCGACCCCAATACCGTCAACCTCTATTCCGGCTTGGCGCTACCAGTGCAACCCGGACAAGACAAGGATAACGGGCAGAGTCTAATTGAAGCCGTCACCTTGGCCGACTACACCCTTCGGGTCCAAAAATTCTACCTCCGACTGGCGACCGGCCAATACTATCGGGAGCACCTGGACAAGTTCGACCCGAAACACTCCGTTGACACCTATCTGCTCGATAATCTGGGCGCGATTCGTGGCGCGATCACCACCGGCCCCGAGGGCCTTGCCAATCATGAGGCCCATACCTTCCTGGCCCGTGTTCTTTTTACCTGCTACCTGATTGACCGTGGCATTATCGATCTGGCCCATTATGCCTATTGCAGTTGTCCCTCCGGCACGAAACTGGTTGATCTGCTTGAGGACCTAGGCGTGGCGACAGCCCGCAACGTTTTGTCCCGTCTTTTCGATGACCTGAAAAATAAGTTCAACGGCAGTATGTTTGAGCAGAGCACGGCGGCGGAAAAAGATCGTGTCCGCGAACACCATATCGAACAGCTGATTCTCTTTTTACGTGGCCATAAGCTCAGGACCCGCCAGCTTACTCTGGGGTTTTGGGCCTATGACTTCCGCTGGATACCGGTTGAGACGATCAGCGCCATTTATGAGGACTTTCTCGCTCATGAGGATCAGGAGGGCAAGCAGCAGGCTGGCGCCTTCTACACCCCGAGGTTCCTGGCCGAGGCGGTCCTTGATGTCGCTGTGCAGGGAGACGGTGGCTGGGAATCAAAACGTTTTCTCGATCCCGCTTGCGGCTCCGGCATCTTCCTGGTCGCCCTGTTCAACCGTCTCGCCACCCGCTGGCTGATCAAGCACCCCGAGTGCAGCTATGAAGAGAAGGCCGACGCCCTAATGAGGATTATGCGCGAGCAGCTTTGCGGCATCGACATCAGCCCCACTGCCTGCCGCATCGCCTGTTTCAGTCTCTACCTGGCCTTCATGGACCGCTTCGATCCCCCGGATATTGTCGGCTATGTCGAACGTACCGGACGGAAGCTCCCGAAAATCCTGGACATGGGTGAGGCCTCAACACCTGCACCGGACTTCCCGGTCATCGTGCGCGAGGACTTTCTCTCTCCGTCCCGTCCGCTGCCCGGCCCCTTTGACTATGTAGTCGGCAATCCTCCTTGGCAGGGCCGAGGCGCCAAGCAGATTGCCCAACACTTCGTCCTGCGGATTCCAGAGCATCTGCAAACGCAAGGCCGGGCCTGTGTTCTCCTCCCTTCCAAGGTGCTCTTTAATCAGACCTCCAATCATTTCCAGATCCGATGGCTCCAAGCGAATACCCTAGAAAAGGTCGTTCAGTTGGCGGACTACAGCTTCATCCTTTTCAAAAAGGCCATCTGCCCAAGTATTATCGCCCGTTTCACTGCCGCCGCGCCGGACATTGGAACCCATCAAGTGGACTACGAAACACCCAAGGTCAGAAGGAATGACCGCCGCGAGGGGATCATTCCGGTAGCCCCGGCAGACCGGAAACAAATCTCGCTTCGTGAACTGCTGCATGAGGCCCGGGCGAAGAAGGCCCCTATCCTCTGGAAGAGGCACCTCTGGGGCACGGCACGGGATGGCGCCTTTTTACAGAATCTGCTGGATATGCCACCATTGGGCGAAATTGCCGGTCCGCCAACCGCAAAGAAACCTTGGATAAAAGGACAAGGATTTCAGCCAGAAACGAAACAAGAGCGTCTCCCTCCCAAACCTCCATGGTGGAATAGATCAGATTTATTTTTGGCTGCCAAAAACGACCTCCCAGGCCTATTTTTATTGCCAATAGACTGTCAACCTGTCGGCAATTCTTTTGAAAAGTTACGAAGATCCCCAAATCCAAAAATTTTCACCCCCCCTCTTGTCCTTATCAGCCAAGGGATTGGCAAGGGAGCCTTGCCAAAGGTCATCTATTGTGACTTCCCGGTTCTCTTTCAAGACTCACTGCAAGCCATAGCGGGCCCCCAGGAAGACGAGGACTTGCTCCTTTTCCTGACCCTGTATCTCAGATCCAAACTGGCCAGATACTTCCTCTTCCACACGGCGGCCAACTGGGGCACGGAACGCGACAAGGTTCACCTGGATGAACTGCTCCGCCTGCCGTTCCCGCTTCCCGGCAGTGAGGATGCAGTACCAGAGGCGGCAGAGATTGTGCGGACTATCGCCCAGAAGGCCCGCGCCTTAAAGACAAAGATCGAACAGGAATTCGCAGCTCCCGTCCCGGCGGACAGTTTCCAGCTTTCGGGGGAGAGCTCCAAGGCCTCGGCCGTCAGGCGTCAGAAAATGGTTGCCGCCCTGGAGGCTGAAGTCGAGCCTCTGATCTACCGCTACTTCGATCTCATCGACCAGGAAATCATCTTGATTGAAGACACGGTTGAGGTCTTCATCAAGAGCGCCACCCCGCATTGCCTTGACGCCTCCATTCCCACCCTGGAGCCGATCCACAAGAACACGTTGCCCGTTTACCGGAACGGCCTTACAGCCTATGCCGAGACCCTCGCCGACGCCCTGAACGGTTGGGCGGCGCAAATGGCTAGCCCGGTAAGGGTCTCAGCCTCCGGCGGGGTGGATGACCAGGCCGGGTTGGCGCTGATCAGCCTCGAACTGACCACCGGCCAGCCCCACCCCTTTAAAAAGACAGACCTCTCCGCCGGTCTGGGAGATGTCTTGGCGCAACTGCTCGCTACCGCAAGCCAACAGGCAGGCCGTCTCGATTACCTGCGTGGCGTTCTCTGGTTCGACGAATCGCACATCCGTCTTGTCAAGCCGTTCACCGTCGAATACTGGACCAGGACTGCCGCCTTGAACGATGCTGCCGAGGTCTATGCCCGGATTGCCAAGGCGCGTCAAGCCTCACGGAAGGGCTCGATTTGAACGCCGAGTACGCTATCCCCTTATTCCCTGTCGAGGATATACCCCTCATTCTTGATACGGTCTTGCGGTATGCCTGTCTGCTCAAGAAAGCGAGCGAGACGGAAAGGGAAGATACTCTTTCCAACCACCTTTATAAGATGCTGCGGAAAGACAAGATATTCAGGACCGCTCCTTTTTCCCCGTGCCGCGAGTATCCGTTATTTGGTGAAGAGGCCAAAGAGGGGCAAAGCGGCAGGATCGACATCAACTTCATCTCGCTTCCCGGCGATGAGACCTATTTTGCCATCGAGGCCAAACGGCTCCATGTCACCTTCCCTTCCGGCTGGCAATCCTTGGTCGGGGAGTACGTGACCGGGAGGCAAGGCATGATGTGTTTTGTTACCGGGAAGTATGCACCATTCCAACAGGCAGCCGCCATGTTGGGGTATGTCTTCGACGGCCAGGTGGACAAGGCCAGAGACGGGATTGCCGCCGCTGTCCGCAAGGGGGCCGGGACGCTCAGGCTTGTCGTTCAATTTGTAGAAAAAGTCCAATTGCTCAAATTTTAAATCAAATTTGCTGCA
>OBOI01000694.1_pt1 | contig 10779 bp, 8 predicted proteins | sample 1670151 | NCBI WGS metagenome assembly OBOI01 (sample SAMEA104232303, study PRJEB22302) | sediment metagenome | biome: forest; feature: aquifer; material: sediment | place: USA | collected 2011-08-07 | depth 0.01 m | reverse complement strand
GTTTGGGCGGTCCTCTCCGCGTCATTCTGGCTTGACCAGAATCCGTCGATAAATAATAAAACCAAATCACGAACCCCGTGTTTCGTGATCCGTGATCGAAAAAACGGTGGCTGACCCCGTTTTCTCATGTTTTCATTTAATTTGCGCTAGCAAATTGCTCTTAAAAAGAATCCGGTTTTGTTTTTCCGTTTGGGGCGAAGGGCAGAGGGGAATTAAAGGGGTGAATGCCCGAAGCCCCAAACACCTTATTCTTCTTCACCTTCAAGCCGTTTTCTGCGCTCATCTAGTGTTTCGCCTTCATACATCCAATAAGCTGTGCCTTGAACTCCGTAATCATAGCCGAGAATTTTTTGTGCAGAAGCCGAAAGGCTGGTGATATTGTTGTTAAAATTTATAGATTTATTATCTGCAACTATTGCTTTGATGTTTTCATCTCGGCTAAAAATTAATTCTGCACCAATTGGAATATTAACCATCTTGAAATTAAACTTAGCTCGCATTTCCGCTCGCGCTTGATTGAGGGCTTGCTGATCTTCGTGTGATTCTACAAAATCTTTCTTCGGAGTAACATTTTCGATTTCTGCCAGTTTAAGTGCAGAAACTACCCGCTCCGGAGAGATCTGAAAAAATTCTCGTCTTGGATTTATTCGATTATTATCAAATGCATCATGTAATTGATGCTCAACAAACGTCGCGTCTTTCACGGTACACGCATAAAAACATGTAAAAGGAAGAGGAACACTTGTGACGCACTAAGTTCTCTAATCCTTTGCTCAAGACTTGTCGAAGTTTTGCCAATTTTGACATAGCCGGGCATGGCTTCGTTGATGAGAATGTAGATAATTTCGTTCATAGTTTTGTGATTTAAAGTGATACTTCTTTTGGGGCTAAAAGCTCCTTGATTTTATCAACTAGTGGATTAAAGTTTTTGAAAGTGTCTTTGCTGGTTTCAGCCTGAATTTTCTGTAAGAATTTTTGTTTATCAAGTTTCTTTTCGGTTTTAGTACCGCCATGTGGAAGTGATATTTCTGTTGTTGAATAGACGCCATCAGCAAATAAACCTTCGGAATATAGATTTTCTATACCCCTGGCTTTTCCATCCTCACCTCTTTTGGTGTTGGCATTATTTTCGGCAAAACAGAACTTTTTAAAGCTTTCTGTTTCTTTAATGCTGTTTACTGTGGAAGCACAATCGCAATCCCAAACGAAAAGAAATTTTTCGCTATAATTGCCGGATGACATTACGTCAAAAGCATTTTTTAGCTGTTGTCCGCGTTTGTCTGGCGACCCTTCTATGATTTTAATCTGGCCAAGCAAAGTAGAATCGATAATTTCAATTGCTTTTTTGATGTGGTCTGTATTATTTCCCTCCGTTACGATTTGCAGGCTTTTTGCATCATCAATTTCTTTTTGTATTTTTAAACCCTTTTCAAAAGTTATAATTCCTTCACTCAAAAGCTCAATTGCGTCTGATTGAGATATTTTTCTTATCTTTTGCTGTTGTTTTCCTTTTTGAACCTCAAATAATGAATCTTCAGTTGCTAGGGCGACGGTCGTGGGCGAATGCGTAGCAAGAATTACGTTGCACTTATTCTTGATGAATACGTTTCCTATCACGTCTAAAAGATTCTGAATCATTGATGGATGAAGGGAGGCATCTACTTCGTCTAATAGAAGCAGTCCCGGAAATCCTGATTTATCGTCCTGATAGACTGTAATGGCAAGGGCGCATAGTATCTTTTCACCGGATGACAAATCTTCAAAATCAATTTCTTCACTATCGATGTAAAGTTTCACCTGGAAAGATATTGCTTGACTGTTAATTAGGTCACCTGCTGTAAATTGTGGGGATGAAATAGTATGCAGTAGTCCAAATTCTTTGAACATTCTGTTTGTAAAATTCCAAGGCGATTTTTCTTCCAATATTTGGATTTCTGACTCGTTTTGTTCTTCCCCGCCATCACTTTTTCTTAACTTCGCTTTGGTTATTTTCTTTTGGTAGTCAAGAAAAACTTCGCTCAAGCTGTCCAAAAGTTCATAATCATCCGGATTATAATTTGAAAACCTAAAAAATTCTGTCTGTGTTAGTTTTGAGGCATATTTCCCGGATTCAAATATTCCGGTTTTTAACAATTTTCTTATTTTGGGCTTCTTTGCGGTTTGGCCGTTGATAAAATCCAAAATATTTTTCTTTTGCTCAGCGTATTGTTGCTTTTTATCCTCTGCTATTTCAGTGTCGTAAGGATTTTCTACTTCTTTTACAATGGCTTTGATATTGTTGTCATAACTTTCAAATGTAGCCCTTTGTCCTAGTAAAATATTCCATGCCTGCATTTTTTCCTCATCAAGACCACCAGGAGTAACCGGGCTTTGATTTTTTATGAGAAAGGTCTGGAGATTAAAATATGAAATCTTTTCTTTTGGGATGCTGTCACTCGTAATAAAACCCTCTTGCAGTGCTTTGAGTAGGTGCGTTTTGCCTGAACCATTTACGCCAAGGAATATTGAAAAATCTTTGATCTTAGTTTCATCAAAGCTTGCGATAGACTTATGTTTTTGTACAAATTTAATATTCATAATTCAGTTTCATTTTGGTCGATAAAGTGGTGTTATTTTACTCCATGTTTATCTATAAATAAATCGTTTTCGGAGCGAAGCGGAGAAAACACCTTATTTCCCCTCTATAAAAAAGAAAAACAAAACCGGATTCTTTTTAAGAGCTGGGCGATAGCCCAAAAGGAAAACATGTATTTCATATAACGTATCGGCACATGCGAAGTTGCGCCGTGGACTATTGATTAAACTTGTTAATTATCGCCTGTTTTTATTATATCACTAAACTTGCTATTTCGTCAGCGCAATTTGGGCGAGGAAATTTTGCACTCCTTTAAAATATAATTGCGCAAAATTTCTGAACCGCATGTGCCGTGTTGTGCGATGTTTCCTGCAAATTATTCTTGTCTATTATTGAAATTTTTTCTCTCTTCTGCTTCAGCAAAAGAATGAGCTTCATTATTATTATATCCCTGTCTTCTTAGACTTGCTTCTAAGACTTCATGAAAGATTCTCCTTTTCTTTTCTTGAACCGGTAAACTACTTAAAATGTAAATATCAAAATCAGCAACAATAGAAGCATGAAATACGGCATCTTTATGTCCATCACTTTCCGATGTTTTCTCGGGCCAGAAGAGCAAAAAATTTATTCCGTTATACTCAAGTTTTTCCATGTATTCCCATTTGACTTGCTCAATTTTCTGTAGCAATTCGTCAGAGTGAATTTCTGGAGTTTTATGTTTTTCCATATTGTTGAAAATAATTTGCGGGAAATTTCGCACAACTCGTTGATATGCGGAGTGTATTGTGGTATGATACTAGATATAGTATGGTATAGGTATTCCTAGCTTTTCCTTGTCAATAATACTGAATTATGCTGAATCTCCTCGACATTGTACGCCGAGAGATGAAAATCCGCAATTACAGCCCAAAAACAATGAGCTCTTATTTACGCGTTATTGTTAATCTCTATAAAAGCACTCAAACTCCTCCGCGCGAGATTACCGAGAATGAAATTAAGAACTACATTGAGAAGCTCCACAATCGCGGGCTTTCTAGCCAAAGCATCGCCCTTGCCGCCAATGCCATCAATTTCCTCTACACCCAAGTGTACAGGCGATCAGGATATCAAAAATTGCACCACCCGAAACGATCTCAAAAGTTGCCCGTTGTGCTCACGCGCCAGGAAATCGACGCGATTCTGAAAGCACCGACAAACGTAAAACATCGCTTATTCCTCGCGCTTGCCTATGCGGCCGGATTGCGAGTGAGCGAAGTGTTGGCCTTACGAGTGCGTGACATTGATTTGAATGAAATGACGGTGACGGTGCGTCAAGGTAAGGGCAGGAAAGATCGCATCACCGTGTTGTCGTCAAAACTGGTCGGTGATCTTCGCGCGTTGGCGGCCGTGAAGAACGCGGACGGCTTCTTGTTTGAGAGTGAGCGAGGCGGTATACTCACAACAGCAACAGCGCAAAAAGTCTTTACCAAGGCCCTTCAGGCCGCAGGTATCAAAAAACCAGCAACATTCCACAGCCTTCGCCATTCGTTCGCGACACACTTACTCGAAAATGGAACAGATGTCCGCTATGTGCAGGAACTCTTGGGGCACGCCAACATTCGGACAACGCAAATCTATACGCATCTCACTAATCCTGCGTTAAAAAATATCAAAAGCCCGTTGTAATCCCCGCGTATGAAGATCGTCCTTTGGATCGCAGGTAGTTTGATGATTGTGATCATCGCTGGGGCGAGTGGTGTTTTGTTTTCTGATAGAGTTCTCCCGCGCGTTGGGGTGGGGGTAACGCCGGTGGGGGGGCTGACGGCGGCACAAGTCCGGCAAACGATTGAGGATCAAGTAAGCGATCTTCACCGACAAGGGATTGAACTTACCATCGACGGAGTGTCATATCCCATTGCAGTGGAGAGTTTTGGGTATTGGGTGGATGTGGATGATGCGGTAGATCGAGCTATGGGGATTGGACGATCGGGAACGTTTTCGCAACGCCTGCGCGATATTGTGGGAGTATTGGGCGGCCCCGTCACAATTCCGCCCTCCGTTTCGTTTAACCGCGATGCGGTGATTTCGATGATTGATTCGATCGCACTGCGTGTTGATTACCCCCTGCGGGATGTTCGTTTGGTTGTGAGCGGTGGTCTTGTGGATATTGCCACCGATACCGAGCCCGGACGGATCCTTGATCGGGATGCACTGCTGAGGCAAATCTCGCAGTCGCTGGTACAGATCAAACAACGCGGCATTATTGCCGCCACCGTTGTGCAAGAGCCGGTGATTGATGCGGCGAGTGCCTCTGCGGCGCTCTCTGGTGCGCGCTCCATGATCGAACGCCCGCTTCTGTTAAAGAGCCCGGCGCAGGAACACTCCGATACTCCGATTGCCCCAGAACAGATTGCCGTATGGATAACATCGCGCTCGCGTGATCGCCAGCTGCTGGCCGGAGTCGACCAAGACGCGGTGAGCCAGTATGTTGCGAGCCTTGCAACCACGCTCGACGTGGACGCTCGCGAGCCCAAACTTGTGATTGAAGGTAAGCGTGTGATTGAATTTACTGCTCCGGTGGCGGGGCGGTTGCTCAATCAAGAGAAAGCGATCGCTGATATCATCACCGTGCTTGAGAGTCGACGCGATGGGGTCGGGGCCAATGGGCAGACTGATGCGGTAACACTTGATATCCAAATTGCAAAACCGAGTGGGTTTAGCGCTGATGTCCAAGCCAGTGGTATTCGCGAGCTCATCGGACGCGCGGCCACCACCTTTGTCGGCAGCCCTCCCAATCGCATCAGCAACATCAAGAATGGGGTAAAATTTTTGAACGGCCTGTTGATCGCACCGGGCGACGAATTTTCGACCATTCGCGCGCTTGGTCGTATTGACAATACCACAGGCTATTTGCCAGAGCTGGTGATCAAGCAAAATCGGACAGTGCCGGAATTTGGCGGGGGGTTGTGCCAGGTATCGACGACGCTCTTCCGCGCCGTGATGAACGCAGGGCTGCCAATTACCGCGCGTCAGAACCACTCCTATCGCGTGAGTTACTACGAGAAAGACGGGGATGGCAAACGGATCGGCCCGGGACTGGATGCGACGATTTATAACCCAAGCCCGGATTTTCGATTCCGCAATGATACCGGGGAGACGATTCTTCTGCACGGATTTGTCCAAGGATCACGCGTCATCTTTGAATTTTATGGGACCAAAGACGGCCGCACGTCGCGCATCGATGGGCCCACCACACTTTCCACCAGCCCGCCGGGGGCGGCGATTCGCACGCTCACCGACACTCTGCCTCCGGGCAAGGTAAAACAGATCGAACGGGCGCACCCCGGCGGCTCGGCAACCGCAACGTATACGATTACGTACCCCGATGGACGCGTTGCCGAACAAGTATTCAAGAGCTTCTATCGGCCATGGCCGGAGCAATTCTTAGTCGGCGCTGAAGTTCCTCCGCCGACGGAAGATGCAACTTCAAACCCGATCGTGGAGCCGGCACCCGTGCCCGTACCTTGAGTATGCGAAACAATCTCTTTTGTGGTATAATAAAACTGTTAAGAACCCTCGATCTTAACAGTTTTTGTGTATGACAGAACAACGATGGCAAGAGTTAATTGAGCGTCTGCGTGCTCAAAAGTGGATTCTAGAAGAAGACACGGTGCAGAACGACCAGACAACGATCCAGACGGTTATCGCGCATCCGCCCTCGGGCCGCGTGCAGCTTGTTTTTACGATTAAACCAAAATATTTGGGGACCAACACCACCTTCACACGTCGTGCGGGCGCCTCCGTGATTGTACGGCCGACCTATTCTGCCGACGAAACAGTGACGGTGTTTGAATTGTATCGATGGGTGAATGACGATTGGCAGCGGATTGAGGACAGCGCTTCACTCTCTGCATTTACATGAATATTCCCCCCTCTTCTCATCCACAAATCCGTATTCGCTCGTCTTATGCGGGCACGGCACCGCAGTCGGGGCAACCGAGTGCGCATGTTGTTGATTTACGCTCCTCTCGAGTTGATACGACCCCCCCAGCAGCCGAGACGGCCCAACCAGAAGCATTTGCGCGTCGACAGAACCCATTCTGGAGGCGTTCATTCCAACCACCGGATGTGTGGGGGAGGTCGAGCGCTCTCTTGTCGAGTGTTTGGGGCGGCGCGCGACTGACGATCATGGTGATTGTTCGAAGCCCCGGCGTTGTCTATCAGTCAGCGCGTCAACAGCTACAGAATCGACGCACAAAAGCGAACGAATATAACGAACATGGGAAGGTGTTATGGCAAGCGCTCCAAGAGCATCCATTCCTCCCGTCTTTACGCAAAGAACTGTTCATGGTTGTGACACTCGCTTTGGTGGTGATGGTGGCAGCATCGGTGGCGCAAAGCATCCCTGATGTGCAATCCCAAAAACAAACGATTATGCGACAGGCCCTCACGGCGGTGACGCACGTTTCTGCGGCCACGGATTCATTTTCAAAAGGCCAATGGCCGGAGAGTCTGGACGCGATAGTTGCTGCCCGGAAAGCCTTTGAACAAATGAGTGCTCAACTTGACCAACCCCATCAGTGGTTGCTGCGCATCATCAGCGTGCTCCCGATCAACACGCGTTATCATCAGGCGCGTCGGATTACCGCAGTGGGTGAACAATTGTCCGTCGCAGCGGAGTCGATTGTCCAGGCGGCGGTGGCAGCGCAATCCGACACGGCACCGGGTGATAAACTTCGTTCTCTCAGTGCGAACGCGGGGCTTGCCCAACAAGCGATTACCCAAGCCCAAGAAGAGCTTAATGCGGTGTCGCTGGACACCGGTGACCCTTCCTTGAATACGTTGACAAACGAATTAAAAACTACCCTTTCGGCGGCCGGAGGTTCCATCGACCAGATCGCTGGGTTGTTGCAAGTGTTAAATACGACCATGGGGAGCCGAGAGCTGCGTCGCTATTTAGTTATCTTTGAGAATAGCGATGAGATCCGCCCTGCTGGAGGGTTTATGGGGAGTTTTGTGTTGATTGATGTCGTGGACGGTGTCATTGTCCATCAAGAGTATCCAAAGGGGGGTTCGTATGATCTCCAAGGCTCCCTCGCCTTGTCAGTGACGCCGCCCAAGCCACTGGCCGTCTTCCGGGGGCAATGGCAGTTCCAGGATGTTAATTGGTTTAGCGATTGGCCCACCAGTGCGCAGACTATCCAGTGGTTTTACCAACATGCGGGTGGACCTACGGTTGATGGGGTGATTGCGATCACTTCTCCGCTGCTGGAACAAATCCTTTCAATTATGGGGCCGATCGAACTTGAGGGACAGCGACTGACATCGGATACGGTGATCGGGATTGTCCAACGCAATGTTGAAAAGGATTACGATCGCGAAAAAAATAATCCCAAGGAGTATATCGGCAAACTCGCTTACTCACTCCAGCAAAAAATTTCTAGTTTGTCCAAGGAACAGATGATCCAATTATTTCAATTATCCCAGACTGCTGTGCAGCAGAAGTTGATCATGGCGTATGTCAACGACCCCGTGGTGAATAGCCAATTACGCACCTTGGGGGTGAGCGGGGAGATTCGTGAGACTCCTGGTGATTATCTTTCGATTGTGTGGGCAAATATTGGAGGAGAAAAAACCGATCGGGTGATGAAGCGTTCTGCGGTGTTGACCAGCACCGTGGAAGCCGATGGCGCGACGCTAAACAATCTAGTGATCAAGCGGAAGCACGCCGGAACGCCTGGCCAACAATTTTACGGCGTGACCAATACCGCGTATGTGCGCGTCTATGTCCCTGAAGGGGCAATACTCGTGAGCGCGCGCGGGTTCATCGCCCCGCCGCGCCCCGTCCGGTCCACAGATGTGCCAACATCTCCATTGGGGTATGTCCAGGAATATGATGATCGTCAGATCGCGCACAAGGGCGCCGTGGTTGAAACGCGCGAGTTTAGCAAAACCGTCTTTGGGGGCTGGGTGACTCTTGCCGCAGGAGGTTCGCAAACGATTGAGCTTGAGTATCGGCTCCCACGGCCTATGGAAAGCGGGAAGAGTCATACCTTATTGGTACAAAAACAGCCCGGCGGAGTTGCGATGGATGTTGAATACGCTCTTCGGTTGCCGGTGGGTACCACGATCGTCGCGGCCGCTCCGGCATCCACGGCGAAGGCATCGAGCACGAGTATTACGCACCCATCAGAACCATTGGTAATCGATCGATTGTATGGCACCATTGCACAGCTTCCGTAAAAAAGCAGTTGGCTCCACGCGCCCCGCCGATCGCGGGACAAGTGCGCGCTTCCACTCTCGAAAACTTTCCAGCCCCACTGCTCTACGCGAAGAAGTCGTTGACCAGCAACTTAAAAATATTTATCAAGATGCCCATGGGCGTCCTAAAGATATGCGTCGACTTGATCAAAAGCGATCGGGAACGAGTCTCACGCGCTTTACCTTTTTTGTGAGTGTTATCGCGGTGGCGGTGGCAGGCGCCTGGTATGCCTATCAGACATTCGGGGGTGGGGGAGGGCGGTTTGGAGAGGAACAGGTCGATATGGCGATCCAAATCCCCAAAACAGTGACCGCTGGAGGGAAAACAACAGTGGATATTGAAGTCAATAATCGGGGCAGTGCGGTGCTGACCAACCTTGATTTGTTACTCCAAGCACCGGATGGATTTAAAATTCTCGAGAGTTCCCAACCCAGCGAAGGTGATCAGAACCGACGCTGGAAGCTCGCGGATCTTTCCGGAGGCTCCCGCACAACGATTCAGCTGAAGGGGGTCTTTTGGGCCCCAGTGCCTTCGCGTCAGGAGATTCGCGCGTCGTTGATGTTCCAACCCGAAGGATTGCGGGCGAGTTTCAGGGTGACAAAAACGGCTGAGACCGAGGTCGCGGCGTCGGTCGTTTCGATGGTCGTGAAAGCCCCGGATAAATTGGCCCTTGGACAAAAAGGATCTTGGGATATTGAGCTTACCACCACCGAAACCGATCCAGTCGCGGGACTCTCTGTATCCATTGTGCCGCCGCCGCAATTTTTGCTCGAATCTTCAACTCCACCCGCAAAAACAACAGCGGGGATCGAGTGGGACGCTGTAATGGTGAGCGCCGCGGCAAAGGTTGTCTTGCATATTGAAGGAACCTTTGTGGATACCGCGACCGATGTGCTCAGTAGCCCGGGCGGAACCCAGGACCGCTCGTTCAAGGTTCGCCTCCTCAATGGCAACAATTTTGATCGTCAAACGATTCTGGAACAAACAATCACGGCCAGCGTCACGCAGAGCGCGTTTTTTATCCGGTTGAAAGCCAATGAGAGTCTTTCACAGGTCAGTATCCAACCGCCAGGCACGGCCCGTCTTTCGTTGGAAGTGGTGAATAAGGGCGTTGATCCGGTCACCGATGTGAGTGTGATTGTGCGATTAGCAAGCTCCCAACAGGTCGCCGATCTTGTGGAGTTGTCTGCAATCAAGGGCACGCCTACTCCTACGGTGATGGGGGCAACCGTCCTTTGGGATAAAAAATTGTTTGAGAAGTTGAGTTTTATCCGCGGTGGGGATACCGTGGCGCTCTCGGCAGAGTTGCCGATCCGTTCTGAGGCGGTGGGCAGTATTGATACGTCGGCGGTTGCCACCTTCACATCCTCTGGAACGCAGAAATCAGTTGAAAGCAATACGACAACAATTCAATTGGCACCACTGTTGGATGGGCAAGCGCAGAGCCGATATTACACGGATGATAATTTGGCATTTGGTACCGGGCCGGTGCCGCCGCGGGTTGGATCCAAAACAATCTATGCGGTCTTTTTGACACTGAGTAAACGAAGCGGTCAGTATTCGAACGTTGTCTGGTCGCTGCCACTGGCCAAGGGCGTGGAGTACGCGACCGGCTCGTCAACTGCTGGGACAGTTTCGTTCGATGCGCTTACGCGGAGTGTCCAATGGAGGATCCCCGAGCTGCCCGAAAGTCTAACGGGGATTTCGGGTGATATTCGAGTGAGTGTGACGCCCACTGCTGACGACGTGGGTAAGGTTCTGGATTTGACTGGCAATAGTCGATTGACGGCTGTGGATACAAAATCTCGAGCAGCGGTCGAGCGAGTGCTGCCGACGCGCACCACGACCAATATCGAAAGCGATCCGCAAGTTGCCGGGCGAGGAGCGGTAGTGGGGCAGTGAGTGCAGGACGAACCCCGGGCAACACTGCTTTTTGGCCGACCTGCCTGCCGCAGGCAGGGAA
>OBOI01000693.1_pt1 | contig 10780 bp, 10 predicted proteins | sample 1670151 | NCBI WGS metagenome assembly OBOI01 (sample SAMEA104232303, study PRJEB22302) | sediment metagenome | biome: forest; feature: aquifer; material: sediment | place: USA | collected 2011-08-07 | depth 0.01 m | reverse complement strand
TTTAATTAAAGAACGTTTAAAACTTAAAAAAGTTCCTGAGTTTTTACACAGTCTCCATCCCTTCGGGAATAGCTGTTGATGACAATATGATTCAACACATCATAGGCTGGCGAAGTCATTGCCATCGGCAGAGTTTTCCCTTTGTTCTCGGCTATACCAAACTCTTCGATCATTGCGGGGGTATTCGGCAGTTGAATCCGTGATCCGTCTATGGCTATCAACCGATACCATCCCTTGTATTTCTTAATGTCAGTATCTGCGTAATACGCTCTGACGAAATCATCATTAAGTTCTACGTATGCACTATATTTCATTTTCATCCGCGCTGTTGAGTATGCTTGTTTACTGAAACTGCTGTGTTCTGTATTACCCTCGATGCGGCGAAAAAATCAGGTCAGCTCCACCGACCCGCCGTGGCGGGCTATGTTCATTTGAAACACGACCAAACGTGCAAAACTAAAAACGCGCTCTCGGGTAAAATCTTCTACTCTCTTTTTATGGGTACTACAAAATTTATTACTGAATATCTTTACTCGTAACAGTTCTATTATTCTAAGGCTTTTCTTCATGGGTTTTTCTTAGTGCAACCCATGTTGCAAATTTTAAATTCCCGATATGCTTACTTTTTTCAATTTTTTCCTTAAGTTGACAGCATTGGGAAAGGGTCTCTGCTGAAACAAGAGCAACCAAAGAAACGAAAAGGAGAGTGTATTGCGAGAGCTACTAAGCACAATCTGGCTTCAGGAGTTTCAGCGGAAGCTGTATGCGAAAGCAAAAGCCGAGCCGAAGTTCAGATTTTACAGTTTGTATGATAAGACCTATCGTATGGATGTGTTGGCGGAATCCTACCGCAAGGTGAAAGCCAACGGTGGAACGAGCGGGGTAGATGGAGAGACGTGTGAAGCAATCGAAGAGCGCGGACTCGAAAGCTACCGTGCCAAACTTCAGCTTGAGATAAAAGAACAGCGGTATCAAATAAGTTCTGATTATCTCTATGGCACACTTGGTTTGTTCTATAGGGCATCTCTAAAAACCTAAAAAAAATTATCATTGCGAGGGAGGAACGACCGAAGCAATCTCCTTCTATCGCACAGAAATGGGGATTGCTTCGCTTCGCTCGCAATGACGACAATGTTTTTAGAGATGTTCTATAATTACCGAGTGTGTCGACTGTAGCTTAAGCTACACCGTGTTTCAGGAAAGCCGTGTGAGGGAAAACCTCACGCACGGTTTGACGAGGGGTCAATAGAAATAGGATGATGGTGTGCTTGAGTGAGACACTCGCCTGAAAAGGGAGAAACAGTCTGGACTCACATCTCCTGTACATTACTACGCTATTGTCCTACTCTACAGTTTTTCAAACTTCCGAAGTCTGTGAGACTTCGGAAGTTATTTTTTCTTTTTGTTTTTTCTTTCGACTCTCTCCACAATCAATTTAATTCCATCCAACACTAACGTCGGTTCGTGTTTGTTGATGACCTTCGATTGTTTCTTCATCATTTCTGAGAATCCGCCGGTTGCGATCACTGTCGGATAATCATCCAATTCTTTAGAGATGCGGCGGATCATTGTTTCCATTGAATCGAGCGCGCCGTAGAGAATTCCCGACTGCATGCTGGCAACGGTGTTCGTGCCGACGACCTTATCCGGAAATTTCAGATCGATCTTCGGCAGTTTTGCCGCGCGGCGGTGAAGTTCTCCGGCGGAGGTTTCCACACCGACTGTGATCGCACCGCCGAGATATTCGCCGTGCTTCGAGACAACATCGAATGTTGTTGCCGTACCGAAATCCACAATGATAAGCGGGCCTCTGTATTTTGTGAATCCTGCCACTGCGTTACACAAACGATCTGCACCGACAGAGTTCGGATCATCGTACAACACCTTGATCCCAATATCGATCTGGGCGGAGACGACGATCGGTTCGATCATGAAATATTTTCGAGCCATCTTTTCGCACACGTCGGTGAGATTTGGAACGACGGAGGAAATCCCGATAGATTGAATTTTTTTCAGCGGAACTTTGGCATCTTCGCAAAATTGTTTAACGAGTGCGCCGAATTCATCCTCGGTGCGGGTGATGAAACTTGTTACGCGCCAGTCGCCGAGCAGTTTCTTTCCGTTGTAAATTCCAATGACGGTGTGTGTGTTGCCGATGTCTATTGCGAGAATCATATTTTTCCTCTGATCATTAATTTTTCAACCACTGAGAGACACTAAGTGCACGGAGTTATATTTAATATTTTTCTTAGTGTTCTTTGTGTCTTAGTGGTTCATTTTTTATGAGTTGTATGCTAAACTTACATCTCCGGCAAAGACATTCCGTTTTTGTCCGTCTTCCGTTTGGATAATCAAACTTCCGTCTTCTGCTACATCAATTGCCGTTGCTACAAAACTGAACTCACTCTCCAATACAGTGATCTTTTTCCCAAAAAGCAATGCTTTCATCTTCCAATCATTCAGAAGTTGAGAAGAGGGGAAATGGGCGAGCTGTTCGTACCGGTTCTCAAGTTCTTCGAGTACTTTATGAAGCAGCACGACGCGATCGACATCCACGCCGCTTTCTATCTTTAATGATGTCGCTTTGAACTTCAGATCATCCGGAAATTCTTCCTGATTGACATTCACACCGATACCGAGGATGATCTTCTCCAACGAGGTATTTCCGGTAGACGATTCAAGCAACATTCCGCACACCTTTTTTCCGTTCACCAGTACATCATTTGGCCATTTACAGGTTGACGATAGACCGGTAACAATTTCAATTGCATCGGCAACTGCCAGCGATCCCGCAAAAGGAAGTAATGATCTCTTTTCCACATTAAAATCAGGATAAAGCACAATGGAAAAAAGTAAATTCTTTCCTTTGGGAGAGATCCAATTTCTTTGTAACCGTCCGCGTCCGTTAGTTTGTTCTTCGGCAAATATAATAGAACCGTGCGGAGCTTCGTACTTTGATAGTGTCTTGGCAAAGATATTCGTGGAATCAATCGTGTCGAAATGAAAAACGACCTTCCCGAATGTAGTAGTGATGAGTCCTGTCTGTATTTCTTCTTTGGTCATGGTATGAGTTTGTTTATTCGAACGTTTGAAAGTAATCAAGTCTTGGAAGGTAAGTCAAGCGAAATTTCATAATCACGACGAACTGACATTACAATCATTAATTGACAGGTATTTACAAAATATTTCTGCCATGCTGACACGATGTTCTTTTGTTCATATCCTAATTTCGTCGAATTTTGCTACTTTTACGTGGCACGGTCATTGTGCTGTTTACCACCAGATTATAATATCAAAAACACTTCTTAATTGAAAGGAATTATTTATGGCTGGAAAGATTATTGGCATTGACCTCGGCACAACCAATTCTGTTGTTGCCGTTATGGAAGGTAACGAGCCGGTGGTAATTGCAAGTTCCGAAGGAATGCGCACAGTACCATCGATCGTCGGATTTGCGAAAAACGGTGAACGTCTTGTCGGTCAGCCGGCGAAACGTCAAACGGTAACCAACTCAAAGAATACAATTTTTTCGATCAAGCGTTTTATGGGACGATTCATGAACGAAGTGAACGAAGAGATGAAACTCGTTCCATATGAGGTCGTTACCGGAGACAACAATACCGCACGCGTGAAAATCGGCGACCGCATTTATTCACCACCGGAAATTTCCGCGATGATCTTACAGAAGATGAAACAGACCGCGGAGGATTATCTCGGACAAAAAGTAACCGAAGCGGTGATCACAGTTCCGGCATACTTCAACGATGCGCAGCGTCAGGCGACAAAAGAAGCGGGGGAGATCGCAGGATTGAACGTTCGCCGTATTGTGAACGAACCGACTGCAGCGGCACTTGCGTACGGTCTCGATAAAAAACATAAAAATTCAAAAGTCGCCGTTTTCGATCTTGGCGGCGGAACATTCGATATTTCCATACTCGACCTCGGTGACGGCGTGTTTGAAGTAAAATCCACGAACGGCGATACTCACCTCGGCGGCGATAACTTTGACCAGCGGCTGCTCGAATACATTGCAGATGAATTCAAGAAGCAGGAAGGTGTTGATCTGTTGAAAGATCCGATGGCATTACAGCGTTTGCGTGAAGCGGCAGAAAAAGCGAAGATCGAATTGTCTTCCTCCATGCAGACGGAGATCAATCTTCCGTTCATCACCGCAACGGCAGACGGACCAAAGCACTTGAACCTGAACTTGACCCGTTCGAAGTTCGAACAACTTGTGGATGATCTTATCAAACGGTGCATTGCTCCGACGGAAAAAGCAATCAAAGATTCCGGAATTTCCGCAAATCAAATTGATGAAATTATTCTTGTCGGCGGTATGTCGCGTATGCCGCGCATCCAACAGTTGGTAAAAGAGATCTTCGGTAAAGAAGGACACAAAGGCGTGAATCCCGATGAAGTTGTTGCCGTTGGTGCGGCAATTCAAGGAGGTGTTCTCGCGGGTGATGTTACCGACGTCTTGTTGCTCGACGTGACGCCGTTGTCACTCGGTATTGAAACACTCGGCGGTGTGATGACAAAACTTATCGATGCGAACACAACGATCCCGACAAAGAAGAGTGAAGTGTTTAGCACGGCTGCCGATAGCCAAACATCGGTTGAGATCCACGTGTTGCAAGGCGAGCGCCCGATAGCGATCGACAATCGCTCTCTCGGAAAATTCCATCTTGATGGAATTCCGCCGGCGCCGCGCGGTGTTCCGCAGATCGAAGTAACGTTCGATATCGATGCGAACGGTATTATGCACGTATCGGCAAAAGACAAAGCCACGGGGAAAGAACAGAACATCCATATCACTTCATCGTCCGGCTTGAGCAAAGAAGAAGTCGAAAAGATGAAGAAAGATGCACAGGCTCACGCTGATGAGGACAAGAAAAAGAAAGAGGAGATCGAACTCAGGAACCAGGCGGATACACTTGTTTTCTCGACGCGCAAACAGATCACCGAGCTGGGCGACAAACTTGATACCGATACGAAGAAGAAACTTGAAAACGGCGCCGCAGCACTCGAAGAAGCACTCAAGACAAATACCGATATTAAAGGTAAAATGGATGCGTTGAATGCCGTCTGGAATGAAGCTTCCACAAAGATGTACGAAGCGGCAAAAGCAGCCGGTCCGCAGCCCGGAGCGGAAGCGCAATCCGGTCCTCAGGACGGCGGTCAGCAGCAATCTTCCGGTGGCAGTACCGACGGCGGTAAGAAGGTTGAAAATGCCGATTTTGAAGTTGTTGATGATAAGTAAGTCTCAATTAACAGTGGACAATTGTAAATGAACAATGAAGGCGGTGAAATTCTGCCGCCTTTATTTTTGTTCCTAAGAAGTTTTACAAGTTGCTGAATCGAAAAATCGTAAGGGTTCAAATCCCTTCACACTTACACTTCGCACTTACAAGTTGACAAACTCTCGGTTTTTGGTTAAGATTGAGTGAATGACGAAAGGAATAAATATATACACGACACAAATTGACGACAAGGTCATAGCCGCGTTAGGATTGCTCAATATTACTCCCGAAGTTGCATTGAAAGATTTTGTCAAAATGAATCTTTTGCAAAAACTTGCAAAGTATCGGGACGAATCTCAATCATTTCAAAAAAAATATGGAATGATATTTTCTTCATTTCAAGAGCAGATAAACAAGCGCAAGAACGAAGAGAACTTTGTTGAAGAAGACGATTATCTTGATTGGAAGTTTTCCGAAGAGCGCGTGGAAATCTTGCATAAGCAATTAGAAGAGATTCGATGATCTACGATATTGTTCGTCGTTTTCAATCTAAAGATCAAAATTATTTCAAAACTGTTACGGTAAATTCTGAACTTGATACAATTGTTTGGGAGAACGGCGCAGATTTCAGCCCTGAATTTCTATATGAGATTGGTGAAGATATTTCGGCTGTGGCAAAAGTTAGTTGACATTTTTTGTGAATTGAAAATAATGATGGGAAGGCGAGGGCGACCTCGCCTTTGTTGTATCGGAGTGAATTGTCTGTATAGCATTTATTCAGATTGAGGGAGCAAGAAAAAGGTCGTACATTTTACCATTCACTATCCTTAATCACGCTGTTTATTTCTTACAAGGAGATGTCTTATGAAAGTCCTTATAGCAGATTCGCTCCCTCAAAAAACTATCGATAATCTTAACGCTCTCGGGGCGTTGGTTGTGTATAAACCAAAACTCAAGGCGGAAGAGCTTGCCGGTGCGATCGACGATGCTGATGTTCTTGTTGTCCGCTCGACGGAAGTGCATGCTGATTGTATTTCCACGGCAAAAAATTTATCCTTAATTATTCGTGCGGGTGCCGGTGTCAACAATATCGATATGAACGCTGCAAATGCACGAGGTATTTATGTCTCAAATTGTCCCGGAAAGAACTCGATTGCCGTTGCCGAACTCGCGATTGGATTGCTTCTCTCGCTTGATCGTCGTATTCCGGATAATGTTGCCGATCTTCGTAACGGCAAGTGGAACAAGAGTGAATATTCTAAAGCCGATGGTGTGTTCGGAAAAACTGTCGGAGTGATCGGAGTCGGGCAGATCGGCAAAGAATTCATCGTTCGCGCGAAAGCATTCGGCATGGAAGTAATCGCCTGGTCGCGTTCGCTGACGCAGGAGAAAGCCGATGCGCTCGGTATTGAGCGTGCGGAATTCATCGAAGAACTCATTCCCCAATGCGATGTGATTTCCGTCCATCTCGCACTCAAGCCCGAAACGAAAGCGGTCATCAGCAAAGAGATTATTGCAACAATGAAATCGAATGCGATCTTTCTCAACACATCGCGATGGGAAGTTGTTGATGAAGATGCGCTGTATGAAGCGGCAAAAGCAGGAAAAATCCGCATCGGTGCAGATATTTTTTCCGGTGAACCGGAAGACAAAACATCTCCGTTCACGAACAAGTTGGCAACACTGCCGAATATGTACGGAACGCATCATATCGGTGCGTCCACCGAGCAAGCGCAGCATGCTATCGCAGATGAAGTAGTGGCGATCATCAGACAATATAAAGAACGCGGCACGGTGAAAAATTGGGTGAACAAAGCGAAAAAAACTCCCGCAACATATCAATTGATCGTTCGTCATTATGATAAACCGGGTGTGCTGGCAAATGTGTTCGATGATCTGAAGAGCGCCAATATCAATATTCAAGAAGTTGAGAATTTGATCTTTGAAGGAACTGAAACGGCATCGTGCACATTAAAACTTGAAAGCAAACCGTCTGATGAAATACTTTCATCCATTAATAGCAGAACACAAGAAGTAATACAAGCACAATTGGTGGAATTGTAAAATATAATTGAATTGTCATTACGAGTCCCGGCAATTTTTATCAGAACATGATGTATAATTTCCCTTCTGTGTGAAGGATAGTGTGTTAGGGAGAGGGGATTAAGGGATGTGTAAATATATTTAAGCACAGATGAAACGCAAAATCATACCATACAATCCAAAGTTGAATAAGATTGCGAAAACGCTTCGCAATAATAGCACTCTTGGAGAAGTTTTACTATGGAAAAAATTGCGTGACAAACAAATGCTCGGTTATGATTTTCACAGACAAAAACCGATCGATCGATTTATTGTAGATTTTTATTGCAACGAATTGAAACTTGCAATCGAAATTGACGGCGGTTCGCATGAAACTGATGAAGCGTTTGAGAAAGACAACGCGCGACAAGAACATTTGGAAAACCTTGGAATAAAGTTTTTACGTTTTAGAGAATCTGATGTGTGTGGCAATATGCGATGGGTGTTGGATGTTATTGAAGATTGGATTAAGACAAATGCGTCGTTACACACCCCGTCCCGCTGAAGCGGGACACCCCTCTCTCCAGTGCAACAGTCTCGCGCACAGAGGGGATTTTGAAAAATAGAAACTTAAGTTTTAGTATTCCCCTCTGCAGTGTTGGCAAGCGGGCAAAGGCGAGAGGGGTAAGGGGTGTGTTAAAACCGGAATGACAATTAAAATATTTTTATAAAACAAAAAACCCTGAACCTTGAAACCTAAAACAAAACTATGAACTTCAACAAATTCACAATCAAATCACAGGGAGCTGTGCAGAACGCGCAGGAGATCGCGACGAGCTACGGCAACCAGGCAATTGAGCCGGAACACCTGCTCGCCGCACTCCTACAGGATGCGCAAGGGATCGTTACACCCATTTTGCAAAAACTCGGCGCCAATGTAAACTACATTAAGATCAAGATCAACGAAGCGGTCGAAAAACTTTCAAAGGTGAGCGGACAGCAACAATACATCTCCACGTCACTGCAAAAAGTATTTGAGCAGGCGCAGAAGGAAGCAGAAAATCTTAAAGACGAATACGTCAGCACAGAACATTTACTGCTCGGTTTGCTCGATCAAAAGAACAATGCCGGCGTAAAATTATTGCTGGATCAAGGCGCTACGAAAGACGGCGTGCTGAAAGCGTTAAAAGAAATTCGCGGTTCGCAGAGTGTTACGGATCAAAATCCGGAAGACAAATATCAATCGCTACAAAAGTTCGGGCGCGACTTGAACGAACTTGCGAGAAAAGGAAAACTCGATCCGGTCATTGGCAGGGACGATGAAATCCGCCGCGTGCTGCAGGTGCTTTCGCGCAGAACGAAAAATAATCCTGTGCTCATCGGAGAGCCGGGCGTTGGGAAAACTGCCATTGCCGAAGGTCTCGCGAACAGAATCGTTCACGGTGATGTTCCCGAAAATCTTAAAAGCAAGCGGATCGTTGCGCTCGATTTTGCCGCAATGATCGCCGGAGCGAGTTTCCGCGGACAGTTTGAGGAACGATTGAAAGCGGTGTTGAAGGAAGTGGAAAATTCGAACGGGGAAATTATTTTGTTCATTGATGAAATGCACACGCTTGTCGGTGCCGGTGCGGCGCAAGGATCGGTTGACGCGGCAAACATGTTGAAACCGGCGCTCGCCCGCGGCGATCTGCGCGCAATCGGTGCGACGACGCTCAACGAATATCACAAATACATCGAAAAAGATCCCGCGCTCGAACGGCGTTTTCAGCCTGTATTGGTGAATGAACCGAGCGTTGAGGATACAATTTCCATCTTGCGCGGGCTTTCCGAACGGTACGAAGTGCATCATGGCGTTCGCATCACGGATGGCGCCATTGTTGCCGCGGCGCAATTAAGTCATCGGTATATCTCGGACAGATTTCTTCCCGATAAAGCGATCGATCTTGTGGATGAAGCGGCGTCAAAATTACGCATTGAAATTGATTCGATGCCGGAAGAATTAGACGACATCGAACGAAAAGTGAAGCAATTAGAAATCGAACGCGAAGCTGTCAAACGCGAATTATCTGCTGAATATACTGACGATGCAGATCGTGAGACGATTAAACTTCGCATTGAAGAGATCGAACATAATCTTGCGGAGTTGAATGAAAAACGAACAGAACTTCGCACTCATTGGGAGAATGAGAAGAATCTTATTCAGTCCATAAGAAAAATGAAAGAGGAGATCGAAAATGTCCGGATGGAAGCGGAACGGAAAGAGCGCGAAGGGGATCTCGGCAAAGTTGCCGAACTGCGGTACGGAACGCTTGCAACACTGGAAAAAAAATTAAAAGAAAAAACAATGTCTCTTGCAGAGACGCAACAACAGCAAAGAATGTTGAAGGAAGAGGTTGATGCGGAAGATATCGCGGAGATCGTTTCGAAGTGGACGGGAATTCCTGTTATGCGAATGCTTGAAAGCGAACGGACGAAACTTCTTCATCTGGAAGATAAAATTCATGAACGGATGGTGAATCAGGGAGAAGCAGTGAAATCTGTGGCGGATGCGATCCGCCGCAGCCGGACAGGATTGCAGGATGAAAAGAAACCGATCGGATCCTTTATCTTTTTGGGAACGACCGGCGTCGGCAAGACTGAACTTGCGCGCTCGCTTGCCGAATTGCTTTTCAATGACGAGAATGCGATGGTGCGCATTGATATGAGCGAATATATGGAGAAGTTCTCAGTTTCCCGTTTGATCGGCGCCCCTCCGGGATATGTGGGCTACGAGGAGGGGGGACAGTTGACCGAGGCAGTGCGCAGAAAACCATATTCCGTGGTGCTGTTGGATGAAATTGAGAAAGCTCATCCGGAAGTGTTTAACGTTCTGCTGCAATTGCTTGATGAGGGGCGGTTGACCGATTCGCAGGGACGCACGGTGAATTTTAAAAATACGATCGTCATTATGACATCGAATCTTGGTTCTCATCTTATTCAGGAACAAATGTTGCAAATGCAGACGGACGAAGATTGGGAGAACTTTGCGGGAGATCTTCGCTCGCAATTGAATGCGATGCTGCGCCAGACCATCCGACCGGAGTTTTTGAATCGTATTGATGAGATCATTCTCTTTAAACCGCTTACCCGCGATGATATCACGCAGGTGATCGATATTCAGTTGAAACGAGTCGGTGAAATGCTGGCAAAGAAAGAGATGAAACTCGTCATGACCGATGATGCCAAAGACTGGATCTCACGTCTCGGGTACGATCCGGCATACGGCGCGCGTCCGTTGAAGCGCGTGATTCAAAAGCATATCACCAATATTCTTTCAGAAAAGATTCTCGCCGGAGAGTTTGTCGAAGGGGATGCGGTGGAAGTTGCGTTGGTGGGAGAAGGGCAGTTGGTGTTTAAGAAATTATTGAATTGATAATTGACAATGCGTAACACCAGTTAGGGTACCTCTAAAAACCTATTCTGCGAATCCCGAAACTTCGGGACGTAATCTGCGGGAGAATATTTCCCGCTGATTTCGC
>OBOI01000692.1_pt1 | contig 10785 bp, 11 predicted proteins | sample 1670151 | NCBI WGS metagenome assembly OBOI01 (sample SAMEA104232303, study PRJEB22302) | sediment metagenome | biome: forest; feature: aquifer; material: sediment | place: USA | collected 2011-08-07 | depth 0.01 m | reverse complement strand
TGTGCAAAGCCAGCCGTGGGCCGCGTAGCGGATGGGAGGGGCGGGCCCATTTGCCAGCTTGAGGCGCTGCGAAGGTCGTGTATTTCATGACGCGGGGTGGTCCATCGGAGCCATGAGCGTTAGGCGAAGCTCTTCACCAGCGAGGCGATGAGCAGGTTCCAGCCGTCGACCATGACGAACAGCATGATCTTGAACGGCAGGGCGACAATGACCGGAGACATCATCATCATGCCCATCGACATCAGCACCGAGGCGACCACCATGTCGATGATGAGAAAGGGAATGAAGACGATGAAGCCGATCTGGAATGCGGTCTTGAGTTCGGAGGTAGCGAACGCCGGAATCAGCACGCGCATCGGAACCTTGTCGGCCGACTCGGGTTTTGGCACGTTGGCCACTTTGGTGAACGTGGCCAGATCGGCATCGCGCGTCTGTTTGAGCATGAACGCGCGCAGCGGCACCGCGCCGCGGTCGAGTGCCTCCATGAAGCCGATCTTGTTTTCGGCAAGCGGCAGATAGGCATCGGTGTAGATTTTCTCGCCCACCGGCGCCATGATGAAAAACGTCAGGAACAGCGCCAACCCGAGCAGCACCTGGTTTGGGGGCGAACTCTGCGTGCCGAGTGCCTGCCGCAGCAGGGAGAAGACGATGATGATGCGCGTGAAGCTGGTCATCATCAGCAGCATGGCGGGCAGGAAGGTGAGCCCCGTCATCAGCAGCAGCGTCTGGATGGAGAGCGACCATTGGGTGCCGCCACCGGGCACCGGTGTGCTGGTGAGCGCAGGCAGCGCCTGGGCCAGCGCAGCGCACGGCAGCAGGGCCGGCAGCAGGGCTAAGGCAAGTTTAAGCACCCGAGCCATGGCGTCTCTCGGTGATCTGCTTGAGCCAACTGGCAAAGTCCTTGCCCGTATCGCCCGCGGTTGCCGCGGGCACGTCCTGCCGCGGCACTTCCGCCAGCATGGAAACCTCACCCGGGGCGACGCCGAGCACGAGCCAGGTGGAGCCGATTTCGAGCAGGACGACACGTTCGCGCGGGCCGACCGCGGTGCCGGCGACGACGCGCATTAGCGCGGACGTCGGGCCGCGTGGCAGCGCCAGACGTTTCAGCAGCCACAGGCTGCCGACCAGCATTGCCAGCACCGCTGCCAGGCCGACCAGCATTTGCAGGATGCTGCTGCCGGCATCCGGCATCGGGCTGGCTTCGGCCCAAGCCAAACCGGGCAGTAACAGCGAAACGAGGAGGGACGAGTGCGACGATCGCATGGCAACGGACGGGATATTCGACCATTGCCAGCATAAGACGGCCCCCGTGCTCCGATAGTCGGAACACGGGCGAAAAGTCGAAGCTGTTTATCGACTCTCAGCGGCTGAGTTTGCGCATCCGTTCCTGCGGCGTGATGATGTCGGTCAGGCGAATGCCGAACTTGTCGTTGACGACGACCACTTCGCCCTGAGCGATTAGCGTGCCGTTGACGAGGATATCCATTGGCTCGCCGGCGAGACCGTCGAGTTCCACCACCGATCCGTGCGCCAGTTGCAGCAGGTTGCGGATCGATATTTTGGTGCGGCCCAGTTCGACGGTGAGGTTGACGGGAATATCGAGGATCAGGTCGAAATCGCCGGGGGGCGCCGTTTTCGGCGCGGTGCCGCCGTTCAATTGCTCGAATATCTGCGCTGGCTGTGCCTGAGGCGCGGCTTCGACAGCCGCCTGCTCGTTCATGGCAGCGGCCCAATCGTCGTCGGATATCTGGTTTTCCGGGTCCGTATCGCTCATAGCATTACTCCCATTTCTCTGTTTCCTGTGCCAGGAAGCGCTCGACTTTCAATGCGTATTGGCCGCCACGGATGCCATAACGGCACGCCATGACCGGAATACCGTCGGCCGTCGCATTCACGGTTTCGTCAATGGTGATCGGGATGATGTCGCCCACTTTCAGTTTGACGATTTCGCCCAGCGAGATCGAGGTTTGGGCCAGCGGTATCACCATTTCGATCTCGGCCGCCTGAAGCTGACGCGACAACAGGCTGCTCCAGCGTTTGTCGCTGCCGGCCTGTTCGCTGTGCATCGTGCTGTAGAGAATGTCGCGTATCGGTTCCACCATCGAGTACGGCAGACACAGGTGCATCTCGGCCGAGTTGCCGGACAGTTCGACGGTAAACGTGACGGCGACGACAATTTCGGACGGCGTCGCGATGTTGGCGAACTGCGTGTTCATCTCCGAACGCACGTAATCGAACTGGACCGGGTACACCGGCTGCCAGGCCTTCTGGTACTCGGCGAAGAACACGCCGAGCAGACCCTGAATGATGCGTTGCTCGGTGGGCGTGAAATCGCGGCCCTCGACGCGGGTATGGAAGCGGCCGTCGCCGCCGAACATGTTGTCGACGACCAGGAAGACGAGGTTGGGATCGAACACCACCAGCCCGGTGCCGCGCAAGGGCTTGACGGTGACGAGGTTGAGGTTGGTCGGCACGACGAGGTTGCGGATGAACTCGCTGTATTTCTGCACGCGGATCGGTCCCACGGAAATCTCCGTGCTGCGATGCATGTAGTTGAAGAGGCCGATACGCAGCAAGCGTGCGAAACGCTCGTTGATGAGCTCCATCGTCGGCATGCGGCCGCGGACGATGCGCTCCTGGCGGCCGAGGTCGTAGGTCTTTACGCCGCCGGCCTCCTCCGCTGCCGGCTCGTCGTCGGCCTCGCCGGTGACGCCCTTCAGCAGGGCATCAACCTCTTCCTGAGAGAGAAAATCCTGACTCATGCGCCTATGCCGTCCTCGCTGCGACGCTCATTGGATGATGAAGGAGGTGAACAGTACAGCCTGTACCGAATCGTCCGGGTCGGCGTGATCGGACGGCTCGATGGGTTCTTCCTCCTTCGGTTTGCCTTTGGCTTTGACCTTGACCTTCGGGCCGTCGATGGTGGTGTTGATCTCGATGCGCATCTCGTTGGAGAGCCTTTGCACGCCCTGGGGCGTTGCCAGGTCGGAGGCCTTTTTGCCGGACATCAGCAGCAGCACCTTGTGGCGAATCTCGGGCATGTACTGCTTGATCTTGTCTGCGACCGGTGCATCGATAACGCGCAGTTCCGGCGTCGCTTGCAGATACGCCTCGGTTTGCTCGACTTGCAGCTTGACGGTGAAAGGTTCGAGTTTGACGAATACGGGCGGCGCGTCGGGGTGATCTTTCTTGGCTTTCTTTGCTTTTTCCATCATCGCGGCCTCGTCACCGCCGTCCTCCTCGCTGACCGGGGCCTTCTTCTGAATGAGGAAGAAGGCAGCGCCAGCGCCGCCCAGTACCACTACGAGGACGCCGATGATGATGAACAGCAGAAGCTTGGTCTTCTTTTTTGGCGGCGGAGCTTCGCCCTCGCCAGCCTCGGTTTTCTTTTCAGCCATGCACGACTCCCAATGTTCTTGTCCTGATTAGAGCATTTCGCCCGGTTACGTCAGGCGAATGTATCGACGAGGCCGCTGCCGCGTCGCAACCATTGCGCCGGCGCGGTATTGCCGGCAAGGAGGCCCTCCGTCGCGGAAGTGCCGCTGTCCCCATGCCTGCCGTTGCCACGGAAGGAATTATCGCCGTTTTCCCGGTTGTTTGCCGACTGCTGGAAGGATTCGGCTCCCACCTGGGTTTGTCCTAGAGAGATGCCTGCGTCCTGCAAAATTTCGCGCAGGCGCGGTAACGCGTTTTCAAGCGCGTCGCGCACCGCCGGATTGGCGGATACGAACGTTGCCGTCGCCTGATCGCCGTTGATCGACAGGGAAACCTCGATACGGCCCATTTGCGGCGGATTGAGCACGATGTCGGCGCGTGATTCCAGCCGGCCGACCATCCAGGCGACTTTCTCGCCGACCTCCTTGTCCCATCCGTGGGCGCCGACGGGCGCGGGGACGGCGATGTGGAGGCGGTGTGCGCTGTCGCCACGTTTTGTCCCGCCATGATCTGCGTTTCGCGTGCGGCGTTGAGCAAAGCGTCGAAGTTCTGGTTCGGGGTGCCGGTCTTGCCGGTTTCGGCAGAGCTTTCCGCGACGGCAGACGATGTGCCGGCAAGAATTGCCGACGGCTGCCTGGGTAGGTCCAGTATCGACGTGGCGGACGCCGGTTTCTCCCCGGCTTCGGTGGTGGCAAGGACAACCGGCGCTGTGTTTGCCGCAACGGGCAGGGCGGTTGGGATGATGGCGGCGGTATCGGCGGTATTCTCGTCTTCCGGATCGAGCGCAGTTTCAACCCCCTCGGTCGTCGCCGCTTGTGCCGCCACGGGTTGGGCGGGGGCGATGCCCGCGAGCATTGTGGCCAGTATGGCAAGTGCGTCGACCGGCGTCTCCGCGGGTGCGGCGGCGGCGGCCTCGGTATCGATGACTGCGGTTCTCCGGATGTTGGAATCCGTTGCCTTGGCGTGCGCGGGCTGATTTATCTGGCGTTGCAGAACCGCCGCGAATGGGGCCGGACTTTCGGCGTTGCCGGGGTTGGCGCTTTCAGTGCGCGAGGCATCCGCGCTGGATGCAGAGTTCGTCGCCGGCAGTACGGGACTTGGGTTCGGGGAGGCGTTCAGTTCAAGCATTTCGGACATCCTTTGCGCGGGAATCTGCCCTGTTTAACGCAAAGACCGTGCCACAGCCTTGTCTGCCTATTCCGACCCCTTCTCCTGGTGGAGGCGCGCGGCGTGTTCGTCCAGAAATTTCTGCTCCTGTTTGGATTCCGCGTACACGACCCGGGACTGATGCCGTTGCGCCAGCGTATCGAAAGCCTTAAGCCGGCCGCGCTTGCTGAGCCACTCCTGTTGTCCGGCGGCGGTACGCCGTTCGGAGGCGGCAACCATTTCCCTTGCCTGGGCTACCGCGGCATCGAGCCTGTCCAGAAACGCGCGGTAGTTATGCCATGCATCGCGACCGATGCCATTCTGCGCGGTCGACAGAAACCGGGTCTGGTATTCGTCACGATACTGCATCAGAAGTTCCAGCCGCTGCGTCGCTTCCTGTTGGCCTGAGATTAGTCCGCCGAGAACGCGGGTTGCCTCGTCCAGGCGCAATTGGGAAAGGTCCAGCAGGGATTGGAGGGGGAATTGCCGGTTCACAGATTATTCATAGCAACAACAGTGCAAGAATTCTACGCCGTCGGTCCCAGTATTGCACGGAGCGCCGCCAGACTTCCCGCGGAGTCTGCGCGTTCGCCGATCTCCTGCTGGAGGAACTTTTCCAACTGGGGATACAGCATGATCGCCTGGTCGAGCAGCGGATCGGAGCCCTTGGCGTAGGCGCCGACCGCCAGGAGATCGCGGGCGCGTTGGTAGCGCGAGTACAGTTGCTTGAAGTGGCGTACCAGTTCGAGATGGGAAGGCTCGATCAGGTTGGTCATGGCGCGCGAGATCGATTGCTCAATGTCGATAGCCGGATAGTGGCCCGCGTCGGCAAGCAGGCGCGACAGGACGATGTGGCCGTCCAGAATGGCGCGTGCGGCATCGGCGATTGGATCCTGCTGGTCGTCGCCTTCCGCCAGCACGGTGTAGAACGCTGTGATGGAGCCGCCGCCGACAGAGCCATTGCCGGCGCGTTCCACCAGTTGCGGCAGGCGGGCGAACACCGACGGCGGGTAGCCGCGCGTCACCGGAGGCTCGCCGATCGCCAGGGCAATCTCGCGCTGGGCCATGGCGTAGCGCGTCAAAGAGTCCATGATGAGGAGCACGTGCCGGCCCTGATCGCGAAAGTGTTCGGCGACGGTCGTGGCGTAAGCGGCGCCTTGCAAGCGCATCAGCGGGCTGACGTCTGCCGGTGCGGCGACGACCACCGAGCGCCGCAGGCCGTCGCCGCCGAGGTTCTGTTCGATGAATTCCTTGACTTCGCGGCCCCGCTCGCCGATCAGCCCGACGACGATGACTTCGGCGGCCGTATAGCGCGCCATCATGCCGAGCAACACGCTCTTGCCGACGCCGGAGCCGGCGAACAGGCCCAGTCGCTGGCCGCGCCCGACGGTGAGCAGCGCGTTGATGGCGCGTATGCCGACGTCAAGACTGCGGTCGATCGGTGCACGCTGCAAGGGATTCAACGGCCGGCTGACCAGGGAGCGGGCTTGCTTGGTGTCAAGCGGCCCCAGACTGTCCAGAGGGCGGCCGTTGCCGTCGACGACGCGACCGAGAAGCTGGTCTCCCACCGGCAGGTGTTTGGCGCGATCGAAATAGCGCCGCTGCGGTTCGCCGCTGAAACCGAGTCGCGGCGGCGGCGGCGGAATCTCCAACGGCACGACGTGTGCGCCGGGAGAGAGGCCATAGGCATCCTCCGTCGGCATCATGTAAAGCTTTTCGCCGGAGAACCCGACCACTTCGGCTTCGACTGTGCCGTCGCCGGGAATCTGGATGCGACAGCCCGATCCGAGCGGCAGCTTCAGCCCCGAGGCTTCCATGACCAGGCCGTTGATGCGAGTGAGGCGACCGGAGAGTTGAAACGGGATGGCGCCCGTCGCCTGTTCGCGACACGCGGCAAGGAAATCGTGCCAGGAGGTAACGCTGGGATTCATGCGGCCGGCGGCGGCGTCCAGGCGTCGTCGAGTCCGAGGCTTTCCATCGTGCGGCGCCAACGTGTCGCTACGCTGGCGTCGAGGTGGCTGCCGCCGGCTTCGAGAATGCAGTCGCCGCGGGCGAGCTTGGCATCCTCAAGAATGCGATGGCCGGCGTGGGCGAGCTGATCGCCGAGGTAGGAGCGCACCAGCGAGGCGTCTTCCGGATTGAGGAAGATGGACGCATGCTGGTGCGGCAGTTGCGCCAGTGCCTCGTGCACGACGTCCAGCAGCGCCTCGGGCCGTGCGGTAATCTCGCATCGCACCACTTGCCGCGCCAGCTCTACGGCCAGGGCCAGCAGTTCGGTGGCCACTCCCGCATCGAGTTCCGACATCGCGGCATCGAGTTTTGCCGCGGCTCGCCCCAGCCGCGCCGCTTCGTCTTTGGCCCGGGCCTGGCCCTCGCGATAGCCGGTCTGGGAACCTTCCTGCCGAGCTTGCTGGTAGATGCGCTCGACTTCCTCGGCCGTCGGCAAGGCGACCTTGGGCTCGGGCGGCGGTTCCGGCGGTTTGCCGACGGGTTTGTGGGGCGGAGCTCCGTCGAACTCCGCCATTTCCCAGCGTTCCCAGGCGGTGAGTTTTCCTACGTCGGTTACGGTTGCCATATTTCAGGATACTAGACCATCTGATCCTCGCCGCCCTTGCCGCCGAGGACGATTTGTCCCTCGTCGGCAAGGCGGCGGGCGACCTTGAGGATTTCCTTCTGTTCGGCCTCGACTTCGGACAGGCGCACCGGGCCCTTCGATTCGAGATCCTCGCGCAGCATTTCGGCGGCGCGTTGCGACATGTTCTTGAATATCTTCTCGCGCAGTTCCGGCGGCGCGCCTTTGAGGGCGATGATAAGCGAATCGGATTGCACCTCGCGCAGCAGCAGTTGTATGCCGCGGTCGTCCACTTCCATGAGATTCTCGAAGACGAACATCTCGTCGAGAATCTTTTGCGCGAGGTCGGGGTCGTATTCGCGCACGTTGTCGACGATGGAGGTCTCGGCCTGCTGACCGACGAAGTTGAGGATTTCCGCGGCATGGCGGATGCCGCCCATCGCCGCCTTCTTGACGTTGGCCGAGGCGCCGGAAAGCAGGCGCGTCAGCGCCTCGTTGAGTTCGTGCAAGGCCGTCGGCTGGACGCCGTCTAGCGTCGCGATGCGCAGCAGCACGTCGTTGCGCAGGCGCTCGGTGAATAGCTTCAATATCTCGCCGGCATGGTCGAATTCGAGATGAACGAGGATGGTGGCGATGATCTGGGGATGCTCGTTCTTGATGAGGTCGGACACGGTTGCCGCATCCATCCACTTGAGGCTTTCGATGCCGGCGGTATCGCCGCCCTGCATGATGCGGGAAATCAGGTTGGCCGCGCGGTCGTCGCCGAGCGCCTTGGTCAGCATCGAGCGGATCGCGTCTTCATCCACGGAAACCGGGCTGCCCATTTCGGTTTCGCCGTGCAGCTTGTCGAGCACGCTCTCGATTTTTTCGCGCGGCACCGACTTTAGCGCCGTCATGGCGTGACCGAGCTTCTGAACCTCTTTGGGGCCCAGATGCTTCAGTACCTCGGCCGCCTCGTCCTCTCCCAGGGAAAGCAACAGGATGGCACTTTTCTCGACGCCCTCATCGGGGTTCGTTGCCACCGACCCACTCCTTGATTACATTGGCCACGGCTTTAGGATCCTGCTTCGCCAGGTCGCGGGCCTGCTGCAGCTTGGTCTCATAGGACGGCCCCTGATGCGGATGCAGGAGCGCCTCCTTGGCGGCCTCCGCCTGCGCTGCCTCCTGCGCTTCGATGCGCTTGGCCGCGGACGCAAACATTTCGAACAGCGCCTTGAACACTTTGTTCCACAGCAGATAGACGACGATGGCAAACATCAAGTACTTCCCTGCCTCGCGGACAAAGTCGATCACGTCCGGATTCTTCCACAAAGGCAGTTCGGGTATGACTTCTTTTTCCGTCGCCGCGAAGGACACATTGGCAACATTGACCGAATCGCCGCGCTCCTGGCTGAAACCGACGGCTTCGCGGGTCAAGGCCGTGACCTGTTTCAGTTCGGCGTCGGTCAGTGGCATCGATTTGCCGGGCTTGCCGTCTTTTTCCGGCCCCTTCTTGTGATTGATCACCACACCGACGGAAAGACGTCGGATTGCGCCCGGCACGCCTTTGGTGTGTTTGACGGTCTTGTCGACCTCGTAGTTGATCGTCGAGTTCTTGTTGAAGTTTACCGGCGCGTTATAGGCGATGGTGGCGTTGGCTGTTCCGGGCGGCGCAGCGACCTGCGGCGTGGTGATCGGCGCCGTGGCAGGTACCGGCGGCTGGTTGGTCAGCGCCCCCGGCACGCCGATGGCGTTGGCGGTGGTGTTGGCGCTTTCGGCGGTCTGCTGGCTGCGAACGGCGTTTTCGGGTGCGCCGTTAGGCCGGAAGGTTTCGGCGACCTGCTCGGTTTGCGAGAAGTCGACATCCGCCGCCACCTGCGCGCGCACATTGGCGGTGCCGACGATGGGCGACAGGATGGCTTCGATGCGTTTGGTGTAGGTCGCCTCAAGTTCATGAACGAATTTGATTTGCGAGGGGTCGAGGCCGGCGTTCTTGAGCGAGTCCTGCTTTTGCGAGATCAGGTTTCCGTCCTGATCGATCACGCTGACCTCGGTCGGCGCAAGCTGCGGTACCGAGGATGACACCAGGTGCACGATACCCGCCACCTGGGCGGCTTCCAGCACGCGGCCGGGGTGCAGGCTGATCGCCACCGAGGCCGATGGTTTCTGCTCGTCGCGCAGAAATGTGGTTTGTTTCGGAATCGCCAGATGCACGCGGGCGCCGCGCACCGCGGCGAGCGACTGGATGGTGCGTGCCAGTTCGCCCTCAAGGCCGCGCTGGTAGGCGATTTGTTCGGCGAATTGCGTTGAACCGAGCTTGAGATTTTCGATCAACTCGAAACCGACTTGCCCGCCTTTGGGTAGCCCTTGCGAGGCCAGTCGCAGACGCACATCGTGAACCTGGCCGCCCGGCACCATGATGGCGCCGCCGCCTTCCGAAAACTTGTAGGGGATGTTCTGCTGCTGTAGCGCCGCGATGATCTGCCCACCATCCTTTTCGGACAGATTCGAGAACAGAACGCTGTACGACGGCTCGCGCGTCCACAGCCAGGCACCGATCAGGAGCGCGACGGCAAAGGCCACCGCCAGCATGGCGCCGATCTTCTGCTGGGTCGAGAGGCGGTTGAGTACGTCGAAATTGAGGGGCAAGCTTGCCGTCTGTTCTGCCATAAGTACCTATTTCCGGGCCATTCCGACCGCTACGGGATTGTGGACTTCGCAGCCAAGCGGGGTTCCCGGAAGTAGCGGCAATTTTTGCCGCCATTTCGGAAGTTGTTGATACACATTGAATCTGCCATTATGGCTGCGCTTATGACTGCTCCCGAAAACCGCATCGATCCCGAGACGCCGGCCGAGTCCGCGAAGCTGGCGGAGGCTTTTCGCATTTTCAACCAGGCATCGGAGGAGTTGGCCGGAACCTACAAGACCCTCCAGTCCCAGGTCGCCGAACTGACGGCCGAACTGGCGGCGGCAAACGGCGCGCTGCGCCAACAGTATCAGGAAAAGGCGGCGTTGACCGAGCGATTGACGCTGTTGCTCAACGCGCTGCCGGCCGGGGTGGTGGTTTTCGATGCCGAGGGGCGGGTGCTTGAAGCCAATCCGGCGGCCGGTGCGCTGGGTTTTTGCGCCGGCCGGTCCTGGGCGGAAATGGAAAAAGGCATGCTCGCCGCCACGGAAACGCCCGGCGAATATCTGGCCGGAGAGCGCCGTCTGGCGGTGGCTGTAACTCCGCTCGACTCGGCGGGTGGCCGCATCGTGTTGCTGCACGACGTCACCGAAGCCCATCGTCTGAAAACCCAGGCCGACCGGAACGAGCGTCTGGCGGCCATGGGCGAAATGGCGGCTCAGTTGGCGCATCAATTGCGCACGCCGCTGGCCGCTGCGCTGCTCTACGCCGGGAATCTGGAGAACCCCGACTTGCCGGTGTCCAGCCGCGTCGGCATTGCGCAAAAAACCGTGGCGCGCCTGAAACATCTTGAGCGTCTGATCCAGGACATGCTGCTCTTCGCCCGTGGCGAGGTGCTGGGGCGCGAAACCTTTGCCGTCGACGATCTGATCGCCGAATTGACCCATACCTTCGAGCCCCTGGCCAAGAACCGCGGCATCGACTTTCGCGTCGCCGCCGACACCGGCGGTGCGTGCCTGACCGGCAA
>OBOI01000691.1_pt1 | contig 10791 bp, 6 predicted proteins | sample 1670151 | NCBI WGS metagenome assembly OBOI01 (sample SAMEA104232303, study PRJEB22302) | sediment metagenome | biome: forest; feature: aquifer; material: sediment | place: USA | collected 2011-08-07 | depth 0.01 m | reverse complement strand
GGGAGGGGGGCAGGGCCGCCCCCACCGCCACCACCAGCCTTGCCGTGGAGGTGTTGCCGGCCAGATCGGTTGCCGTTATCTGGAGCGGATAGAGGTCGTGGCGCACCCCCTCGGCGTGGGAGAAGGGGGGAACCGATACCAATTTCAAGGCAGAGTAGGCGCGGAGAGCCCCCGGGATCTGCTCGACGGGAAAACCCTCCCCGGTCAGGAGATGGTCAGAGTTGCCGGTCAGGTAATAGCCGGCGCCGCGCTTCTCCACCCCGCGCAGGGTAAGTTCCTTGACCTGGACATTGTCATAACCGGCAATCTTGACCACGACCTCCGAGTTCTCAATCACCTCGGCCAGCACCTCTCCGCCTTCGGTTCCGGTACTCTTCGGTGAGACGATATTGACCACCGGCGGCGTCTCGTCCTGGCCCAAGGTGACCAGGCAATTGGCGCTTGCTGTCGCCTGCTCCTTGCCATCAATGGCCACCGCCTTGATCTTGACGGCCTGTTCCACCAGTAGGCCTTGGGCGGTTTGGTATGGATAGCTGAAGGGCAGTTGGGAGTCCGAACCGACCAGCCGGTCGTCCACATAAAAGTCCACCCTCTCCACATTGACGTCGTCCGTGGCCTCGGCCCGAATCTCAATGGGCAGGCCCGAGATAAAGTGCGCCCCGGTCACGGGATGGGAGAGGGCGATGCTGGGTGGCTGGTCCGCCCTGACGGCTATGGCCAGGGGCTCGCTCTTGGCCACGAGCCCGTGGAAGTCGGTGGCCCTCGCCTCAATCTTGAGGTCCTGGCCCAGCATCGTATCCGCTACCGGGACCCTGAAAGTATGGACGTTCCGCTCAACATCCAGACTCCCGCCCAAAAACCGGCGCGTATCGTCTTGATAGCGATACCGGTCCCACACCTGTCCGTTTACCTGCAGCTCAACGGTGGTGCCCAGCCCTAGGGTGTCGTCTCCAACCTCCACCCCGACCGCCAGCATCTGGCCCACGCTCACCGAGGCACCGGCCACGGGCGCGGTCAGCCTGACCTCCGGGGCTCGTTTCTCGATGATCTTGATCAGGCGACCGGCGCTCTTGCCTTCACCGCCGTTTTGGCCATACGCCACGGCGCTCACCGCCTGACTGGTCTCCGCCAGGGCAATGGCGGCCAACACCCCGTCGTACCGCCATACCTCGAAACGCTTGTTCTCCATTTTTCCGCTGGCAGAGGGGATCTGCCGCTCCTCGAAAAAAGAGAACGCGGCCGTGCCCACCCGCTTGCCATCCAGGAGAAACTCCACCCGGCTGATACCGGACTCCCCCCCTTCCGCAAGGGGCGTACTCACCTGGCAGCGAATGGGACTCTCTTCCACAAAACGCTCCAACTGCCCCGGATAATCGATGTCGATTGCCGGGACCGCGATCTCCCTTGGGGGGGTGACCCTAACCGGCCGGGAGATCGCCGCACTGGCCTGGCCTGCCGTGTCCACGGCCATCACGCTGAAGGTCACGGTGTGGGCGTCGGCGTCCACCGGGATCTCCATCTCCAGGGTATACGGGGGGGCCTTGCTCACTCCGGCCAGGGCTCCATCCATCAGGAAACGGACCTCAGCCACCCCGACATCGTCCTGCGGATGGGCGATCATGGACAGGTGACCGCCAGCCATGACCTCTTGGGGGGCATCAAGCTCCAGGGCGGGTATCGCATCCGCGGCCACCAGAGGGATAGCCACGCTGACGTTGACCCGGTTGGCCACGCGTACCGACAGGGTCACGGGTGTCTGCGCGGGGATTTGGGCCTTGGCCATCACCCCATGGGCCTCATCGTGCTCGACAATGCCGGTTGCCCCCTCGCCCAAAAGATACTGCAAGGGAAACTGATCGCCAATTTCCGTCTCGCTCCCGTCGCTGAACACACCGATAATAGGGGGGAGGGGGAAATAGGCGTTGAGCCGGTCGAGCACGAAATGTCCGGCGGCATCCAGGCCGTTGACATGAAGGGAGGCCAAGGATTTACTCAGATCGATCGCCACCGGAATGACCACGTCATCAAGCCCCGGGTAGCGTATGGTGATGGTGATGTCGCTTGCTGTTTCTTCGGAGAGCGGATAGACCACTCCGCCCGGGGTCACGGCAACCAGATCGGGACGGGAGGAGAGGTAGCTCACGCCGGTGCCAAGTCCGGGCAAGGGGGTTTCGCCTCGGAACTGAAAGTTGACAACGGGCATGATCGTCACGGTCTCGAAGAGAGAGGTAAATACGATCCTGGCGGGAGTGGCGTGCAGCCCCAAGGCCTGTTCGTTGACATCCTTGCCGGTAAAGGCAATCTCGGAGAGGGTTTGCCGGTTGCCGGAGCTATCCACCGCCACCATGTCCAGCAGCACGACCCCATCGTGGGCCATGGCCTCCATGTCCAAGGCCGACGGCACGGCAAGGGAGAGGGTAAAACGTTCCTGGTCCTCGATGACCGGGTAGATCTTTTGCAGGCCATCGGTCTTGGCAAAGGCAGCCTTACGGGCCTGATCCACGATGCCGCCCGCCGCCCGCAACTCCGAGGCCCGCACCCCGGTAACCGAAAAACCCACATAGGTGATGTCGGTGTCATCGGTTGCCTGACCACTGACGGTCAGCAATTGACTATCGCCGACCTTATGGAGACTCACCCCTTCGCAACTGATTAAGGGGGCGGTTTTCTCCACATGAAAGGTCTTGGCATGCGCTTGCGTACTCCCGTCTTGAAATGTCAATGCGAGTTGCGGCGAAAAACGGCCCTCCCCGGCCCCGGAAAATCTGAGTTCACAGGCCGTGGCCGAACCCTCCTTCCGGGAGGTCTCGGAGGGAGCGACCGTTTCCCTGGTCTCGCCGGCCTGGATCAGGATCGAGGTGAGCCGCGTGCAATCATCGATTGCGGCGACAAAACGGGCCTCGGGGTTGGACTCAACCAGTATGCCGTCAACACGGATGTCAATACCAGTCTCGGCCAGAGAGTACGAGGGAAAAGCGATAAGGGTCAAAAAGAGCGGCCAGAAGAGAGAAAAACCATTACATGATGTAATCAATTTCACAGTCAACTCCTTGGTCAATACGATTTGCCAAACTCATTCCTGACATTCTCGCCATATGTCCCCATCCTCCGCCCTTAACCGGGTTGTCCTCCCGGGAGGTGTTCACCCCGACGGTTTAAACATAGTTGTCGTAACCATGCCGCACTGGAGCAAAAAGGGCAGGAGACTATCCAAAACCAAGTGCCAGGCGGCCAAAGGCACCAAACTTCAGAGTGCCGGCCTAAAGAATTCAGCGGGAAGGTAACCAACTTGAGAGGCCTCGTTGTGTCTCCATCTGCTCCTCACACACCATCTTGAGTTTATATTTAATACCAACAAGTTATCCGACTAAAAGCTATAACAATACTAGGTACTAGTTTTAGTTTTCGACAATTTCCTCATTAATACAATTAGGTAATTACTACATGCACGACATCGTTACAATAAAAAAATATCATGGGCTACAACTAGCAAACTACAAAACTGCCATGCATGAATTATTTTTTTGGATAAACCATGGCTATCAACTAAGCATGTGTAGCGCAACTACCGAGGGCTTGCAACGACGGCCCCACGTACCCAGGCTCAGACCATGGGGTGGGACTCCTCGATTGTAGCTGCTGGAGACCATTGAGTTCAAATACTCCTGAAGTGTGCAGCGGCATCCCGGCAGGAAAACGCCTATGCCCTTCCTCACCAGCACGCACGGCTACCAATACCACCAAGCACAGTTCCCACCATTTTTCAGTGAGGCCAAGCAAGCCACGCGGAGGTGATGAACATAGGACAACGAGCGCGAGAGAAGGGGAAGAAGGGGAAGAAGGAGGTTACTCGGGGGATTTCTTTTTTAGCAGTGGGAGTGAGGCGGAGAGGGACAACAAAGACAAGATGCCGGCAAATTCGGCCTATTGAGCTGGCGGTGAAGGCTATTTTCGATGGGGAGAAAGCAGTTCTGCAAGAATTGGCCTTGGGGCGGCACTATTCATTCCGGTCAAGGCACTATGGCGTCAGCAGGACTTGCCGTTGGCGTGTGTTCGGCATCTCTTTTCTCCCCCACCCTACCTCGAGAGAGTTCCCCTGCACTCCCCTACGACTGCTCATTTCCACCCTTGCCGCCAGGCCTCACCTTAACCTTTCTCGCCTGCGGCCGCTCAGAGGTCGGAATCCTCAGCTGCTGACCGGCGGTGATGACCGCGCGCCGGTCGAGTTGATTGCTGGCCAGCAAGGAGTGGGGGGTGACCCCGTAACGGCGGGCGATGGCATTGATGGTCTCCCCGCGCTTGACGCGATGGGCGGGAAGCGTCTTCCGCGCGACCCGGGGTGGTGGTGAAGGGTCGGGGGGGAGGGCCGCGATGGCACCCTTGCCTCCCGCCCCCTGGGGGAGATTGAGCCGGTAGCCCTTGGGGACATAGCGTCCCCCGCTCCACACCGGTTCCATCAGGGCCGGGTTCAAGGCGGCCAGGGTGGCGTCATCCACCTTGAGGTGCCGGCTCAAGACCTTGATGCCGGCGGCCCGGTTGATGGTGAAGGTCTTGGTCAACACCGGGTCGTCCATGCGCAGGTTGGGGAAGTAGGCGCGGTAATTTTTGGCGATCTCCCGGGCGGCCAGGAATTCGGCATAAAAATTCCTGGAGGCAAAGCCAAAGTTCTTGTTGTCATACTCCTGGTAGATCCTGGTAAAGGTGCCCAGGCTGTTTTTGGCACGGACCATGGAGGCGGGTCCGTGGTTGTAGGCGGTCAGGGAGAGGGGCCAACTGTCGAGACTCCTATGGCTCGCTTGCAGGTAGCTGGCCGCGGCCTGGCTCGCCAGGATGGGGTCACGGCGCTGGTCCAGGGTGGAGTTGATGGTCAGAAATCGGCGACCGGTGCCCGGCATCAGCTGCCAGATGCCGGCGGCCCCGGATTTGGAGTAGGCCTCGTAGTCAAAGGAGGACTCCACGTGGGGGAGATAGGCGAGGTCTTCCGGCATGCCGGAACGCCGGAAGATCTCCTTGATCTGGCCGAGGTAACGGCCGGAGCGCACGATCCCGGCCTGGAAGCGGTCCTTCATGCAACGCTGGAAGCGGATGTTGTCCGCGGCCGCGCGCAGGACCCCGGGCTTGACCCCTGGGCCGAAAAGGGCGGCGACCCTTTGGTGCTCGGGGTCGGATTGAGCCCTGCCCTCGGCCAGGTCCAGGAGGATGTGGCGGTACTTCTCTTTGCTGCTCTTGATCAGCTGTTCGCAACCCGGCCCCCCCGGGCTCATGCCGTCACCCTGAAGGGAGATCACCTCGTAGACGACCTTCAGGTCCCAGCTGTCATGGATCAGGCCGGTGGTGGTGGGGTACTGGGTGTAGACCATCTTCCAGAATGCCACATTGGGCTCAATGCAGGAGTAGCAGGGGAAGGGCTCGGTCGCCGCCACTGCCGGGCGGGTCAGGCCACCGAGCAGGCAGCAGACCAAGAGGGCGCACAGAGAGAGGTACTGCCGGCTGAACAAGCGATGAGCACCCGCCTGCCCACTCCCTGCTCGGACCCTGGCGATGGCGATGATCCTAGGCATGGTCGTGGCCATGATCCGCGCAGATGACATGATCGCCCCCCTCTTGCCGGGCCTGATTAAGGGCCTCTTCAGCCATGACCATGAGGTTGCTGATCGCCATCTCGCCACAAGGGATGACCGCGGCCACCCCTTGGCTGACGGTGAGGTACCGGCCATCAGGGTGCTTGATCTGGAGCTCGTTGATACTGCGCCTGATCAGGGCGGCCACGGTTTGCGCCCCGGCCAGGGCGGTCTTGGGGAGGAGGATGGCGAACTGATCATCGCTATAGCGGGCGAGATAGTCGGTGGTCCGCCGCAAGGAGATCTGCAACACCTGGGCAAGCAATTTCAGGCACTCGTCCCCTTTGCCAGGCCCCGACCTCTCGGTAAACTCGCGGAAGCGATCGATGGCCACAAAGATGACGGAGAGGGGGGCGGCATCACGAAAGGAGCGCCGCCACTCATTGTCCAGGCACCCTTTAAAATAGCGGCGGTTGCCGACCTTGGTCAGGTCATCGGTGATGGTTAGTTCCGCCAGCAGGGTGTTGGCCTCGGCCAGCTTTTCGGTCAAGCGCAGGAGCTCCGCCTCCCGCGCCTTACGGGCCTCGATCTCCTTTTTCAGGGAGATGGCCGACTTGAGGCGGGCCACGAGTTCGAGTTCGCGCACCGGCTTGGTGATATAGTCCTGGGCCCCGGCCATGAAGGCATCGCGCAAGGTCTCGGCCTCGTCCATGACCGTGACCATGATGATGGGGGTATCGGTGTAGCGCGGATGGGAACGGATGATCCGGCAGACCTCGATACCATCCATGCCCGCCATGACGATGTCCAACAGGATGCACTCCACCGCCGAAACCGTGGTGCTCGCCGGTTCAATCCCGAGATGGCGCAGGGCCGCGGCCCCGCAGTCGGCACAGAGGATATCGGCATACCCAGCCCTCTCCAAGGTCGCCTGCAACAGTCTGATGACCGGGGGCGAATCATCTACGATCAATATACTCATCAGGATCCTTCTCTCTCAAATTCTCGAAAATGGCCCAGGTTGTTTTGGCGTTAGGCTGAACCACCCGCATGTCGTTTTTTAAACCCGCAACCACGGGCTCTTCTCTGGCGTTAGGGTACCAATTTCTCGGCTTTGACGCAACGGCAATGGGGCCGCTTGTGCCGGTTCCGCAAAAACCGCTCGACCGCCACCCCAGGTGAGTGATTGACAGTACGTAGGCGGGTGGCGTGTTGATGGAATTTGGCGAGAGCAGTCCGTTCCGCTGGAATTTTTTTGGGATCCGTGGAATAAGTGAACCACGTCAGGCCATCAGACCAGACGCGCCTATTCCCTTCAAACTAAGGACCCGCCATGCCTTACACGCCCATCATCGGCACCTTGGGTTTTGTCATCTCCCCCGACCGGCAACAGACCCTGCTGGTCCATCGCATCAGCCGCGCCCATGACGCCCATCTGGGCAAGTACAATGGCCTGGGGGGCAAGATGCGGCCGGACGAAGATGTGGTCAGCTGCATGCGCCGGGAGATCCTGGAAGAGGCAGGGCTGGTCTGTAAGGAGATGACCCTCCGGGGCACCATCAACTGGCCCGGTTTCGGTCCTCAGGGGGAAGACTGGCTGGGCTTTATCTTCCGCATCGATCGCTTCCAGGGGACCCCCTTCCGCGAAAACGAAGAAGGGCCGTTAGGCTGGCAGCCGATCAGCGGCTTGGCAGGGCTCCCCATGTGGGAGGGGGACCGCTATTTCCTGCCCATGGTCTTTGACCAGGACCCCAGGCCCTTCCACGGCGTCATGCCCTATCACCAAGGTCGCCCCGTAAGCTGGAGTTACTCCCGGATTTAAAAAAAAGGCCCGACAGCGCACACTACGCAACTGCCGGGCCCGGGGAGGCTTCTTGTTCTCCCAAACTGGGAGAATGTGCGGTCATCAACTACAGTCCTTGCCGCTATTGGGGTCGTAAGAGTCGGCCGAATTCATGTACAGGAAGTCGTTGACCCGCCGCAACTGCTCGTCGCTCAAGGCGGCCCAGGAGCCATCCTTGGCGCAGCCGGGGTAACGGGTGGCAAAGACACGATTCCAGGCCCTGGAGATCTTGGACTCGGAGTGCAAAAACGGGGCGCCTGCCTCACTATCCCGGCTATGGCAACTTTTGCAGACGCTACGGAAGAGCCGGGCGCCCTCTTCAATGACCACCGGGGTAAAGACGCGGCAGGTCTGGGTTTGCGGATCCAGCCGCTTGGCCGGGCGGGCAAAGGCCATCCCCGCCACCATGACCATGATCAATCCCCCTGCCGCCACCATGATTCGTTTGCGCATCGTCTGATCTCCTTCAGCCAAGGGCTGTTCCGAATTCCTATCTTGATACAGTGTGGTAATAATTTAATACAATGCTTATTTACTAACAACTTGTCAAGCCGAAACTCATGACCACGGGGAGGCGCGCACCCAACGATCCAGGCCGCAATCATTGCGGGCCTCGCCAGAATGCCATGCCCACGCTCTCCGCCAACCCCATCTCCACAGGTCAGCTGCCGTGCCGACGCCGGTTGCGCCGTTTTCGCGCAACCGACAATCATTGATGGTCTCGTAAAAACTCCCCACACTGGCCACCTGCCTACGCACTATCAGGAAGTTCCATGACGTGCCAGCGTCGGTTGAGCGGTTTTTGCGAAACCGACAATCATTGACATATTGCCCGGATCGCAATAAGAAGGGAAATCCTTGTTAAACCATCCCCCTTTGGAGTCAAGCCCATGGCTGCTGCTAAAAAGATAAAAATCCCCCAGCTCTCCGGCCGCGAGATCCGCCACCTGCGCGGTCTGGGCCATCACCTCACCGTGCTCGGCATGATCGGTAAGGAGGGCATAACCGCCAACCTGATCAAGTCGGTGCAAGACAACCTCACCGCCCATGAACTGGTGAAAATCCGCATTCAGGACACCTGCACCCTGGACCGTGCCCAGGCGGTTAGTGAGCTCGCCACCGCCGCCGGCGCCGCCGTGGTCCAGATTCTCGGCAAGACCGCCCTCATCTATCGCCCCAACCCCGACCTGGACGAGGAACACAAGATCTCGTTTTAGTCGCACCCCCCGTTTGCCTGTCCCATGAGAGACACCCTGTTTACCAACCCGGCCGCCCCTGGTCAGGACTTCCAGTTCAGCCCCAAGGTGGCGGAGGTCTTTGACGACATGCTGGAGCGCTGCGTGCCGCTCTATCACGAGACCATCGCCATGGCGGCAAGCCTGCTGGCCACCACCCTCAGGCCCGATGACCTGATCTACGACCTGGGCTGCTCCACCGGCACCACCCTGATCGAACTGGCCCGCCGCCTGCCCCAGCGCGGCCTCCACTTTTGCGGCGTGGATAGCTCCGCCGCCATGGTGGCCAAGGCCCGGCTCAAGGCCGAGGCCTACTCCCGGCAGGAGCAGTTGCGCTTCATCCAGGCCGACATCCTGGATTGCCCCTTGGACCAGCCCGTCGCCGCCATCATCCTCCACTATACCCTACAGTTTATCCGCCCCTTGCAGCGTCCGGATTTTCTCCGCCGTCTGCACGCTGCCCTGCGGCCCGGCGGCTTACTGCTGGTGGCGGAGAAGACCATCAGCCACACCCCGGGCTTCAACCGCGCCTTCATCGATTGCTACCTGGATTTCAAGCGTTGCCACGGTTATTCGGAGATCGAGATCACCAAGAAACGCGAGGCTCTGGAGAATGTCCTGGTCCCCTTCTCAACGGCCGAAAACCTGGAGCTATTTCGCCAGGCCGGCTTCACCGAGGTGGAGCAGTTCGTCCAGTGGTTCAACTTCTCGGGCTTCGTGGCCAGAAAAGGGGAGGCGGGCTGACCCCTCCCGGGTCCCAGACGACCACCATGGACTACCTGGCTGATCTCCACATCCACTCTCCCTACTCCCGGGCCACCAGTGCCGGCAGCACCCTGGCCGGGCTGTGGGCCTGGGCCCGGGTCAAGGGGATCCAGGTGGTGGGCACCGGCGACTTCACCCACCCCGCCTGGTTTCGCCAGTTGAAAGAGTCTCTGCTCCCAGCCGAGCCCGGCCTCTTCCGCCTGCGCGACGAGAACTGCCCCCCGGCCCTAAGCGGCATCCGCCCCGAGGCCATCCCGGTGCGCTTTCTGTTGACCGCCGAGATCTCCTGCATCTACAAGCGCCACGGCCAGGTACGCAAGGTCCATAACCTGCTCCTGGTGCCGGATTTCGCCGCAGCGGAGCGGATCAACGCGAGGCTTGCCGCCATCGGCAACATCGCCTCCGACGGCAGGCCCATCCTGGGGCTCGACTCCCGCGATCTGTTGGAGATCCTGCTGGAGGCCACGGCCGACGGCTTCCTGGTGCCGGCCCACATCTGGACCCCCTGGTTCTCGCTCTTCGGCTCGAAGTCCGGTTTTGACACTGTCGAGGAGTGCTACGGCGATCTCACCCCCCACATCTTCGCCCTGGAGACCGGGCTCTCCTCCGACCCGGCCATGAACCGCCTGGTCTCCGCCCTGGACCGCTTCACCCTGATCTCCAACTCCGATTGCCACTCCCCTTCTAAGCTGGGCCGCGAGGTCAACCTCTTCAGCACCGATCTCGACTTTTTCGCCCTGCGCCGCGCCCTGCAAGACCCGCAACAAGGCGGCTTCCAAGGGACCTGCGAATTTTTCCCGGAAGAGGGCAAGTACCATCACGACGGCCACCGCCTCTGCCAAGTCTGCCTCGACCCGCTGGCCACCCAGGCCCTTGACGGCCTCTGCCCGGTGTGTAAGCGGCCGCTGACCATCGGCGTCAGCCACCGGGTGATGGAGCTGGCCGACCGTGCCACCCCCGTAGTGCCCTCAGGCCAACCGGGCTTCGCCAGCATCGTGCCCCTGCCCGAGGTCCTGGGCGAGCTCCTGGGCCAGGGAACAGCCACCAAAAGGGTGGAGGGACTCTATGTCCAGCTGATCAACCGCTTTGGCGCCGAGTTCACCCTGCTGCGCCACACCCCCCTGGAGGAGCTGAAACACCTCTCCCCGGTGCTGGGCGAGGCCATCGCCAGGATCAGGCAGGGTCGGGTCATCCGCCAGGCGGGGTATGACGGCGAGTTTGGCCGCATCCGGGTCTTTCAGCCGGGGGAGATCGACGAACTGAGCGGCCAGGAGAGCCTGTTCACCCGGGCCAAGAGGACGAAAGCCGACCCCAAACCTGCCGCCGCCACCGCGATCAGCAAACCCCAGCAGCGGCCGGTGGCACCGACCCCCGAGCGTACGCCGAA
>OBOI01000690.1_pt1 | contig 10797 bp, 6 predicted proteins | sample 1670151 | NCBI WGS metagenome assembly OBOI01 (sample SAMEA104232303, study PRJEB22302) | sediment metagenome | biome: forest; feature: aquifer; material: sediment | place: USA | collected 2011-08-07 | depth 0.01 m | reverse complement strand
GCAGATACCCCGTTGTATACGTCGGCGACCCGCCGAGTTCGGCGGAATTCACCTCATCAAACACCTCTACTTTAGTATTGCCTCGGGCTTTCACAAAGGAAAGCAGTGCCGCAAGGCTCTGTTTGGAGTCTGTATCAATCAGTTGCGCCGCATCAGGCGAAAGAGTCTTCAAATACTGCGCGCTCTTGCGTTCGCGCGGTCGTGCCGCTTCCACCGAATGATAATGCGAAAAATCAATACTGGCAATCACCACAGTATCCTTGGGCAATACTTGCGCAAGGGTCCTCCCCAACGCTTGGGCTTGTTGGATCGGATAGGTCGAGGAGATGGCGATCGGAATAATCCGTGAACCCGAGAATATTGCAGCAATCGGCAACACCTGTGAATAGATTGAGTGCTCCACATCAAACAGTGCGGAGGTTTTTGGCAGGCGAAGGGAGCGCTGGAGTTTTGCAATAGCGTCACGATCCGCCTCGACAACCCCAAAAAATGTTTGAAACGAATCGGTTGTTGTGACAATGGGCCACCCGCCAATGTCAGCATGATTCGGCCCCAAAATGACAAACGTCCGTGGGCGCTGAAGCGCGGACAGTCCTTTATACAAAGCAATGTCCAAGGCCATGGCATTGGGGATGTGGTGACTCACAACCGCACCATCCACGCGTGAGAATCCCGAATAATTATAACTCGGGCGACCATCATTATTATGCGTGAGGAGCCCCTCGACAATCGTATTGCGCACACGATGCACTGGCACCGGAGGGGGCAGCGGTGATACTCGCGGGGCGAGCAATATCCCGGTCAACAACGCGGTAGCAAGAATCATTGGATGACGAATTGATCATCGCGTCCAAAATTGTATTGATCCGGGTGGAGAACCCCTCGGATATTAGGCCCGTCCGCACGGAAAGCGCCTTGTTGGACGGCGCGGGCACGGTACACGATGGTATGAGGCCCAGGACGCTGATTATACGGCTGGTTATACACACGCAAGCGAACGACCTGCCCGTCAATATCTTCGATACCGAGGGATTGCACATCGCTCGGGCCGCTGGACCCAAAAAACGTAATAGCCGATGTGGGCTTTAACCCGGAGGGCAGATAATCTGTAATACTGTATTCTTGTTCTTCGCTATTCGGATCAATAGAGTATGTGAGGACAATATCAACCATATCCCCCACCGCTGTGGCAGACCGGCCATTGAGACGATATTGGCGATCAACCGCAAGTCCAGGATTGCGCGCACCATCGTACGTCACTGCCGGTAACTCGGCAAATGAGAAAACCGACGCAGAACCCTTGAGGTTCTTGATGGCCAGCGCCGAACGCTCCGCCGCCGTAATCTCAACCAATTGCTGTGTTGTGCCCGAACCCAAACGCACGGGGATCAAACGCTCTCCAGCCACCAGCTCAAATGAGGATTCCGTCAAAGCCGGTCGTTGGGGGACCCGAGCTCGTTGGAGTGCGGTCCGCCAAAGCTCGAAGTCCACAAGATCCAAACGCCCCTCATGCGGCGTATTGACAACAAACTCCACCAGCGCTGGAGAATCATCCAAGCCAAGGCCTGCAGCCACGCTTGCGGCCAGAGCGCTTTGGTGCAGCGTTTCGCTGGCGTTGTCCCCGCTCACCCAAGCGCTCACTGACTCTCGCTGGAGCAATGGAGCAATTTTTTCTTGATAGATTGTTCGAGCGCGATCATTGGCGCCAAGGTTTTGGAAGCTGGCCGCCAAAAAAAGTTGGTCTCCAACTGTCAAGTCAGATCGTGCGGCAAATTGCTCCAGTGTCGGCAGGATTGCCGGCCGCAGTGCCGAAAGCCCATAAAACGCTTTGATCGCGGTGTGGATGTCACTCTGGCCGCTAGCAACCGTCAAACCAATAAAGTAACGTTTGACAGCCGCTGTATCAAAGAGCCCTTTCGGGTCTGGCAACACATTAACAAGCCCTACGGTTGCATCCAAATCACTGGTGCCATGGGGCACAACCGAAAATCCACCGTCATATCTTACATACGAAGAAATATTCACACTCGAAGCCACTGGATTATCACAGGATTGTTTAAACAGCGTGTTCAATAATTCTTTGCTTACTCTGGGGCCTAATTTCCACTCTAAGCGGACACCGTCGGCATAACAAGCACTTTGGAGGACGCGCAAGAGCGCGGCATCGGTTTGATCTGCAAACGTAAGGGTTGTGGAACTACTCGCATTGCCCAACACCGTGAGCGCCCCCTCTTGTACTTTTTGCACACTCGAGCGTATCGCGACTTTGTGAGATTTTTTGACTGTAATCACGCGCTCCAAGGCATCACGCAGGCCATTGGCAATGCCTTCAATGGTGATACGATGCTCTCCTTCCGGTAACGCTCCGAGAGCGACATTCACCTCAGGTCCACTGTCAATTTTTTTATTGAGCTTGAGTGTCGGGCTCGTGACCGTGTATTGCACATTCTCCGAAGGTTGACCGCTGGCGGTTGCCCCGCGGACGACCATCACCGGAGCATCCCCCGCGAGGTAGACGTCACTCAAGATTGGGCGAACAAAGAACGGGAGATTGGTGGTAATTGTTTTTATGGCTGACCCAAAAAATAAATCACTGCTGGCGGCCTGCAGCCGCGCCCGCCAACCGGTGAGGTTGTCTGGGAGCTTGATGCTAAATTGCGTCTGACCACTGCCATCGGTATCCTTCACCTCGACAAACGCGGTGTTCTTGAAGTTTTTGCGCACCACGCCCGCGGCAAGCCCTCCACCTTTTTCGGCGTTATGCACATAGATCCCATCCACAAAATAGGTGTGGGGCTCACTCAATTCCAAATTAAAGACATCGAATGATCCGAATTCTTTATCCAGGGTTTCAATGACAACGGTGCGACCACTGCGATCGAGCACGGTGTCACCGATAGCGGCGAGCCCTGCTGGCAGCCACTGGCCATTAATCAACAGTCGATGATTAAACGTCACCCGCAGCCGATTGTTGACGACCAGCAGACGATCCGTCCGGAATCGTTGATTTTTTACAACCACCGCCTCAATCAACCTTCCGTCCTGTTCTGATGTTCGAGTGATAATGAGATCGCCCGGGAGAATATCCTGGATAGCGGTGGTCTTGCCCCCTTGCCGCAAGATCCGACTCCCATAGCCAAAGCACCCGCCGCGCTCGGCGCCCAACTGGTTTTCGGTAAACCCATATCGCAGTTCAAACGGGTGCGACGTGCGGGTCTGTGTGGCAAAGACAAACCCACGATACGTTTCGGTCAACACATTGTCATCATAGTTATAGAGGCTGTACACCGACTGGTCCACCAGAGAGAGTTCGACGTTGGCGCTCTTAGCAGAGCCATCCGGCGCTTTTACTTCAACGCGGGCAGTGGCAGTATCACCCGGGCGATATTGGGCGCGATCAAATTGGACCCCAACGCCGAGTTTGCGATCTTCTGTATTCAAGGAGAATGTCGCAGGTTGAATGGTTTGGAACCCCCGCGGACCCCAAAACACCCCGCCAATCTCAAGGGTGGGAACATCGTTTTGAGCATACGTGTCTTGGTATCCGGCCGTCTCCTGGAGTACCACGGATTGAATACCTGATCTGGAGACGCGATAGAGCAAGATCTGTTGCCCGGCAATGGCCACAGGCTCGTCTTGTTCATTCACGACCGCAGCCACAATCGGCTCCCCAACGCGGTAGATTGCCGGCGCCCACTGATCCTTACTGTTTGCAATAATCGGCTTTACCCGCAAATAGGCTGGGAGATTCTCGGCAGAAGCATTCGATGACGACCAATCGCCGAACACCCAGCCGGAAACATAGCGATCTTCGTGGATCGCGCGCCCACTTGGGTCGGTTGCGTCAAACAATACTTGATACCATCCTTGACTTTCTGTCGGGGACCACGCGTAGTCAACAGTGCCCGCACCATTGGTCGTAAGCTCTTGCGATCCCACCTCCTTGGTGCGCCGGATGTAATCATAGATCGGGTAGGTCGTTTTGGTAATCGGATTAAATCGTCGCTCACGCACCACGGTATCGGTCCAATGATACACAACGCGGGCGCGGATCCCGAGGTTGGCCACCGGAGATCCGACATAATTTGTCTCTGGCGCCTTCTTCAAATCAATGGTCAAGGCCTTCACGTGGAACGTGGTTGTTTTTTCTTTTTGCTCACTAGAGATATCAAGCATCATCGTCGGCCCATAGACGGTAAAAGAAGTGCTCGCCGTAATCTCCGCTTCTTCTTGGGAAACGGGCACCACCGAAACATACGCATAATATGGATAATTGTACCCCGATCCAGTCAAGTATTGAGGTTTGAGGCGGATGCTGCCGTTGCCTTTCGAGTCCAGTTGAACTCGACCGCTCACGCGCTGCGGGATGTTGCCGCTGTATTCCATTTCCAAGGGTCCCACACCTTCTCCACTAAAGAATCGCGCCTGGACATCGAGCGTCACTTCATCGCCGACAAACAGTACGTCCACGCTCGGGCTTACCGTTATTTGATAGGATGGTTTGGTAAACGTCGCAACCTCAATACCTTTGTCCACAAGAACCGTGTCCCCGTGTAAGACCCGTACGGAATAATATCCGGGCTTGAGGGTATCAATGCTTAATTTCCCGTTAAACGTATTATGGCGTGTAATGCGGGCGTTGGTCTTGGCATACACGGGCTGTGACTGGTCGCTGCCCCCTGGGCCAAAGTATTGGCTATACCACCCCTCATATCCCCAGAATTGCTGGTCAACCAACTGGATCGTCACATCCTGGTCCGCAAGGCTTGCGCTCGGCGAGCTCACCACCCCCCACAGATTGATCTCGTCCTTGGGTAAATACAATTTACGATCTGTCGAAACAAAACTGTACATCCGCTGCTGTTGGGCCACCCGCACATCGTCAACCGGGATAAATGCAATATCTGACCCTGAGGAAACCCGCAGTAAGGCGTCGCTTCCATACGCGCTGGCCGAGTTTTCGTTCAGGGCGACCTCTGGGTAAAACAAATCCTTGGGTGTTGGGAAGGTGAGGACGCCGCGATCATCGGTCTGGCCCAACTCCCCGGACGCGCCAGCAACCAGCGCCTTGGCAACACCCTGTTTCTGATTGAATTTTCGCACCCATACCACGGACTGTGATTCACTCACCGTAAGCGCCGTATGCAAAGGCGTTACCTGGAACCATAAGAATTGCTTGCCTCCGGTTGCTTTGGGGGCGAGCAATAAATACTGCCCGCTCTGGAAACTGCCAGGCAATACCAAACGCGCCATGGTCTCGCTGTCGTCGTCGGGGACCAGCGATGCGGTAAACGCACTGATCCGGTTACGCTCTGGTGGCGTATACTTGGGATTATAGAGCCCAAACACGCTCCATCGATTCTCGAAGACAATAGACTCTTTCCACTGCTGTTCAAACTGTTCTGGCTCAAATCGGTAGAGCTCAAACTCCCACGGCTTTTTGAGCGCATCCACATTCACGGTGGCCCGAAATGTCGGCGGTTGCTGGTCAAATTCTGGCAAGATGCTTTCGGCGTAGAGATACCAGTAACTCTTATCAGCAGCCGGAGACCCTCCCGGAGCGGTGGCCGGATCAGTCTCTGTTTCAAACGCAATGACAATATCCGACCCCAGAGCATCCTGATCGTCTGCCTTCGGCTCTGCGGCAAACCCTCGAGTCAAACGGAAGGTATACACGGTGCGATACTGTAATGTCTGCTGGGGGGTCACAATCACGCGGTTCTCTTTTGTTTCGACGGTGGCAGCAACAGCGGGCTCAATGCTCCAAAGCCCTTCAATGCTGCCAAGATTTGGACGATTAAATTGGAGTTCAATACCGGTATTAATCGGCACCCGCGTCGCGAGGTGGGCCGGAACCGAAGAAATCATGGCTATTGCTGCGGTGGTCTGGAGCGCAAACGAAACCGGTGTTGCACTCTCTGGGGCATCGATCGCAATCGTGTACACGGTGTTGGGCTGAAGAGGTGTGTTAGCGGTAATTTCAAAAATATTAGGCGCCTCGGAAGTCGGCCTCACACCAAAGTCTACCTCTGGCGTAATTTGTATTTTGGGCTTGAGCTCTGCTGAGCTCATCGGTTCTTGGATTTGGAGATAAATTTTGTCGGTGAGTTGTATCAGCCGCCCGGTGTTGCCGATTGACTTGGTATAGAGTTGGTACCCGCCGGCAGCCACCGGTGCGCTCGTACGGTGGGTCGCCCAGTAACCTCCCCCCACAATAACACCGAGCACCACGATGGCAACCAACGTCCGCTTAAACAAATGCGACATATTCAAGATCATTAAAATTACGCGTTTCGTCATCGCGAGGCCTTTAGGCCGTGGCGATCCAGAAAATACTGAATGTTTACGATCGTGGATTGCTTCCCGCCTGCAGGCGAGGCTCGCCACTGCAGTTGCGGCGCTACGGCTCGCAATGACACAGACGAAGGCAGGTGTGTAAGGCTTAACAATATCATCTTTTGCTCTATCCAAGCAACTGTTCAGAAAAAGCAACACTCCAGATCGACCCCCCTTCAAGGGCAACCTGGAGCGCTTTTGATTTGAATCTGATGTGCGCGCCCTCACGCGCTGGCGGCGAACACCTGGAATAGCATCTATGGTTTCACCAGCATGGCGACGACGGTGAGCGTCAACAAACTCACGACCGTCGAGAGGCTGATGGCATTGGCTGTCAGCCGACTGTCACCGCCATGCTTTTCGGTGAGCAGTATTGTGACCAATGCCACCGGAGTAGCCCACAACAGCACGAGCACTGCCCGCTCCACTCCGCCCAAGCCAATGGCCCAGCACACTCCTGCTGCAAGCAGGGGGCTGGCCACCAACTTGTACAGGCTCACCCCAATGGCCGCCACCGTGGAGATGTCCCACTGGAATGTGAGCCGCGCCCCGATGATCAACAACGCCAACGGTGGCGTCATTGCTGAGAGCATCTTGAGCGGCGTCCGGATCAGGGTCGGGATGGCCGACTGCGGGAAGAACGAGACCACTGCCCCGATGATCAGGCTTACGATCAGCGGATCTTTCCAGAGTGACGGTGTCGGCACTGGCTCGTCAGCCTGGCTTACCTCGTCTGCAGTGAGGTGATGGTTAGCGAGGGCTTTAAGCGATGCCAAATTCCCAATCACCCCATCGTAAAAGAGGAATAGGGCATTCAGTGGCAACGCCGTCGGGCCCAACACCGCGGTGATCAAGGGAATGCCCATGAACCCGGCGTTGTTACGCATCGCAATCCCGGCAAACGTCTTGCCGTATTGTGTGCCCGATGCCAATGCTCCAATCGCCGCGCTGCCTGCGACATTGAGCAGCGAGGTGATGATGCCGGCGAGGGTGAACCACAAATGGTCCATCCTCCACTGGAATCCGACCATCAAATCGATGGTCATAGCCGGGATCCCGATGGTGTAAACCAGTCGAGAAAGCGCGCCCCAGAACTGCGGCGTTGCTCCGATCGTCGCAGCAAACCGGTTGGCCACAAGCCAACCGATCGCAACGATCAAAAACAACTGCGCCACAGACGAGGCGGTTGCAAGAGCTTCCATTCAATGTACCTTGCCTTTCTTTTTTTTAAATTGTTCAGGTGCACGAGAAATACCAAAAATCGCCTAACTCCAAGTGCGGAGATAAGCTAATAAGTATACTCCTTTTTACGGTGTTTGTCAATCCGTCAGCTGGCGGATTTTGCCCTCTTTTACCTTAATTTTAGCAATTTCCCCACTTGTGAGCATAATCATTTTAAAATGCCAAATATTCTTTCCACTTGTGATACAACTCTCGCGTTGCAATCAAATCGCGCGTATTGTATTTCGCAATGTCGAGATATCGTCCTTCCACAAAGAGGCGCCGCACGTCGTTGCCCGTGATTCCCTCTTCTTTGGGGCTGGCGATGCCGAATGCCCGACACCACAAATGGAGATTTGATTTCCGACGGACCGCTCCGTAAAATGTCAATTGCTCGAGCAAATCGATATGGCGACCGCCGAATTTTTGGCTGCCGATAAAACGATTAGACATAAAGTCTTTACTCACACGGATACCATGGATTGCCGAACGAATCATTAAAAACGGCAGATCGAAACTCCGGCCATTGAATGTCACAAGTTCTTGGTACTGGAGCGCGCCCTTCCAAAACAACGTGAGCATGTCTTTTTCATGCATGGGCTTGAAGGTGAACTTCTCTTCTTCTGATTCTTCGTGTTGAGCATTCGGGGCTTGGTAATACACAACACCTCGATCTTGAGCATCGTCTAATACCCCAATAGCCACAATTTGCCCGGTAACGGGAGAAAACCCTAACCCATCCTTGAGCATCTGGAGTTCTCGTTCGCGATGTTCTTCCGAAAAATCTTCGCTCTCCAGCCACCGAGTCAGCATCGCTTGAGAGGTGGGATCCATCGCATCAAAATCCTCGCCCACGGTTTCGATGTCAACAATCAGAGCGGACATACAGAGGTTATGCTAAGAGTTTGGCCACCTTCAACCCCGACAACATCGCCCCTTCCACAAACGGATGGTTCATGTAGTCCCCGCAAAAATAGACGCCATGCTCCCCCTGCCCTTTTTGCCAAAACTCTCGGACCACGGCAACGCTCTTGGGTGAATACACGGGGATTGCGCGCTGCCACCGTTGGAGCGTTAAAAACTTTGGTACGTGCTTGTTTTGTTTTAGTGCTGGCAATACTGTAACCGCCTCATTCCACATTGCCGAAAAAATAGTTTGATCAGGCTCCCCAATAATTGTTTGAGCGAATGCACCATGCAGTGCTACCCCCATCACGGCTCGTCCATGCTGGGATTCTTTGCGTCCCTCGTTGGTGATCAGTGAAATCTTGTTATTTTCTTTTTCTGCGATAAAAAGCATCGCAAACTGTTGTATCGCGGCAGAATCCACTTCAATCGCGGCGGTGATCGTCGAAGAATATTCAATACTCTCCAGTAATTCTTGTTGCCTGGGTGTCCCCGTAAAAAAATGTTGACCGTCGGGGCAAGCAATAACAATGCGATCAAATGTTTCCTCCGATGCGGTCGTTGTGACTACCCATCGCGCACCACAGCGTTGGACAGTATCAACCTTCTCGTGCCGGATAGGGAGCGTCTGCGCAATCGCTTCGGGCAGATGGGCCACACCCTCACAACTAAAATTATGCTTGCCCAATGCATAGATTGCTTGGTGCGCGGCGTTAAAAAGAAATCGTGCACTCGCGCGACTAGGCCCATAAAACACGAGCCCACCCATGGGTGCTCCTACAATGTAGGTGCAAAAATCTTCACCAATTCGATTCGCAACGACTGCGGCGGTTGTGTCATCCGATGCAGAGCTCCCTTGTGAGAGGTCGTAGAGCGGAGCGCTATGAACAAGGCCCTGCCAGAACACCGCCAATGCGCTGCGCCAATCACGAATCATTATAAACCTTCCCAATACTCCAGCAGCGCGAGGGCCAAAAATGGTAAATAGGACCGTGCGCCCATGGTACACAAACGCCGCTGGGGGTTCATGGAGCGTTCGGTGTGGGAGGTGGAACCGTTTACAATACCTTCGTACCGTGTGATAATCCCCGGCAAAAAAGTTCGCCCCTAAATCAATTTGCGTAAACCCCCCGACTTCACGAGTGAGCATTCGGCCGCCAACGCGCTGTTCTTTTTCGTAGACAATGACTTCGTGGCCATTGCGCTGGAGTGCGTCTGCTGCCGTGAGCCCCGCAATCCCCGCGCCGACGACCGCGATACGGAGGTGTTTCATACCGACTCCAACCAATTACCGGGCTCGGTAAACCGCAGATAAAATCCAAAGGGGTCTTCGACCCTAAAATCCCACAGGCCCCAATGTTTTTTTTCAAGCGCCGTTATAATGGGGACGCGATCTTTCACCAGCTCATAGAAGGCAGCAACATCGTCCACGGGGATCACAATCTCCACGGCATACCCTCGCTTCGTGGTCGGTGGAAATTTTTTAAAATAGGATTGCTGGTACACGGCATCACTGCCTTCATTAAAACAAAGGATACTCTGCCCACGAACCATGACAAGATATCGGTCATCACGCCGGCGGATTTTGAATCCCAACATCGAATAAAAATCAACCGCCCGGTCAAAGTCGGGAACATGCAGCTCCACCACGATGTCCGTCAATAATCCTTCGTGTGATATACTATAATCTATCATAAGCCCTCTTCCGATCTATGCGTGTGTGGGTCGACGATGTTTCACCCACCATTGTTTGACAAATGGCAGCGAACACGTAGAAAGCACATACCCAACAGCCGGGACGAATGCTTTGAGCCATGGATTGGAATCGTGGATCACCACCAACCATACGCCGGCAATCAAATACGTAAAAGCGGCGATAGTCAGCGCGCGAGCCCAGCTAATCTCCCAAGCCTTATCTGCTTCGACGCGTCGATTCCGTTCACGCAACGCCTCAATTTCTTGTTCGATCATTGGCATAGCTTGTACTTGTATGGAACAAAAAAATTCTATCCAAAAACACCATTATTATTCTTCTGTAAGCCTCCTTCTGCTGGTCACGGGCATGGTCGGAGTTGGTATTTTTTTGCTCACACGCGGGCAGTATAAGTATACCACCCAACTCCCGGACCGTGTTACTACTGCTGCACCGGCACCAGAGCTGGCGGCACAAACATCAGAAGGCGCTAATCCAAAACCCAAACCCACCGACTCCAATGCCGGATTGTTAACAACCCCTCCGGCTGTCCCATTTTTTCCTCAAGCTCCCTATGGGCAATGGAAGGACCCTCGGCATCAAGATGGGTGCGAGGAAGCCTCGGCGTTAATGGCGGTTGC
>OBOI01000688.1_pt1 | contig 10805 bp, 8 predicted proteins | sample 1670151 | NCBI WGS metagenome assembly OBOI01 (sample SAMEA104232303, study PRJEB22302) | sediment metagenome | biome: forest; feature: aquifer; material: sediment | place: USA | collected 2011-08-07 | depth 0.01 m | reverse complement strand
TGGAGATCTTTCGCCAGGCGGTTCCCTTTGCGCATATCATATGCAACTCGGAAAACAAAGGATTTGCAGAGGCAAACAACCAAGGGATCGAATATGCTCTTCAGTCGGGGGTGCGATGGGTCATGCTCGCAAATCACGATCTGAGTTTTGGCGACGCGTGGTGGGCGCCATTGAAACGAGCGCTTGAGAATGACGCGTCAATCGGCGCGGCACAGCCCCTGATACTGCTGTATCCCGAAACGGATAAGATAAACTCGTGCGGAAACGATCTGCAGTTCTTGGGATTTGGATTTACAAAAGGATATCGGAAAAAAGTCGACGAGTGGCCGTGCGAATCGGGAGATGTCGGCTATTGCAGCGGCGCGGCGGTTGTGTACACGCGAGAGGCGCTTGGCAGGGTCGGTCTTTTCGACGCGTCGTATTTTATGTACCACGAGGACACGGATCTCTCCTGGCGGATGCGGATAGCAGGATATCGCACAGTGCTTGTGAAAGAGTCGGTCGTGTATCATCAATACGAATTCTCCCGGAGCATCTCGAAGTTTTATTGGATCGAGCGGAATCGTTTTCTTACCATTCTGAAGAATTATCAACTTAAAACGCTTGTTTTTATTTTTCCCATGCTGCTTGTCTGGGAGGTTGGATTACTCGCGTATGCGTTCATCGGCAAGCTATCGGGAGCCCAAACCGTCACATGGAAAGAAAAGATGCGCGTGTATGCCGCGTTGTGTTCGGGCAGTGTCTGGCGGCATATTCGTGACGAACGGAATCGCATCCGCCTGTTTCGCGTGAAAGACGACCAGGATATCGTGAGGCATTTTACGGATACCATTGAATTTCAAGATGTGGAAAATCCGCTCCTTTCAAAAGTTGCAAACCCTCTTACGAGATTGTATTGGCAGGGGGTCAAACATCTCCTGTAATCACTCACATAGTTTATGACTATTGCCGAGGTTGTTGCTGTCTATCCGCCATACAAGGGGGGAATGGGAGTTGTGGCATATGATAACGCCCGCATGCTTTCAGCTGCCGGACATTCGGTGTCTGTCTTTACGCCCCGATACAACACGCCTTCCCAGCACCAGTCAGGCCAGGCATCTGTCACGGTGTCATGGGTGCCGCCTTTTTTTTCCTATGGCAATGCCGCTATTCTTCCGCAGCTCATATGGAAACTGAAGGACGTCGATGTGATTCATCTCCACTATCCGTTTATCGGCAGTTCGCTGGTCGCCGTTTTTGCGTCGCTCGTGTGGAGAAAACCGCTTGTCGTGACCTATCACATGAATCTTGCCGGAAGCGGAGCTCTCGGCGTGTTCTTTTCGTTGTATACGTTTTGCATATTGCCGTTTGTCGCTGCACGCGCACGCACGATCTTTGTGACATCTCGCGATTATGCATCTTTTTCTCCGCTGAAACGCCTGAACTGCTGGAAAAAGATTCAGGAACTCCCGCTGAGCGTCGACACGGATCGGTTCGTGCCGCGTACCGACCATTCGACCATCCCGACACTGCTATTTGTCGGGGGTATGGATGTGCCCCATGCATTTAAGGGTGTTGATGTCCTTTTGCGGGCATACGCCATTGTTGTCCGGGACGCAAAAGAGGAGTCGAGGCTGTGTCTTGTAGGCGACGGCGAACTTCGAAAAACATATGAAGAACTCGCGCGCGAGCTGGGAATAGAGAAGTGTGTTACATTTTTGGGAGCCCTTGACTATGAGGATCCGGACGCTCTTCCACGCGTTATGTCCGAATCCGACGTACTTATCCTTCCTTCAATAAATCGGTCCGAGGCATTCGGCCTTGTGCTTATCGAGGCGATGTCGTGCGGCGTTGGGGTGATAGCTTCCAATCTCCCCGGCGTACGGAGCGTTGTTGAGGACGGAATCACGGGATACCTTGTCCGGCCAAATGACGCCGATGATCTTGCGGCTAAGATCCGCCTTGTGCTTAATGGACGGAAAGCCTTGAAAGAAATGGGGGCGCGCGGCCGCAAGAGGGTGGTGGAGAACTACTCGCACACTGTCATTTTCAAGAAGTTTATCGATATGATGCTATGAAAATCATGGTCATTGCGAGCCTGTTTGCTCCGTATGCGCGGGGCGGGGCGGAGGTTGTGACGGAACAGATTGTAGAAGAGCTCTCACGGTCGCATGACGTAAGCGTTCTCACGTGCGATAGGTGGAAAGGCATACGGTCATTTCGCGCGCGTCGCGAGAAGAGCGGTACGTTTTCCATCTACCGTTTTTTTCCGTTGAATTTTTTTTCCTTTGTCGATATCAACGAAAAACCTTTTTATCTGCGTTTTTTGTGGACGATTGGGGATTTTTTCAACATCCATGCGCTTATCGAGACGCGCAATGTGCTGAATGAGGTCCGTCCGGATATTGTGATGACGCACAATATCAAGGGGCTGACGTACGGTATCCCGTGGCTTTTGCGCACAATGAAGGTTCGGCACGTGCACGTTCCGCACGACGTCCAGCTCGTTTTCCCAAGCGGGCTTCTCATTCGGGGGCAAGAGCGCTTATTGGAGTCACCTTGGGTGCGCGCGTATAGCGCATTGACTCGCATGCTATTCGGATCGCCGGAAGTAGTTGTTTGCGCCTCGAAATTTCTCAAGCAATTTTATGTGCAACGCGGCTTCTTCCCGCGTTCAAATATTATTGTTCTTCGTAATCCCGTACCCCCGAAGGCGGACGGGCTCTTGCCGGCTACTGAAAGCGACGAGCGGATTCATTTTCTTTTTATTGGGAACCTTGCATCGGCAAAGGGATTCCATCTCTTGCTCGATGCGTTCAAAAAGCTGCAAGGGGACGATTGTATGCTGCATGTTGTCGGGACCGGCCCTCTCGAAAGCAGTTTGCGCGAGGCCGCGCGCACTGACCAAAGGATCGATTACCGCGGATACGTTGCGGGAGACGAAAAGTTCAAACTGCTGTCGCGCATGCACTACCTTGTCACACCCTCGTTGTGCTACGAGAACTCGCCCACGGTCATTTACGAGGCATTCTCAGTCGGTGTTCCCGTTATCGCCTCTTCGATTGGCGGAACGGCCGAGCTTGTGGAAGACGGGGGAAATGGGTATATTTTCGAAGCGGACAAGCAAGACGCCCTCCATGCAGCCCTCGTTCGGGCAAGGCAGGGGCACACTGGATGGAGTGGACTGTCGCGAAATGCAATAAACACAGTCGCCGATAAGGGCATTGAGATATACTGCAGAGAGCTTGTTGGCACCATTTTAACGACCGATTAACCCACCTTTTTTTTGCACCATGGAAAGAGGAACAGACACGGCAATACTTGCGGTTGATAATCTCGTTAAAAACTACGGCTCGTTTCGCGCTGTGGACGGTATTTCTTTTTCGGTACCAAAAGGCAGGGCAGTCGGGCTTTTAGGGCCAAACGGGGCAGGAAAGACAACGACTATCCAGGTGTTGCTTGGCATTACTCTTTCAAATGGAGGGGTCATTCGTTATTTCGGCATGGATTTCGCGCGTCATCGGCGCGAGTGCTTGCAGCGTATCAATTTTGCGTCATCATTTAATACGCTCCAGGGAAGAATTACCGTCGAAGAGAACCTACGCGTGTATGCCGATTTGTATGACGTCGCCGACTATTCGACAAAAATCCGCTCCTTGTCCGAATCACTTGAAATAACCGATTTATTGCATCAGCGATATTGGGATCTTTCGAATGGCCAGAAAACTCGCGTGAATATCGTAAAGGCGTTGCTGAACGACCCTGAACTTATACTCTTTGACGAGCCAACGGCATCGCTGGATCCAGATATTGCCGACAAGCTGTTAACGCTGATCGAACATCTGAAGTCCACACGGAACGTATCGATCGTCTACACAAGCCATGATATGAGCGAAGTGACGCGGATTTGCGATGAGGTGGTATTTTTGGACAAAGGAAAGATCGTAGCGCACGACACGCCCTTGGGATTAACAAAAAAAATCGACCGAAGCACGTTAACGCTGCAGTTTGAAGGGGGGCGCACAACGCTTGAAAAAATCCTTAAGGAACACAACCTCACTGGCGTGTTTCCGAACAAGACAACGGTTCATATCGCCATTACGGAAAGCGCCATTCCAAAGGTGATATTCAAGCTCAGTGAGGCGGGCATTTGGCTCAATGATATCTCGATAAAGAAGCCGTCGCTTGAGGATGTCTTTTTGCAGATAGCACGGGGAGGGTACGCGTTATGAGCTCTTTACGAAGAATCGGCGGTCTATTGCGCCAAGAATGGTATATCTCGAAGCGAGCGTTGGAGATCGTCGTCGATGTGCCGTTTTTTGCCGTGATCGACGTGTTGGTGTTCGGATATGTTTCGTTGTACGTCAGCGGCGGGGCTCAAAGCACCTCGAGCGAGTTCCTGATTTTTGGAGCTTTGTGGTGGGAGGTTATTCGCATCACTCAATACACGATGACGGTTGGGAGCTTGTGGAACGTCTGGTCGCGCAATTTAAGCAACATGTTTATCGCCCCGATATCTTTGACGGAATATCTCGCAGCCCAAATGTTTTCGGGATTATGGAAGAGCGGTTTGGTAATATTTTTTCTTTTGTACCCCATCTCATATGCTGTGTTTCATTTTAACCTGTTTTCCATCGGCGTGGCTCAGGTGTTTGTCATCTATATAAACCTTCTGCTGTTTTCATGGTCGATCGGGCTTATGCTTCTCGGGGCGATTTTTCGGTACGGTACGCGCGTGCAAGCGCTTGGGTGGGCGTTTATTTTCATCTTCCAGCCTCTTGGCGCTGTCTTTTTTCCGGTGCATATTCTTCCGCAGCCGCTTCAGTATGTCGCGTATCTGTTTCCGGCCGCGTATATTTTTGAAGGGGGAAGAGCGGCACTGTCAGGCGCACCGGACGCGTGGAATTGGCAGATTGCTGCGCTGGTATTGAACTGTATGTATTTTCTCGCCGCGCTGTTTGTTTTTAAGAGGTTTCTCTACCGGGCCCAAAACAGCGGCCAGTTTGCAAGGAACGAGATCTAGACATTGCTCGCTATCCGTGAGACACTTTCAAAATCAACTTTGAAAATAACAAGGAGGAATATGAGAGTATTTAAGTTCGCGGCCGCGACGCTTTTTGCGGCGGCACTTGTTTTTGGAACCGGTTTTTTTATAGGACAGCGCGGTAGCGTACGTCCAAGCTCCACGAAGGGTCCTATAACCATCGGCTTTATTGGGCCTTTAAGTGGGGATGCCTCTCAGTTGGGGGCCAATATCCGCTCAGCTGTTGAGCTCGCAAGAGATGAGATAAACGCGGCTGGCGGGATTGCCGGACGGCAGTTATCCGTCATATTTGAGGATGGAAAGTGCTCCGCAAAGGAGGCGGCCAATGCCGCTGAGAAACTGCTAAACACCGAACGGGTTGTCGCGATTCTTGGCGGCGTATGCACGGCAGAAACGCTCGCGATTGCGCCGCTTACGGAGAATGCACAAGTGCCGCTGATATCAGCCGCATCGACGCATCCGAACATTTCAAATGCGGGTCAGTATACGTTTCGCTTTGTACCGTCGGATGGATACCAAGGAGGGCTGGCAGCCGAATATTTATTTAATACGCTACAAAAGAAACGGGTTGCAGCGCTCAGCTGTAACAATGATTTCTGCCAAAACGTGAAGGAATCTTTCCGCAAACGCATCGCGGAGCTTGGCGGGGAGATGGTTGTGGACGAGCGTTTTGAGTCGGAGTCCCGCGATCTTAGACAGCAGCTAACGAAGCTACGAGGCGCAAAACCAGACGCGATCTATTTTGTCGGGTATACGGACGCGACGATTATTGGGTTAAAGCAGATCAAGGAGCTTGGAATTACCCTGCCTGTCTTTGGTGCGGATACGTGGGATGATCCGCGAATTGCCAATGAGCTGAAAAGCATGGCCAATGGCATCCAGTACGCGGTTCCGGTAAACCAGAAGCTGCCGGGGTCATTTGTCGATGAGATGAAAAAGCGCTCCGGCGGAAAAGAGCTTGTTGTGTATGCCGCACGAGCGTATGACAGTGTTATGGCGCTTGCGGAGCTCATGCAAGAGGTCGGGGTAAGCGGCAAAAAAATTCAAGCGGCACTTGCAACACTAGAAAATTATCGGGGGATTGGCGATATCTATACGATGGATTTAAAGGGCGATCTCAGCAGCGCGCAATATCGTATCAAGCAATTTGATAACGGAAAAACGATCGAGGCAAGATAACCAGGTACACTATTTTGTCTTTGTATAACGAAAAATCGAGAGATGCTCGAGTTGTGATTGGATCTGGGCGTCCGCAAATGCTGACGCCTGTTTCATGATATTCGGCGCGCGCGGCTCGTATCGATTCACGACAACATACACCAGCTCCACACCGAATCGATCCATGACGCCATCGGTGATCTCGCTGCTCGGAGATTCAAGCATGGCGCGGAATTCAGCGTAGAGAGGTGAGCCGGTGGGAATGGGGTAGTAGAAGACCTGCCCTCTTTTGCCTGTGACGGCATCGTCAACATACCGCTTAAAGCCAAATTCCTTCAGTGCTGCTGCAGAAACAACCTGATTTGCAAGGACAACATACGGCATGCCGCCTGCATCGCGATCGATTGACTGGACGGCTGCAACATCTTGCGCGGAGATATTGTATCCATGAAAGCTCATGTACGCATCGTTTCTGGGATACGAAAGGTAGAGAAGTCCGACGACCACTCCCGCAAAACCGATCATACCAAGAAACGACAGGAATGGAGCGGGGGATAGTTTTTTTGATACATGTACCAGTGCGGCATAGCAGCCGCTGGCAAAGGGTACTATGAGAAATGTTTTTGAAAGGAGTAAAAGCCGCTCAGCATAATCTCCCTGCTCATAGGAGATAAGCGACGGGAAAGAGAAGAACAATCTTAGCATTAAGTAATCGGCAAGTGTGATGCCTAGGCCCAGCAGAAGGAGGAGGGACGATTTGGATGTATCGGGTGACTTTCTCATTAAGAGAAGGCCGTAGACGCTGAGGGCGATAAGCGCGCCTTGTCCAAGAGTCGAGAAGAGAGAAAGAGTATCCAGCGGAAAAGTGAAGCGAGACTGCACAAGCCAGTCGAGTGAAAGTGGATAAAAAAGAGACTGGACATCACCAACCGACGGGAGCCCAAGAGTGACGCTCAGCTGGCCCGACAGTGCGCCCTGCAATAGGAACGCAAGCGGTATGAGAGAGGCGACAATGAGGCTTCCGATACCCATCGAAAGCCCGCCGCGCATATATGAAAGGGAAGTGAACCCTAGAGCGATAATTCCGGGAATAGGATGGATGCAGAGAGTTGCAACCGCGAGCAGGAAGGGAATTGCTCGGTGAATCTTGCCCGTGGAGCTCGAAAAGAGTACACTTGTAAGCATCGCGCACGCCCCTATAAGGTAGGCCGCCCCCCAGGGTGTCGGCGAAATTATCTCCGGCAAGATGATCCACGCGGAGAAGAATGAAGCAATGGCCGTGCAGGGGTCGGTACATTTTTTCCTCAGAATGAGAAAGACGAGCGGCAGGAAGGAAATAGAAAAGAGGATAGGGAGCCAGAGTCGGTCAACTGTGGAAATCGGCAGAGATACAAGACGTGCCAATACCACGGTGAGAACATACTGTCCGGTATAATACGGCGTTTTTGGCGAAATAATACCGGAATCTTGAATGGCGGTTGTCGCCGCTTGATGGATATACGGATCAAATCCAAACCCAAGAGGGAATATAAAAAAGAGAATACTGGCAGAGATAAAGAGCGAACAGCCTGTCATCCAAAGAGCGAGTGTGGCGGACCGCGCGTACCGGATGATTCCGATGAGAGCAAGTGCGGCTAAGAAAAAGAGCACATAAAACGTCGGAGTGACTGCCGACCACGGACCCAGGATCGATACTGCCGTACGCATGTGCAAAAGACTTGCTATGCTGCCACCCACGGCTCCGATAAAAAGAAGAAGGAAGAATACCGTCTGGCTATTCAGCGGGAAATTGGGCCTCGCGTTCGTCTGCTCCGTTTCTTTCAATGAAGCGATGAATGCAAGGGCGGGGGAAATGAACGCAAGGCCATGTTGGGCCCACCCAGGCAGATACGCGAGCGTGTAAATACCAGTACCGAGTATGATGACGGGGATACTCCAAACAAGAAACGAAAAAAGGAGGGACGGACTCAATCCTATGACCCTCGCGAGAATCGCTCCTGAGATAATGATCGACGCGCCGCCGCTTATTCCACGAATAGCATCCGGCAGCCAGGCGGCAAAGCTGACCCCGACGAGCATAAGAGATATGAGCGCTCCCGCGCGCTGACGATGATGTATGGATAACCCGTTCATGCTGTTTCCAAGATTTCACGATAAACATTATCTTCCCGCAGATCGAGTTTCGAGTATCGATCGTTTTTTGGCGCGATTTTTCCTGTGGGCGCTTCCCTCATGGATCACACCTAATCATATTACGCTCTTTCGGATGATTGCAACCCCCTTTACGATATTATTGCTCGCAGACCGTCATTATGCCGTCGGGATCCCATTGTTTCTCTTTGTTGCCTTTACGGATGCCCTCGACGGTGCTCTTGCCCGTACGAAAGACCAAATCACGGTTTGGGGAATGATGTTTGATCCTGTCGCTGATAAATTTCTGATTATTTCGGCGGTTGCGGTTCTGATGGTGCGCTCTCTTAATCCCGTGATTGCCGGTGGTATTATTGTATCAGAACTTCTTATCATTATTCTCGCATTACTGTGGAGGAGGGCAGGAAATGTCGTAAAAGCAAATACGTGGGGGAAGATTAAGATGATTCTTCAGGTAACGGGCGTGTTCTTCCTCCTGCTTTCCATCCTTTTTGCTTCGCCCGTCTTGGCGACAGTGGCAACGGTCGTTCTCGCGGCGAGTATTATGTGCGGCATACTAAGTATCATCACCCATGGGATTTAAGAAGATAATCAGTGCACCGCCGCCGTTGGCGGGGCAAGCAGTGCTAGGTGGAATCGGATACCTACGAAAGCGCATTCCGGCGCTTGCGGCACTCGCGTGCGTTGGATTTCTTTTTTTCATTCTTTACAGTTATCTGCCGTTTTCCATGCAGGAGGGCGCGTTGATGCGTCTTAACTCTCCCGATGAGACTGCGAATTATCATTTCACAAAACTTTTTGCGAATAAAAGCGAGCTGGGATTTCCCGACCCGATACTATCGGAAAGCAACAACTTTGTTCATCCGCGGAGCATGACAGTTGTCCTTGATACCGTCCGCCCTGTCAGCTTCCTTGGTATGGTCGTCGTGTATGGAGCGTTGGCGAAAATGTTTGGGGTAGCCATGGTGCCTTTTTTTACGCCGCTTCTTGCCGTTGTAGCGGCAGGCTTTTTTTATCTGTTGGTACGGAAACTGTTCGGGCATACGACGGCTGTCATTGCGGCAATTCTATTGCTGATTCACCCGGGGTATTGGTATTACGCAAGCCGAAGCATGATGCCCAATGTGTTGTTCGTCGATTTGTGCATCATCGGATTTTCGCTTCTTATCGTTTCTCGCCACTGGATCGCGTGGGCTCTCGGCGGATTCCTTTTGAGCCTTTCGCTTACTATTCGTTTTTCCGAGGTGCTGTGGCTTATGCCGCTGATTGTCGTCTCGGGACTCGTATTTTTCCGGCAGATGAGCATCTCCCGCGTTGGTGCGGCGGCGATCGGTTTTGCCATTCCGCTCACGGCCTTTTTTCTTCTGAATAATGCCGTTTATGGCGACCCGCTCTCATTCGGATACCAGACGGTGGATACGGGAGACGCGATCCGTTCACTCGAGCATTCGCGAGACATACTCAAAGGCGGAATAGAAGGGTCTGTCAGAGAGATTCTTCTTGATGTGCAACAGGCACTCGCGGCGATTATTCCCTATATTCTTCCGTTCGGATTCACGCCAGCAACATTTTTTGCAAACTTCCAAAATTACGGTTTGTGGCTCTTCCCCTGGCTCGTACCTCCCGCGATCCTGGGCGTACTATTTACCATTCGAGATTCTCTGATCGTGCTGTTCCGAGAAAAACGGTTGGACGCCAGACTGTATTTCCTTCTCGCCACAATCGGAGTTGGGGCGTGGCTTGTAATCTTTTACGGCAGCTGGCTGTTCCACGATAATATTGCAAAGGAGATCACCATCGGAAACTCGTATGTGCGGTATTGGCTCCCGTTCAGCATTATGGCGCTGCCGTTTGCCGCCGCGGGCTTTTCGTACTTCATCAATCACTGCCCAGGAAAAGGGATGCGAAATATCGTCGTCGTCACCATCATTGGAGTCTTTGCGATCTTTTCGATTCAGAAAGTGTATTGGGATTCATCTGACGGATTATTCCAGGTAGCTGATAACATCAAACGGTATCGGGAGACGGCTCTTTCAATTATCCAGCTCACTCCGTCTGATGCGGTCATTTTCTCCGAGCGGTCAGACAAGATCTTCTTTCCCGAACGGCGTGCAGCACAAGTCTTTAACGGGTTTCCTGAAATTCCTTTGTTGCCGCGCCTTTCACGGGCCGCGCCAGTCTATTATTATGGGTTTTGGACGCCAGCGGACGCCGCGTATGTGAGTAAGAAATATTTTTCTTCGATTGGAATGCATCTTGAGTATCAGGCTCAGCTTCACGATAACGAATATCTCTACCGGCTTGCGTCGGGAAGCCTATGAAGGGCGTTCGATATTTGATTGTTGCCCATCGAGTTGTGGGCGCATGTCTTGTGGCGGGATTCTTTCTGTTGGTGTTGCATCTGAATATTCCCTTCACGGGGAGACGAACTATCGTGTATACAAGCGACGCGCTTGCCGGGCAGATCGGGCGG
>OBOI01000686.1_pt1 | contig 10845 bp, 9 predicted proteins | sample 1670151 | NCBI WGS metagenome assembly OBOI01 (sample SAMEA104232303, study PRJEB22302) | sediment metagenome | biome: forest; feature: aquifer; material: sediment | place: USA | collected 2011-08-07 | depth 0.01 m | reverse complement strand
GTGCCCCTCCATGAGCTGCAAGTAGTCAAGCATGAGAACGTCGAGTCCGTGTTCGCTCTGAAGGCGCCGTGCCTTGGTGCGAACTTCCATGATTGTCGCGCTTGCTGTATCGTCGATAAATATTTTGGCGTTTGCCAATGTGTCTATCGCGTGGCCGATCTTTACGAAGTCATCATTTTCTGGACGATCGGAGAGTTTGCCGGTGCGCATTTTCCACAAATCAACGCCCGCCTGCGTGCAGAGAAGGCGATCCACAAGCTGTTCCTTGGACATTTCCAAGCTAAAGATGCCGATTGAAGCTCCTTGTTTGACGGCCATCTGGCGGGCAAGATCAAGCGCAAGACTTGTTTTTCCGACACTGGGCCGGGCGGCGATGATAACCAAATCGGACTTCTGAAGTCCGGCGAGCATATTGTCGAGGTCCGTAAACCCTGTCGGCACTCCCCGCATCTTTCCTTTTTCCTTATGGATCTCGTCGATACGGTCAAACGCCGCGCTCAGAGCCTCTTTAAGGGGAACGAAAACACGCTTGAGGAGCCGATGGGAGACTTGAAAGATGCTTCGCTCGGCAGAGTCAAGCACTGTCTGAACATCATCCTCCGATTCGAAGATCGAGGCCGTGATTTCAGATGCTGCGGATTGAAGCCGCCGCAACGTGGCCTTCTTTTGGACAATCTGTGCGTAATGGACGATATGACTTGCGGTAGGAACCTGCGACGCGAGAGTCGCAAGATAGCTCCTTCCCCCGATAACATCGATGACCTTTCTTTCTTCGAGACGGTTTGCAACAGAGAGCACGTCGAGCGGCTGATGGTTTGAATACAGCTCCGTCATTGAATCAAATATCATGCGGTGGGAGTCCTTGTAGAAGTCGTCAGGCGTAACAATATCGGCTATTCGAGTCATCGCGTCCTTGTCTATCAAAATAGCGCCGAGCAGTGACTGCTCAGCTTCAAGGTGGTGAGGTGGGACCTTTCCGATCAATTCCTGTAAAGCCATACGATACGTCTTGTTTTCGATAGTTTAGTTGATATAATGAATTTATCAAGTTGCAGCCCTTGCTGCGACCATGCTTGCAAAAAACGTTTCCAGTCCGTATACTCTCCTGATGAAGGTCTGCGCCCATAGCTCAGTCGGTAGAGCAGCAGCCTTTTAAGCTGATGGTCGCAGGTTCGATCCCTGCTGGGCGCAAAAAAGAATTTTAAACAGCATACAGAGCTAATTTTTTAAAACTTCAATTGGTATGGAGAAATTTCCCGAAGGTCAAGTCCAGCTTGTCAACTTGCCGGGAAGCGGATCCTTGTTAAAGAGATCGTGGGATTTATATCAAGAAATTTTCCCGCAATCCATTTCATTTGCTCTCCTTGCTTTTCTTGGCGTTATTGCTGACAAAAGCCTAGGGTCATTTTTTCACTACATTGTCCGAGATTCCGGCGCATCCGCAAAAAGCCTGACAGAAGTTCTCGTCTTTGGCATTGATTTAGCGGCTGGCATTTACCTCGCGATTATCTTTGCGGGAATGATGAAACTATTCCATGAAGCTGCGCGCGGGAAGATGCTATCTGTTTCAGAATGCATATCGTATGGCCTCAGTAGGGCGCGTTCGGTTTTTTGGGTGGGCATCCTCTTGACAGTCATCATGTACGCTGCGATACCGACGGTGATATTTTTTCTGTTGTTCTCTATCTGGTTTTATTTTGCTCTGTACATTGCCGCTCTTGGAGAGGAGCGGGGGATTAATGCGCTGCTTAAAAGCCGATACATCACGCACGGTCTTTTCTTTCGCGTAACCGGCCGATACGCGGCGGTGCTTGTGGTGATGGCTATTGCCGTATTTGTACCATACCTCTTCTTAGGACTGGGGACGGTATGGGTTGTCATTGCCCCGATAATTATACTTATCGCGGGACTTGCGACGTTTCCGATGCTCATGATGTATGAATATTTCCGGTTTGTTGATCTCCTGCAGCTCCCACGAAATATCCCTTTCGTCCCGCTTGGCGGAGACAGGGCGGCGACAATAGCATGGGCTATTGTCGGAAGCGTGTTCTTCTGTATTGCCTGGATATACATGCTGCTGGGCCCGTCGATTCAAACCTCGATTTCAAACGCGCTTGTCGGCGCTGCTGCAAAAACGCTGCTGCCGTACTCAAGCCAAATGGAGAAGAATCTTGAAAAACTTCAAACCTTTGTCGGTAAATTTTACTACGAATTTGAGCCGGTAGGCACAGAGAAAAACGCACCCGCAAAATAGCATGTGCGTATCCTGTCGTTACAATGGGGCATAGCTATTGTATGGAGCGTTCTGTGTATTGGTGTTCTTCCTGTCTTTGCCGAAGACGCGGACAGTGATGGGCTGTCAGATGCTGATGAGGCTCGCTATGGAACGCAGATCGCGCAACCCGACACCGACCTTGACGGATATCCGGATGGACTTGAGGTGACAAGCGGCTATGATCCATTGACTGGAAATGCGGCCCGCCTCAAAAAACGCATAGTCGTAAAACTCTCAAAACAGAAACTTTCGTATTTCTCCGGAAAGGCAAAACTCGGAGAGATGATCGTGTCGACAGGAAAATGGAATCTGCCAACACCGACGGGGACGTTCGCCATTCAGAACAAATCTCCCCGTGCATGGTCCAAACTTGCCGGTCTATGGATGCCGTATTGGATGGGATTTAAGGCCGGAAAGTACGGCATTCATGAGCTTCCCGAGTGGCCGGGAGGAAAAAAAGAAGGTGCGGACCATCTCGGGAAACCGGTGTCGCACGGATGTATTCGGCTTGGTCCAAAAAATGCGAAAAAGCTCTACAACTGGACAGAAATCGGCACAGAACTTACTATAGTCAAATAACAGACAAGCATTTGAAATTATGGTACGGACCCGTCTTGCTCCCTCACCGACCGGCTGGCTTCATATTGGAACGGCGCGAACAGCGCTGTTCAACTACCTCTTTGCAAAACGCAACGGGGGAGAGTTTGTGTTACGCGTCGAAGATACCGACACCGAAAGATCCAAGAAAGAGTTTGAGGATGACATGCTAGAGGGATTGCGGTGGTTGGGAATTCTATGGGACGAGGGTCCCGATATCGGCGGTCCTTACGGGCCCTACCGCCAAAGCGAGAGGATGGAGCTCTACAGCGGCTACATGAAAAAACTTTGGGAGCAAAACGATATCTATCGATGTTATTGCACAAAAGAGGAGCTTGAGAGAGAACGTGAACTTCAGACCCTTGCGAAGCAACCACCGAAATATACGGGGAAGTGCCGGTTATTATCGCCTGACACGCTCAAGGCATTTGAAGAAGAAGGGCGCCCCTCAACGCTGCGATTCAGGGTTGCTCCGCAAATCATCGAGGTGGTCGATCTTATCCGCGGCAAGCTCACGTTCGACACCGCAATAATGGATGACTTTATCATTGCAAAAGACTTCAATACACCGCTGTATAACTTCGCGGTGGTCGTTGATGACTTTCTCATGAAAATTACCCATGTCATTCGCGGCGAGGAGCACATATCAAACATCCCCAAACAAGTCATATTGGACTATGCGCTCGGATTCGACGTTCCGACGTTTGCTCATCTTTCTCTCATCTTAAACCCGGATCGTTCGAAACTCTCAAAACGACAGAATAAGGTCTCTCTTCTCGAATATCGACAGGAGGGATTCCTGCCAAAGGCCATTGTAAATTTTATCGCCTTTCTCGGGTGGAACCCCGGGGGAGAAAACGAGATCTTTTCCCTCGAGGAGATGGTGAAGCTATTCGACATTGAAAACGTGAATAAATCCGGGGCAATTTTTAACATTCCCAAGCTTGAGTGGTATAATAACCATTATATACGCTCAACGGATCTTTCCGAGATCACCAAGCAGTGTATCCGTTTTTATGCGGACTCTCACATTCTGCACATGGGATCAAAGGAGGGAGAATTCATTGCGGATGAAGGAGGGGAGACCGTAGACTTCGATATGCTGATGCGTATCGTCAATCTGGAGCGAGAGCGCGTAAAGAGATTATCGGAAATTCCGCAGAACACCCGTTATTTTTTCCAGAAACGCCTCTCCGTACCAAGGGATATGCTCAAGTGGAAGTCGATGACGTCGGATGACGTTGAGGGCGCCCTTCACTTCGCGCACAGCATTCTCTCGGGCATCCCGGAGAATAGTTTCGATCCGCAAACAATCGAGCAGGCATTGAAAGGCGCCATTAAGGAATCCGGAAAGGAAAACGGCGCGATACTTTGGCCTCTTCGTGTAGCACTCACGGGCCTGGAAAAAAGCCCGAATCCATTTGATATCGCATCCATTCTGGGAAAAGAGCAGACCCTTCAAAGAATCGCAGCCGCCTTTCGATAACAGACAGTTACAACACACCCCATGCGCTTCACCCAACGAGTATCCATGCACAGACTCTTGGCGCTCAGTATAGCAGTATTCACGCTTATGCTGTGTTTTGCGTCGGCGGGGACTGCCTATACGCAATCTGACGTCACGATTCTCGATTTAAACCAGCAGATCAAAGACAAAAAGGGGAAAGTGGATAGTCTTCGTGCGCGCATCAGGGCGTTTGAAGAATCGATCCAGGCTCGGCAGAGAGAAAAAGTTTCGCTTGAAAATCAGATCGGCATCATCGAAACTAAAGTCGAACAAAAGAAGCTGGATATCGAGGCAACGGAAGATGAGATCGAACAGCTCACGTTAGAAATCCGGCAGGCAGACCTTCAAATTTCCGAGACGCAGGAACGCGTTACGCTTGAAAAAAGCAGGATGGCGACACTGTTGCGCACGTTGTACACCGAACACGAGCGCCCCCTTGTCGAAATTCTTCTCATGAATGACCGTCTCTCCGACTTTTTTGACACGGTCCACAGCATCGAACAGCTCAACGAAAGCCTAAAAGATTCGCTTCAGACATTTACCGAGCTCAAAAGCCAACTTGAGGTTCAGCGGTCATCATTGCATATCAATAAGGATCGGCAGGAAAAGCTCAAGTCAAAGCTCGTCGCCCAGAAAGAGGGCATGGAAGAGGATCAGTCAAACAAGCAATCGCTCGTCGTTCAGTCGATTCTTTCCGCAGAAAAATATCAGCGGCTTTTGAAAGAGGCGCGTGCCGAGCAGCAATCAATCGATGCTACCATTCGCCAGCTTGAGCTGACACTCCGCGAAAAAATGAAAATACGAGGGAAGGGGAGTGTTGCTTTTGCCTGGCCCGTTGAGCCGGTGCGCGGTATTTCTGCGACGTTTCACGATCCATCGTACCCGTATCGGCATATCTTCGAACACCCCGCCATAGACATTCGGGCATATCAGGGCACGCAAATCCGTGCGGCTGAGGATGGATACGTCGCGCGTGTGCAATTTGATGGAACACCATCCTACGGCTACATCATGTTAATCCACGAGAATGGCCTCGCTACCGTGTATGGCCATATTTCTCGGCCGATTATTTCCCAGGATACATACGTAAAAAAGGGCCAGGTAATAGCGCTGTCAGGCGCATTGCCGGGAACCCCCGGTTCAGGTCGGCTGACAACGGGGCCGCATCTTCATTTTGAAGTTCGTCTGAACGGCATCCCTGTTAACCCGATTAAATACCTCCCTTAGCAACTAGTGCATTTTTACAATTCGCGGGATTCCATAACCCCTTTTTTTCTTGCTTCGCGTCGTATTCCTTGAAATCAAGAGTCTTTGCGAGCATCGTTGTCGATCGTTTATATACTTTCCCGTAGCCTTCAGACACTAATAGCCCGTTTAGCATCAGTCGGGTGTTTGGTATGCTGACATATCGCACGAGGCGGCCGATGGAATCCCTGTTGACGGATTTAATATCGCGCCTCATTTCAACATTCCTGTGAAGCACGAGTCGTTCTAAAAAATGCTTCGCCTCTTTTGCATAGCATTGCGCTACGCGTGCTTTCGGGCCCGGAAACTCGGGCGTATCAACTCCAATAAAACGAACTTTTTCAAACCGCTTTCCCATTCGGACAACAATCGTGTCGCCATCGAGGACATACATCACATACGCTGTTTCAGGAGAAGATAGGATTGTTTGCGAAAAAACCGGCGAACCGAAAAACATTCCACACATAAGCAGTGCTGACAGAAAGACCGTGCGAAGCATAACGTTCCTTGCAATAATATGGGCTATTTGCCATATTACACTAGTCTAGCAGGTAAACATACCTATTTCAAGGAGGAATGAGTCGATGACTGCGGTCTTTCTCGGGATCTCTGTGATCCTGATGCTGTATGTAGCAACGAGGCGCAACAGCTACATGATAGCCTGGTTCTTGCTGCGAGAGGGGAGCGTCACTTGTGGTATTACCCATGTCTCTCTGTGGACGCTCGTTATGGCGCTCCTCGCGATGACGCTCAGTGTCAACATTGGCACCACAGGCGCGGTGTGCGCCAGCGTTACAAGTCTGGCGCTTCTCGTCAGATTCGCTGCGGCGAAACTGAGTACTGCGGAGCGAGCATACGAGGACCAGCAGGATTTAGATTAATGCCGGCAGGGTCAATGTCACACTCAGGCGGTCCTACAGGGGACCGCCTTACTATTTCAAACTATCCACAGAAAAGCGTATGAACACACCATATTCTATGGTATACTAATATGAGTATAATATCTCTAATGTGCATATTCATATAATATAACCAATCGTTTATGGAGTCGGCCCACAACCTTCCCTTGTTTGACGATTTTCTCCTCCGTTTGCAGACTGATAATTATTCCGACAAGACAGTCTACAATTACAGCCGCGATCTTAAAGTCTTCGATACATTCCTCGCAGAGATTTCGTGCCCGTTTGAGTCGGTCACCAAACGTGTCATTGACCAGTACAAGGCGTACCTTACCTCTATCGATCGTAAAACGCCTGAGAACCACGGATCAAAGCAACGGCTGCAAAGCCTCTCATTAAATCGATTTTTATCATCACTGCGCTCATACCTCAAGTACTTAGTTGAAATGGATCATCCTGTTCCGGTTCCGTCGGATGCTGTGACGCTCGTGCGGACGGAGCGAAAACACCCCCGTGTTGCGGAGTTGGAAGAGCTGATTCGACTCATTGAGTGTCCCCCGCTATTCGAAAAAGATTCACGTATTGCGCTCAGGAATAGAACGATGCTTGAGGTGCTGTTTTCAACCGGCATGCGTATCTCAGAGCTTGTAAACCTCAAGCGCTCGCAAATCGACGATACTGGGAGAGTGTTCATACGCGGAAAAGGGAAAAAGGAGCGCTTCGTATACCTTACTCCCCGCGCGTACGATTTTATTCTTCAATATCTCAATATTCGCAAGGATCCGTTACCGGCTTTGTTCATCCCCTATCGGGGAAAAAATGCTCAGAGTTTGCAAAAAAGAATTTCGTCAAATTACGTGCAGGAGCGCATCAAATTCTACCGGGAACAACTACACATAAACATTCCGATTTCGCCACACTCGCTTCGTCATGGGTTTGCGACATATCTGGCAGAGTCTGGAGCAAATCCTGCCGCGATACAGATACTTCTTGGCCACGAGTCGCTTGAAACGACAACGCGATACGTGCATGCGTCAGACCGATATGCGGAAAAGACCCATCGCGCATTCCATCCGCTGAAAAAGAAATGACAAAAACCGTTCGCGACAACGTGTATCCTCCTTCCTCCTGAAAGAGTCGCGAACGGTTTATATATGCTAGGTCTTCGTAGTGACCTTAGGTTCCGGAACAAACATGCGCCGCATGACCTTGCCGGAGTAGACGAAGTAGTGCTGCGAACTGATGTCAGCGATGGCATCGTGAAAGGCCGCAAACGAGCAGCTGTGTGTGACAAGGGGTGTCTCACACATCACCGGCCCTCCCTCGACGTCACGCCATCTGTTTTCACCGTTCTGGCCGTATGCCAAGCAACTGATATTGTGATCGTCGCACGCCCTGCCGACATCCATGAGGACACCGGGCACGTCTGCTACCGCGTGACGCAGATACCAGTCAGCGCACTGCTCTGACGGGGTAACTAAGGTCGCAGACTCGAGTTTAGGCAGTCGATTGCTGCCGTAGTGATCCTGTGTGGCAGTTATGATATCCGTGAGTACCGAGGCTGCAGTCGGCTTGCCACCGGCTCCCGGTCCTTGGAAGTACAGATCGCCCAAGAGTTCGCCAGAAACCATGCAGCAATTCATCTCATCTTGCACCGAGGCAAGCGGATGGTCGAATGGAACAAGCGCGGGACCGACCCACGCATCAATCGCGTCGCCCTTCCTTTCCGCCATGGCGAGCAATTTGATTGTGCACTTCATGTTTCGCGCGTACTCAAAGTCACGCTGGGTTACCCGGTTGTGTTTGTTGCCGTTGTCACAGATTCCTGTGACATCAGCCCCGCCCATGCTCACGCGTACGTTGAATGCGAGCCGAGCAAGTATCTCCATCTTCGATGCGGCATCGCCGCCGCTCAGATCGTTCTCAGGATCCAGCTCGGCAAAGCCGAGCTTCTGGGCCCTGGGGAGATAGTCCTCGATCTCCCCTCCGTGTCTCTCCATCTGCGAAAGGACCCAATTTGTCGTACCATTGAGAATACCCCCGATACGCCAGATCTTGTCAGCCCGTGCGCTCGCCTGGAGGGAGCTGTAGATTGGGATGCCGCCGAGCACCGTAGCCTCGCCATACACCCCTTGCGTCCCATTGCACAGGTTCGCAAGCGTATTCCAATTGTCAGCGAGAATACGCTTGTTTGCCAGGACCACCGATCGACCGTGCCTTAGAGCCTGAGTGACAAGCTCTAGCTCGAGCCAATCGTCTCCGCCCATCGCGGCGACGAGAACATCGAACCTCTGCGAGAAGATCTCGCTAGGGTCGTTGGTGTACAATTCTCTTGGTCCAGGCCGTTCCTTGTCCATGTCCTTGACTAGAACTCTCACGAGCTCAACGCCGAGTTCCTGTCCCCTTTCCAGAAGGGACCTGATTACTGGTTCACCCACCGTACCGCAACCGAGCTGTACGATTTTTTTCATTGTCATCCGCGGGACTCCTCTTGAATCTTGCACCTACCAAACGTGGCTATCCTATCCATTAATCGGCAAAAAATCAAGCAATAGCAAAACACGGCTCTTTCGACAGCCGTTTAGTTACGCAGTATTGTAGAACGCTTATGATTTATGCGTCTCTCGAATACGCTTTATTTCCTGGGCGCCTCTCCACCGGAAAAGCGCGTCATTGACATACGATGACATCTCATCCTTGAATCTATCAATTCCATACTTCATGGCATGCTCGCGTATAAGCTTGGAATCGTAGCGTTCGGGCTTGAACTGCAACACTGCGCTGATAATTGCCCCTATATCCTGATCATAAAAGAACTCACCCGTAACGCCGGGGATAACCGTCTCAAGCGCTCCCCCAGCCGCTAGCGCAATCACAGGCCTTCCGGACGCCCCCGCCTCAATGACAGTGATGCCCAAATCTTCTTCTTGGGGGTTTAGAAATGCAATGCATGATTTGTAGAGCTCTCCCCTCTCCTGATCATTCACGTATCCGACAAACTCGATATTCTTTTTCGATATTCTTTTTAAGTTCCCCAGCTCCGGTCCCTCGCCAAATATTTTCAGAGGGAATCCAAGTCGATTAAAAGCTTCGACAACAAGGTCGAGCCGCTTATATGAAACGAGCCGACCGCCTGCAAGAAAGTAAGACCCTTTGCCCGCGCAAGGCGTAAAGTGCGTCAGATCGACGGGAGGATAGACGATGTCACTGTTCCTTCGATAGTATTTCTTAATTCTTTCCTGAACTGTTTTAGAGTTTGCGATAAATTTGTCTACCCTGTCCGCGGATAGCCGATTCCAGAGTCTGATATGGTGCAACGTCGCCGGTATCAGCGGTCGAAGCATGCTCGGAGCACGAACATCGCGCACGTAACTGTGCGTGTCGCTCCATAGATATCGCGTCGGTGTGTGGCAGTAGCTGAGATGCAGTGTTGTGGACTTGGTAATAACGCCATGCGCAAAGGCGGAGCTCGAAGAAATAACGACATCAAATCCGGAACAATCGAAACTCTCGACAGCCATAGGCATTAACGGAAGCATCCACTGATACGGCATGCGGATTTTTGCCGGATAGTTCAAAAAAGACGGGATGATAGTGGCGGCGGGCAGTATGCTTTTAAATTGTTTCTTATCCGCAACAAGCGTGTATATCGGCGCCTCCGGATACAGCTCATGCAGCGCCCGCAGAACAAGTTCGGCACCGCCTCGTTGCGTCAAAAAATCGTGTACAAGAGCTATCTTTGGCTTCATACCCTCGTTTTTCTTTTCAGCACAACAAGCGGCGTTTTTAGAAGAATGATCGCGTCAAGCAGCAGCGACCAGTTTTCGATGTAAAATTGATCGAATCGTACCTCATCATCAAAGTCAAGATCGCTTCGCCCTTCGATCTGAGCAAGTCCGGTAATACCCGGGCGGACAATAAAGAGGCTTGGATACTCCCCTTCGTATTGGCGTACTTGGATCGGCATATGCGGCCGCGGGCCGACAAGACTCATTTCCCCTTTTAGCACATTGAACAGCTGCGGCAATTCATCAATGCTGAGCCGTTCGATAAAACGGCCGACGCGTGTCCTTCTGTGATCGTTCAATATCTTGAACACGGGGCCCTTTCGCTCGCTCTTTTCACGCGCAAGTGGAAGCTCATACTCTTCCGCCTTTCCTTTCGGATCGTATTGCGCCCCCGTACAGTACTCGATATACATCGACCGAAACTTATAGGCATAAAATTTTCGTCCCCTCTTCCCGACTCGCTCATTCAGATAAATAGCCGGACCTGGCGATTCGAGTCTGACAAGTATTCCGGCAACAACCATGATTGGCAGC
>OBOI01000685.1_pt1 | contig 10857 bp, 10 predicted proteins | sample 1670151 | NCBI WGS metagenome assembly OBOI01 (sample SAMEA104232303, study PRJEB22302) | sediment metagenome | biome: forest; feature: aquifer; material: sediment | place: USA | collected 2011-08-07 | depth 0.01 m | reverse complement strand
TAAGGGTAAAAATAACAATAGATTGGTTAATTCACGCCGGATCTAAGTAATAGTACTTGTAATGACCACGGTATATGAAAGAATTAGATATTCGCGATCAAGGACTCGTCGACGAAATGTTACGACTCGCTAAGGAAGATATCAATCATTTTTTTTCTGATAAGAATGCGTATCAACAAGTCCCGTGCCCGGCTTGCACAGGAACGACCTATCATCAAGAATTTATTAAGGAGGGATTTTGGTATGTCCTCTGTGACGGTTGCGGAACATTGTACGTGAATCCTCGTCCCGCGACGGAGCAGTTTAAGCAGTACTATTTGCATGGCGCATCGACAAAATTTTTTACAGAAAAATTTTTTCCTCCCGTCGCCCAATCAAGGAGAGAACAGATTTTCCGCCCCCGGGCCAAAGCGCTCACTTCGCTCATTCAGGCGAATCGATTGATGCGGATTGGTGATATTGGTGCTGGATTTGGAATTTTTTGCGAAGAACTCCGTTATTTTTTGCCAGACAGATCACTAATTTGTATCGAACCCGAATCAACAATGGCGCAAATCTGTCGTCAAAAAAGTTTTTCGGTCATTGAAAAAACATTGGAAGAGATTGATCCAGCTGAGCAGCAATTCGATCTCCTCACCGCATTTGATCTCGTAGAACACCTACACTCTACTGATGCCTTTATTAAAAAAGTGGGATCGCTATTGAGTCCTGGTGGGTATTTTCTGTTTACCGCCCTTAATATTGAGGGGTTTGATTTGCAGGTGTTGTGGGAGCAATCAAAAAGTATTGCGCCACCACATCATATTAATTTTTTGAATCCTCGATCCGCCCGCCTATTGATCGAACGATCGGGTCTTGAGTGTGTGGAAATTACAACACCGGGGAAGCTCGATATGGATATTGTTGAGGGGAGATATCGAGAGTCGGGGGTATCGACGGATCGGTTTTGGAAACTATTTTTTGATCGAGCGGATGAAAAAACAAAAGCGAGTTTTCAGGAGTGTTTTATAAAACACCAGTTGAGTTCTCATATGTGGGTGTTAGCTCGAAAACCTGTCGTATAAAAAACTCTCTGTATGAAACAACATGTTAGCCCGAGGACGGCCGTTATCACGGGTGGCAACAAGGGTATCGGATTTGAGATCACGCGCGCGTTCTTGGAGGGCGGGTACGATGTATTTGTTGGGGCGCGGTCGGACAACGATATCGTTAAAAAATTCGGCGAAAGGGTTCATTTTAAAGCCGTGGATGTCCGTCGAGAGGGCGATCATATATCGCTTGCAAAAGAAGCGGTTGGCCAGACAGGGAGAATTGATGTATACATCAATTGTGCAGGCTTTTCGCGTTGGTCGCCGGTCGAAAAGATTGACGAAGAGTTTTGGGATTTGATGATCGATACGAATTTGAAAGGAACAATGTGGGGTTGTAAAACCGCTGCACAGCATCTCTCGCAAGGAGGCTGTATCATTAACCTCGGGAGTATTGCCGGCAAAAGAGGAAGTGCTAATAACTCGGTATACTGTGCGTCGAAGTTTGGCGTGACGGGGCTGACGCAAGCACTAGCAAAGGAGTTGGGCCCCAAGGGAATTCGTGTGAATGCTGTGTGTCCGGTTTTGATCCAAACCGACGGACTTCTTAAAGCGCTCGACGAAGATGATTCACCGGCTGCGGGCAAAGATGTTCAAGAATTCATTCAACAGTTCGCCCAGCAACAATCAGCACTGAAGCGACTCCCAACAGCTGCAGAGATTGCCGATATGTGTGTTTTTCTAGCATCCAATAAAGCCTCTGCTGTTACTGGCCAGTCCTTCAATGTTGATTGTGGCGTATTTCCACAGTAATTGGGAAAAAGTAGTATGGCGCAAAAAAAGGTCATCGCAATCATCCCAGCTCGAATGGCAGCTTCTCGTTTTCCCGGAAAGCCCCTGGCAAAGATTTTGGATCTACCCATGATAGAGCATGTCCGTCGGAGAGTTTCCCTCTCCTCTGTTGATGATGTCTATGTAGCGACCTGTGATCAGGAAATATTTGATGTAGTAGTTCAGTACGGCGGTAAGGCAATTATGACTGCCAATACGCATATTGATTGCACGGATCGAGTCGAAGAAGCGGCTCGCAACCTTAAGGGAGACATTATTGTTATCGTGCAAGGCGATGAGCCATTATTTTATCCAGAGGCATTAGATTATCTTACCGCCCCGATGCTGAACGACAATACGTTATTATGCACCAACTTGTTATCCATTATTCGGGAAGAGTCCGACTTCCTTGATGTTGATGTTGTGAAAGCTGTCCTTGATTCTCGGCAGTATGTAATGTACTATTCTCGCTCACCAATACCATATCGGCGGATGCGGAATGACTGCCCGTTATATCGTCAGACCGGGATCGCCGCCTTTACTAAAGAATTTTTGTCTCAATATCCGAAAACTCCTCCCACGCCGAAGGAAATGGCGGAATGCGTTGGGTTTTTAAGGATCCTCGAGAATCGCTACCCTATTTTAGGGGTTATTTATCCCAAGAGAACGGTCGGCGTTGATCGTCCCGAGGATGTGCCAATCGTAGAAAAAATTATCCAAGAGGACTCAATACAGAACGAACTTTATCGCCGGATTTCTTCGCTATGAAGCAGGGAAAGATATTAGTAGCGCTCTCCACGTTCGGGGAATATGGGGGAAAGCCGACCAAACTCCTTACGGAGAGTGGCTTTTCTTTTTTGATAAACCCCTTGAAGAAAAGACTCGTAAGAGAGGAAATTATTGAAATTGGTAAAGATTGTGAGGGGATTATTGCCGGTGTTGAACCATACGATGAATATGTGCTCAACCATCTTCCAAGACTTCGTTGCATTAGTCGGTGCGGGGTAGGGATAGAAAATATTGCGCTCCAAAAGGCAAAGGAAAGGGGTGTCAGGATACTAAACACTCCGGATGTGATAGTACAGCCGGTGGTAGAACTGACAGTGGCAATGATTTTTGATCTACTCAAGAAACTTTCTTACCACACAGCGCTCATGAAAGCGAAACGATGGGAGAAAAAGGCCGGGAACCTTTTGACAGCAAAAAAGATCGGCATACTAGGATTAGGGAAGATCGGCAAGAACGTTGCAGAGGTGATGCGTATGTTGGGTGCTGAAGTATATGGTGCTGATATTGCTCCGGACACACAATGGGCAGCAGCGCATGGCGTGTTCATTACTTCTCCTGAAGAGCTCTTACGCGGATCTGATATCGTTTCGATCCACGCTTCTCCCATGAATGATAACCCCTTGCGCTTTGGAGAGCGGGAATTGCGCAGTATGAAAAAAGGAGCGATGCTGGTGAACGTTGCGCGAGGGCAATTTATTGAAGAGCAGGCGCTGTATGATGCGTTAAAGGAGGAGCACTTAGGAGGAGCGGCGTTGGACGTATTTCCTGAAGAGCCCTATGGTGGTAAGCTTTGTGAATTGGATAACATCGTATTGACTCCACACCTTGCGACATTAACTGAGGAATCTCGATTACAGATGGAGATAGAAGCCACCACGAACTTGATTCATTATTTGAAGGCTATATAAATCATGAAGGAATTTGTATGCACTGTATAACCAAGGATTTCTTTAAAGACAGTTATTAGTAATAGAGGTTCAATTTATGAAGGATGGTCTTAAGACTCTATTAAAGAGGATAGATGAGGAGTACCCCCTCACGCTGATCGACGTAGGAGCGATGGGAGGAATTCCTGCGAAATGGGATGTTGGACGTGATGTAATGCAAATTTTTGCTTTTGAGCCCGATGAGAGAGAATTTTCTAAACTTCTTTTAGAGAAGTCTTGTATTCGATATTTGAATTATGTATTGCATAGCACATCGGAGGATTTAACGTTCTATATCACAAAAGCCCCTGGTAAATCATCCATTTTTCGACCAAATGAACGGCTCTTGGAACAGTATGAAGACAAAGAGAGGTTTCAGATTATACGAGAGGAACGTATCCCTGCACGGAGAGTCAAAGATTTCGATTCTGTTATCGAAGAATATGCTATTGGAGATGTTGATTTTGTTAAGCTTGATACGCAAGGGAGTGAGTTATCTATTCTTAAGGGGGGGCAACAGCGATTGATGCCAAAGATTTTTGGGGCACAGATTGAAGTGGAGTTTCTTGAGCTATACAGCAATCAGTCCCTTTTTCACGATGTTCATATGTTTATGCATCAAAATGGTTTTCAACTTATTGATTTACGAAGAGCATATTGGAAACGGAAGGACTATCATGACTATAAAGGTAAAGGGGCATTGATTTTTGGAGATGCTCTCTATTTTAAAAAGATAGAAGTGCTTTTAGAAGAATGCTCACAGGATCAGGATCGATTGCGTGCAAAATCAAAGATTTTGAAGAGCATCGTCGTATGCGTGGTGTATAAAATGTATGATTACGCTGTCGCCCTAGCAACGATGGCCCATAAGAATGAGTATCTTCCTCGAGATGATTACGAAATGGTTATTTCAGAGATTAAAAAATGTTCTCAAAAAAATATGGGGTCAAGCTTCTTTCTGCCTCCTCGTCTCTATTATGTCATGCAACGCCTCTTACGGAAATTTAAGTCGAAATCATATTTAGGCTGGGCGGATGGTGACGCACAAATCGGTAATGTAGATGATGTATAAAGAGATAGGGCGATGCCAGAAGCGCAATCTCAAAGTTGATTTATTGAACAATCGTTGTAGTGTGATGTTTCTCTATGCCTTTTCCACAAGTTTCCGTTGTGATGGCAGTATACAACGGAGAAAGAAGTGTAAGGAAAACGATTGAAAGTGTATTGAGCCAGACATATCGAGATTTTGAGTTTGTGATCATTAATGATTGCAGCACTGATGGGACGGTTGATGTCATTCAATCATACCCTGATTCACGGATCGTGATTTCTACCAATACAACAAACATCGGACAGACACGATCGCTTAATCTTGGGCTTACGCATTCCCGAGGAACGTACATCGCGCGCACAGATGCGGGGGACATCTCCCTGCCGAAACGGTTTGAAACGCAAGTCGCATATCTGGAAGCGCATGTAGAGGTTGCTGTCGTCGGCACCGGTGCCATACGCTACGATCCAAGAGGGAGGGTGATCGATGTCGTGCACATGCCTGATGATACTATTGGTATGCAGCAGAAATCGATCATTATGGGACCTTTATTACACATTAGCACGATGATGAGGAAAGGAATTATTCTCCAGGTGGGAGGGTATTGTCCTGATTACGATATTAGTGCAGACTTCGAACTTTGGTCTAAACTCCTTCAACGAGGATTTCGCTTGTCAAATATTCCAGAAGTACTGGCCGGATATGAAGTGTCCATGGATAGTTTCGGGAGTATTCATAGGAACAACAAGGTGCTTACGGAAGCAAGCCAGATTATTCGGTCGAACGTTGACGCCTTTGCGCGTCGCTCGATATCGCTGAAGCAGGCGGAAGATATTTATAAATTCTTTATGTTGGACATGGATATGCTTTCGCGCGATGAGATGGGCAGCACCGCTCGTCTCTACAGAGAAGTAATGTCCGCATTAGCCATGAGCCGGCGAGATATCCATTATCATCTGCTTCGGAAGTATGCCAAGTATATTGCCCGTCATCTTCATAACCCCGGGTGGCGTGACCTCTTGTACATCTTCCGATCCGTATTGGAAAAGAGTGACGGTTTTTTTTCAGGGTCGGGCATTGTTAATGATCTTAGCAGGAAATGGCAAGGCGCCCTCTGGCGCCGTAACACGAAGATATGGAATCATTGATAAATTTTTTACACGCTTCAGCTCTCGCGGTTCCGATACTAATAGTTCTTGGTCTTTGGGTTAAGCGCAAGGGCATTGAGGTTGACCACATTTTTTTGTTTTCCGCAGGGTTTATCTTTTATTTCATCTTACCGTTCACCTTATCTCGATCGCAATTTTTTTATGTCCACACGGCGTACACCGCATGGAAAAAGGTCTTCGACGCGGTACCTTCACAAACGTGGGTATGGTATTTTATTTCCGTGTTGTTATTCTATGGGGCGTTTATTGCGGGAAGCTGGCTTGGGAGTCGGCGATCCACACCGACGGCGAGAGTAAAAAATACTATTGATGCAACCGCGCTCAATATATTTTATGCCATTGCGCTGCTTTTTGTGTTCTTGTTTGGATATCAATTGCGGAGTTATTTTTTTTGGAGCTACCAGAAATCCACGCAGATTCCCGTCTTTGGCTCCTTTGTTGCCGCCTCAATTCTGTTGATGAGCGTTGCCGTTTGCGCGGTAGTGTATCGTTATTACAAAAGTGATACGACGAAGTCGTTACTGCGATCGTTTATTCATCCCACAACTATCAGTTACGGGGTTGTCGCGGTCCTGCTCATTTCTATGGGCGGGAGGGTTATTGTTGTTTCCTCGATCATGATGGTTGCTGTATTTTTTTCTGTGTACATTAGACGACTCCGTCTGTTTACCGTTATTACCCTCTTTCTATCTCTTGTCCTGTTAGCACATATCCTTATTATTTGGCGGGAATCTCAGCCATTCTCTAATCTACAGGACTATTATAGGCAATATATTAATTTGGATGTTATTTTGATAAAGCTTTTTTCCGAAAATTTTAATGTCAGTTATTCATTGATGGATTTTCTTGGAAAGTATTCTATGCCCCTGCTCCGCTTTCCTGTCGTGCTCCTGAGTAATCTTATTGCGCTTATCCCATCGTTTGTTTTTCCGGGGAAAACAGCATGGATGCTGGATTTTTCATCCATCGGATATACTATTGGGAGTCCGGCAGGGGGATTCAATGCGTACGTTTCACTTATTTTGAATTTTGGCATCCTCGGCTCATCGCTATTCTTATTTGGGTTTTCCTATTTCCTTCAACGACTCAAGCAGTATCGGAGTACCGTTTTCATTGCAATATACGTTATGTTGAGTGGATGGCTTGCTGCTATGTTTTTTAGGGATCTTGGGCAGACTCTCATTAAGGAAATGTTGCAGTTTTCGGTGTTTATGCCGCTTGCGCTTTTAGTGTTGTCGCGTATAATGACGAAAAGGAGAAAAGCATAGCGTAATTATATGAGAATGGTGAATACGTTCCGAGCTATTTGTGTCGACAAATTACAACGGATTGGTCCTTCATGGATTGGTCGGTTTATTCAGGTTGCATCAATTTTATTTTTCACGTCTTTACTTTTCCATAGCGTTGAGTGGTCATTGCTCGGTATTGATCGGTTTGAAATAAAAATAACGATGATCACGTTTCCACTTCTACTGATTGCTTGGATCATCAACCTATACTCCTCACCGCGTTCCTTATCGAAAGAAGAAAAGTTTTTTTACGCGTTAGCGTTTATTTACGGCGCATCACAGTTTGCCTCGCTTATTAATTCACCCTATCCAGCACAATCTTTTAGTCAAGGAATTATTGTTGCTCTGTTGATGATCATAATGATTGTCATTGCATGGCTCGTGAGAGATAAAAAATTGATGCAAACTATTTACACCGCGATGGGGGCGACCTCGCTCGTTTGGGGACTCTATGTGTTCGGGATCTATCAATTGTTCGTCGATAGTATCTCGCGATTAGGAGCGCGCTGGACAATGCTCATCCCGTATTGGCAGGGTGATCCCGCTTCGTTTGGCGATGTCTTACTCTTTGTCACCGGCCCTGTCTATTGGATCTTCTTTCAGTTGTCTGAAAAAAAGATTGGCCGCTACGCCATCTGGATATTGATCCCGATCTGGCTCCATTTATTTACACTCACATACACGAAGGCCCTTATTCTTGCGGGTTTTAGTTTTTTTGTCGTTGGTATTGTATTGCTACGCGGGAACCGGCGACTGATTATGGCAGTGAGTTGCGTCCTTTTTATTATTTTGAATATTCAATTCGGGTCAATTTCGGGGTATGAACAACGATCGATAGCGGGGGTACGCATCGCTTATGAACACATCACAGGTACACCTCTACCCCGAGTAGCACCACCTCCTGAGCCAGCACCGACTCCCCCTACTCCCACCCCAGCTCCTGCGCCCGTAGAACCCCCGCCGTCCGCACCACCACCTCCTGAGCCAGCACCGACTCCCGCAGAGGCCGAAGAATACCAAAGGCAGTTACTGTTGACACGATTTAATCCCTTTACCTCCTACGGTTCTAATTCAATGCTCGTCCGCTGGAAAGCGATACGAGTGAGCATTGGCGGTTCGCTCGATCATTTCTTTTTTGGCAACGGCGCCGGTCTTTCACAGGTCCTGTTGCCAAAACTTGCTGATACATTTGATTCCAAACTGAGTGAACAAGAGCGCGTTCAATATGAATTCGATAACTTATACGGTCCGAAGGTCAACTCGAGCATTATTGACGCGCATAATATGTTCCTCACAGAGTTCTTTAATGTTGGGATCATCGGCGCACTCGCGTTGGTCGGTTTGGTGCTTCGAGTGATGAAACTCCAGATCGATATTCTTCGTCGTAAATCATACCGGCATGATACGATATATGTATTATTTCTAGGCGTATTTGTTGCGTTGTTGTTGTACAGAATGGCGGGAAGTTATATTGTTGTTCCGTATTTCTGGGTGATGCTCGGAGTATTGTTTGGATTCAGTGAGAAGGTGAATAGAGCGCCTGTTACCCAAGAGGGATAACCCATCTATGCGAGTTCTTATTGTTGGGGGCGCGGGATATCTTGGGGGTGCTTTGACCGATTGTTTGGTCGATTCAGAGCATGACGTTTGCGTGTATGATGCGCTCCTGTATGAAGAATCTTATCGAAAACCCGTCCCGTTTGTCCGAGGCGATATCCGAGATCGAGCCCTTCTTCAGAAGTGGTTGGATTGGGCCCAGACCGTTGTTTGGCTTGCCGCTGTTGTGGGAGATCCCGCGTGCGCACTCAATGAACAGTTGACGACGGAGGTGAACACAAACTCCGTTGGGTACCTGGCCAGCCACTTTACGGGGCGAATAATTTTTATGTCATCATGCTCAGTATATGGGGCCGCTGACGGAGTGTTAACAGAGTCATCGTCTCTCAATCCCTTATCGCTCTACGCAAAAACAAAATTGTGGTCAGAGGAGGCGTTATCGTCGCATCCGAATGCAGTCATATTCCGCTTGGGGACCCTCTACGGGGCAAGCGATATTTTTACTCGCATCCGGTTTGATCTTGTGGTCAATACACTGGTGATGAGGGCAGCGCTCCATAATAAGATTACGGTATTCGGTGGCTCACAATACAGACCATTGTTGCATGTGCGTGACGCTGCCAAGACGATTGCGGAGAATATTTCGACATCCTCCACAGGGGTATTCAATTTGCACAGTGAGAATGTCACCATTGTGGATATTGCGGATAGGGTTCGCAGCCACTATCCCAGCGTGGTGATCGAAATGACGCAAACACGCTTTCAGGATAACCGTAATTACAGTGTTTCCAGTGATAAAGCAACAACACAGCTCACGTTTTGTCCGCAGCGCACTATCCATAATGGCATGACTGAGCTCAAAGAGATTTTGGCAGAGGGCAGGATAAAAGATACCTTCACCACGCGTTTTTCAAATTATCTTTATCTCAAGCCGCTGTTGACCGAATACCAATCTCCCTTAGGGAAAGTTGTTCGTCTTAATTAGTCTTTTGTGACAGAACTCTCCATTATCGTCCCCTGTGTTTCGACGATTGAACCTCTCCCCGCGTTCATTGATGAAGTTGCGTCCTATTTGATGGAAAACCCAAGCGATAGCACAATTATTGTTGTCGTCAACGAACAAAGCGGAGATCCGACATCCATTGTTGAATATGTTAAAAAACAGCACCCTTGGTTACGATTTGAGATGCTTCAACGAAGCGGAAGAGCACGATCGTTCGGCGCGCTTGCTCGATTTGGGACCGCATACGCCACCAGCCGCTTCGCGGTACTGGTGTCGCCCTATGGAGAAGACGATGTAAAAATTATTACAACAATGCTTCAAAAAATTCGAGGGGGTGCCCAAGTGGTTCAAGCCACGCGATATGCGAGTGATCACGATGCAAAGGCCGTTTCGCTCAAATTTCGCGCGTACCAATATGTCTATCGTCGGTTAACGGGATGGCTGTTAGGGTGGAGTATTACGGACTCTACCTATGCGTTTAAAATGTTCGATCGCCCATTTATTCTGGCGCTGGGTTTGACGCAAAACGGATATAGTATTTCTCCAGAAATCACTTTGAAGTCTTTGTTGGCCGGGGGCAGGGTTGAATACATTGCATCGAGTCCGAAAATTTCAAAAATCAATAATGGTTTTAAGCTTTGGAAAGAGGGGATTGGATACCTGTGGCTATTAGTTCGCGGCTGGGCGCACCAGAGAGGGATACTTTGGTTTTAGAGGGGTTTTTTGTTATATGCGAGTGTTGATTATCATTCCGATGTATAACGAGCAAACCCTTGCACAGGAGAGCATTGTGACGATTCTCCCGTATGTGAGGGAATTGCCTGCGCCTACCACCGTTCTTGTCGTCAATGATGGATCCAGTGATCAAACGAAGAGCATCGTGGAGGAATGTATTGCCCGGGAACAGGTCACCCAACAACTCGTTTTGGTTTCTCATGAGCAGAACCAAGGATACGGGGCGGCGTTAAGGACAGGAATGCGATATGCCGCTGATCACGGATATGACTACGCTTTATTCATGGACAGCGATTTAACCAATCATCCCAAGTACCTCCGGTTATTTTATCCACCAATGACAGCGGGTGTTGAATATATCAAGGCGACACGGTACTGCCCCGGCGGGGGAATGGAGGGAGTGGCTTGGCAACGTCAGTTGTTTTCGCGCGTGGGCAATTGTCTCGGCAGGAACTTGTTACGACTGCCACTGAGCGATA
>OBOI01000682.1_pt1 | contig 10895 bp, 5 predicted proteins | sample 1670151 | NCBI WGS metagenome assembly OBOI01 (sample SAMEA104232303, study PRJEB22302) | sediment metagenome | biome: forest; feature: aquifer; material: sediment | place: USA | collected 2011-08-07 | depth 0.01 m | reverse complement strand
CGGCAATCACTGCCTGGGCAGTGTTGATGCCATGGGGCTCCGGCCCCTGTGGTTCGGCGAGAGCGACTACACCTACTTCCTCTCCTCGGAGAAGGGGGTGGTGGATCTGGCGCACACCATTGGCGACCCCTGCCCGTTGGCCCCGGGGGAGAAGATCCTGATCAGCGGCGGCCGCGGTAAGAGGGCCGAGGTCATGGGCTATGGCGCCATCCAGCAGCGGCTGGCCCAACTCCTGGACGGCCGTGGACCCGCGAAAAAACAGCTGACCCACCTCTACCCCGGCCTGCCCTCGCCTCTTCATGCCGACAACAATGGTGCCCGCGCCAGCAAGAGGGCCATGGCCGGCGAGGAGCAAGATGCGACCGCCACCGCCCAGCGGCTCGCCACCCCCCAGGCTCTGGCGGCCTTTGGCTGGCAGCACTACGACTTTACCATCCGCCAGCGGGTGGCCCATACCGGCCTGGAGGTCATCGGCTCCCTGGGGTATACCGGGCCGCTGGCCGCCTTTGTCCCCGAGGCGCTGCCCACGATCGCGGACTACTGCAAGGAGGGGGTGGCCGTGGTCACCAACCCGGCCATTGACCGGGAGCGGGAGGCGGAACACTTCACCACCAGGGCGGTCCTTGGCCGCCGCCCCGATATCCAGGGCACCCGGGCCGCAAGCCCCCTGGGCCTTGAGCTGCAAACGCCGCTGCTCCTGGGACACCAGACCCTGGCCGGGCTGCTGCCGGCGGGGCAGTGCCGGCGGATTGCCCAAGAGCACGGCTCCCTGCTCTGCGAGGATCTCCTCGATTTTTTTACCTGCCAGGGGCGGGACCCGGGCCTGGTCCGGGTCTTGGATGCCACCTTCGTGCCCGACGAGGGGTTGGCCCCGAGACTGGCGGCCCTGGCCAACGAGGCCAGGGCAGCGGTGGCAGCGGGCGCGATGGTGCTGGTGGTGGACGACGGCCGCACCTTCAGCGATGGCCGGGTGTTTATCGATCCGCTGCTGCTCACCGCCCATCTCCAGGAGGCGTTGATCACCGATGGCAGCCGCAGGCAGGCGAGTCTGGTCGTCCTTTCCGGGGCCATCCGCAATCTCCATGATCTGATGCTGGTCCTGGGCATGGGGGCCGATGCCGTCCACCCCTACCTCCTGTGGCGGGTCGCGGCGGCTGCGGCGGACGAGCAGCGGGATGCGGCAGTGTGCCTGGACCACACCTTTACCGTGTTGCAAAAGGGGATGGAGAAGGTCATGTCCACCATGGGCATCCACGAGATCTGCGGCTATGGTCGCATCTTTGCCGCCATCGGTCTGAAGTCCGATCTGGCCGGCATCCTGCGCATCGCCAATTTCTGCGGCTCCCAGGAGTTCGGCTTAGGCCTTGCCGAACTGGAGGCCCAGGGGCGCAGGCGCTACGCCAGGGCAGAAGACGCGGCGAACCCGGCAAGTTTTCGGGAGCCGGAACGCAACCCCAAGGTCGGGCGGATCATCCGCGATGCCGCTCTCGGCAAGCGGGGCTACCTGGAGATGGCCCAGGGCCTGGAGGGCATTGCCGAAGAGCTCCCCACCGGCATCCGTCACCTGCTGCGGGCCAGCCCTGTAGCGTCTGGCCAACGGTTGACCATGGACGAGGTGGACCTGACCGTGGGCGAGCACTCCCTACCCTTGGTGATCGCCGCCATGTCCTTCGGCTCCCAGGGGGAGAGTTCCTTCCGCACTTATGCCGAGGCGGCCATGAAGGCCAACATCATCTGCATGAACGGCGAGGGCGGCGAGATCCCGGAGATGCTCGGCCACTTCCGCCGCCATCGCGGCCAGCAGATCGCCTCCGGCCGCTTCGGTGTCTTCATGGAGTTCTTGAACTCGGCCAACGTCTTGGAGATCAAGATCGGGCAGGGGGCGAAACCGGGGGAGGGCGGCCACCTGCCCGGGGGCAAGGTCTCCCCCATGGTGGCCCGGGCCCGCCACTGCAAGGAGGGGATCACCCTGATCTCCCCCTCCAATCACCACGACATCTACTCCATCGAGGACCTGGCCCAGATCATCACCGAACTGAAGATCGCCAATCCCGCAGCCCGCATCTCGGTCAAGATCCCGGTGACCAGCGGCGTGGGCACCATCAGCGTCGGCATTGCCAAGGCCGGCGCCGATATTATCAACATCAGCGGCTTCGAGGGCGGTACCGGCGCGGCCCGGGAGCATGCCAAACGCTTTGTTGGCCTGCCGGCGGAGATCGGAGTGAGCGAGGCCCATCGTGCCCTGGTCGAGTCCGGCCTCCGCCCGAGGGTGGAGATTTGGGTTGACGGCGGGCTGCGCAGTGGGGATGATGTCCTGAAGATGATCCTCCTGGGGGCGAACCGGGTGGGTCTGGGCACGGCCGTGCTCATGGCCATCGGTTGCATCAGTTGCCGGCAGTGCCACCTGGACCGCTGCCCGCGGGGCATCTCCACCCAGATCCAGACCAGCGAGGAGGCCATCGCCCGGGGGAGCAAGGGCTTTGTGCCCCGGGTGGTGGAGGAGGAGGCCGAGAATCTGGTCCGCCTCCTCACCGCCCTGGGTGACGAACTCAGGATGCGCGCCGCCGCCTTGGGGGGGGCCCGCGTCCAGGAGCTGGTGGGCAGGAGCGACCTCCTGCACCAGTATCGGCTGCAACAGCAACTGGATGCGGCGGATATCCTGCGCCGGGTGGATCCCGTTGCCGATGCCAGCGGGCAAGCGGACCAGCCCCGGATTATCAGGAAGCCGCTCGGTTACTTTACCCGCTTGATCTCCGACCTGGCCATGGCCCAGTTCGCGGCAGGAGAGAGTCAGGTCCACTTTGCCGAGGATGGGGTGCGGAGCACCGACCGGGCCGTGGGCACCTATCTGGCCGGGGCCTTGACCCGGGACGGCGCCGGTGCGGACGGGGAGCGGCGGGCCTTGATCCGGCTCGGCAACTCGGTCCCTGGTAACGGCCTCTGCGCCTTCAATACCGAGGGGCTTGAGGTGATCGTCGAAGGGGGCTCCCAGGATGGGGCAGGCAAGGGGAGCATGGGCGGACAGCTGGGGGTGTTCAAGGGGCAAAATCTCCTGGGCCGCTCCATTGACGGCTCCACGGGCAAGAGCTTTGCCTACGGCGCCATCGGCGGCATGTTCATGGTGCAGAACATGGCGGACTCCCGGGCCTGCGTGCGCATGTCGGGGGCGGATGTGGTCTTTGGCGGCCGGATTCTCGCCCCGGTGCATGACGAACTGGGCAATATCGCCAGCCGCGCCCATCTCAAGGGCTTTGCCTTCGAGTACATGACCGGCGGCCGGGCTGTGGTCCTGGGCGACCCCGGCCCTTGGATCTGTGCCGGCATGACCGGCGGCGTCATCTACCAGTGCCTCTACCCCGAGCAGGGCTTTGACTTGGAGGCGATCCACCGGCGGCTGTCGGTGAGCGCCCGGGTCGCCGTCACCCGGGTGGAGAGCGAGGGGCTGCGCGATATCCGCGAGCTGCTGGGGCGCTACATTGCCGAACTGCAACGCGGCTTCCAAGAGCGGGAGGCAGCGGCCGTGATCGACATCATGGCTCAGGCGGCAGAGCGCTTTGTGATGATCAGACCCAAGCCCCTGCGGCCGCTCTCGGAGGAGTGACCGTTCCCTCGCCATTGTCTCCCATCAAGCAGAGGAGGAAGCGCCATGAAGGAAGCCCTGTTTTACGCACAGTTGGCGGAGGGGGACAAGGTTGTCTGCCGCTTGTGTCACCACCAGTGCCATATCGGTCCAGGCAAGCGCGGGCTGTGCGGGGTGCGGGAGAACCGGGACGGGGTGCTGTTCAGCCTGGTCTACGGCAAGGTGGTGGCCGAGCATATCGACCCCATTGAAAAAAAGCCCCTCTTCCACTTTCAGCCGGGTTCCTCTTCCTACTCCATCGCCACCGTGGGCTGTAACTTCCGCTGCGAACACTGCCAAAACTACGAGATCTCGCAATACCCGCACAGCCATGGGGCCGAGATCGTCGGCCACCAGCGTTCGCCCACGGCCATCGTCGATGCCGCTTTAAGCGCGGGGTGTACCAGCATCAGCTACACCTATGTCGAGCCGACCATCTTTTACGAGTTTGCCGCCGATTGCGCCACCCTGGCCAAGCAGCAGGGGCTGAAAAATGTCTTTGTCAGCAACGGCTATATGGGCCAGGAGGTCACCCGCGCCCTGGCCCAAGTGGTGGACGGGATCAATGTCGATATCAAGGCCTTTACCGAGAAATTCTACAAGCAGGTCTGCAAGGCGCGGCTGGCCCCGGTGCTGGAGAATGTCCGCCTGCTGCACGAACTGGGGGTGTGGGTGGAGATCACCACCCTGCTCATCCCCGGCCTAAACGACTCCCCGGACGAACTCCGCGACATCGCCCGCTTCATCAAGGGGGTGGACCCGGGGATCCCGTGGCATGTCACGGCCTTTCATCCCACCTACAAGATGCTCGACCGCCAACCGACCCCTCTCCACCTCCTGCAACAGGCGCGGGAGATCGGTGAGCAGGAGGGGCTGCGCTATGTCTATAACGGCAACATCCCCGGCGCGGGCGGTGAGGACACCCGCTGCCCCGCCTGCCAAGCCCTGCTGATCAAGCGGCTCGGCTACCGGATCGGGGAGAACCTGTTGGCCGCCGGCAGCTGCCCCGCCTGCGGCGAGCGGCAGGAGGGGGTCTGGCGGTAATGGCGGGGCGCAATCGTCTCTGGCGGATGATTCGGTGGGAGCGTCGTCCCCGGCGCGATTGACGCTTGATCGCGCCGGGGACGACGCTCCCACAAAAGCGGTGGCTGCGAGTTAGTTAGGGTCACATCGACCAAAACAAACGTGGAGACAAGACCATGGGCGCGCACAAGGAAGCACTGAAGATGGCGATTAAGGATGAGTTTTTGGGTTGTTTCAGAAAGGCCAACGCCCAGCCGGGGGATATGCTCTCCGTGGAGTGGCTCTATAACGATTTTCTGCCGAGCCTGAGCGCCAAGGAGCAGCAGGCCCTGGAGGAGACCATCAACGAGATGCTCACCGAGGGGATGATCAAATATGTGGACGGCCCGAAAGTGACCTATGCCTTGACCAAAAAGGGGAAGGAGATGATCTGTTAGCCGGTCCGGCACAGCTCACGGGTAAACAACCGTAACGACAGGAGGAGGGGAGATGGACATCAGAAGCTGGGAAGGGGAGAAGGTAACGATCAGGGTGGACTATGACTTGTGCAACGGTAACGGGGCCTGCGTGGAAATCTGTCCGACCACTGTCTACGAACTGCGGCAGGGGAAAACGGTGCCCGTGGCGATCGACGAGTGTATCGAGTGCTGCGCTTGCGTGGAAAATTGTCCCCAGGCGGCCATTGAACACTCGTCCTGTTAGGCCCCTGTTTGACCGCCGGCATGCCTGCGGATGGTGGCCACCAACTGGGCAAAGGTGTCGTTCTTGTCCAGGAAAGCCACCGCGCCGGCGTGTAACATCTCGGGGCTCCGCGGGTGGTCGTCATCCATGGACATGCCGATGACCTTGATGTGGGGGAGTTCGACCCGCATCCGCCGCGTGGCTTCAATACCGTCCAAGATGGGCATGTCGACGTCCATCAGCACGACATCGGGTTGCAGGCGGTGCGCCAGTTCCAAGGCCTGCAAGCCGTTGGTCGCATGCCCCAGGACCTCGAGATCGGGTTCGTTGTGGAGGGAGCACTCCAGTCCGTTCCGCACCACCTGATGGTCGTCCACCAGCACCAGGCGAATTTTGGGGGTGGCGCTCCCTGCCGGGTCTGGCGGTGCCGGGCGGGTCAAGGGGACAGAGGGGTCCGCCGGCAGTGGGGCGTCCGCTGGTGGCACGGTGATGATGAAGCGGCTGCCGTGGCCCGGCGCACTGGCGATGGCCAGCTCGGCACCGAAAAGCTGCAAACGCTCGCGGAGACTGAAGAGGCCGAAACCACCGGCCGACCCTTCCCGGGCGCGGACCATCTTGGGGTCGAAGCCCACCCCGTGGTCACTGACCTCTAGACGGATTACGCCATCCTGGCTGTAGCCCAGGGTCAGACGGGCGCTCTTGACCCCGGCGTGTTTGACGACATTGAACAGCAACTCGCGAATCGACTGGTACAAGGCCACCTGGACCTCCTCGGCCACCTCCCGCGCCTCCGGCTCCACCTCCACCTCCACCCGCAAACCGTACTTCTCTCCACACCACTGCCCCAGCCAGGTCAGGGCGGCGCCCAAGCCAAACTGGTAGAGGACCCTCGGGCTCAGTTCCGCCGTGAGCAAGCGCCCAGTGTTGATGGACTCAGCGATCAGCCCTTCGATTTTGAGCAAGGTGCCGCGGAGAGGTTCGTCCTTGTAGCGGGCGCTTAAGTATTGCAGGTTCAGCCGGGCGCCCACCAGCAGTTGCTGGAGCTCATCGTGGAGGATCTGGGAGATCCTGCGCCGTTCCTGCTCTTCGGCCTGGGTCAACTGGCCGGCCAAGGCCCGCAACTGGAGGGTGCGCTGTTCAAGCTTGGCGGTGCGCTCCGCCACCTGGCTCTCCAGGGTCTCATTCATCTTGAGCAGCGCCTCGTTCGCCTTCCTGAGGGCGGCTTCGCTGGCGCGCAGTTTGCGATCGGCCTGATGCTTGTACAGCGCCATCTCGATGTTGTTCTCCAGTTCAAGTTTCTTGAACGGTTTCAAGATGTAGCCGAAGGGCTCGCTCAGTTTGGCCCGTTGCAGGGTGGGGTGGTCCGAGTGGGCGGTCAGGAAGATCACCGGCAGGTCATACTCCCGGCGAATGAGTTCCGCCGCCGTCACCCCGTCCATGGCACCGGCCAGGCAGATGTCCATCAACACCAAGTCCGGCCGCCCCTCCCGGGCCAAGTCGATGGCCTCCTCGCCCAGGGTGGTCGAGCCGATGACCTGATAGCCCATGCGGCTGACCTTATTGGCCAGGTCCGCGGCGACAATCACCTCGTCCTCGACGATGAGAATGGTCCCTTTATTCATTGGTGTCCCATCATGTCCATTGATTACCCCGGGGGGCAAAGGTGAGGCGAAACCGCGTGCCTGTGCCTGCCTTGCTCTCCACGGCCATGGTCCCTGCCAATTGGCGGCTCAGCATCTGCACCAGCCTGAGACCCAAGGATTCCGACTGCCGCCAGTCCATCCCCTCCGGGAGGCCGACGCCGGTGTCGCCGATACTCAAGGTGGCGCGGCCATCCTGGTCGCGGCACAGGGCCACGGTCACCTCCCCCGGGTCATGGCCGCTGAAGGCGTGCTTCAGGGCATTCACCACCAGTTCGTTCACGATCAAGCCACAGGGCACGGCTTGCTCCACCGAGAGCGCGAGGGGGTGCAGGTCGAGGGTGAGTCGGATATCACCGGCCGAACTGCCATACGAGGCCCAGAGATACTCCAACAGGCTGGTGGCATAATCGGCAAACTCTACCTGGTCCAGGTTCTCGGAGCAGTAGAGTTTTTCATGGACCAGGGCCATGGAGCGCACCCGATCCCGCACGTCTTGGAACAGACCACTGAGCAAGGGGTCGTCGATGCTGTCGGCTTGGAGGTCCACCAGACTGGAGATGACCTGGAGGTTGTTTTTTACCCGGTGGTGGATCTCCTTCAGCAACACCTCCTTCTCGCGCAACGAGGCGGCAAGCCGCTCCTCCGCCTGTTTGCGCTCGCTGACATCGGTATTGGTGCCAAACCAACTCACCACCTCGCCTTGCTGATCCTTCACCGGATAGGCCCGGGTGAGGAACTGGCGAAAGGTGCCGTCCCCCCCGCGCAGCGGAAACTCCATGGCAAACGGCTCGCCCGAGGCCAACGCGGCCCGCCACTGGCTCAAGACCTCGGGCAGGATCTGGGGGTCATGGACCTCTTGCCACCCCCAGCCCGCCATCTGCTCCGGCGTGGTCCCGGTGTAGTCGTACCAGCGCTGGTTGTACCAGAAGATGTAGCCGTCCGCTCGGGCGATCCACGCCAGTTGCGGCATGGCGTTGGCCAGGGTGTAGAGGCGCGATTCGCTCTCCCTGAGTGCCTCTTCCGCCCGCTCGCGTTCGGTGACATCCAGCACCAGCGACAAGAGCGAACGAAAGTTGCCCGTCTCGTCGATCATCGCGGAGTTGTACCACTCGCATTGGAGCACCAAGCCGTCCTTGCGGAAGTTACGATTGGTGGAGAACCGCCGCGGATCGGTACCATGCCGTAGCTCGCAGGAGACCTCGGCCACCTGGGCCGCGTCCTCGGGGTGAATCCAACGGAAATCCTCCATCCGTTTGCCCAGGACCTCGTCCGCGCTCCAGCCGAAGATGCGCTCGGCCGCCCCCGACCAGCGGATCAGCCGCATGTCCGGCCCCCATTCGATCACCGCCAGCGGCGAGTTGTCCACATGGTAGGAGAGGCGCAAGGAGAGCTCCTGCAACTCCTTCTCGGTCCGTTTCCGTTCCGTGATGTCATAGTTCACCCCCAGGAAGTGCGCCACCTGACCCCTGGCAACCGCCGGCGCAACCCCATTTTCCAGCATCGCGTAGACGAACCGGCCCTTGGCCGCCAGCCAGCGTTCCTCGCCATCGGCGCGGATGATCCGAAACTCGCAGTCCAGCTTGCCACTCCACATGGCCTCTTCCCATTGGGCGTGGAAGTGGGCGAGGTCATCCGGATGGATGAAGCGGTAGAAGGCCTCCTGGCTGGCCGGCACCGCTCCGGGGGTAAGCCCCAACAGCATGAACTCGACCTCGTTCCAGTGTGCTTCGCCGCTCAGGATGTCGACTTCGAAGGTCCCCATCATACTGGCGTTCAGGACCAACCGCAACCGTTCCTCGCCTGTGCGCAGCATTTCGGCGTCCTGCTGCCGGGCCATGGCGATGGCCACCTGGTCCGCCACCGCCAGCATCAAGGCGGTCTCCTCGGGGGTAAAGCGCGGGCGGGAGCGGGTGCCGAAGGAGAGGGTGCCGATCACGGTGCCCTTCACCGTCAACGTATGGCAGGCGTAGGCCTGGATGCCGAGGCCCTTGACCAGCTCCGCGCGGGGGTCGGTGGTAGCGGCGTTAGGCGCGGCGATGCCGTGGTGGCCGTCGCGGGTAGCGCAGACCGCAACGCCGTAGTCCAGCCATTCGATCCGCCGGGCCTCCTCCTCCTGGATGCCCGCGTAGGCGTGCAAGTGGAGCTTGCCGCTCCCCTGGTCCACCAGAAAATTGAAAAAAACCTGACACCCCAGGAACTCCATCACCTTGCGGCAGAGATCCGCGGCGATCTCCTGGGGCGATTCGCTCTTCAACAGCTGGTCGGCGGTGGCGGCCAACAGGTCGAGTTGGGCGTTACTGCGTTGCAAGGCCAACTTGACCTGCATCCGCTCCTCGTTTTCGATCTTGAGGCAGGAGTTGGCCAACTCCAGCTCTTGGGTGCGCCAGGAGATCATCTCCTCCAAGTGGTCCTGGTGCACGCGCAAGCGGGCCTCGGCCCGGGTGCGCTTGCCGATCTCTTGGCGCAAGAGGGTGAAGACCAGGATCAGCATGCCGAAGCTCAGGAGGAAGGCGACCAGGATGGTGGCGATCAAGCCGCGATGGGCATGGACGGCCTTGATGGACACGTTGTCATTGAGCAAGCGCCTCTTTTCGTCCCGTAGCTCACTGGCATGGGTATGGATGTGGGCCATGCAGGCCCGGTCAATGTTGGCGATGGCCTGGCGGAGGGCCGCCTCGAAGCTTTGGCTCCGCCGCAAGTCGATGGTCTGTTGCAGCTCGGCCAGCTTCTCGGCCACCGGCGCTTCAAGTTCCCGTAAGTGGCTTTGTTGCCCTGGGTCATTCGCGGTCAGCCGGAAGAGCGTGGCCAGCTCCTCGGCCACCTGGCCCAGATTGGCATGGTAGGGCTCCAGATATTTCTGGTCGCCGGTGAGCAGGAAGATACGCTCGTCACTCTCGGCGTTGGTCAAGGCGAGCAGTAGCTGGTCCAAGCGATGGATGACGGCGTGGGCGTGGTACTCGGAACGGTCGGCGGCCAGCATCTCCTTGATGGTGTGGAAGGAGAGCCAGGCCACCATCACCAGGAGGGCCAAGGCCACGGTAAAGGCCTGGTTGACCGGGAAGAGGGGGGCGAGCTTGCCGTTGCCGGGACGGGCCTGGTCCGGGACCACCCCCTCCCCCCGGGGACCTGGGTCGGAGGGCGTTGCCCACCTGGACTCCGCCTCCCGGGCGCGGGCCTCGGCGCGGTGCATGAGTTCGGTGATGAAGGAGATCATGACGCAACTGGTCAGAAAGACCAGCAATGTCAACCAATCGGTGGGATTGGCAATGGCGATGCTCCCGAGGGGTGGGAGCCAGAAATAGTCGATGGCCAGGGCCGAGAGCAGGGTGGCCAGCAGGCCTGCCCCGAGGCCACCGCAGAGGGCGGCGAGGATCACGACCGGAAAGAAGAGCAGATAGATGGCGCGGGGGCCAAGATCCTGCGACCAGGTCAGGCGCAGGCAGATACCGGCGATGACCAGGGCCACGGCCATTCCATAATGGGGCCATCCCGCGTTGGAGGGGAACTGACGACAGAGGAGACGGGAGCACCGGTCCAGGGCGGTAGTTAGCGGCTTGTTTTTGAGATTGCCCATGAATTTTTTCAGTCGTGGCTTGGGCCTCTGTTGCCAACACCCTTGCAGCGAACAGCCTCTAGACCTGAGTCGTTGCCACCATCTTAACGCATTGGCTAACCGCCGTACAAAAATATTTTGTAATTTTTTTTGCGTAACGATTCAGGCGGTTGAGGTTGCAGGGAGTGCCAGCGGCGGTTGATGGGGGTTTAGGTCCTCGGCAAGAAATAATCATCCAATCTTGCTTGTCTTCCGGCCCGTCTTCTGCGTTGCCCCCGTCGAGCAGGGACTGAACAGAGCAGCAAGGGTTACATAGCGCTGCTATGCGCCCCTTGCTACGCCTTGAATACGAACCGGAATCCGGCGCAATCTTTGG
>OBOI01000681.1_pt1 | contig 10930 bp, 11 predicted proteins | sample 1670151 | NCBI WGS metagenome assembly OBOI01 (sample SAMEA104232303, study PRJEB22302) | sediment metagenome | biome: forest; feature: aquifer; material: sediment | place: USA | collected 2011-08-07 | depth 0.01 m | reverse complement strand
GCACCCCGCCCTCCCGAGCGCGCACCCACCTCAACGTACGCGAAGGTTTCGTCTCTAAGACACCCACACTGACGCAACGCGTACGCTACGACCTCTGCGGTAAGGCTTTGACGTTCTATCGCGGGCAATACCGTTCATGCGATTTCCTGGCCCATGGCCGCATCGGGTGTGACGATGCGAAACAGATGCGCCAGCTTTTGCCGCCGCGCCAGAACCAGCAGCGCGCGGTCGCTGGTGACCAGCCATGCGGCACCCCCGTCGCGGGCGAGTTCGAGAAACTTCTGGTCGTCCCTGTCCTTGCAGCGCGGCAGGGGCGCGGGTGCGGCGGGCCGGTCGGACACAACTTCCACCAGCCGCCGGTAGTCGGCCAGCGCCTGCTGCTGGCGCTCGGGCGTCATCGCGAATTGCGGATAGTTCAGCACGCGCTCGAATTCGGCGAGGCTGGCCTCGTTGGCAAGGGCCTGCCAGCGGCCGTCTTCGAGCGCCGAGCGCAAGGGCGCGTAGCGGCTGTCGGCGAAAATCCAGAGCGAGACGAGAACGTTGGTGTCGAACACCACGCGCCGCGGCAGCGCGCGGGCTTGCGTGCCCGTGGTCGCCGCGAGCGCGTCGTCCTTCACTTCTTCTTCTGCGTATCGAGGCGGAACTTGGCGAACGATCCGGGCGCGTCTTCGAGCACCTTCAACTTGCCCTTGGCCGGATCGCGCGCCGGTACGCGTGCGTCGTCCTGCTTGCTTACCCAGGCCTGCCAGTCGGTCCACCACGAACCTTCATGCTGCTTTGTTTCGGCCAGCCAGGCGTCGGCCGTTTCCGGCAGCGTTGCCGGGCCGACCCAGTAGCCGTATTTGTTCGCCACCGGCGGGTTCACGATGCCGGCAATGTGGCCGGAGCCGCCGAGCACGAAGCGCACCGGGCCGCTGAAACGTCGGGCGCCGAGGTAGGTACTCTTCCACGGCGCGATGTGGTCTTCGACGGTGGAGATGAAGTAGCACGGCGTCTTGATCTTGCCGAGGTCGATGGGCACGCCGGCCAGGGTGATGCCGCCCGGCTCCTTGAGCAGGTTCTGCATGTACATGTTGCGCAGGTAGAAGCTGTGCATGGCGTAGGGCATGCGCGTCGAATCGGAGTTCCAGAACAAGAGGTCGAAGGGGAAGGGGTCCTTGCCCATCAGGTAGTTGTTTACCACGAACGACCAGATCAGGTCGTTGGAGCGCAGCATGTTGAAGGTGCCGGCCATCTCGGAGCCTTCGAGGAAGCCGCGCTTCGCCATTTTCTGCTCCAGGGCGGCGACCTGCTGCTCGTCGATGAAGACGCCCAGCTCGCCGGGGAAGGAGAAGTCGAGCATGGAGGTAAAGAAGGTGGCGGACGCGATGCGCTTGTCCTTCTTCGCCGCCATGTAGGCGAGCGTGGTGCCGAGCAGGGTGCCGCCGAGGCAGTAGCCCACCGCGTTGATTTCCTTCTCGCCGGTCTGCTGGCAGACGACGTCGACGGCGGCAAGCGCGGCATCGGTCAGGTAGTCCTCGAAGCTCTTCTTCGCGAGCTTGGCGTCGGGGTTCACCCAGGACATGACGAAGACCGTATGGCCCTGGTCGGTGGCCCACTTGATGAAGGAATTCTTCTCGCGCAGGTCGAGGATGTAGTACTTGTTGATCCAGGGCGGGAAGATCAAGAGCGGCTTCTTGAATTGCTCCTGAGTGGTCGGGTTGAACTGGAGCAACTGGATCAGGTCGTTCTGGAAGACGACCTTGCCGGGCGTGGTGGCGACGTTCTTGCCGAGCTCGAAGGCGGCGGTGTCGGTCATCTTGATGCGCAACTGGCCGTCGCCGCCTTCCATGTCGCGCAGCAGGTTGTTGAAGCCCTTGAGCAGGTTCTGGCCGTGGGACTTCACGGTCTCGCGGAACACTTCGGGATTGGTGACGGCGAAGTTGGAAGGCGAGAGCGCGTCGATGAACTGGCGGGTGAAGAAATTCACCTTCTTCTTTGACACCTCGTCCATGCCTTCGACCTGGCTGACGGCTTCATGAACGTGGCGCGCGGTAATCAGGTAGCTTTGCTTGATGAAGTCGAACAGGAAGTGCTGTTCCCATTCCTCGTTCTTGAAGCGCTTGTCGTCCTTGGCGGGCGCGGCGACGGGCGCCGTTGGCATAGTCGTGAAGCGCAGCATCGAATGCTGCCAGAGCGAGAAGTAGTCCCACACCAGGTTCATTTGCGCCTGCGCCAGCTTGTAGGGATTGGCCAGCATTTTCGCCATCATGTCCATGAAGGCCTGGGCCAGACCCAGTTCGTCCTGCGGCACCGACAGGCCTTTTTTCAGTTGGCGCTGCATGTGCTCGGCGATGAGTTTGGATGAGCGCTGCGCCACCTCGGCGTAGGTCTTGGCCATTTCCTTGGCATCGGGCAGTTTCTTGTCCTGGGGGTCTTGGGACATGCGTATCTCCTATTGGATGCTGGCGAAGCGAATGATGTCGTTGTCGACGACACGCCGCAGGGCCTGCGCCTGTTCGAGGTAAATCAAATGGGCGATGGCTTCGCCCATGGCGAACATGGTCTGGTGCGGGTCGGCGATTTCGCGCTCGAACAACACGGGCATCAGCTCGGCCGCGTTTTTCGGCGCCTCGGCGCAGGCATCAAGCAGCGCCTGGCAGCGGTCTTTGTGGTGGGCGTGCAGTTCGGCGACGCGCTCGTGTATGCCGCGAAACGGCTTGCCGTGCGACGGCAGTACCAGAGTGTCGGCGGGCAGCGCGGTAAAGCGGTCGATGGAGTCGAGAAACTGGCGCAACGGGTTGGCATCGGGCACGGCGGCGAAGGCGCTGACATTGGTCGAAATGCGCGGCAGCAGCATGTCGCCCGCGATCAGCACGCCTAGCGTCGCGCTATACAGGCTGGCATGCTCGGCGGCGTGGCCGAAGCCGGTGATGACGCGCCAGCCGTGGCCGCCGATGGCGATCTCCTGGCCCTCGAACAGGCGGCGGAAGGTGGCGGGAATTTCCGGCACGCCGCGGCCGTAGGCGTTGCCGCGCATTTCCAGCGCGCTGGCAAGCTGACTGCCCAGCCCGTGGGCGCGGAAGAACTCGACCATGGCCGGCGCGCCGTAGCCGGCGATCTGATGCTTCACCAGTTGCGCCGTGGCGTATTCGCCCTGCGTCATCCACAGCGGCGCGCCGGTTTCCTGTTCCAGCCAGGCGGCCAGCCCGAGATGGTCGGGGTGGAAGTGGGTGACGATCTGGCGCGCGAGCGGGTGCGCGGGCAGCACCGCACGCCAGGCGACCTTGACCGCGTCGAGCGCGATGCCGGTGTCGACGGCCGTCCAGGCGTCGCCGTCGGCCAGCAGCCAGAGGTTGATGTGATCGAGCGCAAAAGGCAGCGGCATGCGCAGCCAGCGCACGCCGGGCGCGACATCCATGGCCGTGCCGGCGGCGGGGACGGATTGGTGGGTGATTTGTAGTGGCATTGGCTGAACGATTTCCGGCGGTTCGATGCGGGAATTGAGTTCCCGCTGTCGTCCGATGAACGTAATCGGGCAATTCTAGGGCCTTGGGTGGTGCGGTGCAACAATTCGCTTCCAGTTGCGCCTCACCCGTGGGCCGACGTCCCGTTGTTGCGGAAAGCTTGGCGCAGCCTGCGGCGCTTATTCGGGACGCGGAATGTCGGCGAAGAGTTCCGTCAGCGATACCGCCAGATCGGGGAAAGCTTGTGGCGAAGCCGTCATGGCTTCGTCGTAAATCGCCGGCTTGCCATACATGCCGGCTTCGAGCCGGTAGGTCCAGACCAGTCGTTCGGTGGGCGAGACGATCCAGTATTCGGCCACGCTGCAGGCGGAGCCATGACCGTCTCCTTAACAAATCCGGCAATCGGGGCGTTTCCCAGACGCTAAACAACAACCGCCGGCATTGGCGCGGGCGATCCCTGCAACATGCCTTCGATGCTGATATCTTCGTCGACGTCGGGCCAATGGGCGCAGATGCCATCGCCGATCAACTGGCAATCGAAGCTGACGAAGAAAAGCCGGTAGGGGCCTGCAATTCCACGTATCGTTGGCAGGGCATTATCTTAGCAGGGGTGGACGTTGAACAACACTTGGTCGTCGACGCCGCATGGTGCCGGCAATCACGAGAACGTCAACTGGAACAACGACACGAACAACTACGTGACGTGTGTCCGCAAGAGTCACACCCGCTCATGGGGATGAGAACAGCCAGACCGGCTTTGCGCCAGGCGGCATAGCCGGCGTTGCCGGGCAGGACGCGAGAAATTGCAGGGGGAACTGCGGGGTCGGTGTTTGATATGATGCTATAAATCAAAGCAGATGAGCGTCGAAATGCCTGATCTGGAAGTTGCCGATTGGCCCGTCGCGGAAAGGCTGCGGATGATGGAATCCCTGTGGGATTCGCTTAGCCGCGATGCGGGCGGGGAAGCCGTGGTTCCCGAATGGCATCAGACCGTTTTGGCGGAGCGTGCCGAGCGGATAGATAACGGACAAGAGCCATCTTCTCCCTGGTCTGAAGCAAGGCAGCGCCTGCGGCAGCGGACGAACTGATGCGCTTGCGCATCACCCGCGCTGCCGAACAGGATTTGCTGGACGGCTGTGCCTTTTACGAAAAGCAGCAACCGGGAATTGGCGCCTACTTTCTCGACAGCCTGACCGCCGACATCGATTCGCTCGCGCTGTACGCCGGCATTCATGCCAAGCCGCACGGACGATTCCATCGTTCCCTGGCAAAGCGGTTTCTATTACGAAATCAACGGTGACGAGGCCACGATTGTCGCCATACTCGATTGTCGGCGCAATCCCGCTTCGATCACCCGGCGGCTTGGCGTCGGATGATCGACTTGCCGCGGCTTACGAGATCGACCGCGATTCTTTGGATTGACGGTCTTTGCCATTCGCCGCGGTAACAGCCAGACCGGCTTGATGCGCAAGTCGCCATCCCGCCCAGCGGTTACGAACGCACCCGGAGCGCACTTGAAAGTGCACGACGTCATCACTGCATTCGTCGCGAGCGCGCCATGAAGCCTGTCCTACAATAGCGACCGATACCCACCCTCCGAACGTCGTTGCCATGACCGACCCCACCTTCAGCATCGCCGAACTGGCGCGCGAATTCGACATCACGCCGCGGGCAATCCGCCACTATGAGGCGCAGGGTTTGCTTTTCCCCGAGCGCGTAGGCCAAAGCCGCATCTATTCCAAGCGCGACCGCACCCGCCTGCTGCTCACCTTGCGCGGCAAACGCCTCGGCCTGTCGCTGCCGGCGATCAAGGAACTGATCGACATGTACGACACCGCGCCCGACCAGTCCTCGCAACTCGTCACGCTGCTTGGCGTGCTCGCCACGCGCAAGGCGGCGCTGGTGCAGCAGCGCGAGGACATCGAGGCGGTGCTGGCCGAGATAGCCGCTTTCGAGCGCCAGTGCCGCGACATCCTCGCCGCCAAGGGCGCCAAGCCGCCAAAGAAGACGACTAAACGCCGAACGCCGTAAACCGACCCTCCCCCGGCCCGCCGGAACTCAAGTTGACGTTCACGTCAACGTCAACCTAAAATGCCGGCAAGCCGTCCGAGAGGAGAAACCCCGATGACCGTACCCCCGCCTCCCGCCGCGCCGCGCTTCGAGCCGCGTGATGCGCACTGGGCCGACAAGGTGCGGCAAAGCTTCGAGCGCCAGAGCGTGATGACGCTGATCGGCGCCGAGTTGGCCGACATCCGCCCCGGCTGGTGCGAAATCCGTCTGCCTTACCGCGAGGACCTTTGCCAGCAGCACGGCTTCTTCCACGCCGGCATTACCGCCACCGTGGTCGACAGCGCGGCCGGCTATGCCGGCTTCTCGCTGATGCCGGCAGGCTCGTCGGTGCTGTCGGTCGAATTCAAGATCAACCTGCTGGCACCGGGCGACGGCGATCTGCTGATCGCCACCGGCGAAGTCATCAAGCCCGGCAAGAACCTCGTCATCTGCCGCGGCGACGCCTACGTCGTCAAGGGCATGAAGACCACGCATTGCGCGACGATGCAGCAGACGTTGATGACGATGCATGGGAAGAGTGAGAATGCGTGAAATGGCATATCGGGTTGTGCTTGTGGCGGGTGCGCGGGCCGGCGGGGTACTCTGCTGCGCTTCGTGTCCCCCGGCGGACAAGAGCAATGAGGCGTCCGCCTCCTCCTTTACCTACGCGCAGCAGAGTACCCCACCGGCCCGTCGGCTCGACGTGGTTGCGCGCGCCCAAACCTCGCAAAGCGTCAAGCCGAGGGTGATGGGGGGGCGTCGACGCGTAGGTAAAGGAGGAGGAGGCCGCCCAGGGGCGGCCGACGGGGGACACGAAGCGGCGACGCCCCCCCATCACCCTCGGCGGTTAATCCTCAGGGTGATTTATGCGTCGAGGAAGACGCGCAGCGTTATGGAGCAACTGAAATGACTATTGGCCTCAACTTCGATCTCGGCGAAACCATAGACATGCTGCGCGATGCGGTGAAGGATTTCGCCGACAAGGAAATCGCGCCGCGTGCCGCGCAGATCGACCGCGACAACGAATTCCCCGCCGACCTGTGGAAGAAGTTCGGCGACATGGGGCTGCTGGGCATGAGCGCCGACGAGGAATACGGCGGCACCAACATGGGCTACCTCGCGCACATCGTGGCGATGGAGGAGATTTCGCGCGCCTCGGCCTCGGTCGGCCTGTCCTACGGCGCCCACTCCAATCTCTGCGTCAATCAGATCCGCCGCAACGGCAATGCCGCGCAAAAGGCCAGGTATCTTCCCAAGCTGATCTCGGGCGAGCATGTCGGGGCACTCGCGATGTCTGAACCCAACGCCGGCTCCGACGTGGTCTCGATGAAGCTGCGCGCCGACCTCAAAGGCGACCGCTATGTGTTGAACGGCGCCAAGATGTGGATCACCAACGGCGGCGACGCCGACACCCTGGTTGTCTACGCCAAGACCGACATCAATGCCGGCGCCAAGGGCATGACCGCCTTCATCGTCGAGAAGGGCTTTCAGGGCTTCTCCTGCGGCACGCATCTAGACAAGCTCGGCATGCGCGGTTCCAACACCTATCCGCTGTTCTTCGACGACTGCGAAGTGCCGGTCGAGAACGTGCTCGGCGCTGTCGGCGCCGGCACCAGGGTGTTGATGTCGGGCCTCGACTACGAGCGCGCCGTGCTCTCCGGCGGCCCGCTTGGCATCATGGCGGCGTGCATGGATATCGTGATTCCATATCTCCACGACCGCAAGCAGTTCGGCCAGGCCATCGGCGAATTCCAGCTCATGCAGGGTAAGGCGGCCGACATGTACTCGACCTGGCAGGCTTGCCGCGCCTACGTCTATGCCGTCGGCAAGGCCTGCGACAAGGTCGACCACTCGCGCTCGCTGCGGAAAGACGCCGCCGGCGCCATCCTCTACTCGGCCGAAAAGGCCACCTGGATGGCCGGCGAAGCGATCCAGACGCTGGGCGGCAACGGCTACATCAACGAATACCCGGCCGGCCGCCTCTGGCGCGACGCCAAGCTCTACGAGATCGGCGCCGGCACCTCCGAAATCCGCCGTATGCTGATCGGCCGCGAATTGTTCAACGAAACCACCTGAGGGAACGCATCATGACCAACGATCCCATCGTTATCCTTGCCGCCGCCCGTACGCCCATGGGCGCCATGCAGGGCGATTTCACCGCGCTCACCTGCGCCCAGTTGGGCAGTGCCGCTATCCGTGCCGCAGTGGAGCGCGCCGGCGTCAAACCCGAAGAAGTCGACGAAGTCATCATGGGCTGCGTGCTGCCCGCCGGCCAGGGCCAGGCGCCGGCGCGCCAGGCTGCGCTCGGCGCCGGCCTGCCCCTGGCGGCCGGCTGCACCACGGTGAACAAGATGTGCGGCTCGGGCATGCGCGCGGCGATGTTCGCCCACGACATGCTGATCGCCGGCAGCAACAACCTGATGGTCGCCGGCGGCATGGAGTCCATGACCAACGCGCCCTACCTGCTCCAGAAAGCCCGTGCCGGCTATCGCCTCGGCCACGGCCAGATTTTCGACCACATGTTTCTGGACGGCCTCGAAGATGCCTACGACAAGGGTCGCCTGATGGGCACCTTCGCCGAAGACTGCGCCCAGTCCTACGGTTTCACGCGCGCCGCGCAGGACGAATTCGCGATCCGCTCGCTCCAGCGTGCGCAGCAGGCCAACAACGACGGTTCGTTTGCCTGGGAGATAACGCCCGTGACCGTATCCGGCAGAAAGGGCGATGTGGTGGTCGACAAGGACGAATCGCCCTTCAAGGCCAACCTGGAAAAAATCCCGACGCTGAAGCCCGCTTTCCGCAAGGACGGCACAGTGACTGCCGCCAATTCGTCGTCGATCTCCGACGGCGCCGCCGCCCTGGTGCTGACGCGCCGCTCCACCGCGACCATGCTCGGCCGCGCGCCGCTGGCGACCCTGGTGGCGCACAGCACCTTCGCTCAGGAGCCGAATCTGTTCACCACCGCGCCGGTCGGTGCGATCAAAAAGCTGCTGGCGAAAACCGGCTGGAGCGTGGAGAGCGTCGACCTGTGGGAAATCAACGAGGCCTTCGCCGTGGTGACCATGGCGGCGATGCACGACCTGAATCTGCCGGCCGAAAAGGTCAACATCCACGGCGGCGCCTGCGCGCTGGGCCACCCGATCGGCGCTTCCGGCGCACGCATCATCGCCACGCTGATCGGCGCCTTGCGCAAATACGGACTGAAGCGCGGCGTCGCCAGCCTGTGCATAGGCGGCGGCGAGGCGACGGCGGTCGGCATCGAGCTGACTTGAACCCGGCCGCCACCTACCTCAAGCTGCTTCTGACCATGGTGATCTGGGGCGGTACCTGGGTCGCCGGGCGCTATGCGGTGCAGGTGGTGGCGCCGCTGGGCATTGCGGTGTGGCGCTTCGTCATCGCCGGCGCTGCGCTGCTGGCCTTGGTGGCCTGGCGCAACGGTGGCCTGCCGCGGCCGACGCGGCGCGAGGCGTGGTTGATCTTCGGCCTGGGCGTCACCGGCATCTTCCTCTACAACCTGTGTTTCCTCTACGGTCTGCAACGCCTCGCCGCCGGGCAGGCCGCGCTGGTGGTCGCCCTGAATCCGGTGATGATCACGCTGGCGGCGGCCCTGTGGAGCGGCGAGCGCCTGACCCCGGCCAAGGCCGCGGGCAGCGCCATCGCGCTGATCGGCTGCCTCACCGTCATCGGCCACGGTTCGCCGCTGGCGCCGCTGACGGGCGACGTCGGCATTGGCGAGTTGCTGATCGTCGGCTGCGCGGTGTTCTGGGCGGCCTACACGCTGATTGGCCGGCGCGCGACGAAGACGCTGTCGGCGCTGGTCGTCACCGCCTACAGCACGGTCGTCGGCTGCGCGCTGTTGCTGCTCGCCGCGCTCATCGACCGGCCCGCGGCCTTGTTGCCGGACTATCCGCCGCTGGCGTGGGCCGCTATCCTGTTCCTGGCGCTGCTCGGCACGACGCTGGGCTTCACCTGGTTCAACCAGTCGGTGCAGCGCATCGGCGCGGCGCGCGCTTCCATTTTTATCAATCTGGTGCCGGTGGCGGCCGTTCTCGCCGGCGCATGGCTGCTCGACGAACGGCTGGGGCTGTCGGTGCTGGCCGGCGGCGCGCTGGTACTGGTCGGGGTGGTGCTGACGCAGCGAACACAATTGGAGTCGACTTCATGATCCTCAACGAATCGCAACGAATGATCCAGGAAACCCTGCGCGATTTTGCCCGCGAGCAACTGGCGCCGCGCGCCGCCGAGTGGGACAGGAACTCCACCTTCCCGGCCGCGGCCTTGCAGGAACTCGCCGCGCTCGGCGTCTGGGGCATGGCGGTGCCGGAGGAATGGAACGGCGCCGGTCTCGACTACCTTACGCTCGCCGTCGCGCTGGAAGAAATCGCGGCGGGCGACGGCGCGACTTCCACCATTCTCTCGGTGCAGAACTCGCTGATCTGCGGCATCCTCATGAAGTACGGCAGCGACGCGCAAAAGACGCGCTGGCTCAAGGGCGCGGCCGCGGGCGAGCTGCTCGGCTGCTTCTGCCTCACCGAACCGCATGTCGGTTCCGATGCCTCCGCCATACGCACCAAGGCGGCGAAGGACGGCGACCACTGGGTGCTGAACGGCGTCAAGCAGTTCATCACCTCGGGCAAGAACGGCCAGATCGCCATCGTCTTCGCCGTCACCGATGCGGCGGCCGGCAAGAAGGGCATCTCCTGCTTTCTGGTGCCCACCGACACGCCGGGTTACGTCGTCGCCCGCATCGAGGAAAAGCTCGGCCAGCACGCCTCCGACACGGCGCAAATCCTGTTCGAGAACTGCCGCATTCCCGCCGACCATCTGATCGGCGCCGAGGGCGAGGGTTACCGCATCGCCTTGTCGAATCTCGAAGCCGGGCGCATCGGCATCGCCGCGCAGTCGGTAGGCATGGCGCGAGCGGCGCTGGAGGCGGCGGTCAAGTACGCCAAGGAGCGCGAGGCTTTCGGCGTGCCCATCGTTCAGCATCAGGCGGTGAGCTTCCGGCTGGCCGACATGGCGACGCAGATCGAAGCCGCGCGCCAACTGGTCTGGCATGCCGCGACCTTGCGCGATGCCGGCCTGCCTTGTCTCAAGGAGGCGAGCATGGCCAAGCTGTTCGCCTCGGAGATGGCGGAAAAGGTGTGCTCGGACGCGATCCAGATTCACGGCGGCTACGGCGTCGTGGCCGACTTTCCGGTGGAGCGCATCTACCGCGACGTGCGCGTCTGCCAGATTTACGAGGGCGCATCGGATATTCAGCGGATCGTGATTGGACGGGCGATAGTCAATGCGTAGTTTCCGAAGACTCGGCTTGCTACGGCAGAAAACATCGGCGTGCGAACGTGGGCGCGTAGCCGGGGCGCATAGCTACCGTCAAAGCGGGTGGGTGGGGTGCTTTGTTCGACCGATCTGTGCGCCGTTTGCACCGTGAG
>OBOI01000680.1_pt1 | contig 10931 bp, 8 predicted proteins | sample 1670151 | NCBI WGS metagenome assembly OBOI01 (sample SAMEA104232303, study PRJEB22302) | sediment metagenome | biome: forest; feature: aquifer; material: sediment | place: USA | collected 2011-08-07 | depth 0.01 m | reverse complement strand
GACGGCGTCAACGGTGCCCCGGCGCTGAAAAGGGCGGACATCGGGATCGCCATGGGCATAACCGGGACCGATGTCTCAAAAGAGGCCGCCCACATGATCCTCCTCGACGACAACTTTGCGACTATAGTAAAGGCCGTCAAGGAAGGGCGACGGATCTTCGACAATATCAGGAAGTTTTTAAAATACACGATGACCAGCAACCTGGGGGAGATCGTCGCCATTGTTGTCGCCCCTTTGCTTGGTCTCCCCATCCCGCTGCTGCCGATTCACATCCTCTGGATCAACCTTGTTACCGATGGTGTTCCCGGCCTTGCCCTTGCTGCTGAGCCTGCCGAAAAGGGCATAATGCAAAGGCCGCCGCGCCATCCGCAGGAAAGCATGTTTGCCCAGGGCCTCGGCGCCCATATCATCTGGGTGGGTTTTCTGATGGGTTTTACATCCATCTTTACCCAGGCCTGGGCTATAAACACCGGTCACGGCCACTGGCAGACGATGGTATTTACCGTCTTATGCCTCAGCCAGATGGGTCATGTTCTTGCCATAAGGTCTGAGAAAGAATCGATCTTTGCCCAAGGGTTTCTTTCCAACAAGCCGCTGGTCGGCGCCTTCCTGTTGACCTTTGCCTTGCAGATGGCTACCATATGCGTTCCTTTCCTGAAACAGATATTCAAGACAGAGGCCCTTACATTGGTTGAGCTGACAGTCTGCCTTGTCCTTTCAGCGGTTGTGTTTGTTGCTGTGGAGATGGAAAAATACTTTAAACGGAGGGGGGAAAGAACGGCTCCAGCAGTGATATCGTAAAAAAGGGACACGGAGGCATACAAAATGTGTTATCGTCATTACAAAATAAATAAAAAAGGAGGCAACAGATGGACCAGAATCAATATCCCAAAAATGAGGTAGAGATGATCATCGAAAAGATCAAAGGGTTAGGCAAATTGATAATTATACCAATCGCAATTGTGCTGCTCTTTATCGCTCAACCGTGGGTTATCGTAGGGCCGGGGCAACGGGGTGTCCTTATACGATTGGGGGCAGTGCAGAAAGGGGTACTTGCCGAAGGGTTTCACTTCAAGCTCCCTTTTGTTGACAGTGCCGTGAAGGTCAATGTTCAGGTGCAGAAGAACGAGGCCAAGGCCGAGGCAGCTTCGAAAGATCTGCAGATCGTATCTACGGTCATTGCCACAAATTATCATTTGATTCCGGAAGCAGTGGACGAGGTGTATCAGAAGATAGGGATGGCCTTTGAAGAGAAGGTGATCCAGCCTGCAGTGCAGGAGGTTATCAAGGCCGTGACCGCCAAATATACGGCGGAAGAATTGATAGCGAAGCGAGGCGAGGTCAGTTCTGCCATCCGGTCGGCGCTGGCCGAAAGGCTTGTGGTCTTCAATATTAAGGTTATCGAGGTATCTGTTGCGGAGTTCAATTTTGCCAGGACCTTCAACGAAGCCATTGAGGCAAAGCAGGTGGCGGAACAGCAGGTGGCCAAAGCAAGGAACGAATTGGAGAGGATAAAGGTGGAAAACGAACAGAAAATCAGTCAGGCCAAGGCTGAGGCCGAAGGGTTAAAGATCCAGAGGCAGGAGATAACCGAATCTCTTTTAAGGCTTAGGGAGATTGAGAACACGCGGAAGGCGGTAGAAAAATGGGATGGAAAGCTCCCGAACGTGACCGGGGGGACGATACCGTTTATTCAGGTTAAGTAAACTCAGCTTCTTTAGTGTGCAAAAAAGGGGCCATATTGTCGGCCTAAATTGTTATTTTTTCCATCGTGTTGATATCTTAACGATCGGGATGATAAATCGTCATATTTATAGGCAGATATGCATAACATCCTGATATTATTTCATATACCCTTATTGCCTCATCATTGCTCAATTCGATATAAAATACCTGTTATTGGCTATTTAGCAAATTTATCAACAGGCTTATCAACAATGATCTTCACATTAATGTTGATAACCGCTCTTACCTTACCAGGGGTGTTCGGGGGGCTTTCTGCCAATTGACAAGAGCGGCGCTTTTCTCTATATGTCCGCTGGAAATTTATCCGGGGAGTTTTTGTGATCAACATCAACAACGTCAGTCTCAACTTTGGAGAGAAGCAGATATTCGAGCACCTCACCTGGTCGATTACGGATAGAAGCCGGATCGGGCTGGTGGGTGACAATGGCCAGGGGAAAACCACGCTGCTGCGCGCCATCATGGGGCAGATCGAGCCGGCTGAAGGCGGGATTGATATACCGAACCGCAAGAATCAAACCATGGGTTATCTTCCCCAGGATACGGTGGACTTGGACCCCATCGACCTGATCGGCTATTTTAAAAAAAGGAGCGGCCTGACGGAGTTGGAGCAAGCCATTAAAAACCATGAGCAGCAGTTGGCAGGCAGTTCGCCCGACTCCTCTGACCATCTGCAGGAGCTGGCGGCTTACGAGGTGGCCCTGGCGGCCTTCCAGGCGAAGGACGGCTACGCCTTTGAGGCCCGCGCCAAGCAGATGCTGAAGGGCTTCGGCTTTAAAGAAGAGGATTACGTCAAGAAATGCACGGACTTTTCCGGCGGCTGGAAGATGCGGCTCTTGTTGGCCTTTATCCTGCTTTCCCAACCGGACATCATGCTGCTTGATGAACCGACCAATCATCTGGATACGGAAAGCATGGAATGGCTGGAGGCCCAGCTTAAGGATTACAAGGGGACCTTGATCGCCATCTCCCACGACCGCTTCTTTCTGGACAAGCTGATCCGGCAGATCGCGGAACTGGCCGGGCGGAAACTTACGATCTACAAGGGAAACTACAGCTACTACCTGAAGGAGAAAGAGCTGCGTCTGGAGGCCCTCAGGAAGGAAATGGAACTGCAGCGGGCAGAAATCAAAAAGATCAATGAGTTCGTGGAGCGTTTCCGTGCCAAGGCTACCAAAGCCAAACAGGTGCAGAGCCGCCTCAAGATGCTGGATAAGTATGAAGTCTTGCAGCAGGGAGAGAAAACACGGGCGGTGACGATAAAATTCCCCCCTGCCGTCAAAAGTGGCCGGGATGTCCTGGTTGCCAGGGATCTTGGCAAAAGTTACGGTGAACAGGAGGTTTTCCGCAATCTTGATTTCACCGTCTATCGCGGTGAACGGATCGCCCTCGTGGGCGTAAACGGTGCGGGCAAGACCACCCTGACGCGCCTCATCAGCAAGATGGAGTCGCCCACAGCGGGAACCTTGCAATACGGTCTGAATGTCAAGATGGCCTTTTACTCCCAGGAGAGTGCGGAAAATCTGGACTATAAAAAAACGATCTGGGAAGAGATCAGTGAAGTGGGAACCAGGAGCAGCGACCTGGAAAGGCGCAACCTGCTGGGGGCCTTTCTTTTTTCCGGCAACGATATCTACAAGGAGGTGTCCGTCCTTTCAGGGGGAGAGAAATCGCGTCTGGCTCTGCTGAAAATCATGCTGCAGGATGCCAATTTTTTGATCCTCGACGAGCCGACGAACCACCTGGACATCAAGACCAAGGACATCTTCCAGCATGCTCTGCTCAACTATCACGGCACTTTGGTCATTGTTTCCCATGACCGGTATTTCCTCGATTGTCTCGTCCAGCGGGTTATCGAAATCCGGCAGGGGAATATCTGTGAATATACTGGCAATTATTCCTATTTCATCGAAAAAAGACGGGCGCAGGGCAATGCGGTTCCTGCCATTGCCGTCAATGCTGCAACTGCCACCCCAAAAGAGGGAGATGAGGCGGCGGCTACTAAAAATATCTACAAGACGAAGGAAGAAAAGCGTCAGGAAGCCGAAGCCAGAAACAAGCTCGCCGGAAGGCGCGGCGATTTGAAGAAAAAAATTGCCGCCCTGGAGGAGCGCGTCGGTTTCCTGGAAGGGCAGAAGGCAGACAAGGAAAAAGAGCTTTGCGAACCGGCGGTATGCCGGATGCCGGGGAAAATCAAGACATTGAATCAGGAATTAAAAGTGCTTTCCCAGGAGCTTCATGGCCTATACGATGAGTGGCACGGGCTTGCTCAGGAGCTGGAGAGGATCGATTCCGCCGTGGTAGGACAATAAAAACCTTGCCTTGATAAATTCGGACTTTCGGAAGTGCTTTACATCATGCAGAAGATGGTGGGGGTGAGGTAGCACCGTTCAGCCGTTGGAGGGAAACAAGCAGCCAGTCATGCGTCGCCAAAAAGCCCCGCCATGCCTTGGGCAACCGCCTCCAAAGGCACAGCCTGAACATGGTCCGCCAGTGCGTACCGGCGTGTTCCCGGATAGACGACGGCAAGCCTTTCCAGATGCAGGTCCTCAAGGGCGATCCGCATTGAGGGGGTGAGGTGCGGCGCATCTGTCATCTTGCATTCCACCCCCAGCATGTGCCCATTTTTCAGCATAATGAGGTCGATCTCCGCACCGTTATGGGTACCCCAGAAATAACTTTCCTCAGGGTTGACGGTTTTAAGTGTTTCTTCAATGACATACCCTTCCCAGGAGGCACCACATTTGGGGTGACTAAAAAGTTCCTGTGGTGAGCGAATGCCGAGTAACTGATGGAGAAGCCCTGTGTCGCTGAAGTAAATTTTTGGGGCCCTTACTTGCCTTTTCTTCAGATTGGCATGCCAGGGTTGCAATTGGCGGATCATGAACAAGCCTGTCAGGATATCCAAATAACGGCGCACCGTCGGCTGGCTGACCCCCAGCGAACGGGCCGGATCAGCGGCATTCCAGGTTTGTCCATGGTAATGGGCAAGCATGGTCCAGAAACGGAGAAGCGTAAGGGGAGCGGCAGCTAGCCCCGCTTGGGGAATGTCCCGCTCCAGAAACGTTTGGATGAAGTTTTTGCGCCAGGCCAGACTATCCTGTTCCGTATCTGCCAGGTAAGAGGAGGGGAAACCGCCGCGTAGCCAATGGCGCTGTTGCAACGCCGTTCCCAGTTCCGCAAGACTGAAGCCGCTCATCGACACAGTCTCAATCCTACCGGCAAGCGATTCTGAGGCTTTTTGCACCAGCGTCGGCGAGGCGCTGCCCAGAATAAGGAAACGGGCCGGTAGCGGCTGGCGGTCCGCCAGGACACGGAGGATAGGAAAAAGATCAGGATGTCGTTGAACTTCGTCGATGACGACAAGGCCCTGCAAGCCGCCCAACGCCGTCAGGGGCTCTTCGAGCCGCACCAGACTGGTGGGATCTTCCAGATCGAAATAATTAGGCGATTCCGGGATGATGAATTCCCTCGCGAGAGTTGTCTTGCCGCATTGCCTGGGTCCGATAAGGGCGACTATACGGCTGCGTTTAAGGGATTGATTAAGATGTTCTGTTAATTCGTTGCGCGGGATCATAAAACATAACTACCATGAAAATATAAAATGTCAATTTCTATTTACGTGGTATTGCAAGTAAAGTCGCCGCGAGAACATAAACCGCGAGCTTTGCATAACTCCTTTTTCGTCATTCCGGGCTTGACCCGTAATCCAGGAAATGCCTGATAATACTGGATACCGGCTTTCGCCGGTATGAGTGCGATGGATTTATAAGGTCATGCAAAACTCTCTCATCGTGGGAACAAAATAGCCGCAATAAAGCAAAACAATGCTTGACAAACAGCGTGATGACAACTAAGTTGAAAATCATTATCAGTTGAGGTGGTCATTTGAAGGCGCTGAAGAGAAAAACATTTAGGGAATTCATCATAAAGCAGGGGCTCAAATCAACGCGGCAGCGTGATTTAATTCTGGAATTCTTTCTTGCGTCGCAGCAGCATCTCAGCATTGAGGAACTTTACCTGAAATTGCGGGCCAAGCACCCCGGCATTGGTTATGCCACAGTTTGCCGCACGTTGAAGCTTTTTTCCCAGGCGGGTATTGCCCACGAGATTCATTTTGGCGATGGCCAAACGCGCTACGAACATGTGACCGCCGCCGAGCATCATGACCATCTGGTCTGCACCTCCTGCGGCATGATCGAGGAATTTGAAAACAAGACGATCGAGGAAATTCAGCTCGCCGTGGCCGACAGCCACGGTTTTCTGATCAACAGTCACAAACTGGAACTTTATGGCCTTTGTGCCAGGTGCCGCAAGTAAAAATTTTTTGCCGGTAAAATGAAAATGATATTCATTAACAATCAATGGAATGAGAGTAACCCATATGAAATTATTCGGTAGTAAGTCTTCCTGCCACGCACCTGCCGCCGCCGTTAAATGTGGGGCGAAGAAGGTGGCCCTGGTGGGTAATCCCAATGTGGGGAAGAGTGTCTTGTTCAATGCTCTGACGGGGAGCTATGTGACCGTTTCCAACTATCCCGGTACTTCCGTGGAAGTGGCGCGGGGTACGGCGGTGATTGCGGGCGAAAATTTCGAGATCATCGACACACCGGGAATGTATTCGCTTCTGCCCATGACCGAGGAGGAACGGGTGGCCCGGCGGATTATCCTAGACGAGCCGCTGGATGTCATTATCCACGTCGTGGATGCCCGGAATCTGGAACGGATGCTGACCATGACCTTGCAGCTCCTGGAGACCGGAAAGCCGGTGATCCTGGTGGTGAACATCATGGATGAAGCGGAACGCCTGGGGATTAGCCTTGATATCCCGCTCCTTCGGCAGAGGCTGGGGATACCCGTTGTCGGGGCCGCAGTCGGAAAAAAGCGCGGGGTCGCCGAGATACGGGAAAGTATTGTCCGGACGCGGGAGGCCAGCCGGACGTTGCCCCCTTACAGTAAGCGTCTGGAGACTGATATTGTCGAGATAACCGGACTTTTGCAAAGCAGATTCAGTCTTGCTGCCAAGGCGGTTGCCCTGCTGCTCTTGCAGCGCGATCAAGAGATGACGGATTTGGTCCGGGCGGCGGAAGGGGACGGCTTCGCCGTGGTGGAGGCAAAGATCAGAGATAAGGCCTATGCACGGCGGGAATCTTTTCACCTGGATCTTTCCCTGGAAAGGAAGAAGGTCGCGGAAATGCTGCTGGCAGGGGTCTTCCATGCTCCGGATAAACGCCGTGTGTTGCTTAGTGAGCAGCTTTCCCGCTGGACGGTGCAGCCTTGGACTGGCGTGCCGCTGCTGCTGCTTGTCCTTTATTTTGGCCTCTATGAGTTTGTGGGCGTTTTCGGTGCGGGAACGCTGGTCAACTTTCTGGAAGGGACGGTATTTGAAGGGCATTTCAATCCCTGGATTATCGGCGTTGTGAAGAGTTTGATCCCCTGGACTGTCTGGCAGGAACTGTTTGTCGGGGAATACGGCGTCATTACCCTGGGGGTGCGTTATGCCGTGGCCATTATCCTGCCCATCGTGGCGACCTTTTTCCTGTTTTTTTCTGTCCTGGAAGATAGTGGCTATTTCCCCCGGTTGGCGTTGCTCGTGGATCGTCTGTTTAAAAAGATTGGTCTCTCGGGCCGGGCTGTCATTCCCATGGTGCTCGGCTTCGGCTGCGATACCATGGCGACGATGGTCACCCGTACCCTGGAAACAGTAAGGGAACGGATCATTGCCACGCTGCTGTTGGCCCTGGCGATTCCCTGTTCCGCCCAGTTGGGGGTCATTATGGCGCTGCTTTCCCAGGAGCCGGGCGCCTTGCTGGTCTGGGTTGGCTGTCTGATCCTCGTTTTTCTGCTCGTTGGAATGCTTGCCGCCCGGCTTATCCCCGGTGAAACGCCCATGTTTTATATGGAGCTGCCGCCCTTGCGCCTGCCGCAACTGGGGAATATCATGACCAAGACCTATACACGCATGCAGTGGTATTTCCTGGAGATTCTGCCACTCTTCCTCCTGATTTCCGTGCTTCTCTGGATCGGTAAGATCACCTTCTTTTTCGAAAAAATGTCCTCCTGGATGGCGCCGGTCATGGCGAGCCTCGGCCTACCCAGAGAAACTGCGGTGGCCTTCATTTTCGGTTTCTTCCGCCGTGATTATGGCGCTGCGGGCCTCTATGATCTGCATACCAAGGGGCTGCTTAATCCGCGGCAGTTGACGGTCGCGGCGGTTACTCTTACCTTGTTTCTGCCCTGCGTAGCCCAGTTCCTCGTTGTGAAAAAGGAACGGGGCATGAAGGTTGCCGCCGCCATCGGGATTTTCGTGAGTTTGTTCGCCTTCGGGACCGGTTATCTGCTGAATAAGATACTCCTGGCGACGAGGTTCCTGTGATGCGTTGCGATTTTTGCGGCTATGAATTCCAGGAAGAGGAAGGCAACCGGGGCTGCAAAAGCTGTCCCGTCAGCGCCGGTTGCCACATGGTGAAATGTCCCCGGTGCAACTATGAAATTCCTCCCGAACCCCAGTGGATCGGAAGGCTGAAAAAGCTGTTCAATAAATAGGATTTTTCATAGAGAAAGTGCTAGCATCCAAGCCATGATTCCTGAACCCGATAACCTAAAGGTCACAGGTAAGCGGGATAAGCGCCAACTTACTAAAAGGAGTAATGTATGAAGCTGTCGGAAAAAGCGGAAGAGATCCTGGAAGCCATGTGGGTTGCCGCCGAGGAGAAAGGGCAGGGATTCGCAGAGATTGAGCAAATGGGCATCGCACCCGATGATCCAGCCTATCAGGAACTGGCGAAACTTGCCTTCATTGAAATAAAGGAGGGGCGGGCCTATTTCCGTCCGGAGGGAAAAGAAGAGGGGCGGAGCACCATCCGACGCCACCGTCTGGCCGAGCGTTTGATGATGGATGTTCTGAATATCAGGGGCGAAAATGGTGACAGTAAAGCCTGTCAGTTCGAGCACCTGCTGAACGAAGGGGTTGATGCCCGGGTCTGTGCGATGCTGAATCATCCCGCCACCTGCCCGCACGGCAAGGCCATCCCGCCCGGCGACTGCTGCCGCGAGGCTAAGCAAAGTGGCGACTTGGGCGTGGTGCCCCTTACAGAACTTAACCCGCATGAAGAAGGGCAAATCGCCTATATCCAAACGGAGGACAGTAAAAAAATGCAAAAATTGGTGGCGATGGGCGTGCTGCCCGGCAATCGCATCCGTTTGCTGCAGGCCTTCCCCTCCTATATCTTCCGGGTCGGCTACGCGGAGTTTGCTGTTGATGCCGAAATGGCGCGGGAGATATTTGTCAGCCGTTAAAGATCAAATACCGCGCTCATGATTGTGTGGTCGGAAGGCTTGTTTTCCAGGCGCGGTTGCAGGTCGATGGTGCAGTGGACCGATTTTGCCGCCAGCGGTGCCGTGGCCAGGATGTGATCAATGCGCCAGCCGAGGCCCCGGTTGACGGCGCTGGGGACGCGGTAGTCATAAAAGGTATACTGGCCCGCCTCCCCCGGATGATGTTTCCTGAAGATATCGACCAGCCCCCAGGTTTTGACCGCGGCAAAAGCTTCCCACACTTCCGGATTAAAGCAGACATGCCCCAAAAGCCTTTTCGGGGCATGGACGTCGATGCTTTCCGGGGCCACGTTCAAGTCGCCGCACCAAACCAGGGGGCGCGCCGGCGACGCGGATTTTTTCAGAAAATCATGGAAGCGCCGGAACCATGCCAGCTTATAGGCAAAATGCTCGCTTTCCTTATCCCGCCCCTGGGGAACGTAGGCATTCAGGACAACCAGACCGGAAAAGACGCATCGCACCAGCCGTTCATCATTCGCCGGGCCGCCGTCCGCCAGTCCAAAGGAAAACTCATCCGGCGCGGCGAGGGAAGCGATGGCCACGCCGTTGTATTGCTTGGCCCCTTTATAGACCACATGGTAACCGGCGGCGCGGAATTCATCCGCCGGGAATTTGCTGTCCTCTACCTTTGTTTCTTGCATACAGAGGACATCGGGGCGGTTTTCTTGCAACCATGGGATGACGATGTGCAGGCGGGAACGCAAAGAATTGACGTTGTAGGTGGCAATAGTGAAATTTCCCATGAAAATCTCCTTTAGGACGTTATTTATAAAGACCTTGACAAAGGTGCACGGGGGCCTTATTTACACGCCTTCCTACTGTGCCCGGGGATGCCCTGGGCAGTTAAAAGCCTGTTGGGCCATGGTAATTTGATGTTAAATGGAAAGCAAGCACAGAAAATCACCTCTATAAAAAGCGCTGCCCAAAATCTGTCTCTCGACCATCCCTTCCGGCAGCTCTGTGACCTTGTGCAGCGGGGAGACAGGAAAATCGCGGTGCGCGGTCTGGAAGCGGCAGCCCCGGCTTTTCTGTCGGCAGCGCTTTTTCGCCAGTTGGAAAAACCGCTGGTCATTATCAGCGCCACGGCAAAAAAGGCGACAAATCTATATCATGATCTATCCTTCTTCCTGGAAAAAGAGCGATTGTTTTTCTATCCCCCCTGGGACGTCCAGGGGACGGACATGTTTGCCATGCAACAAGAAGTGTCGCTCCGGCGGATAGAGATTTTATGTCGTCTCTACCGGCGGCAGGCAGCGATTTATGTGCTGCCGCTCGAGGCGTTGCTGCAAAAGGTTCTCCCGATCGGGGACTTGGTGGATTATGTGGAGACTGTCGCGTTGGGCGACATGCGGGACCGGGAAGAACTGGCGGCAAAATTGCTGACCGGTGGGTATAGCCGGGTATCCCTCGTGGAGGGAGCCGGCGAGTTTGCCGTCCGGGGAAATATTCTGGACATTTTTCCTCCGGCGGCGGCAAATCCGCTGCGTCTGGAGTTCATGGGTGATGAACTGGAATCCATTCGTACTTTTCATCCCGATTCGCAACGCTCTGCCGGAGAATTATGCGATTTTACCCTCTTCCCGGCGGGGGATGTCATCCTTTCACCAGCACGTCAACAGTTGGCGGTGACCAATATCAGACGGCGGTCCAACGAACTGGGGCTTTCGATGCTGCTCAAAAACCGCCTGGTGGACGCCATGGCTAATGGCTTGCCCTCTTCCCTAAACCCGCTGTTTCATCCCCTGTTCTATGCGTCCCCGGGGCAGGCAGCCGCCGGGCAGGAGGATGCGCCGGGAGCTTTCTTTGATTACCTGTCTCCCGACACCCGCTTGGTGCTGGATGATTTTCTC
>OBOI01000678.1_pt1 | contig 10964 bp, 12 predicted proteins | sample 1670151 | NCBI WGS metagenome assembly OBOI01 (sample SAMEA104232303, study PRJEB22302) | sediment metagenome | biome: forest; feature: aquifer; material: sediment | place: USA | collected 2011-08-07 | depth 0.01 m | reverse complement strand
GGGGAAGGGGGGTAGGTGACGGGGGTTTGATATTGGCCGGGCCTATTGGCTCTTGGCCTTCTCCCAGCCTTGTTCGATTCGATTACTGAGCAGAGTTAGCTCTTTGAGCTCACGTAGAATTCGCGCGGCAAGGACAGCCCCAGGCTTGCTCATAGCTCGACACCCTCCTTGAGGATATGCTGGCGCAAGGACTCGGAACAATCCTCACCATCCACCAGATCCACCTTAAACACCTCGCTATAGCCGCTGGCAAAGGCAACTGCTCGATAATAGTCCGTTGCCTTACCTCCCCAGATGGCGAGATCAATGTCGGACCACTTGTGGAAATCACCCCTGGCCAGGGAACCAAAAAGGAGGACCTTGGCAACGGCAAAGCGGGTCTTAAGTTCCTGGGCGATGGACATGGCTACGGCTTTTGCCCTTTCGGCTTGATCTTGTGCTGTGGGCAAGTTATGGGCGGAACGAAATGGACGGAACCGTTCTCTACTTGTCTCTGTCGTTATGTTGGCAATGGTTGCTGGGCGCATGTTCAGTGCCTCCTTACAAAAGCCGGTAGTTGTTCACTTCGGGCGATTGAGGATGGGGTAGGGGTGGTCGATTAGGGGGTATGCGTACCCCATCCCAAGCAAACATGCCATTGCGCCGTGCGTCAAGCAGAAATGTGTTATGTGCGGTATAACTGGTTCGCCTACCCAACAATATGCAGGGTAGGGAGAAGGGAAAAGAACGCGTAAAGGATGGGTGATTACAGAATGGCTGCTACCGCCCGGTTGGCGATGTCCAGCATCTGTGAGGGGACCACGCCCATGGTGATGATGGCGGCGATGAGGATGAGGCTCACGGCCTTGGTGGCGAAGTCCACCTCCAGTGTGTCGGTGGCAACGGGTTGGTCGCAGTAGGCGACCTTGAGGATGGAGAGGTAGTAGTAGATGGCGATGGCGGTGTTGATCGCCGCCAGGATGACCAGGATGAGGTGGTCGGCCTTCAAGGCGCCGGCCATCAGCAGGAACTTACCCATGAAGCCGACAAAGGGCGGGATGCCGGCCAGGGCCATCATGCCGGTGGCCAGGGTAAAGGCCATGAGGGGGGAGCGCCGGTAGAGGCCGGAGAGGTCGCTGACCTGGACATTCTCGCCGTCCTTGCTGATCTTGCAAATGACCAAGAAGCAGGCCATGTTCATCAGCACATAGCCCACGATGTAGAAGATCGAAGTGGCGTACCCCTCCTGGCGCATGGTCAACAGGCCCAAGAGCACAAAGCCGGCATGGGCGATGCCGGAGAAGCCCAGCAGCCGTTTGACATCCTTCTGCACCAAAGCCGAGAGGTTGCCGTAGAACATGGAGCAGATGGCGCAGACCACCAGAAATTGCACCACGTGCAGCCCCTTATCCGGCGCGGCCAGCATGGTGATCCGGATGAGGATGGCCACGGCGCCCAGCTTGGGGACCGAGGCGATAAAGGAGGTGGTCTCGTTGGCTGCCCCTTGGTAGACATCGGGTACCCAAAAATGGAAGGGGAAGACCGCGAGCTTGAACAGGAAGCCGGAGAGGACCATGGCGATACCGACAATGGCCGCCGGTTCGGTGATGTGCGGGGCGATGCGGGTGGCGATCTCGGAGAGGTAGGTGGTGCCGGTGATGCCGAAGAGGTAGCTCATGCCAAAGAGCATGATGCCGGTGGCCATCACCGCAAAGAGGATGTATTTGATCCCCGCCTCCATCTGGCTGCGCATCCCCAAGCGGTCATCGCGCATGGGCACCATCAGGTAGAGGGAGAAGGAGGAGAGTTCCAAGGCCACGAACAGGGTTATCAACTCAACACTGGAGACTAGCATCATCAACCCCAGGGCGCTTAAAATCAGGAAGAGGTAGTACTCAGGCTTCATGCGCGGGGTGATGTCCTTCAACTCGCGGCCAAAGATCAGGACCCCGGTGGTGCAGATGGCGATCAACAGTTTGAACAGCTGGGAGAAGAGATCGACCTCATACGCGCGGTAGAACAGGCTACCGGTCTGGCCCATGGCGGCAAGAGTGATCACGATGGAGGCCACGCCCAGGCCGATGGCGGTGTTGCGGGCAGCGGTGCCATTATTCTTCATGCTGAACCAAAAGATAAGCAGGCTGCCCAGCAGGAGGAGGAGTTCAGGGGCGAAAAGCATCAGTTTCATTGGCTGTCCCTAGGTGGTCTGTTCAATGGGTTGGCTTCGGGGTCATGGGGAGCAACGGCGTGGCAATGCCTGGCTTACGGCAGCAGCCCGGCCACGGAGGTGGCGACGGCCGCGGCATTGACCTGCTCCAAGAGATGGGCGACGGTGGTGTGCATGACCCCTAAAAAGGGTTCCGGACCCAGGCCGATCCAAAAGACAAAGAGGAGAAAGGGGGCAAGGGTGACAATCTCCCGGCTGTTCAGATCCACCAAGGACTGCTTGGGATTGTCCACTCCGCCCCAGATGACCTTCTGCAGCATCCGCAGCATGTAGGCTGCTGCCAGGATGGCGCCGGGGATGGCCACGGCGGCGACAATCAGGTTACGGCCAAAGGCACCGGCCAGGATCAGAAATTCGCCGATAAAGGAGTTGGTGCCGGGGAAGGCCAGGGATGACAAGGAGAAAAAGGCCAGAAAGGTGACAAAGATGGGCATCTGCTGGCCAATGCCGGTGGCGGTGGAGAGTTCACGGCTGTGGGTCCGTTCGTAGATCATGCCCACGCACAGGAAGAGGGCGCCGGTGGTCACGCCGTGGTTGATCATCTGCAGGATGGACCCTTCAATCCCGGCCTTATTCAGGGCAAAGATGCCCAGGGTGACAAAGCCCATGTGACCCACGGAGGAGTAAGCGATCAGCTTTTTCATATCCTTTTGGGCCAGGGCGGTGAAACCACCATAGAGGATGGCCACCACCGATAGCCACAGCACATAGGGCATCAGGGTCAGGGTGGCCAAGGGGGTGATGGGCAGGCAGAAACGGAGGAAGCCGTAGGTTCCCATCTTCAGCAGGATACTGGCCAGGATCACCGAGCCGGCGGTAGGGGCCTCGACATGGGCGGCAGGCAACCAGGTGTGGAACGGGAACATGGGCACCTTGATGGCAAAGGCCAGGAAAAAGGCCAAAAAGACCAGGATCTGGAAGGTCGAGGAGTACTGGCCACCCATGAGCATGGGGATGGAGAAGGTGTGGGGCGCTGATTGCAGGTAGAGGGCGATGATGGAGACCAACAGCATCACCGAACCGGCCAGGGTGTAAATGAAGAACTTGATGGAGGCATAGACCTTACGCGGTCCGCCCCAGATGCCGATGATCAGGTACATGGGGATCAGCATCGCCTCCCACAGGATGTAGAAGAGGACGAAGTCAAGGGCGGCGAAGACGCCGATCATGGCGCTCTCCATCACCAGCAGGCAGACCATGAAGGAGTTCACCCTGGTGGCGATATAGCGCCAGGAGGCCAGCACGCAGAAGGGCATGATCATGGTGGTCATCAGGATCAACAGCAGGCTGATGCCGTCCACTCCCAAGGTATAGTTGATGTTCCACATGCCTATCCAGGTGTGGTGTTCAGCGAACTGGAATTGCGCGGTCGCCGGGTTGAAGCCGGTGTACAGCGGGATGGAGAGCAGGGCGCAAGCCGAGGTGACAATGAGCGCCCACATGCGGCCCATGGCCTCGTTGGGCAGGAACATCGTAACCAAGGCCCCGGCCAGCGGCAGGAAGATCAGCGCGCTCAGCAGAGGGAAGCCCTCATTCATGACTAGGAAATCCATCAGTGCCAGACCTCTTAAGAGAATACGTAGGTTAACAGCAGACAGGCCGCAATGGTGGCGGCCCAGAAGATGTTGTACTGCATCTGGCCGCTCTGGGCGCGGCGGACCACGCCACCGACGTTGCGCACCGAGCGGGCCACGCCGTCCACCACCCCATCGATGCCGTTCCAGTCAAACCACGACCAGAAGGCGGAGACGGTCATGAGCGGTCCCAGGCCAAGCACCCGGTAGATCTCGCCCACGCAGGTGTCCACAAACTGAATAGGCTTCTGGGTCAGCCACAGGAAGCCGCGACCGCCCATGCGATAGAGCCAGTCGAGATCCAGGCTGATGGTGGGCTCCGGGGTCAGCTTCTTCAACAGCAGGAAGAAACCAAGCGCGGTAAACAGCAGGATCTGCATGGTCTCGGAGAGGTGGTAGGCCGTGTACGGGTGGTACTCCACCGGATACGGGAGCATGTTGTAGAGGTAGGCGGTGTAGCTGCCGATGAAAATGCAGAGGAAAGAGGCGATGGCCATGGCCGCCTGCATGTTCCATGGCGGATCAGCCGCCTTCTCCCAGGTCTCGGTGCTACAGTTGTTTTTGCCGAACCAGATATAGTACGGCACCTTGAGTCCGGTGTGGAGGAAGGTCCCGGCCGAGGCCATCATCAGCAGGAAGCCGGCCCAGTAGATGTGCTGCTCAAAGCCCGCGGCCACGATCATCGATTTGCTGACAAAGCCCGAGAACAGCGGGAAGGCCGAGATCGATAGTCCTCCGATCAGGGTGAAGACAAAGGTCATGGGCATCTTCTTGTAGAGGCCGCCCAGCTGGGTGAATTTGCTTTTGCCGGTCATGTGCAGCACCGAGCCGCACCCCATGAACAACAGCCCCTTGTAGAGGATGTGGGCAAAGGCGTGGGCGCAGGAGCCGTTGATGGCGAGTTCGGTGCCGATGCCGACACCGGCCACCATGTACCCCACCTGGGAGATGATGTGCCAGGCCAGGAGCCTGCGGCAGTCGTTCTCCAACACGGCGTAGACCACCCCGTAGAGGGCCATGACCACGCCCAGGGGGACCAGGATCTCCATGCCGGCCACTCCGCGGGCCAAGGCATAGATGGCGGTCTTGGTGGTAAAGGCGCACATGAACACCGCGCCGGTGACCGTGGCCTCGCCGTAGGCATCGGGCAGCCAGGAGTGGAGCGGCGGCACGGCGGCGTTCAAGATGAAGCCGGCCATGATCAGGTAGGTGGAGAGGCTGGGATCGGTGACATCCAGGTGGACAAAGGAGATGTCGCCGCCAGTGGCCTTATAGCGCAGCATGATGCCGGCCAGCAAGATCAGACCGCCGGCGGTATGGACCAAGAGGTAGCGGTAGCCGGTGGCGATGGACTCCGGCCGGCGTCTGAACCAGACCAGGAAGACCGAGGAGAAGGCCATCAACTCCCAGAACAGGAAGAGGACCAGAAAGTCGCCGGCGTAGATGACCCCCAAGGAGCCGGCCACGTAAAACCAGGCGGCGATATGCTGGAGGTCATCATCCACATGCAGCCCGTAGAGGGTGCCGATGATGCACATCAGACTCATGATGTAGGCAAAGACCTGACTCAAGCGGTCAATGCGGCCGAAGATCAGCTGCCAGTCCAGAAACTGGACTTGAGCCCAGGTCCCTTCCGGGCTGAAGGCGTAAATATTCAGGAAGGTCAGCACCGGCACCAGGATCAACAGGGTGCGGCGCGGGATCCCTTTGAACAGGGGCAGCAACAAGGCCCCAACGATGAGGATGAGGGAGGGGTGAATCCAGGTCTCAGTCATAGTAGTCCTCGCGCATCATGATGCCCTGGTGGCCGTACCATTTGGAGATGATAATGATGATCACGCAGGCCCCAAAGCCGAACAGCGACCAGAAGCCCGGGATGTGCTCAATCCAGGTGTGGGCGTGGTGTTTATCGACAAAGATGTCGATGATCAGCAGGGCCGCCAATACCCCGTAACAGCAGCGAATGACCGTTGGCAGCCGGTCCCGTAGATAATCGATTAGCTCTACCACTATCATCCTGTCACCGCCTTTGTCACCAGCTTGACGAATTGCATCATGAAATCAGGGTTCATCCCAATGATGACCGAGATAATCGCCGCCGTCATCAGCGGGATGACCATGGACAGAGGCGCCTCTTTAATCCCTGCAAACTGTTCCCCCTCCGGCCGCTTGCCGAAGAAGGCGTTGTAGGTCACCGGCGCGAAATAGCCGACATTGAGCAGGGTACTGGCGAGCAGCACCAGGAGCAGGCCCACCTGATGGGCCTGCATGGACCCCACCAGCAGATACCACTTGGTGACAAAGCCGGCCACCGGTGGCGCCCCGATCATGGAGAGGGAAGCAATGGCAAAGGCGGCAAAGGTGAAGGGCATGGTCCGGCCCAGGCCACCCATCTCCGAGATGTCCTTCTTGTGGGTGGCAACATAGATGGCGCCGGCGCAGAAGAAGAGGGTGATCTTGGCAAAGGCGTGGTTGGCGATATGGATCAGGCCGCCGTTGATGGAGGCCGGAGTGAGCATGGCCACGCCGAGGATGATGTAGGAGAGCTGGCTGACCGTGGAGTAGGCGAGCCGTGCCTTGAGGTTGGTCTTGGAAAGGGCGATGACCGAGGCCATCAAAATGGTGAACGATACGAAGTAGGCGGTGGGGATGCCGAGGTTCAAGGCGCTCATGGTATCCACGCCAAAGACATAGAGCATCACCCGGGTGGTGGAGAAGACCCCGACCTTGACCACGGCCACCGCATGGAGCAGGGCCGAGACCGGGGTGGGGGCGACCATGGCGCCGGGGAGCCAGTGGTGAAAGGGCATGACGCCGTTCTTGGCAAAGCCCAGGATACAGCAGATGTAGAGGATGGTCACCAGGGTGTGGTTGACATCAGGGGGGAAGATGCCGGTGGAGATGTTGCTGGCGAAGTCCAAGGTCCCGGTGAGCACGTAGATCAGGGCCAGGGCCGGCAGCAGGAAGGCCTTGGCCGTGGTGGTCAGGTAGACGATGTACTTTCTCGCCCCGTCATACCCCTCTTCATCCTGATGGTGGGCAACCAGGGGGTAGGTGCACACCGAGACGATCTCATAGAAGAGGTAGAGGGTGAAGAGGTTGTCGGAGAAGGCGACCCCCATGGCGCCGAACAGGGCCAGGGCGAAGCAGGCGTTGAAGCGGGTCTGGGCATGCTCGTTTAGGCCGCGCATGTACCCCATGGAGTAGAAGGCGGCCAGGATCCACAGGAAGGAGGCGGCCAGGGCGAAGATCATGGAGAAGGCGTCGGCGCGCAGGGTGACCGAAACCCCGGGCAGGAGCTTGAACATGGTGAAGTGCAGGGTGCGGCCAGCCAGTACATCGGGGACCATGGAGGCGATGATGGAGAACATCAGCACCGCCGCCACCACCGAGCAGCTCTCGCGCAGGTTGGCCCGTTTTTCGCCGGTGAGCATCACCGCCACCGAGCCCAACAGTGGCACCAGGATGGCGACAAGCAGTTTTGCCGATTCAATTGTTGTTTGCACGGAACCTTCCATAGCGTGTTCCTCTTAACCCTGGAGATCGTGGAGATCTTCAGCGTCTATCGTTCTGAAATTACGATAAACCGAGATGATGATACTTAAGGCGATGGCGGCCTCCGCCGCCGCGATCCCCATGATGAACAGGGTGAAGATCTGCCCTACGGTGGGGTCGGGTGCCAGGAAACGGTTGAAGGCCATCATGTTCACCGAGGCCCCGGCCAAGACCAGCTCGGAGGAGATCAGCATGCCGATCAGGCTGCGGCGCTGGACAAGACCGTAAAAACCGGCGGCAAAGAGAAAGGCGCCGATGACAAGGTAGGTGTTGAGTTGGTGGCTGAGGCTAAGCATCATACTTTATCCCTGCCCGGGAGGGCGAGTACCAGGGCGCCGATAATGGCGACCAGCAAGACCACGGAGATCAGCTCAAAGACCATGCTGTAGGTGGTCAACAGGGAACTCCCCACCTCCAGCACCGAGCCGTTGTTTGACTGCTTAAGGGCGGCGCTCCACTTGGTGGTGGTGCCCACCATCGCTACCCCCATGAACACCAGGCCGCCGACGATGGCGCCGAATAGGGAGCCCAGACCGCTCTCCTTGCCGACCTTCTCGTCGCCACGCGGTTCGGCCAGCATCACCGCGAAGATGATGGCCACGCACACGGCGCCAACATAGATCAGCATCTCCATCAAGGCCAAAAAGGGGCTGTTCAAGAAGTAGTAGAGGCCGGCCACGCCGATGAGGGAGAGGGCCAGGCCGGCCACGCTGCGCACCAACCGCTTGGCATTGATCGCCACCAGGGCGCCGCCGACAGTGGCGGCCAACATGGCCAGGAAGACCACGCCGGAGAGACCCTCGGCTGAGAAGAGATTAAGTCCCATTACTTTTGTTCCTCTAACCGTTTGAGCAGGTCATAGACATAGGCCTCGCGGGAGGGTCCGGCAAGGTTGTAGTCCTTGGAGAAGTCGATGGCCGCGGGCTTGCAGCTCTCCACGCAGATGCCGCAGAGACTGCAGGTGGTAAAATTCAAGGTGTACTTGGTCAGGACCTTGCCCTTGACCCCTTCCCGTTTCTCCCCTTCCACCTGGATGCAGTTGGATGGGCAGTTCTTTTGGCACATACCGCAGACGATGCAGCGGTTGTCACCGGTCTCGGGGTCGCGGACCAACTCGATATGACCACGAAAACGCGGGGTCATGGTCAAGGATTCGTGGGGGTACTGGAGAGTCACCACCGGTTTGAAGAACTCCTTGATGGTGATCCGAAGCCCCACAAAGAGGCTCTTGGTGCCGTAGTAGATTTCGCTAAAATAGGCCATCTTAAAACACCTTTAACCAGCCGGCCGTGAGGACGAGGTTTGCAAGCGAGAACGGGATCAGGACCTTCCATGAGAGGTTCAGGAGGGCGTAAAACTGGGTCCTGGGGAAGGTCCAGCGGATCCAGACCACTGTGAAGATGATGGCGTACATCTTGATCAGAAACCAGACGCAGCTGTTGGGCAGGAAGGGGAGCGGGCTCTGCCAACCACCCAGGAAGAGGATGGTGGTCAGGGCGGCGCCGATGACGATGTTGGCATACTCGCCCATGAAGAAGACCCCGAACCCCATGCCGGCATACTCGGTAAACGCGCCGGCCACCAACTCGCTCTCGGCCTCGGCCATGTCAAAGGGGGCGCGGTTGGTCTCGGCCAGCATGGTGGTGAAGAAGATCAAAAAGGCGATGGGGGTGAGCGGCGAGGCGGTAAAGGTCAACTTGACCAGGTTCCAGTGCCAGAAGCCGCCCCCTTGCAGGGTGATCATCTCGTTCAGGTTCATGGTGTTGGTGGCCATCACCAGGGCGATGGCGGTGAGCAGCATGGGGATCTCGTAGGCGATGTTCTGGGAGATGACACGGGCCGCGGCGATGACCGCGTACTTGTTGGCCGAACCCCAGGAGCCGATCAACAGCCCCAGGACATTGACCGAGGCAAAGGCGAAGATCATCAACAGCCCCAGGTCGATATTGCGCCCCACCAGGTGTTCGCCAAAGGGGATGGTGACAAAGGACATGATGGCCGGCACCAAGAGCATGATCGGCGCCATCTTGAAGAGGATGGGGTCAACCCCGTCCGGGACCAGAAGCTGCTTGGTCATCAGCTTGACGCCGTCGGCCAGGGGTTGCAGGAGTCCGTAGGGTCCGACCTCCTTGGGTCCGATCCGGCGCTGGAAGTGGGCCGCGCCTTTGCGTTCCACCCACACCAGATAGGCGGCGTTCAGGGCGGCAAAGGCGATGATCCCCACCAAGAAGGCCAGCAAGCGGATAAGTTCATTGTTCATGGTGTTTTGTCCTTGTTACCGATCGATCTCGGGGATAACCAGATCCAGGGTCCCCATCAGGGCCAGGGCATCGGGGAGCAGCATGCCTTGACAGGCCTCGGAGAAGAGGCTCAGGTTGGAGAAGGTCGGGGAGCGGAGTTTCAAGCGGTAGGGGGTGTTTGTGCCGTCACTGACCACCCGCACGCCGAATGAGCCCCGGGCCGCCTCCACCGCGCAGTAGTAGTCGCCCTTGGCCGGTTTCAAAATCTTGGGGGCCTTGGCCGCCATCACCGGCCCCTCGGGCAACTTGTCCAGACCCTGCTCGACAATGCGCAGGCTCTGCTCGATCTCGTCCATGCGCACCATGTAGCGGGCCATGGAGTCCCCTTCGTGGTAGACCGGGATGTCGAAGTTGAACTCCGGATAGACCGAGTAGGGCTCGTGCTTCCTGACGTCGAAGTTGACCCCGGAACCCCGCACCACCGGGCCGGTGGCCCCGTAGCGGCGGCACATCTCCTGGGAGATGGGGCCGATATCCTTTAACCGTTTGATCAGGATGATGTTACCGGTGACCAGATCATGATACATGGGCATCCTGGAGCGCAGCCGTTTGATAAAGGCCCGGGTGCCGGCGATGAAGTTTGCGTCGATATCGTTGTAGACCCCGCCAAAACGGAAGTAGCAGAAGGTGAGGCGGGCGCCGGTGACCGACTCCAACAGGTCCAGGATCTGTTCGCGGTCATCAAAGGCGTAGAGCAAGGGGGTGAAGCCGCCCAGGTCGAGGACAAAGGCCCCGAACCACAGGAGGTGGCTGGCGATGCGGTTCAACTCCACGGTGATGCAGCGGATGTACTCGGCCCGTTCCGGCACCTCGATCCCCTCGGCCCGTTCCGCAGCCATGCAGTAGCCGTGGTTGTAGGAGAGGGCGCCGAGATAGTCCAGGCGGCCGGTGTTGGGCATGAACTGCAGCCAGGTGCGGTTCTCGCCCATCTTCTCGTGCATGCGGTGGACATAGCCCAGCACCGGCTCGGCGTGGACGATGTACTCGCCGTCCATGGTCAGTTTGACCCGGAGGACGCCGTGGGTGGCCGGGTGCTGGGGGCCCAGGTTGAGGACAAAGGTTTCAAGTGTCTTATCGATGCATTCAGCGCTCATGCCTTGAAATCCTTTAGCAAGGGGTGAAAGTCGGCGTCTTCGGGGAGGAGGAGCGGGCTCAGATCCGGGTGGTTCAGGAAGTTGACGCCAAAGAAGTCGTGGGTCTCGCGCTCATGCCAGTTGGCCCCGGAGTAGATGGCGGAGATGGTGGGGACCTCGGGGGTGGCGCGGTCGGTGCGGGTACGAATCACCACCCGGCAGCGCGTCTCCCCGTGGTTGACGTCGTCGACCACCT
>OBOI01000676.1_pt1 | contig 11016 bp, 10 predicted proteins | sample 1670151 | NCBI WGS metagenome assembly OBOI01 (sample SAMEA104232303, study PRJEB22302) | sediment metagenome | biome: forest; feature: aquifer; material: sediment | place: USA | collected 2011-08-07 | depth 0.01 m | reverse complement strand
GCACGGCATGACGCCCTCTTGTATGTCAATATCTGTCCGGCAAGCCTGATGCATCCACGGCACAGGAGCGGTATCACCGATCAGCTGGCCGACGCGTATGGCATTGCCAAGGAGAGGATCGTCCTGGAGATCACCGAGCAGGAGACCATCCGCAACTACGAGTTGTTCAAGCGCTCGGTCGATCACTACCGGCAGCGGGGCTACAAGATCGCCATTGATGACTTCGGTGTCGGTTACGGCGGCTTGAAGATGCTGTCGATCATCGAGCCGGACTACGTCAAGGTGGATCGCCACTTCATCTCCGGCATCGACACCGACACCTTCAAGTACAACCTGGTGGACGCCCTGGTCACGGTCTGCCACAAGTTCGGCATCATCGTCATTGCCGAGGGGATTGAGCGGACCCAGGAGTTGGAGGTGGTGACCGGCTTCGGCATCGAGCTGCTCCAGGGCTTTCTGTTGGCGAGGCCGGCGCCTGATCTGGTAAAGAGCCGCATGCCGATAACGGTTGCGCCGCGAAAGGCCCTCCCCTACCGCCCCGAGGCGGCCATTGACGTGCAAACCATCGGCACCATTGCCAAGTACGTGGCGCCGCTCTCCCCGGATCACCCCTTGCTCACCGCCCATCAACGGTTCATGGCCGACGCGCGCCTCCAGGGGATCCCCATCTGCGACCAAGAGCGCTTGGTGGGCATGCTCTGCCGCAAACGTTTTCTGGAGCAGCAGATGGTCGGTCCCCATGGCTTTGGCTTTGCCCTCTCCACCCACCACACCATCCGGGACGCCCTGGCGCCTGACCTGCTGGTGGTGGAGGCGACCTTGACCATCGAGCAGGCGGTACAGAGGATCCAGTCCCGGCGCGGTCTCGACCTCTGCGACGATCTCGGGGTCTCCAGGAACGGCAAATACCTGGGCACCGTGGCCATCATCGATCTCTTGGCCGCCATCACCCAGAAGAACCTGCAGCTGGCCAAGGGCGCCAACCCACTCTCCGGCCTGCCGGGCAACGACTTCATCCAGCGCACCCTCACCGCGCTCATCCAACAGAAGGTCAGTTTCGCGGCCTGCTATATCGATATCGACAACTTCAAGCCCTACAACGACAACTACAGCTTTGACAAAGGGGACACGGTGATCAAAACGCTGGGGGAGTTGATTGTCGACATCGTCGGTAGCCATGGTGATGACCGCTTGCCCTTTGTCGGCCATATCGGCGGCGATGACTTTATCGTGGTCACCCGGCCCCACGTGGCGAAAAAGATCTGCCAACGGATCATCTCCGAGTTCACCGATCTCCTGATCCATCTCCATGGCCCCCAGGACTATGACGCCGGTTACTATAGTGCCCGGGATCGCCAGGGCGCGGAACGACACATCCCCTTGCTCTCCCTCTCCATCGGCATCGTCAACACCGAGGAGTGCAGGGTAGACTCCTATGGCGCGCTGGCCTTCCTGGTCTCCGGGGTAAAAAAGACGGCCAAGGAAGAGCCGGGCTCCGCCATTGCCTACAATCGACGAAAAAGAGACAAAACAACGGCCAGTCGGTCAGTTACAGAAAAAACATCAAGCATTGTTGAAGGTTGGCTGATGCCACAAGCCACCCTTCATCCTTTGGGCGCGGCCCATGACAGCAACCCCATGGAGGGGGCATCATGAAGATCGATCTGCTTCTGAAAATCACTCTCTTTTTTGCCTTCACCATGATCTCGGCCGGTGTGGGCATCGCCTCGCTGCACCGGATCTCCATGGGATCACAAGCGCATCTGGCAGACTCGTTTAATCAGGCGAATGTCACGCTCCAGGCCAGCGGCAGCCAGGCGCTCACCACCCTCCGACGCTCCGCGGACAAGGGGATGGAGACCGTGTTTCTGGTCGCGGATCTGCAGGTGGCCATGCTCGACCTGATGCTGCAGTGGAAAAACCTGTTGGTGCGTGGCCAGTTTAAGGATATGCGGGAGCGGTACCTAGCCCTCATGGACCAAGGGGACCAGCGGGTTACGGAGCAGTTGACCAAGGTGCAAGGGGCGATTGGCGATGACCCGGCGGGCCAGGAGATCCTGGGCCGCATCGTCGCCGAGTACCACAACTTCCAGAAACAGGTGGCAGTGGCCACGGGGATGATCACCTTTGCCGACAGCCACGGCGAAGGGGCGCGGGCGGCGGACCAGTACAGCGGCGACCAGGGGGTGGCTACCATCGCCCTGGTCAGGGAGTTGGCGGTCCACGCCGCGGCTCTGGTGGCCCAGGAGTTTACGGAAACAGTGCAACACACCACTCGCCAGACGAACGATGCGGTGGCCGCAACGCAGACCGAGATGAGCTCCATTCGCACCCTGGCAGCTCAGAGGTCTTTACTGATGGCGGCCGCTTCCGGGCTGGGGGTGTTCCTCATCTTCATCGGCTCGCTCTGCTATCTCGGCCGCCGGGTGATCAGGCCGATCCTGGCTATCAACCAACGGCTGCACGACGTGGCGGCCAAAGTCTCGGTTGAGGCCAGCCAACTTGCCATCGCCAGTCACCTGCTGGCCACCGGCGCCGGTCAGCAGGCGGCCAGTGTGGCAGAGACCGGGGCCTCCATCGAACAGCTGGCCAGCCAAGCGGCCGCCAACAGCGAGAGCGCCCGCAAGGCCTGCGCGTGTTCCGCCACCAGCCAACAGGTGGTGGTGACGGCAGACAAGCAGATGGACCGGATGATCCGCGCCATGCGGGAGATCGAGCAGGAAGCGGCCGCGGTGATCAACATCGCCAAGGAGATCGATACCATTGCCTTCCAGACCAATCTCCTGGCCCTAAACGCCGCCGTGGAGGCGGCACGGGCGGGTCAGGCCGGGGCGGGATTCAGCGTGGTCGCCGACGAGATCCGCAGACTCTCCGCCCATGTTGCCGCCTTGGCCAGTGATGCCGCCGCCATCAGCCACGGCAGCCTCGGCAAGACCAAGCAGGGGAGCGAACTGTGCGCCTCCCTGGGCCAGGCCATGGCCGCCATCCACCACGGCATGGTCGAAGTCGATACAGAGGTAAAAAGTATTGCCCAGGCCAGCCATGAACAGGCCCTGGGCGTCCGCCAGGTGAATCTGGCCATCATGGAGATCGACCGGATCACTGCCCATGCCTCGGACCAGGCCAGCGAGGCTGCCGAAACGGCGGCGGAGCTGAAGAGTCAGGCCCAGGAACTGAGCTCGATCTCGGTCACCCTGCTTCGGCTCATCAAGAGCCAAGACCAGGCCGCCGGGCCCGTGGATAGCGCCCCGCAACTCGCCCTAACCATGCCATCAACGGTGTGCGGGTAGAGGTCCGCCCATGACCAACAACACGGTATCCCTGGAAAAAGCGGCAAAGTACATCTGCAACACCCTGGACGGCCTATGCCCGATGATGGCGGAAAAGTTTGCCTGTCCCAGGGAGTGCACCCTCGACACCCTCCCCTGGCAGTGTTGGATCTCCTTTTTCAACACCCAACCGGCCACCCCCAAACAGGAAGAGCAGAGCGATCAGGATCAGGTGCCCGCGTAAGGGAGGGATGGAGGCCTTCCCTTGCTACCACGTAGGCTCGCCCGTCAGCACCCCTCGAAGACAACCCTGAACAGGGCGCCGGCCCCGGGGGTGCTGATCACCTCTACCGCTCCCCCCAAGGCCTTGGTCAAACGCTTGACCGAGTAGAGCCCAAGGCCGCTCCCCGGATGGCTGTCGCGCACCCCCTCTCCGCGAAAAAAAGGGGTAAAGATCCGCTCCTGCTCACTGACCGGGATGCCCGGCCCCTGATCCCGCACCTCAAGAGCACACACCCCGGCGGCCACCGCCACCTGAAGAGAGACCGCGCCTCCGGCTGGCGAGTATTTCACGGCATTCTCCACCAGGCTCGCCAGGATGATCTTCAAGGCCAGGGGATGGAGCGCCACCGGTTCTCGCGGCAGCGGCGAGATCAGGAGATCGACCCCTTTCATCCGTGCCTTGGCCTTGGCCAAGACCATCACTTCGCTGACGATCTCGTCAAGCAGGCAGGCGCTGCGCGGCAGGGTCAGGTCACCGGCGGCTAGCCGGGAGAGGATCAGCACCTCATCGGCCAGATCAGCCACCTGGTTGACACTCGTGCGAATCACTTCCAGATACCCCCCCTCCTTGGCCAGCTTGGAGAGTTGCACCGGGTCCTCCTTCTGCAACAACCGCTGGCAAAGCCCGCCGATCACCGTGAACTGGGAGCGGAGTTCATGGAAGAGCATCCGTTGCGTCTCCCGAGCCCCCTGCTCCTTCTCCCGCAGGGCATTCACCTCTGCTTGCAGTTGCAGGCGCTGGCGTCGCTCAGCGATTAAGCGCTTGGCGTTCAACACCACCTCGCGGATGGAGTAGGGCTTGGCGAGGTAGACATCGGCCCCGCACTCCAGCCCCTTGATCCTGTTCTCCCCGGTGGCCAAGGCGGTGAGCATGATCACCGGCAGCGAGGAGAGCCGAGGGTCCGGATGGCTGCGCAAGCGCCGGCAGACCCCCCAACCATCCAGGCCGGGCATGAGGATGTCGAGCAGCACCAACTCGATCTCGACCTCGGTCAGCAGGCGGCAGGCCTCCGTGCCATCAGCGGCCATGACCGTGGCAAAGCCCTCCTGGCGCAGACGAAATTGCAACAGATCGGCCAGGTCTTCGTCATCCTCGACGATCATGACCGTGGGCAAGGCGGGGTGTCCCCCCTCCGGGCATGGGGGCTTCCCCGCTTCCGCTCTATCGGTCTCTTCGCTGACTAAGGCCTCGCCACCCATCTCTGCTCCTCCCTCTTCTTTACCGTGTTCATTAACCGTGGAGCGCCATGGGAGACCCATGGCGCCAAGACACCAAGAGAACAGAGAGAGATTAAGAACAGATTATCAGGCCGTTAAAATGCAATTAAATTGGAGTGGGGAACAGGGCGGGGTCCAAAGGCCGAGACGGCCTTTGGGCCAAGGGGGCAGAAAGAGAGAGCGGATCAAGCGGAGAGGGAGGCCACGGCCTGAAGCGCCGCCGCGTAGTTGGGTTCCGCCCCGATCTCCGGCACCAATTGCGTGTAGGCCACCCGCCCCTGGCCATCGATGACCACCACGGCCCGGGCCAACAGAGCGGCCAAGGGGCCATCCTTGATGGTCACCCCGTAGGCCTGGCCGAACTCCGGGCTGCGGAATACCGACAGCGGCACCACCCGCTCCAGCCCCTCCAGCTCGCAAAAGCGCTTGTGGGCAAAGGGGAGATCGGCGGAGATGCAGAGGACTACCGTGTTGGCGCAGTTGGCAGCCTCGCTGTTGAAGCGGCGGACCGAGGCCGCGCAGACCCCGGTATCGATGCTGGGGAAGATATTTAAGACCACCGTCTTGCCCAGGAACTCTTGGTTGGTGACGGACTTGAGGTCGGTGCCGGTCAGGGAAAAGGCCGGGGCGCTGGTGCCGGTGGCCGGGATCTGGCCCACGGTCTCGGTGGGGGTGCCGCGCAGGGTAATGGTTGCCATACTCTTCTCCTTTACGTTGGTGGATTGACGTGTGATAAACGATAGCGCCTGGACTCAAACCCGTCGCGCCAAGCGCTCAACGATTTCCTCCCCTCAGAATACATGCCCAAGAAGATCGGCACCAGCGTTAGTTGGCAGACGGACCGGCAGGCACTATCCCATTGTGTTTGGGTGGGGGGAGGGAGGGAGTGGCTTTGGGGTGGTTAACGCTGGGTCCACTCAATGAAGAGGGTGAGCCGGTCAGCAACAAAAAGACACAGAATATCTCCATGGCCAAGGCCATAGAGTGGTCCGGTTTCAGGTCAACGCTGTTCACCCTATAACCGAATCAAGCCAAGTGGTTACCAATTTTTTTATCTCTTGTCTCTGCCCCGGGAATGTGCAAAACTATGGTGCAACGAGACCTCCGGGGGACTCGACTCCGCGACTACTCATCCTCCACACCGGGAGAAATTCCATGAACAACAAAAAGATACTGATTGTCGATGACGAAGAGGCAGTCCGCTCTCTCTTCAGCGAGGCCTTGAAATTGAGAGGGTATGAGGTCCACACCGCAGCCAACGGGGAAGAGGCCTTAAAGGTGCTGGAGGAGGTCAAATGCCGGGTCATGCTGCTGGACCTCAATCTTCCGGGCATGGATGGCATCGAACTCTGCAAGGAGATCCGGAAAAATCACCCCATCGCCATCATCTTTGCCATTACCGGCTATGCCTCCATGTACCACCTGGTGGACTGCCGGGAGGCCAGGTTCGACAATTTTTTCATCAAGCCGGTGTCGATCCAGACCCTGATGGAGGAGGTGTCGCACGCCTTCAGACAGATCGATCGCTGGGTGGCCAAATAGTGCGCGGCGTCCCCCCAGAGCCCCCTGTTGCCGCCATGATGGCGGCAACAGGGCCCCGTTTTTTGGCTGCCCGGCACTCACCCGCCAGGGGAGAGAGAGACCAATCGTAACAGTACGAAAGCAAATGAAAAATGACCATAGCGACCTGATCACCAGGTTCAAGGAACAGCTGGAACTAAAAAACCGCCAACTGGAGGCCCTTAAGCAGATCACCGTTACCCTGGTGGGGCTGGAAGACGAAGAGCTCATGGTCCCCAAGATCATCCCCGTGATCCAGCAGGTCATGGATCTGGGCGGTGAGATCCTGCTCTATGCCGCCACCAATGGCACCGAGATCTGCCACCCGCCGATCCCCAGCCATGATCTCTCCAGGATCAACCACTATCTCCGCGAGCAGACCCAGCTGAGGAAGGAGACCGTGCAGCTTGACTTTTCCGCTTGTCCCCTCCCCCACCCCTTTGCCGACCTGCAACAGGAGGGATACAGCGGTAGCCTGTTTACCCCGATCTACCACGGCAGCGCCGATATTGGATTTATGGCGGTGCCGCTGAACGCACAGAGGGCCATCTCCGCCGACGACCTGCTGTTCCTCAACTACCTTGGCGAGACCATCGGCATCTTTTTGGAGAACATCCAACTGCGCAAGGAGTTCTCCCGCAGCAAGGATCAGCTGGAACAGCACTACCATGAGCTGTTTGCGGTCTCCGCGGTCTCCAGCGCCATCAGCGCCGACATGGAGGTGAATGCCATCCTGGAAAAGGCCCTGGAGACCATGCTCGACTACAAGGTCTTGAAGATCGAGGCCAAGGGCGGCATCTTCCTGGTCAATGAGGAGACCGGCCGGCTCGACCTGGTCTGCCACAAGGGGATCTCCGACTTTGTGGTCAACCATGAGGCCAGTATCCCCATGGGCCACTGCCTGTGCGGGATCGCGGCCCAGAGCGGCGAGATCATCACCTCGGAGAACTGCTGCGCCGACCCGCGCCACCACACCAGCTACCAAGGGATGCAACCCCACGGCCACATCATCCTGCCGCTGATCGCCAAGGAGAAGGTGATCGGTGTCCTCTTTCTCTACCTGCCTGCCGACTGCCCAGCCACCAAGGGCCAGCTTGAGATGCTCTCCGCCATTGCCAACCAGCTGGCCGTGGCCCTTGAAAATGCCAAGCTCTATGAGCGGGTACGCTATCTCTCCCTGCACGACCCCTTGACCTCGCTGGCCAACCGCAACCTATTCCACACCCGGCTCAAGGATGAGTTGAGCCGCTCCCGACGCTATCAACAACCGCTGACCATAGCCATGGTGGACATCGACCACTTCAAAAAGGTGAACGACACCTATGGCCACCCGGCCGGTGACATCATTCTCAGGGAGCTGGCCCTGTTGCTGGGCAACGAACTGCGGGGGTGCGACGTGATCTCCAGGTTCGGCGGCGAGGAGTTCATCCTGCTGCTGCCGGAGACCGACCGGGCCGGGGCCGACATCGCCACGGAACGGATCAGGAAGAGCGTGGCCCGCTACCCCTTTGCCATCCAGAGCCCCCAACCGATCCACATTACCGTGAGTATCGGCGTTGCCCCCTTCCCGGGCGACAGCACCCTGCCCGGCGACAAACGGATCGACTTGGCGGACAAGGCCCTCTACCAGGCCAAGGAGGCGGGCCGTAATCGCGTGGTCTTCAGCCTGACGGCATGATACGGGCAACTGATCCGGCGTCAAGGCGATTTGGCGCAGAACCGACCGCCCACCTCAACCTCTACCCCACGGGGAAATCCTTCATGAAAAAGAAGACCATGCCGTTGCTGTTGGTCCTGCCCCTGCTCCTGCAAGGCTGTTTTTTGACCAAGATCGCCACCGTGCCCATGAGAGTAGGCGGCGCCTTGCTCTCCGTGATCCCGGTGGTGGGGAACGGCATGGATGCATCCATCGACACAACCGCTGATGCGGTGGATGAGATCCCGTTGTGAGGTAACGGCCGAGAGGGGCGCGGCAAGCAGCAAGGTGCACGGCACGTTTCGCAAAATAGGCGGTTGCACGGGAAGGTAGGGGGGGTGGTGCGGATGGCAACTGCCACCACTGCCTTGACCTGCCCCTCATTGACCTTAGGAGGATACGCATGAAAAACGAACTCCCAGACGAAACTCGGCAACTGCAAGACCAGTTGCATGCCCTCTCCTTGGAACATGAACGCCTGTTAAAGGTCTTTGCCATTGGCGACCGACTTCGTGCCGAAAAAAACCTGGAGCGGCTGTTGCCCCTGATCATGCAGGAGATCTCCGCCTTCCTTGATGCTGAGCGCAGCACCCTGTTTCTGGTGGATTGGGAGAAACGGCAACTGTGGACCAAGTTTGCCGAGGGCATGGAACGGGATCAGATCCATATCGGCCTGAAGATGGGGTTGGTCGGATCGTGCGTGCTCACCCGGACAGTCGTCAATGTCGCCTCTGCCTACGACTCCCCCTATTTCCACAGGGAGGTTGACGAACGGACAGGGTTCCGCACCGAGAGCGTCCTCTGCGCGCCGATGTGCGATCAGCGCCAGGAGATCGTCGGTGCCCTGGAGTTCTTGAACAAGAGGACAGGCACCTTTACCAAGGCCGATGAAGAAAAGGCGAAACATCTCGCCGGAGTGATCGGCAACTTGGATTACACCCTCGAGGCCAGCCGCTCGCAGGCCAGGTCCGCCGTCTCCGACCTACGCCAGGAGCTGGCCTGCGAGCGTTGCGCCCTATTCCTGGTTGACCGCGCCACGGGTGAGATCCGTTCCGCCTTTGCCGAGAAGATCGAGGGGTGGGACATTCACTTGGATCTCAATCTGGGGATTGCCGGTCTGGTGGCGATAACCGGCGAGGAGATTCACATCCCTGATGTCTATCTGGACTCCCGTTTCGACAGAAGCGTCGATGGCCGCACAGGGTACACCACCCGTTGCCTGCTCTGCGTCCCCTTGCAAAATCACGCTGGAGAGATCCTGGGGGTCATCGAAGTGATCAACAAAAGAGGCGGCACCCTCACGACGGCGGATATGGACCACTTAAAATCCCTCTCCGCCTATATCAGCATGTTCTTGGAAAATGCCATCCTGTTCAATGAGCAAAACAACCAATTTCGTAGCGTTTTGGAGGTGCTGGCCGCCTCCATCGATGCCAAGGACTCCCTGACGGCCGGCCACTCCGCCCGGGTGGCCCAGTACGCCGCCGGCATCGCCCGCGAGCTTGGCTTCTGCGACGAGGATGTGGATACGCTCAATGTGGCGGCCCTGCTCCATGATTACGGCAAGCTGGGCACGGATGATCGGATCTTGAAAAAGCCTGGGAAATTGACCCTTGAGGAGTTCGAACACATCAAACTGCATGTGGTGAAGACCAAAGAGATCCTGAGCAAGATGACCTTTAGCCGCAAGTACAAAGTGGTCCCGCTCTTGGCCGCCAGTCACCACGAACGTCTTGATGGTAGTGGTTACTCCTCGGGGCTTGCGGCCGCGGAGATCCCCTTCATGGCCAAGATCCTAGCGGTTGCCGATGTCTTCGAGGCCTTGACCGCCAAGAGGCACTACCGGGACCCCATGCCCCGCGACAAGGCCTTCAGCATCCTGGATCAGGACATCGGCACGAAGTTTGATGAGAATGTGGTTTGGGCGCTCAAAGAGTACTGCCGGAAACAGCCGGTGGCGACAACGTCGTAAGTCGGGAGGGAGGAATCGATCACCAATAAATCGATTCCTCCCTAAAACAGGGTGACGACCAGGGCAGCAATTCAGTCACCTTCAATATTCCCTGTGAAATCGTATTGATAGAGAACTTTTTGCATCCCCAGTCGCTTGACCGTGTTGATCAAGATGGGCGCCCCGATATTGGCCTGAATCCCTTGCTTGGCGTCCCCATCCTTAGCGAGCACAAGAAAGACCTCGATCTCCTCCGGGCGCTCGCTTTGCAGGAGTGCTTGCTCGGCGTCAGTAAGGTTGAAGGAAAAATTTAGCCCAAAAGTTGCAGGATCCACCACCAAAAAAGCGATGAGCGGATTCTCCTCGGACTGGAGCCAAAAGACCGTGGTCCGATCCTGCTGTTTGTGGAAAATTTTAAAGGCGTGTAGCTCTTCGAAACCTAAAATCCCATTTGGAAACATGATAGTTCTATCGTGTGACATCTTCCCCTCCCAGTTCAACTTCATTAGTAATCCCGGCCCCCAAGGGCTCTTCCCCTACCCTGACTGTCGCAACCATTAACGCCTGGCGCACCCCTTCTCCTCCGCCCAGGCTGGTCGTTAAGATCAGGTGTATATAATTCCTCGGCGGCAGGCAAGCACAAAAAAAAACAGCCTGTTCGTATGGTCTATGGGTGGTGAGGTCGAGCAGAGGTGTTTCTGCGATGATGACCACGAAATCACCGTCAACCTCTTGGCGCACTGGGCGACTCCATGCCCGCTGTATTGTGCATCGTCACCACTGTCACCTCCCCTGCCCCAAACCGTGCTTGACTCCTGACGTCCCGTGGCGCACGGACTCGGACGGTGGGGGAAACAAGAAGACTATGTGCGTGAGAAGAAGGGAGTGGTGCGACGGCTCTTCGGACAACAAAAAAGGCCTTCAAGATAAATCTTGAAGGCCTTATTGTTGCTGAATGGTGACCCCAACGAGGTTCGAACTCGTGTTACCGGCGTGAGAGGCCAGCGTCCTAGACCGCTAGACGATGGGGCCATGCAGTT
>OBOI01000674.1_pt1 | contig 11044 bp, 10 predicted proteins | sample 1670151 | NCBI WGS metagenome assembly OBOI01 (sample SAMEA104232303, study PRJEB22302) | sediment metagenome | biome: forest; feature: aquifer; material: sediment | place: USA | collected 2011-08-07 | depth 0.01 m | reverse complement strand
GCCGCGCCCTACGCTGGCGCCGCCGAGTTCGCCGCCGATCTCGACATCCTGCACCGCTCGCTTGCCGCCAACCGCTCCCTGCTGATGGCGCGCGGCCGGCTGCGGCGCCTGCGCCACGCCGTCGCAGTGTTCGGCTTCCATCTGGCGCCGCTCGACCTGCGCCAGAACTCCGACGTTCATGAGCGCACGGTGACCGAACTGTTCGAGGCCGCGCGGCCGGGCACCGACTACGCCGGCCGCAATGAGGACGGCCGCATCGCGCTGCTGCTGGCCGAATTGGCGACACCGCGCCTGCTCTCCTCGCCCTTCGTCGACTACTCGACTGAAACCGCCGGCGAACTCGCCATCTTCCGCATGGCGCGCGAGATGCACCTGCGCTACGGCAGCGCCGCCATCGAGAACGTCGTCATCTCCAAGGCCGACGGCGTCTCCGACATCCTCGAAGTCGCGCTGCTGCTGAAGGAAGCCGGGCTGCTGCTGCCGCGCGAAGGCCGGCTGGAAGTGAACATCGTGCCGCTGTTCGAGACCATCGCCGACCTCGCCCGTTGCGGCGACACCATGGACAAGCTCCTCGCCCTGCCCGCCTACAAGCGCCTGCTCGAATCGCGCGGGCTAGGCCACGAAGTCATGCTCGGCTATTCCGACAGCAACAAGGACGGCGGCTTCCTCACCTCCGGCTGGGCGCTCTACCGCGCCGAGCTGGCGCTGATCGACGTCTTCCGCCGCCACGGCATCGGCCTGCGCCTGTTCCACGGCCGCGGCGGCACCGTCGGGCGCGGCGGCGGCCCCAGCTACGACGCCATCCTTGCCCAGCCGGTGGGCGCGGTGCAGGGCCGCATCCGCATCACCGAACAGGGCGAAGTGATCGCCTCGAAATACGCCCATCGCGAACTCGGCCGCCACAACCTCGAAATCTTCGCCGCCGCCACGCTGGAAGCCACGCTGCTGCCGCACGAGCACGACGATCCGCAGCCGCAGTTTCTCGCCGCGATGGAGGAACTCTCGGAAACGGCCTTCGGCGCCTACCGCGGCCTGGTCTATGAAACCGAGGGCTTCGAGCGCTACTTCTGGGAATCGACGGTCATTTCCGAAATCGCGGCGCTCAACATCGGCAGCCGCCCCGCCTCGCGCAAGCACAGCACGGCCATCGAAGACCTGCGCGCCATCCCCTGGGTGTTCTCATGGTCGCAATGCCGGCTGATGCTGCCCGGCTGGTACGGCTTCGGCGCTGCCGTCGCCGCGTATCGGGCCAAGCACGGCGAAGCCGGCATACGGCTGCTGACCGCAATGAACCGCGAGTGGGGCTTCTTCCGCACCCTGCTGGCGAACATGGACATGGTGCTGGCGAAAACCGACATCGCCATCGCGCAGCGCTACTCGCTGCTGGTGCACGACGAGGCGCTACGCCAGGCCATCTTCCCGCGCCTCAAGGCCGAGTGGCAAGCCGCTCTCGACGCCCTGCGCGCCATCACCGGCCAGAAGGAGCAGCTCGAAGGCAACCCCGAACTCAAGCGCTCGATCCGCAACCGCATCCCCTACATCGACCCGCTCAACCACCTGCAGATCGAACTCTTGCGCCGCTACCGCGCCGGCCAGGCCGACGAGCGCGACAAGCGCGGCATCCACCTCACCATCAACGGCGTCGCGGCGGGGTTAAGGAACAGCGGCTAGGCACCGGCCCGCGCGAGCACGGCGGGAACGATGAGCCGGTGAACCGGCGCGACGACGAACATGTAGGCGCGGCCCAGACGATTGTGGATATGAACCACGGTCGACACCGCCACCGTCTCGCGCGTCTCCCGCTTGAGCTTGCGGATCGAAACTCTTACGTCGAGGTGTTTGTCGGAATCGCCGAGAACGATTTCGTCGTCCGTGGCCGACAGCAGGGAAAAGATGCCGACGCGACTGCCGACCGGGTAAGCGGCAGCGTCCTTGTTCGGGATGACGTCGTCGAGATGGCCGAGATTCTTCAAGCCGACGAAGGCCACGATGCGGTTGCGAACCGTCATGAGAAAATTGACCCAGGCCGGCGTCCTGGCTATGACCTGAAGATAGATATCCAGCGCCGGGCGCCCCCGGTGCTCAAGCGGCATCTCGTACGCATCGAAGAAATCGGCACCGGGCAAGTACTGCGCGATATCGCTGGAAGGCGGCACTGCAATGGGCGTGATGCGAGCAGTCACGATACCGGCCCTATGCAGCCGATAGCGGGAACTCCACGTTCACGATACGGAACGGGAAGTCTGTATGACAATATCGTTCTTCGTCATCGTGAACGCGTACACGCGTTTCTCGCGAACGACATACGGCAGACGCCTCTATCGCGACATATCTACGCATTTGGCAACTGCATCATTAGATTGCAATTCAAGACATTGCCTTAAGTCGTAAGGCTTGTGACTTCTCGATTGCAAGGCCCTTTCATCAGTTGTTACGGCATCCGCCGACGATGGCGAAGATGGCCGATTCGCTCGGGCCGGCAAAGGCTTCTCGGCCGCAAGAGCGCCCTCAGGCCGGGCGGTACCGGCTGGCTGAGACAGTACCATGGCATGGATCGGCGTGCCAGGCTGAGCTGTCGAGGACTTGGCATCGCCCATTGCGCGAGGGAATAGTCCCTCAACAATATCGCGCAACACTTTCTCTTTCGATATCCACAACAGCGTTAAGGGACGCCCAGGTGTCGGTGCGCTACTAACGACGATCATCCCATTGTCGGTGGGCCACACCATCAACGGCCTTCCATATATGTCTGTGCCGAAGGCCGCACTCCCAGCCCGATCGAGGCGCCTTACTCCGACAAAGTATCTTTTCAAATAGTCCTGCAACAGTGGGAACGACTCTTCCGGAAACTCCAACTTGATGTTCTGCAGCTCGTTTCTGCGAAACCAAAAAAAGACAGACCGGGCAGGTATGTTGTCATATGCGCTACGGATAATTGCCCGACAAATGAAATCGTCGTCCTTCGACAGTCGCTCTTCCGGGCGCAAATTGCCGTAACAGTTAAGTTCGTAGCCGCGCCTCATGTATTCGGCTACCCATTCAATTTGATGAGCGCGCTTCATCGCCTTTGGCGGCAAGTCGAAATTCGGCGAAAACGGCCGTTTCACGCTATTCAGAATCTCGAATCTGGTGTCTCTGGGCAGCGCCGGAAACAACCAACTACCCAGCGCCGCAATCGATAGCAAAGCGACGATTGTCTTTTTCAACACGAGGCCTTCTCCGGCAATGAGGCAGCGCTCCCGAATACTCCGTCGAGCAACGCAACGCTGCTAGGAGATCGCCGGGACGCATGATCGAGAATGTCGCCTTGAGTTTGCGATTCGGCACTTCCGACAACTCGGGTTACGAGTAACGCATTCATCGAGCCGTCGCCTGCCCAGAAGCGAGCCCAATGGCCAAAGCTATAACGAATAGTGACCAACTCGCGAACTGTGTCAGTTTCGCGAACCACACATACCACGTCTCGTTGTCACGTTGATCGTAGTGATCCACAACGACAGCAGCCAGATTCGCGACAGCGAATGGCATTGCGCAATACACTATCCAGGCGGACCAGTTATGGAAATGAAAGCCGTTGCCCCGCCGTCCGGGCACATACAGATCATCGACGTACAGACCTATGGTGCAGTAGGTCAGCAATCCGAAGGAGTGCGCGATATTCCATAAGCGCGTACCGATGGGGATACGGTTGGGCGTAAAGGTGGTTCGGTGCATCGTGGCGGCGATCCCTGCCATAGGATCAGGTGGCGACTGAATTGCGGCGCGAAATTTTTCGGAACTTGTAAGCTTGACCACGGAAGCCGCGATCAACGCGGGGATGCCTGCGATCACCAAGCAAACCACGACGAAGCTCACCAAGGGTTCCACGGCACATACTACCTATGGATGAAGTGCGGCAATCTCGCGCCGCCCTTTGCGCCGGATCAGCTTGATCGACCGGTGAAACGCAGCCACTGTCATCCGGACTTCCCCGCACGCCGACACATCTCCTCAAGAAACCCATTTTCCAGTTCGTCTCCATTCTTCTTTGCATCCTTCGCCCAACGACAAGCGCTTCCGAAATCGCCTTTCAAATAGAGTACGAAGGAAATATTTGACCGTGCATTGCGAACTGTCGTCGAAACTTGAAGCGCCCTGTTCAACTGCTCCAAACTCATGTCGTACTGCTTTTGCGTCCAAAGGAACCGCCCATAGTCGACAAATGCCGCGACATCGACCTTCGACTTCGATATGGCGAGCTGAAACAAACGCTCCACTTCGCCGGGAGAACCGCCGCGCAGCGAGGTGGCAACCGCGAAACCGTGGTAGGCATTGCCGTTCTCCGCGTCTAGCAACCACGCTTGATTGAAGCGCGACATGGCCGTGGCGATATCTTGTCTCGCCCAATATGACCAGCCAGCCTGTATGGCCCGTTGCGCGGCTTCCTGACGCGAAATCCCTTGCTTCTCTACGCCAGCGATAAGAGCGGCATCGGCTCTTTTCATCTCCGCCGTCTTGTCACGTCCCCCGTACATCGGCAGTTGATTGACTTGGACTGGGTCGGCTAGTGCCGACCCGAGGATCAGCAGGCCTACGATGAGAGCAATCAAACGGAAGCGCCGCATTTGATTGGCCTTAGATGAACTCCGGAGAAAAGGTCACTTGCTGCATCCACCGCAATATACGCTATATCCGCATGTGCTATTCCGTACGGATTTAACAACGTATTCAGCATTGTTGCAAGCGGAATGCACCGGAGCGCTCCACTGCCCGGCCGCCAACCCGCTATCCGCCCAGCAGTTCCTTCACATGCGGCCACTGCCGGCGGCTTACCGGCAGGTGCTCGCTCACACCGTGCAGCAGCAGCGTCCAGTGCGGCTCGCCTTCGTGCTCCGCGGCGTCATTTTCGCGCGTCATGCCGGCAATGGCGTCGCGGGCGACGATGCAGTTGCGGTGGATGCGCAGGAAGCGCTGGGCAAATTCGTCTTCGAGTTGCGCCAGCGATTCTTCCAGCAGGTATTCGCGCTCCACGGTGCGGGCGGTGACGTACTTGAGTTCGGCCTTGAAGTAGAGCACCTGCTCGACGGGCACCAGCAGCACCTTGCCGCGTTCCAGGCAGCGCAGGTGGCGGCGGCCCTGGGGGGCGAGTTCGCGTAGCGCGGGGGCGTCGGCGGCGATGCGTCTGGCCTTTTTCAGCGCTTCGGCCAGGCGCGCGGCCTTGACCGGCTTCAGCAGGTAGTCGATGGCGGAAAGCTCGAAGGCCTTGACCGCGTATTGGTCGTAGGCGGTGACGAAGACCACAGCCGGCGGTTGCGGCAGCGTGGCGGCGTGGCGGGCGAACTCGATGCCGTCCATGCGCGGCATGCGGATGTCGACCAGCGCGATGTCGGCTTCGTTGCCCGCCAGCAGCTCCAGCGCGGCAATGCCATCGGCCGCTGCGCCGACAACGCGGTTGGGCAGTTCGGCGGCGATGTCGGCCAACAGGTCGGTCAGGCGCGCGCGCGCCGGCGCTTCGTCGTCGACGATCAGGATGCGCAGCGGTGCGCTCATTCAGCAGCTCCACGGCGATAAGGGAAGGAGATGCGCACGACATAGAGGCCGTTGCGCTCGGCGGTTTGCAGTTGCGCTTCGAGGTCGAAGAACAGCATCAGACGTTCGCGGATGTTGGCGAGCGCCATCTGGTTGCCGCTGTGATGAACGGCGTCGGGCGCCAGGGGGTTGGACAGCTCGAAGCTCACGCGCTCGCGCTCGCAGGTGACGCGAATGGCGATTTCGCCGGGCTCGGCCAGACGTTCGATGCCGTGATAGACGGCGTTTTCCAGCAGCGGTTGCAGCATCAGCGGCGGCACCAGGGCATCGGGCGGGCAGCTTTCGATGTCCCAGCGGACGATCAGGCGTTCGCCCAGGCGCAGCTTTTCGAGTCCGAGGTACTGGCGCGCCAGGGCGATTTCTTCGGACAAGGGCACCAGCTCGCGGTTGTCGCGCATCAGGGCGCGAAACAGTTCGGCGAGTTCTTCGAGCGCAGCCTCGGCGCGGCGCGGGTCGCTGCGGATGACGCCGAGTACGGCGTTGAGGCTGTTGAACAGGAAGTGCGGACGAATGCGGGCGGTGAGCGCCATCAGGCGCGCTTCGTTCAGCGACGGCGAATACGCGCGCCGGTGCAGTTCGAACCAGCCCAGCAGCAGTGCCGCGGCAGCGGCAGCCCAGAAGGCGGAGCGCCACGACGCGGCCTCGCCGGCGAACAACGGCGCAAACAGGACGCCGAAGCCATAGGCCACCGCCGCGCAGGTAAGAACAACCGCAGCGAAAGCGTTGCGTCGGCTCAGGGTATCGAGCCGGCGGCGCATCGCGCACATCAGCATCAGACTGGCCAGTGCCACGGGTTCGACGAAGGCCGCCAGCTCGGCAAACTCGCCGGGCAGCGCCGCGAGGCTGCGGTTGTGCGCCAGCACCACGGCCAGCGCCGCGAAATTGACGGCCAGCAGCACCCGCAACCAGACCCCCATGTTGCAGAGGTCGGGCAGAGGTGCCGCGCTTTCCCGTATACTCGCCATCTTCCCCACAGTCATATCACGGGCCCGAAGAATTCGGGTTTCATTATGTCAGATCAAACAGATGCCAAGGCCTGGTCGGGCCGCTTTTCCGAACCGGTTTCCGATCTTGTGAAACGCTACACGGCCTCGGTCTTCTTCGACCGGCGCATGGCGATGCAGGACATTCGTGGCTCGCTCGCGCACGCCAGAATGCTGGCGAAGCAAGGCATCATCGCCGCGGCCGACATCAAAGCCATTGAAGGCGGCATGACGCAGATTCAGGGCGAAATCGAACGCAACGAGTTCGCCTGGAACCTCGACGACGAAGACGTGCATCTCAACATCGAGAAGCGCCTCACCGCGTTGATCGGCGACGCCGGCAAGCGCCTGCACACCGGCCGTTCGCGCAACGACCAGGTCGCCACCGACATCCGCCTCTGGCTACGCGACACCGTGGACGCCATCGACGACCTGCTGCGCAACTATCAGTCTTCGCTGCTCGATCTCGCCGAAACGCACGCCGAGACACCGCTGCCCGGCTTCACGCATTTGCAGGTGGCGCAGCCCGTCACCTTCGGCCATCACCTGCTCGCCTATTTTGAAATGGCGCAGCGCGACCGTGCGCGCCTGCAGGACTGCCGCCGCCGCATCAACCGCCTGCCGCTGGGCGCGGCGGCGCTGGCCGGCACCACTTATCCCATCGACCGCGAATTCGTCGCACACGAACTGGGCTTCGACGGCGTTTGCGAGAACTCGCTCGACGCCGTTTCGGATCGCGACTTCGCCATCGAATTTCTCGCCGCCGCTTCGCTGGTGATGACCCACATCTCGCGCTTCTCGGAGGAGCTGATCCTGTGGATGAGCCCGCGCGTCGGCTTCATCGATCTGGCCGACCGCTTTTGCACCGGCAGTTCGATCATGCCGCAAAAGAAGAATCCGGACGTGCCGGAACTTGCGCGCGGCAAGACCGGCCGCGTCTTCGGCCACCTGATGGGCCTGCTCACCCTGATGAAGGGCCAGCCGCTGGCCTACAACAAGGACAACCAGGAAGACAAGGAACCGCTGTTCGATACCGCCGACACGGTGATCGACACGCTGCGCATTTTTGCCGACCTGGTGCCGGGCATACGCGTCAAACCCGAAGCCATGGCCGCGGCGCTGAAGCTGGGCTTCGCCACGGCCACCGACCTGGCCGACTATCTGGTGAAGAAGGGCCTGCCCTTCCGCGACGCCCACGAAGCGGTGGCGCGCGCGGTGCGTGCGGCGGAGACCAAGGGCTGCGATCTTGCCGACCTTTCGCTGGCCGAACTGCAAGCCTTCTCGCCGCTGGTCGGCGACGACGTTTTCGCCGTGCTGACCGTGGCCGGCTCGCTGGCCGCCCGCGACCACATCGGCGGCACGGCACCGGCGCAGGTGCGCGCCGCTATCGCCAGGGCCCGCGCCGCACTGTAAGCGGCCGGCGCGCGCTGAGACGTCGATGATCCTGGAAAAGGCAGCTCACCACGGCGGGCACGGCGAGAAATCGTGGTCTTGCGACATACGCGCCTTCACCCGAGGGGTGTGTTCATGAATATCTCTCATGGCTTGCCGTTTCGCCGTGTCGCCGTGTTCGCCGTGGTTCAAAGCAGGTTTTGGGGATGATTCCCAACCGCGGCGAACAGCGCCAGTTCGTCAAGTCCGGCGCGGCGCCCGACCATGCGCGCTTTGTCGCCGAGGTGGAAGGTTTGGCGGCATTGCGCGCGACGCAAACGGTGCGCGTGCCCGAGGTGCTCGACTGCGGCACCGACGGGCAGCTTGCCTGGCTCAAAATCGAGAAGCTCAAGCTGCACCCGCTCGACCGCGTGACCGGCGCCAGGCTCGGCCGCGCCCTGGCGCAATTGCATCGCCACAGCGGCGCGCAGTTCGGCTGGGCCAGCGACAATTTCATCGGCGCAACGCCGCAGGAAAACACGCCGGAAAACTCATGGCCGCTGTTCTTCGCCCGGCACCGCTTGCTGCCGCAACTCAAGCTGGCGCGGCTGCACGGCCTCGACAGCCAGCTTCAGGCGCAAGGCGAGCGTCTGGCCGAAAAAATGGCCGCGTTTTTCGTCGGCGGCCATCCGCAGCCTTCGCTGCTGCACGGCGATCTGTGGGCGGGCAATGCGTCGGCGCTGCCCGACGGCACGCCGGTGATTTTCGACCCGGCCGTCTATTACGGCGACCGCGAGGCCGACATCGCCATGGCCGAGTTGTTCGGCGGCTTCCCGGAATCCTTCTACGCCGCCTACCGCGAAGCCTGGCCTTTGAGCGAGGGCTTCGAGACGCGCAAGACGCTCTACAACCTTTACCACATCCTCAACCACTTCAACCTGTTCGGGTCGTCCTACCTCGGGCAGACGCGGCGAATGATAGGCAGCCTGATTGCCGAACTGCGCGGCTAGGCCGCTTCGGTCAATCCTTCCAGCATTTTCTGCAACTCGCCGGTACGGAACATCTCGGTCATGATGTCGCAACCGCCGACGAATTCGCCGCGGATGTAGAGCTTGGGCCAGGTCGGCCAGTTGGCGAAATCGCACACCGCCTGGTTCATTTCCGGCGTCTCCATCAGCACGTTGATGGCATGAAAATTCTTCACGCCGCAAGCCTTGAGAATTTGCGCGGCCTTGGCCGAATAGCCGCATTGCGGAAACTGCGGCGTACCCTTCATGTAGAGAACCACCGGGTTGCCGGTAACGGTTGCCTTGATCTGTTGCTGGACATCCATGGCGTAAATCCTCAATAGTAGAGTTATTTAGTCGGGCAATTGTAGCGGCTGCACGCTTGGCAGGTCAAGGTGTTCGTTTGGACGGGGCGAGGTGCGGGCTGGCGACGGGGCGTTCTTGGGCCCTTGCGCCGGAACGTCCTTTGCTATGGCGCTTGCCCTCTCGTGCGCGAAGCGGCGACGCCGATGTCAGCACCGTCCGCCCGACACGCGCGCGATGCCGGCGAGGTCGCGATGCTGTTCGATATGTTCATAACCGCTCGCTCGCAACAGGCCGGCAACCGCCTCGGCCTGGTCGTAGCCGTGCTCGAAATACAGCCGGCCGCCGGGGCGCAGGTGTTTCGGCGCGTCGGCGACGATGCGGCGAATCGCCGTGAGGCCGTCGGCACCGCAGTGCAGGGCCAGCATGGGCTCGAAACGCAGGTCGCCTTGTTCGAGATGCGGATCGTGGTCGGCGACATAGGGCGGGTTGGCGACGATGAGGTCGAAGCGCTCATCCATGCCGAGTGCGGCGAACCAGTCGCCTGGCATCATGCGCACGGAGGCGCTTAGCCGTGCAGCATTGCCGCGGGCAACGTCAAGCGCCGCGGCGGAGACATCGAGTGCGGAGACTTCCGCGTGCGGCAGTTCGAGCGCCAGCGTAATGGCAACGCAGCCGCTGCCGGTGCCAAGATCGAGGATGCGCGGGGCGGCAAGGGCGACGACGGCAGCCTTGCCGAGATCGACGAGCAGTTCGGTTTCGGGGCGCGGAATCAGCACCGCGGGCGACACAGCGAAGTCGCGGCCGTAGAACTCGCGCACGCCGATGAGGTAGGCGATGGGTGCGCCGGCGGCGCGCTGCGCCACCAGCAGGCCGAAACGCTCGGCGTTGGCGTCGGGAAGCACATCGTCGCGATGCGCTTCGAGCCAGGCCGTGGATCGTCCGAGCAGATGGCCCATCAGCCATCGCGCTTCGGACGCCGGAATCGCCTGCCGCGCTGCACTCAGCGCTGCGGCGATGCTCACGAATCCTCGCCGAGCGCCGCCAGCAATTCGGCCTGATGTTCGGCCGTCAACGCGGCGACGATTTCGTCGAGATCGCCGTCCATGATGGCGTCGATCTTGTAGAGCGTGAGGTTGATGCGGTGGTCGGTAACCCGACCCTGCGGAAAGTTGTAGGTGCGGATGCGCTCGGAACGGTCGCCGCTGCCGACGAGGCTTTTGCGCGTGCTGGCAATCTGCTGCTGCTGCGCGCGCTGCTGTGCATCGTTGATGCGCGCGGCGAGCACCGACAGCGCCTGCGCCTTGTTGCGGTGCTGCGAACGGTCGTCCTGGCATTCGACGACGATGCCGGTCGGGATGTGCGTGATACGCACCGCTGAGTCGGTCTTGTTGATGTGCTGGCCGCCGGCGCCGGAGGCGCGAAAGGTGTCGATGCGCAAATCCGCCGGGTTGATCTCGACATCGACGAGTTCGTCGGCCTCGGGCATCACGGCCACGGTGCAGGCGGAGGTGTGAATGCGGCCCTGCGCCTCGGTGGCCGGCACGCGCTGGACGCGATGGCCGCCGGACTCGAACTTGAGCTTGGAGTAGGCGCCCTGGCCTTCGATGCGACAGATGATTTCGCGGTAACCGCCGAGGTCGGATTCGTTGCGCGAGACGACTTCGACTTTCCAGCGCAGACGCTCGGCGTAGCGCGTGTACATGCGAAACAGGTCGCCGGCGAACAGCGCCGATTCGTCGCCGCCGGTGCCGGCGCGGATTTCGAGGAACAGGTTCTTGTCGTCGTTGGGATCCTTAGGCAGCAGTTCGC
>OBOI01000673.1_pt1 | contig 11059 bp, 7 predicted proteins | sample 1670151 | NCBI WGS metagenome assembly OBOI01 (sample SAMEA104232303, study PRJEB22302) | sediment metagenome | biome: forest; feature: aquifer; material: sediment | place: USA | collected 2011-08-07 | depth 0.01 m | reverse complement strand
CGTAATCTGCGGGAGAATATTTCCCGCTGATTTCGCTGATTACCGCCCGCCTGCCAAAGCACGTTGTTTGTGCCTGCACACCGAAGCGTTTCGGCACACAGGTGTGCGGCGGGCAGGCAGATAAAAAAAAATCACGTTCAGTTTTTAGGGATGCCCCAATGTAAGTTACTTAGGAGTTACAGGGTAGTTACACTTGAAGATGGTGAAACAGTTCACAATGCTTTTCCTGATAGAAATTTTGAGGAGTAAAAACTATGAAACTAAATTATTATCCTAAAACAGATTCTCTGTATATAGATTTATCAGAGAAAAAAAGTGTTGATTCGAAAGAAATCTCCAACGGAGTTGTTGTAGATTATGACGAGGCAGGAGTGATTGTTGGGATTGATATTGACAACGCAAGCAAAATTGTCAACCTGCAAAGAATTGAATCTGATTCTATGCCTATAAAATCTTTTGCGATTGCCTCTTAGTTTTATTTTTTCATTTCTATGATTATTCCTGGTTGATTACTGTTTCCATTCTCACTATTCAAAGCGGCTATCCCAAAGAAGTTATTGTCCCGTTTTGTAACTACACAGTGTAGTTTATCACACTTTGTCCGAAGGATGCTCCGCATAACTCCGCCATTTATGGCGGAGATATTGGAAACCACCAAAATTCATGGGCTTTAGCCCTGAAAAAATATCATGGCTAAAGCCAGTAGCTTCTGTATTGACTCACACTCCGCCATAAATGGCGGAGTTAGTTTCAATATTTTTACGCTGAGCAGTTACCCCGTTTTTTTGATTCCGCTCATTACGGGACATTCCGCACGAGCGGCATTCCAAAAAGCGGAACAAAAAGCGGAACAAAAAGCGGAACAAAAAGCGGAACAAAAAGCGGAACTTAGCTCGATCCTTCAAAAGAGGCATTGCACGATCAACAAGCGCACGTGCAATTTCACGAACGTTGGATGGTTAAGTAACAACTTGATTTTGTTCGGGAAATAAGAGAGATTTGTGGAGAAAAATTCAAGGTACAAGTCAACTTTTGTTCACGTATGAATATAAAGTCAACTATGAAAAAAAAGAAAAAAGTATCTATAAAAATTTCTCACCTGCGTGCCGTAGCTTCAGCGAAGGCAGGAAAACCCATTGAGCAATACGAACATAAAGACAAAAAACGTCTTAACAACCCGCCTGTGGGTTTGGTGGATGCCCGCACAGACAACGGCGGACAAAAGAAAAAGAAATATGCTTACGACCCGCACCTTGACCCGCAACTGCAATGGGATAATAAAAGAAGTGCTGTTGAAAAAATTATTAATGATGGTTTATCTGCTGAAAATTCTGAAGACGCTAAAGCAGCATTAAAAAAATTAAAAGAACTTCAAGTGCCTTATTTGAATTGGGCTGGCAAAACAGAACACACAAGTTTTGAAGTGCCTACCGTGAGTTTGCATGTGCACGAACGCATTGACCCACGAAGAATTATTGAAACTGTTAGAAAGGAAGAAGAAGCCCCAAAACAAATGAGTTTATTTGAGGAGCAGAAAAAACCTTTGCGTGAAGCCATTGAGTTTTACAAACACAAAGAAAACTGGAGCAACCGCCTTATTGCCGGAGACAGTTTGTTGGTGATGAATTCTCTTTTGGAAAAAGAAGCAATGGGGGGTAAAGTGCAGATGGTTTATTTTGACCCGCCTTATGGAATTAAATACGGCAGCAACTTTCAGCCGTTTGTGAATAAGCGTGATGTAAAAGATGGTAAAGACGAAGACCTCACGGCAGAGCCCGAAATGATTAAAGCATTTCGTGACACCTGGGAGTTAGGCATACATTCTTACCTCACTTATTTGCGTGACCGCTTGAAACTCGCAAAAGATTTATTGCACGAAAGCGGAAGTGTATTTGTGCAAATTAGTGATGAGAATGTGCATCATGTGCGAGAGTTGATGGATGAAGTTTTTGGGAAAGAGAATTTTGTGAGTTTGATTAATTTTCAAAAAACAGGTGGGCTACCTGGGAAATTATTATCACGAACAGTTGATTACATTATTTGGTACGGTAAAAACAAAGAAAATGTTAAATATCATCAACTTTTTTTAAAACGAGAAGTTGGTGATACTTCATTAGACAGATATGATAGCATAGAATTAGAGAATGGAATATCAAGAAGATTAACAAAAAATGAATTAAATAATTCAGAAAATATACCTCTGGATAAAAGATTTAGAGCTGTTAGTCTTTTTTCACAAGGTGAAAATGAAAAATCAAGATTTGAATTTGAATTTCAAGGAATAAAACAAAAACCTATTTCAGGTAGAAGTTGGGCTACCGGTGTAGATGGACTTGAAAAATTAAAAAAAGTTGGTCGTTTGATTTTAGAAGGCAACACTATAAGGTATAAACGATACGCCAAAGACTTTCCATTCATTCCATTAGTAGAACGTTGGGAATCTATTCAAATTGGGACATCATTGAATTATGTAGTTCAAACTGCTCCAAAAGTAATAGAACGCTGCATGTTAATGACCACCGATCCAGGAGACTTAGTCTTAGATATTACTTGCGGAAGTGGAACTACTGCTTATGTAGCAGAGCAATGGGGAAGACGATGGATTACTTGTGATACATCAAGAGTTGCGCTGGCATTAGCAAAACAACGATTAATGACTGCAAACTTTGATTATTTTGAATTGGCGTACCCGAATGAAGGAGTTGGCAGTGGTTTTAAATACAAAACAGTTCCGCACGTTACACTTAAATCAATTGCCAATAACGAACCGGCACCTCAAGAAACATTATACGACCAACCTTTTACTGATAACAAAAGACAAAGAGTAACCGGACCGTTCACAGTTGAAGCAGTTCCTGCACCAGTTGTAAAAATGATGGAAGAAATTGAAAGTGATGCAAGCGAAGCAGACAGTTCCGTTTCAAGAAGCGGAGAAACATTGCGGCAAAGCGAATGGAAAGATGAATTGCTTCGTACTGGTGTAAGAGCCAAAGGGGGAAAAACGATTGAGTTTACACGAGTGGAGACACTAAGCGGCACCCGGTATTTGCAAGCCGAAGCTGAAACAAAAGTGGTTACTGCAAACAAAAATCTTTTTGAAAAAGAACAACCAACGTTAATGCAGCAGCCGCAAAGAGTTGCGGTTTGTTTTGGTCCCGAACATGCCCCGCTTGAACAGCGCACGGTTGAACTTGCGTTGGAAGAAGCGGCACACATGAAACCAAAACCGCAGATCGTGTTGTTCTGTGCATTTCAGTTTGATGAGGAAGCAAGCAAAGATATTGACGAAACAAATTTTCCCGGAGTTACTCTATTAAAAGCACAAATGAATGCTGACTTGCTTACTGATGATTTGAAAAAAAACCGCAGCAGCAACGAAAGTTTTTGGTTAATCGGTCAGCCCGATGTTACAATGAAAGAAATAAAAACCGGAGACGACAAGGGAAAATACGTAGTAGAAGTAAACGGCTTCGATTATTACAATCCGAAAACGGGAACTGTGGAGAGTGGAAACAAAGGCGACATTGCCATGTGGATGCTCGACAACAATTATGACGGAAGAAGTTTATTTCCATCACAGGTATTCTTCCCGATGGCAGGCGCAAAAGAAGGTTGGGCGACGCTTTCAAGAAATCTGAAAGCAGAAATTGATGAAGAAAAAATTCAAGCATTTTACGGAACTACTTCTTTGCCTTTCACTCCCGGTAAAGCGGTGGCGGTGAAGATTATTGATGCGAGAGGAATAGAGAGTTTAAAAATAATAAGAATATAAAAAGGAAATATTATGGCATTTGAATCCGTTACAGATAATAAGATTGCAGAGCTAATTGCAATGCCAAAGAAAGTTACAAATCCAGGAAGCCGTTCTAAAACTAAAGAAGGGCATGAGCAGTATAACTATAAACTGACATCACAAACTGATGATGATTTGGAATTTGAGTTATACACCCGACAAAATCTTCGTGAAGGCATGGAAGATGATTTTTCATGCGGTATCAGTTGGCTTGCACCTAATGGTGAATCATTCCCGCTGAAAAGGTGTAACGGTCCGTCACACAAACACAAAAATCACCTTGAAAGAAATATGTTGGGAAACAAACCGCACATTCATCTTTCAACAGAAAAATATATCAAAGCAAATCGTAAAGCAGAAGGATTTGCAGAAGAAACCAATCGCTACAACTCACTTAAAGGTGCTCTGCATTATTTGGTTATCGATTGCAATATTTCAGGAATAAAAACAGAATCCGATGATTCCAATCAAATAAAATTATTTTAATATGAACTTTAATATCGCACAACTCCAAAAAAATCTTTGCAACCTGATGTGCTCTGAAATCAGGATTGTTTCTAAGAATGAAAAATTACTTTCGGTGGAAACTCCTTTTTATTTCCCCGATGGCGATCCATACCAAATTTACATTAAAGAAATGCCGGGAGGAATTATCCGATTGACAGACATGGGGCACACCATTATGCATCTGAGTTATGAAAATGATGTGGATAAATTCAGAGAAGGAACAAGGGGAAATATTTTTAATCAAATACTTGCTGAAACAATCATCAAAGAAGATGGCGGAGAATTTTATATCGACACTCCCGCTGATAATTTAGCAATAGCCATTTTCCAATTAGGTCAGGCGCTAACAAAAATTAATGATCTCACTTTTCTCAATCGTGCAAGAGCAGAGTCAACTTTCTACGAGGACTTAAATGAAAGTTTATTTAAGATAATCCCGAGCGAAAAAATTCACAGGGATTATGTTTATGCTGAAATGGCTAATGCGAATGATTATCCCATTGATTATTTTATCCAAGGGATACATGCACCGTTATATGTTTTTGGAATTCCAAATAAGGATAAAGCAAGATTAACCACCATTGTGCTTGAGCATTTGCTCAGAGTTACAACAAATTTTGATTCACTCTTAATTTTTGCCAACCAGGAAGGAATGCCTCGTCCTGATTTAGCACGTTTGTCAAATACAGGTGGTGAAATGATTGCATCATTGGATGCTACGGATGATTTTAAAAGAAAACTCTTGCGTAAAGTAGCATTGAACTAATGAAAAAGATAGACAAACTCATTATCAATTCCCCTTACGAAGAACCCAAACAATATTGGGAATACATTCGTGATACACGGGAATTTGTTTTACAAAGCGGAAGGCGAAAAGCAAGTTATATTGTTGCTACTCCCAACTCACAATCGTTTGACGACCCCGGAATTCAGATTGAAATAAAATTAGTGAACGCCATCCGACCTCGAATAAACAAGTGGCGTGAGCAAGGTTATCCGGGAGTAACTGGAATTACCAAAAGATTATTGCAGCATTGGCAAGACCCAGAAGAAAGAAAAGACCGAAGATTTTTTTTCTGTCAGTTGGAAGCCATTGAAACTTTGATTTGGTTAACCGAAGCACCTGAATCCGACAGAACAGGAATTGAAATACCAAGTGACGGAGGAGATTTTTCAAGATGGTGCAGCAAGATGGCAACCGGCTCAGGAAAAACAATTGTAATGAGCCAACTTATTGCATGGCAAGTGTTGAATAAAATTGCAAACGGAAAGGACACACGATTTTCAAAAAATGTTTTGGTGGTTGCACCGGGCATAACAGTTCGCAATCGTTTAAGTGTGCTGAATCCATCTGACAAACAAAATTATTACGAGGAGTTCAACATCGTTCCACAGGGATTGATGGAAACTTTGCGACAGGGGAAAATAAAAATCATCAACTGGCATACACTTGCATGGGACACACAAAAGAAATTGGATGAAAAGATTGCGAAAGGAAATCTACGAACAGTTGACAGAAGAAAGAAAACGGAAATCAGTGATGAAGCTTATGTAAAAGATGTTTTAGGCGACATGGCTTTCGTAACCAACATGATTGTGATAAACGATGAAGCACATCATGCTTGGCGTGTTAATCCGGATTTTAAGGGTAAGAAAGATGATAAGGAATTAGTTGCAGAAGCAACAATTTGGGTTGGCGGCTTAGATAAAATTCACCGTTCACGAGGCATTCTACAATGCTTTGACTTATCGGCAACACCTTTTGCACCGAGTGGAAAACAGGCAAGTGAAGAAGCATTGTTTCCGTGGATTGTTAGCGACTTTGGTTTGAACGATGCAATTGAAAGTGGGTTGGTAAAAACTCCGAGAGTTGTAATTCGTGATGATGGTAGCCCTTCAGCAAGAGATTTTCGTTCTAAGTTGTATCATATATATACCGCAGATGTTGAAGGTGCAAAAATATCAGATGACCTAAATCAGAAAGTTGATGAAACAATTTCGCTTCCCGATTTAGTGAAGAACGCATATATTCTTTTAGGAAAAGATTGGAAAACAGTTTATGATAGTTGGAAAAACAAAATTCCTTTTGTTCCACCCGTGATGATAACAGTAGCGAACACTACTTACACATCAGCACGGATAAAATATTCTTTTGACCACGATAGTTTTTGGCTTTCGGCAGTTGGCTTAGGTGAATTGTGTAATTCTGAAAAGACATTGCAGATCGACAGCGGCATTTTGAATAAAGTTGAGAAAGGCGAGTTCGGTGAATTTAATGGTGATGAAACCGAACAAGATGTTGAGGAAGCCGAAGATGTTGTTGAAGAAGAAAATGATGAACCAAAAGAAAAGAAAATAACCAAAAAAGAATTAGCACTTGAGTTAAGAGAAAAAGTTAATACTGTTGGAAGATTTGGAGAAGCAGGAGAGCAAATTCAAAATGTAATTTCAGTCGGTATGTTGAGTGAGGGTTGGGATGCAAAAACGGTTACCCACATTATGGGATTGCGTGCATTCAGCAGTCAGTTGTTGTGTGAGCAGGTTGTAGGCAGAGGATTAAGACGAACTGAGTATGAAACTAAAAAATTTATAGACCCAAAAACAGGGAAGGAAATAGATTTATTTGACCCGGAGTATGTAAATATTTTCGGAGTGCCTTTCACTTTTCTTCCACATGAGGAAACAGGTGAAGGACCTGAACCATCGCCACCGAAAGCAAAAACAGAAATTAAACCAGACAAAGAAAAAGCGGAACACGAAATTTCTTTCCCGAATGTTTTGCGGATTGACCACATCTACAAACCGCAACTCACAATCAATTTAGCGAATGTAAAACCGCTTGAACTTGACCCCTATTCTTCCATAACCGAAGCAGAGTTGGGAGCAATCATTGCCGGCAAGCCAACCAATTTATCTATTTCAGAAATTGATTTAGTTGAAATCGGAATCAACACACGGATGCAGACAATTATTTTCAAAACTGCATCTGCTATTTATAATTCAGTAAAGAAACCCGATTGGAAAGGAAGCAAAGAAACTTTTCTGATTCAGCTAATCGGTATTGTTGAGAAAATAATTAACTCTGATAAAATCAGGTTTAAAAATCCATTGTTCAATCAGGATGAAGTGAGAAAAAGAATTTTGCTCATGCTGAATATGAACAAAGTAATTCAGCATATCTGGAATGAAATCCGTGCAGTCAATACAACACAACTCACACCGATATTTGATAAAGAACATCCGATTCGTTCAACAACAGACATCAGAACATGGTGGACAAGCAAACCGTGTGAGAACTTTTCTAAATCACACATAAACTTTGTTGTTTGCGACAGCACTTGGGAATTTCTTGAAGCAAGAAAAATTAACGACAGCAAAGTAGTTGAATCATTCGTGAAAAATGACCATTTAGGTTTTGCAATTATTTACAACTATCAGGGAATAGTGAACAGATATTTTCCTGACTTCATCATTAAATTGAACACAGGCGAGCATCTTATTCTTGAAACCAAAGGACAAGACAAGGACAAAGACAAAACGAAAAGAGCATTTCTTGACGAGTGGTGCAGAGCAGTAAATCAACACGGAGGATTTGGAAAATGGAGTTGTGCAGTTTCATTTGATGCAAATGATTTGGAAAACATTTTGCTTAAAGCAGTAAATCAATAATATCAAATAAATTTTCTTCTATCTTATTTGGTCATCTCATAAAAACGAATTAAATTTGACGCTCGAATATTAAATCTTATTTATTCAATTATCTTTTGTCTGCACATAACAAAAGCCAATAATAAAGGCCAATAACAAAGGATTGATTATGGAATCAATAATGCTCGTTTTTCTATTCTCAACACTGCTTTTAGCAGATATTCCGCAAATTATTCCCACCCCGCAATCGGCTGCTGAAAAGAACGCGCTGTTCAAGATAACCTCGACGACAAAGATCATTCTTGGAGATAACAATCGGTCGCTTGAATTCATCGCTCAGCAGATCAACGATGAATTAAAAGAACGCAAAGAGACACCGCTCAAGATCGTCAAAGAAAAATCAGTCCGAAAACTATCGACCAATTATATCTTTATCGGCAGACCGTCATCCGAATACGGAAAAGAATTGGTAAAATCCCGCAGCGCCAAACTGACGGCAACAATGAAAGCGGAAGGATATTTTTTGGATGTTGACGCGAACGGCATTGCCATTATCGCCGAATCGGAAAAAGGGATGTTCTACGGCGTGATGTCGCTGCTGCAACTTTTGAATTCCGAAGGACGCAGTGTAACCGTGAAAGGAGGGACGATCCACGATTTCCCGTTACAAAAGATCCGGGGCATTACGGACGATATCAGCCGCGGTCAGATCTCGACGCTGGAGAATTTCAAAAAGATCATCCGCTTCTGTGCGCGGTATAAAATGAATGTCTACAGTCCCTACATTGAAGATATCTTTCAATTCAAGAATCATCCCGAGATCGGTAAGAACCGCGGCGCTCTTTCCCCGCAGGAGTGCAAAGAGCTCGATGCTTACGCGAAAAAATATTTTGTTGAAGTCATTCCTATTTTCGAAACGCTCGGTCATTGGGAAAACATCCTGCTTCTTCCGAACTATATCGGGTATGGAGAATTCCCCGGCGCGCATACGGTGAATGTTTCTGACGAAAAAGTGTACGCGCTGCTGGATGGAATGATCGGTGAAATTGCTTCCTGTTTCAGTTCGCCGTATTTCAATATCGCTGCGGATGAATCGTGGGATGTCGGTCTGGGTGCGAATAAAGAGCGCGTGAAAAAGAGCGATCTGGCAACCGTTCATGCGGAACATTACAAACGCATTTTCGCCATCGTAAAAAAATACGGAAAAAAAACGCTGATGTACGGCGATATTATTTTGAATCATCCTGATATTCTCAAAAAAATTCCGCAGGATGTTACAATCGTTGATTGGCATTATGGCGCTTCGTTCGACTATACAAGTCCTGAAATTTTCAAACAAGCGGGATTTCCGTTCATCGTTTCTCCGGCAGTGTGGAATTTTACGGGACCATTTCCGAATTACATCAACACATTTCTCAATATCCAAAATCTGAATCTGGACGGATTTCAAAACGGCTCGCAAGGAATTTTGTGTTCCAACTGGAATGATTTCGGCGGCGAAGCGCTGCGTGAATTGAACTATTACGGTTATGCGTGGACTGCAGAGTGTGCGTGGAACCCTCCTGCAGCGAATACGGTGGAATTTGACGGAAAATTCTTTGATGGTTTTTTCGACAAAGAACAGAATACGCTTCGTGCGGTCTATTCTATCCTGAGCAATCCGGCAAACCAGTACCACTGGTACGAGATCTGGCGTCACCCGATGCTTCCGAATCGTGATAATATGATTTGGGAAGTTCGCCTTCCGTTGATCCAGCGAATGCAAAGCATCCGTTCCAATATGCCGTACGTGCAGACATTGATAGAAGAAGCGGGCAAGGGAGTGACACGCAATGCCGATCATTTACAATATCTTGCGTTCGTTGCAAAACTGAATTTGTGGTTTGGAAAAAAGATCGAAGCGCAGGAAACTGTCAAATTGATGCTGAAACTTGCCGACAGCACAACATCGAAACAGGAGCTTATTGCCAAGATCACCGCGGTCTGCAATGATGTGGTCGAAAATTTAGAATCGGTAAAGACAGAATTCCAAAAAGTGTGGCATACCACGAACAGAACACCGAACATCGATCTGTTGTTGAGACGGTACGACCGTCAGGCGGCATACTGGAAAGAATTGGCGGAACAGGTTCAGCGCGGCGATTTTTCCGTTGCTCCGCAGATCAAAAGTCAATGGATCTATCATCCTCAGGCGAATCCGGGCGTGAAAGATTCTCTGCAAGTGGCAAAAGCGTACTTCCGAAGATCGTTTGTGACGCCAAAAGGTGTACGGTCAGCAAAACTGCAGCTTCTCGGCGACACGTGGTCGAAGGTATTTGTAAATGGAAAATTTGCCGGCGAAGTTTTTGCGCGATTCTCGCTCTCGCTCACCGTGGAAAACGAGCGGGCGAAAATTTTTGACGTGCTTCCATTTCTCACCGATTCAATCAATGTTATTGCGGTCGAATCCAGGAATTTTCAAACAGATGGTTCGGCAGGGGTGAATGTGTACGGCGAGATCGCGTTCACTGACGGCTCAGTGCAAACGCTCATGACCGATTCTTCATGGAGAGTGACCGATACTGTCCTAAAAGATTGGGAGAAAAGCAGGTTTGATGATTCGCAATGGATTCAAGCGGCGCCTAAAAGATTCCCGTTCCCGGTTGTTCAGCCGAATCTTGCAACAGGCAGAACGAGTTGGTTTGAACGATAAAAGCGTTAGCGACACTTGTCCGCCACAGGCGACGACTCGACTCGTTGGCGGAGATTCACAGATTAAAGCATCAGAAAAATCTAAAATTAATGTCATTGCGAGTCTCGATGTTGTTTATCGGGACGAAGTCCCGCAGTACGGGATTCCGTACAGCGGAACAATCTCGCTTTTTTGCTTAAATTAATTTGCGTTGCAAAACAGAGTTTCGCAACGAGATGAATTTTGAGACTGATGAGTCGTCCCTTCAAAAGTAACGATGTCTGACATCTTGGTTATACAGAAACTAAAAACTTTTCGATTTTGGTGAATTCTAATAAGAAGATGTCTGACATCTTCTCGAATTTTCTACTTTTTAAGGCTCGACTAATTAGTTGACCCTTAAAAAGTAAGAAACCTTGTCAAGGTTTATTGATCAACAA
>OBOI01000669.1_pt1 | contig 11112 bp, 16 predicted proteins | sample 1670151 | NCBI WGS metagenome assembly OBOI01 (sample SAMEA104232303, study PRJEB22302) | sediment metagenome | biome: forest; feature: aquifer; material: sediment | place: USA | collected 2011-08-07 | depth 0.01 m | reverse complement strand
TCAGGAGTGTGCAATTTTCCGCGGAATCTTGTGCAATTTTCAGCCGGAATCAACATTCGTCTGCTTCTGGTTTTGGTGTTATAACTATGATGGTACGATTCGATTCTTTTTTGATTATGATAGAACTATTTATTGGAGAGGCAGGCTTGATCGTGCAATTGGGTTTGTGTATCAATTCAACTGTCACTTCTTGATGTCCTGTTTTTTCTGGCAATACAGAGTTTTGGTGAATTTTGATTTTGTCGATAGTTGAAATGAACCTGAAGTCAAGGGTTTCTATGGGAGCGTCCTGCTTGTTGTCATAAAACCTCAGCGAGTACCAACCCAAATGCTGGGCTTGTAAGTTACTCCCAAGAGATAATTCAGTATCATCTGCAACCGGGATGATCTTATCCTTGAATCTCTGTTCTCCAGCCTCAACACCTTGCTGAATCACAACGACGCAGGCAATTTCTTTCCATGATCGATAACCTTTGATTTTTACACATGGGGGTGAATTGCCAAACAACAACCCCATATCGTCATTCGCATCTTCTAAGGTTGCACCAACCAGTTCGAAAAGAGGAGACTTCGCCTCAAACGGCCACGACTTCCCGTTCTCATCGACAAAGGTAAATCGTCGATCTTCTCCTTTCTCGGACCTGCAATAATATGCTTTACACTTCTCAATGGAGATAGATTCCTCTACAATATCTTTATCTGCCATGCCCTTCTGAAACGACCAAGCCGAAGGTACGACAAGCAAATACGCACCATAGGATATTCTCTTCACCAGACGACCCTTTGCTTGATCTGAACCCGTCAACTTGAAAATACCATATGGCTCAGCGTTGATTAGGACCTGATCAATATTACGATTGTTCTCATTTCCCCACGTTACCTCTAATGGGTCAGTAAGCAATTCTAAACGCCAACATTGATCTCTTGATTCGTCACGCAGGATTTTGTTAGCACCTTGACGCACCGCTTGGATATCTTCGCTGAAATAATCTGACGGAATCTCAATTCCGATTATCCACTTCCCCTCTCGCCTCCAAGAGACGACCTCTGGTTTCAGTCTTCTGTAGACTTCATCAGTTCTTGTTGACTCTCTTGGGATTTTGTCACGCTGACCTATCGGTGCACCTCTGAAATCTCCTTTCTCTTTTGTTGGCTCCTTTTTGGAATCTATTCCGTCGGTTGTGAAATCTGGATTAGACGGTTCAGGCGATGACACAAGTTCCTTTTCTTGATCGTCCTCATCTTTTTCAATTTCTTTCGCAGCTTCTACGTTGTCTCTTCCGATGGGCACGTCAGAACCGGTATTAATTGGACTAACCGCATTGATCTCTGTGATGCTGCGTTGTGCATTCTCCTCAAGGTTTCCGTTCGAGATCTCGGTTTTCTTCTCATTGCTTTCTGTTTCGTCTTCGATCAGGATTGCAACCGTAGTGTCTGGAGGTGGAGGAATTGCGTTTGGAAAGATTGAGCGTTCTTCATTTCGTAATTGCTCAGGGAGTACGTTCGACTCTGGTGAAGAAGGGGTTTCTACTGCAGCATCAGGCGAATCGGATTGAGGACTCGGTGAAGTGAACCCCCCCTTGGTAGTGTGAGTGCTGATTTCTGCAGGGTCAATGATTCGATTCCTGTAATGCCTTTGGCTCTTGAATAGTCTTACAGCTACGAATGTCGCCGCTATCATAGCTACGGCTAATAAGATTGACAATATGAGAGAAGGTTCCTGCATTTCTTTACGTGCGAGTAAATGTTTCGCCTAACGTGAATAAAAAAGCCCCTCGTTGAAAGGGGCCTACTATATTTTTTGCCGTGACAGCATCAAGATCACTCAGAGTTGTACTGAACAATTGAAAACAGATCGTACCCTCGGAGTTTCTCTCTCCCATGGAGGAACGTAAGCTCGATGAGGAACGAGATACCGACGATCTCCCCACCCAATCGCTCCACCAGTTTACTTGCCGCAACAATAGTTCCCCCTGTTGCCAAAGTCCGCCGAGGCGGACGGCGAGCAGGTCCACCCAAATCAACTTCTGTATGTACCATAAATTTATATCATTTTCAAATACAACTTTCTTACCCCGGCGTCCTTCATTGTTCCTCAGTACATCATATTACTGTTGTTCAATCGCCTCTGCTGCGCAAATCGCCGCCATGTTGACGATGTCCGTTACTTCGGCAAAGTGCTGCAGAACGTGAACGGGTTTTGCCATCCCCATCAGGATCGGTCCGACGATTTCCGCTTCACCGATCTTTCCCATCAATTTGTATGCGATGTTCGCCGCATTCAGATCCGGGAAGATGAGAACGTTGGCGCTTTGTGTGAGTGTGCTGAACGGATATTCTTTTTCCAGCATCTCCAGCGTTACGGCGATATCCGCCTGCAGTTCGCCGTCCACGATTAGATCGGGATTGCGTTTCTTCACCAATGCTGTTGCGATCCGCACCTTATCCGCCAGTGGATGTTTTGTGCTTCCGAAATTACTGAATGATAACATTGCGATCCGGGGAACGACATCTAACCGCTTCGCCGTGACAGAGGCAAGTTGAGCGATCTCCGCCAGCGTTTCTGCGTCGGGTTCGATATTCACGGTCGTGTCGGCAAAGAAGTATGTTCCTTTCTTTGCAATGACGGCGTACATACCGGCGACGCTTTTCACTCCGGACTTCATTCCGATCACCTGCAGCGCGGGACGGATCGTGTCGGGATACGTCGTCGTCAGTCCGCCGATGACACCGTCCGCATATCCGAGCCGCACCATCATCATCGAAAAATAGAATCGGAGATTCATCGTTTTTTCGGCGTAGAATTTTGTCACTCCTTTTCTCTGCCGGATCCGATAATACTCTTCAACGAACTTTGCATGATCGGGAAACGTTTTGGGATCGATGATCTCCACGTCACCGTCAAGCTCAAGATGATTTTCCGTGATGAGCTTTTCGATCCGGTCTTTTGCTCCGATGAGGATCGGTTTTGCAAGATCCTGATCGACCAATATCTGCGCGGCGCGAAGGATCTTGACTTCATCCCCTTCCGGAAAGACGATGCGTTGTTTCTTTTGCCGCGCCTTGTGAAAGATGAAGTTCATGAATTGTTTCGAACGGCCCAGGCGCTCTTCCAATTCATCTCCATATTTATTCCAATTCGTGATCTGCACGCGTGCAACGCCTGTTTCAATTGCCGCTTTTGCAACGGCAGGCGCAACCCACCGCAGCACACGGGGATCGAAGGGTTTGGGGATAATGTATTCTCTTCCAAAGATGATCGGATTCCCGCCGTACGCTTTGATCACAGAATCCGGCACATCCTCTTTGGCGAGCTGAGCCAGCGCGCGCGACGCGGCAAGTTTCATTTCTTCGTTGATCGTAGAAGCGCGGACGTCCAGCGCTCCGCGGAAGATGAAAGGAAAACCGAGCACATTGTTCACCTGATTGGGATAATCCGAACGTCCTGTTGCCATGATGATGTCATTGCGGACACTGAACGCATCTTCCGGCGTGATCTCCGGATCGGGATTCGCCATCGCAAAAATGATCGCGTTCGGCGCCATAGATTTCACCATTTCTTTCGTGACACAATTCTTCACTGAAAGACCGAAGAACACATCGGCGCCGACCATCGCTTCGGCAAGCGTACGGGCTTTCGTATCGGATTGAAATTCTTCTTTGTATTTGTTCATATCATTGGTGCGACCTTTATAAATGACCCCTTTGCTGTCGCACATAATGATATTCTCTTTTTTCAAACCGAGAAGTAATTGCAGTTTGGCACAGGCAATTGCGGACGCTCCCGCACCGTTGTAAACAACCTTTACTTTCGCGATATCCTTCCCGACAACTTCCAGCGCGTTGATGAATCCTGCGGCAGTGATGATCGCCGTCCCGTGTTGATCGTCATGGAAAACAGGGATCTTCATCGTCTTTCGGAGTTCCTGTTCGATCTCGAAACATTCCGGCGCTTTGATGTCTTCCAAATTTATACCGCCGAATGTCGGTTCAAGCATCTGGACGCATTTAATGACATCCTCCGGTGCGTTTGCACGCAGCTCAATATCGAATACATCAATATCGGCAAATTTCTTAAAGAGCACCGCCTTCCCTTCCATCACCGGTTTTCCCGCCTCGGGTCCGATATTGCCGAGACCGAGCACCGCTGTTCCGTTGCTGACCACGGCAACAAGATTTCCTTTTGCGGTATATTTATAGACGTCATCCGGATTTTTTTCTATCTCCAGACAGGGAACAGCAACTCCGGGAGTGTAGGCAAGTGAAAGATCTCGTTGTGTGGAAAACGGTTTGGTGGGAGTAATTTCAATTTTCCCTTTGCGTCCGGAGCTGTGATACTCCAGCGCATCTTCTGGTCGTATTTTCATAAGTCACCTCATAGTAATACAAATGTTCGAATGGAGAATTGTAATAGTGCAACATTGTTGTGCAGATTTTTTCTGCTGAGAAACTATTGGAAGGTCATCGAAATAACCGGTGGAAGAGAAGTCGCAAATGCGAAGCATGCATACGCAAAGAAATATCGGAAGAGGTGTACGGTTCATAATCATCTCAAAGGAATGCGCACATTCACCCTCCACTGATTGGTCCCTTGCAGGTTCGGACTGACTTCAAAATTATACAGAGCGGCGTCGACATACGCATCGACAACATTCAACAGATATACGATTACGACGTACCATCCGAAATTATTTCTCTGTCGCTTATAAAAGTCTCGTACATTTCGCAGGTCCCTGCTGCCGAAAGGATTTTTCACAGTGATAGTTGTATCGTACTGTGCCTGTGCTTTTTTGTACAGGTCATCCTGCTCTTTGTAAACGGAATAAAAATAATATCCAAGTCCCCACACAACGGGCGCCTTCCAATACGATTCGTTGTAGATCTGTCCAAGTCCGGGTACGATCATCGAACCAAGTGTAGCGATTGTTGTGGATTTACCTTCACGGATTGTCGTATCAACGGGGGAGAGTGAAGCGGCAATAAGAGAATCTTCATTTAAGTTGATAAAAGTGTCTTGAGACGCAACGAAAAAAATCGGCGTGGAGATCGGACGTTCGTATTTCGAAAGATTCTGTGCTTCTGCGCTCATTACGAAGCACAAAATCAAGAGAACGATATCGAAAACAAGACATTTCACTCTATGAAAAAAATGGATTCCCGTTTTCGCAGGAAGGACAGATGTCGTGGAGTTCAAAAAATATTCGGCACTTTTTTTCATTTACGGAATAAGCGCAACAACTTCAATTTCCACCAACGCATCCTTGGGAAGGCGGGCGACCTCGACGGTCGAACGCGCCGGTGGTGCCTCGCCGAAATAGTTCGCATACACTTCATTCATCGCCGCGAAGTCGTTGAAGTTCTTCAGAAAAACCGTCGTTTTGACGACATGGTTGAGATCCGTGTGCGAGGCGGTGAGAACGGCTTTCAGATTTTCACAGACTTGTTTTGTCTGCTCCTGAATTGTCGTGCCGATCATTTGACCGTTCTTCGGATCGAGCGCGATCTGTCCTGCGGTAAACAATAATTGACCGTGCACCGCCACCGCTTGATTGTATGGACCAATCGGCAATGGTGCGTATTCTGTGTTGATGATGGTTTTCATAATGGATTATTTAATTTGGTTGTTGTGAAACTCGGGAAATATTGATATCGGGATAGAGGGAAAAACATCGCTGATAATTTTCATCTCACATTTTAGACTATTTGAATTCCGGTTCGTAATATTTCTTTCACGAATAAGTTCGACGGGTCAAAATCTTCGGGTCGGAACGGTTTGGGAGAAAGATTATGATCGACACTGAGAGTGATCTTGCGGATGTTATCCTTATCGGTAAACCAATCTCCGATAAATTTTTGGGAAACAAGCGCAATATCAATATCACTCCATTCGGTTTGTGTCCCTTGTGCATACGAACCATATAAAAAAACTTTTTCGAGTGGATAATTGTTCTTTTCCAATTCCGTAATATATTTTTTTATTGTTGCGACGACACTATCCGGGATTTTAACCATCCATACACCTCTTGCATTGAATGTAAATTTGATTCCGCTAATTCTTTTGTACTGAGTTTGTAAAAAGAGTATTTCTCTTCCGGGTATCGGGCTTCAATATTAAAATCGGTAAACCGGTCTAACTTTTCTATCGTTTCGGAGTCAAGTTGAAGTGTTGTTGCTTTTGCTATCTTTAGGGCATCTCTAAAAATTAGTACGAAACCTATAAGATGGAGTCCACCTTCACTAAAATTGTTAAAAAGGTGGGCTCCATCTGCTTAACAAACTACGTTTTGATGTTTTTAGAGATGCCCTTTACAAGATCATGAATCTTTGGTGGAATAGTGTGCGTATCCTTCACGTATCGTACTTTAAGTAATTTTTCCAACGCGAGGTGGGCAACAAACAAACACCACACATAATAGCCTGATTCAAACATTCGAGCGGCAGTGTGAAAATCTTCTTCTGCCATCTCAATCCATCGCTGAAATTGTTCTTCTACTCCCATACGCTTATCCCTCCAGCATTTCTATCAATCTGTCCAGATCATCCGGGTTGTAATATTCGATGGATATCTCTCCGGCGCCGGACCCATTCTTGCGGATCGTTACTTTCGTCCCGAACTTGTGCCGCAGTTTTGTTTCAATCGCTTGAAACGCGCTGTCTCCGCGAAGGTGAGGCGTTGTAATGGTTGTTCTCGACGGTTTGCCGCCGCTTTTCCCTTTCACGGCTTCTTCAATCTTGCGAACCGACCAGTCGTCACTGATAATTTTGTTGAACAACTTCAATTGCGTTTTTTCATCTTCCGCACCAAGTAACGCACGCGCATGTCCCATCGAAATTTTATTATCCCGCACCGATTGCTGGATTTTCCCGGGAAGTTTCAGCAGACGTAAAAAATTCGTAATGGTCGATCGTTCTTTGCCGACTTTTTCCGCAACCTGATCCTGCGTCAGCTTACATTCGTCGATCAAGCGTTTGAACGAGAGCGAAATTTCGATAGGATTAAGATTTTCTCGCTGAAGATTTTCAATCAATCCCAATTCTAGCATTTCGGCGTCTGTGTCCACTTTCATGACAAATGCCGGAATTGTTTTTAATCCCAGTTCCTGTGAAGCACGAATGCGGCGTTCGCCGGATATGAGTTCATACGTTCCCGCCGCCAACAGGCGGACAGCGATCGGCTGAATGATGCCGTTCTGTTTGATCGATTGTTTCAGTTCCTCGAGCAGGCGCTGATCAAAATCCAAACGCGGCTGAAATGGGTTGGGAGAGATTTTTGCAATTTCAATTTCCAGCGTGCCGCCCGATTGCCCGGAATCCTTCTGCAGCGGCGGCGCTGATACTGGTTCGGATAGTTCGGGAATTCGCGGAATAAGCGCGCTTAAACCTTTTCCTAACACAGATTTTGATCGTTGATCGGACATATTGACATTTAAAATTGTTTTATGCTACGTAACTGCTCAGCGTAAAAATATTGAAACTAACTCCGCCATTTATGGCGGAGTGTGAGTCAATACAGAAGCTACTGGCTTTAGCCATGATATTTTTTCAGGGCTAAAGCCCATGAATTTTGGTGGTTTCCAATATCTCCGCCATAAATGGCGGAGTTACAAAGTGTGATAAACTACACTGTGTAGTTACTATGCTACAATGAATGCACAGCGGTTCCATGCGATGCCGTACGATGCGAGACCTGCTGTTTGTGGTGATTCTTTAATATCTCCTGCGCAAGATCGATATAATTTTTACTGCCCGAGGACATTGCATCGTACAACAAGATCGGTTTTCCAAAACTCGGCGCTTCGCTTAATCGTACGTTTCGTGCAACGATGACCGAAAAGACCTTCTCACCGAAATATTTTTTCACTTCATCGACAATTTGATTGGAGAGGCGCAGGCGCGAATCGAACATCGTCATAAGCACGCCTTCGATATCCAGCGACGGATTGAGGTTTTTCTTCACCCTATTGATCGTATTGAGCAACTGACCAAGACCTTCCAACGCATAATATTCGCATTGTACGGGAATAAGAACAGAATCCGCCGCAGTCAACGCATTCAAGGTAATTAAACTTAAACTGGGGGGACAGTCGATGATAATGTATTCAAATTTTTTGTGAATATCGGCAATGGCTACGCGAAGTTTTTTCTCGCGGTCCTGTTCATTGACCATCTCCACTTCCGCGCCAACCATGTTGATGTTGGAGGGAATAAGCGATAGATAAGGCATTGACGTGTTTACGACTGCTTCATCGGCTGATATCTCACCCATCATGACTTCATATGCTGTTTTATCCAGCATTTTGCTGTCAAATCCTACGCCGCTGGTCGCATTTGCCTGCGGATCGATATCCAGCAATAGTGTTTCCCGTTCAGCAGCAGCCAAAGAAGCGGCGAGATTCACCGCTGTCGTGGTTTTACCCACGCCCCCTTTTTGGTTCGCTATGGCAATAACTTTTCCCATTGAAACGCTTGCTCTCGACTAAAAAATTTCTATTTTGAAGACGATTCGCAGTCAATATACTTCATTTCATTCAGGGATGCAATTAATTTGCATTGAGCTATAAGCATTTATGGAAAAACTCTTATTTATCGGTTTAGGGGGATTTTGGGGAAGTATTTCCCGTTATGTGTTCTCTCGGCTTGTGTATCACAGCATTGGAGAAACATTCCCTTACGGAACGCTCGCCGTAAATATAATCGGCTGTTTCCTCATCGGTTTGCTGATGTCGTTGATGAATGAACGGCTGTTTGTTCAACCGAATGTTCGTATGTTCCTGATCATCGGTTTACTGGGAGGATTTACAACGTTTTCCTCATTCAGTTTCGAAACGTTTGAACTGATGCGGTCGGGACAATTGGCTGCCGCCGGAGCAAATATCGTTTTTAGTATTGTGGGGTGTGTGATGGCAACGTGGTGTGGGTATATCATCGGAAAAAATTTCTGAGGTGAATTATGAGATTGCTCGGCACTGGGAAATTAGTACGCATCTTCATCGGTGAAAATGACCGTTACCAAGGGAAACAATTATTTGAAGCGATCATTTTGCACGCACGCGAAAAAGGTATCGCCGGCGCTACCGTACTACGGGGAATTGAAGGATATGGCGCACGCAGCCACATTCACAAAACCAGCTTCATTGAACTCTCGGACGATCTGCCGATCGTCGTCGAAATTGTTGATGTCGAAGAAAAGATTGAATCGTTACTGCCGATGATCGATCAGATGATAGAAGAAGCGAAATGCGGCGCAATGGTAACGGTGGAAAAAGTGGATGTAAGGAAGTATACGAGCGGGAAATGAAACTATTGCAATGTAATGATAACCGCAGAAATATCTTTTCTCAGTTTCGGAAGTTCATATTTGATGGCATCCCAAACGAGGACTACATCAGTACCAAAGTACGAATGAACTAATCTATCTCGCATTCCAGCCAAATCTGACCACGGCACTGAAGGAAAATCAGAACGAATTGCATCTGGAATCATTTTCGCCGCCTCGCCGATAATTTCTAATTTTTTGATCACTGCGCTTGTGGTTTTATCGTCTGCTTCAAACTCTTCAAAGTTCATTCCGGCAACAAAAGTCTCAATCGCCTGGATTGCACCAAGTATATCGTTGAGGAAAAGTTTGTAATCTCTCATAAACGAATGAGATCTTTGTAAACGTATAGCTGTAGTTCACGTCGAAGAGCACGCTCGGAAACTATATCAACTTTTTTTTGCAGCTTATTTTCAAGGTAGTTTCCAAGTCGGACTAAATCGAACAACGAAGCGCCCGGAGAAAACTTTACTAACACGTCAACATCACTTGCCGTTGTTTGTTCTCCGCGGGCATAGGATCCGAACAATCCGATAACATCAGCTTTATAACGCTGCTGAATTTCAGCTTTCGATTGAAGAAGTGTAGAAATGATATTTTGAGATGTTGAGTTAGTCATTGTTTCCATTGTGAACCTCACGGTAATCTACTCAAATCTTTCTTTCTCCGCAAATCTATTTCCACGTAAAAATTCTTCATGTAAAAATTCTTCAGCACTCATTCGCTTGCGACCTTCTTGTTGCAATTCTAAAATTTCCAACCAACCATCCGCAGTTTTTACAAACAATCGTTTGTTATTCTCCACCACAACAGTACCAAATCCTGAAACCTGAAACCTGAAGCCTGAATCATCTTTATGAATGAACCTACACTTGTAAATCTTCATCATCTTTCCATTGAGAACCGTCCACGCTATTGGATGCGACGAAAGCCCGCGCACAAAATTAAAAATTTTTCTTTTCCTGAATCCTATCGTTAAAAAATTGGTATGAATATGTAGTAGCAACAAAAATCCGAAGATCACTCTTCGGGTTTTTGGTTGTAATTCGCAGGATAAAATTACTTTAGTCTCAAAAACTGCGCTGGTGTAACTATTTGAATATTTTGGAAGGGATGAAGAACGAGCAAGTCTTTATCTCCGGAAATGATGTAATCCGCTTTTCCACTCACGGCAAGTTCAAGATATTTATCATCGTTAGGATCTCTGCAAACGTGTAATGAAATTCTCGGCACCACAAATGTTGAAACGTTGAGTAACAAGCCGACAAATGCGACTCGCTCCTCAAGAGAAATATACTTGTTGAATTTCTCTCTGCGCAACACTTCACTAATTTCTTGCATCACTGATTGTGAAAGAAGTATTTCACTTTCAATCAGTGCCTTGTTCAATGCTAATCGGGATTTTGATTTGGCAAGAAGTAATGCGCTGACAATAACGTTACAATCTATCACGCAGCGCATTAATTACGCAGGAGTTGTTTGAGTTTTTTTTCGGTAAGTCCTTGCTTCTTTGTCTTTTCACCTATAGAATCCATCAACGACATTAATTTTTTAACATTGATAGATTTTCCTTCGGATGCAAAAACATCTGTAAATACTGAAAGTTTTGCTTTGGGAAAGATCCTTTTCGCCCTTTGCAATGAAACAGTCCGTTGCTTAACAACTATTTTGGAGTTCATATTCATCCTTTTTTCTTGTAATATGAAAATCATATCCGCAAAAGTCAACTTTCACTCAAATCTATGAGTCGAATCTAAAAAGGTAGTTTTACTGAAAAAATGTTTTGATTTTATCCT
>OBOI01000667.1_pt1 | contig 11138 bp, 8 predicted proteins | sample 1670151 | NCBI WGS metagenome assembly OBOI01 (sample SAMEA104232303, study PRJEB22302) | sediment metagenome | biome: forest; feature: aquifer; material: sediment | place: USA | collected 2011-08-07 | depth 0.01 m | reverse complement strand
CCATGTGCGTCTCGGCCGCCAACTCCTGCCGCCGCTTCGTGCTGCCTGCGGCCAGCGCGCCCGAGGCGGCACTGGTCGGCGCCGCCACCATCCTGCCGGCGCAGACCCTGCTCGACGTCTGCGCCCATCTTGCCGGTCGCCAGACCATTGCGCCCTATGCCGGCGCGGCCATCGCCGCGGCGCCGGTCTATCCCGACCTCGCCGAGGTCAAGGGCCAGACCCAGGCCAAGCGCGCCCTTGAAGTCGCCGCCGCCGGCAGCCACAGCCTGCTGCTCTCGGGGCCGCCGGGCACGGGCAAATCCATGCTTGCCAGCCGTCTGCCCGGCATACTGCCTCCCATGACCGACGAGGAGGCGCTGGGCAGTGCCGCCGTGCAATCGCTGGCCGGCGTGTTCGACATCGCCCGCTGGCGACAACGCCCGCTGCGGTCGCCGCATCACTCGGCTTCGGCCGCCGCCCTGGTCGGCGGCGGCGGCGTACCGCGGCCGGGCGAAATATCGCTTGCGCATAACGGCTTGCTGTTCCTGGACGAGTTGCCCGAGTTCGGCCGCCGCGTGCTCGAAGCCCTGCGCGAACCGCTGGAAACCGGCCGCATCTGCGTCTCGCGCGCCGCGCGCCGCGCCGAATTCCCGGCCCGCTTTCAGTTCGTTGCCGCCATGAATCCCTGCCCCTGCGGCTATTTCGGCCACGCCAACGGCAAGTGCCGCTGCACGCCCGATCAGGTCGCGCGCTACCGCGCCAAGTTGTCGGGGCCGCTGCTCGATCGTATCGATCTGACGATAGAAGTACCCGCGGTCGTCGACACCGAACTCACCGCCAAGGGCGGCGGCGAAACTTCCGCCGCGGTACGCAGCCGCGTCGTCGCGGCGCGCGAACGCCAGCTGGCGCGCCAGGGCAAGGCCAATGCCCAGCTCACGCCCGACGAGATCGAGGCCCACTGCCTGCCCGACGACGACGGCGCGCTGATGTTGAAGCGCGCCATGGCACAGCTGTCGCTCTCGGCGCGAGCCTATCACCGCATTCTCAAGGTCGCCCGCACGGTAGCCGACCTCGCCGGCGCCGCGCAGGTGGGCAGCGCACACGTCGCCGAGGCCATCCACTACCGGCGCGGACTCGCCAGCCAGCAATGAGCGAGGAAAAGCAGTTTCACCACGGCGAACACGGCGACACGGCGGAAAAGCAATGCGTTCGGCAAGAGGCGCCTTTCTCCCGATGGGTGAGTTTCCGTATTTTCGTTGGCGTCTTGCATTTCGCCGTGTCGCCGTGCCCGCCGTGGTTCAAATGAGGTTTCGAGCATGATGACCGCCCCCAAAGGATTGGCGCCGCTGCTGGCGGCGCTGGCGGTTATTGGCCCCTTCTCCATCGACACCTATCTGCCGGCCTTCCCCGCCATCGGCCGCGCACTCGGCGCCACACCGGTGGAGGTGCAGCAAACGCTGACGGCCTACCTGGTGCCCTTCGCCGTCATGATGATCTGGCACGGCGCCTTGGCCGACGCCCTTGGCCGCCGCCGCGTGCTGCTGTGGGCCTATGCCGTCTATGCGGCGTCTTCGCTGTTCTGCGCCTTCGCCGGCAGCATCGAAATGCTGTGGCTGGGGCGTGCCCTGCAAGGCCTTTGCGCCGGTGCCGGCATGGTCGTCGGCCGCGCTATCGTCCGCGACGTGCTCGACGGTCCCGCCGCCCAGCGCCTGATGGCCCATATCGGCATGATGTTCGCCATCGGGCCGGCCGTGGCGCCGGTGATCGGCGGATGGATACACGCCTTTTTCGACTGGCATGCGATCTTCGTATTTCTCGCGCTCTACGGCGCTGCCCTGTTCGCCGCCCTCTACCGCTACCTGCCCGAAACCCTGCCGCCGGAGGCGCGCCAGAGACTGCGCCCGGCGCCGCTGTTGCGCGCCTACGGCGAGGTGTTTTCGCACCGGGGCTTTCTCGCCCTGGCCGGGGCGCTGGCGCTCAATTTCAACGGCTTCTTCATCTACGTGCTGTCGGCGCCCGCCTTCCTCATCGGCCATCTCGGCGTCTCGCCCCAGGGTTTTCTCTGGCTGTTCGGCCCGGCCATGGCGGGCATGGTGCTCGGCAACTATCTCTCGGCGCGGCTGGCCGGGAAAGTGAGTTCGCAGCGCACCATTGCGCTCGGTTATGCGGTGATGCTGTTGGCGGCGGCGGCGAACGTCGCCATCAACCTGATCATGGCGCCACGCCTGCCCTGGTCGGTGCTGCCGGTCGCACTGTATGTCGTCGGTCTGGCGCTGACGATGCCCAGCCTGAACTTGCGCATCCTCGACTTGTTCCCGCAACGCCGCGGCCTGATTTCAAGTTGCCAGGGCGTCATGCAGACCGGCGTCAATGCGCTAACCGCCTCCTTGCTGGCGCCGCTGGCCTGGAGCTCGACCTTGATGCTGGCGCTGGCGATGGCGCTGTTCCTGATGCTGGGCCTCGCCGCCTTCGCCGCACGACGGCATTAGCGTCTGCTTCAGGCGCTGCCGACGCGATCTCGGCGCTCAGCACTGCTCCCAGGGCAAGCCTTCGAAGCGCCAGCCGTTCACGCTGCCGCGATGGTGCGTATCGTCAAGCTCGCCTTCAAAGCCGTACAGCACGTTATAGACACGCAAGAAGCCGACGGCTTCGAGGGCGTTGCCGGCATCCACCGAGCGGTTGCCGCTGCGGCAGATCAACACCACCGGACGATCATGCGCATGGCCGGCGAGCTTCTTCACTTCGCCGGTGAAGTGCGGATTGACATCCCAGTCCGGGCCGTCGTTCCAGGAGACATGCAGCGCACCGGCGGGATGGCCGACGAACAGGAATTCCATTTCGCTGCGGCAGTCGATGAACAAGGCCTTGGGGTTGTCGTGCAGAAACTGAGTGGCTTCTTTCGGGGTCAGGTGTTCCATGGCGACTCTCCGTTTATGGATCAAGCTATTGGATCAGCGGATAAGGCACGTCGATTATGTGCCACGGACGCGCCCGCATCAAGCCCCGCGGCGCGGCGTTCCGGTCGTCTTGCCGCCGCGCAGCTTGCGGAACAGCGTGCGTTCGCTGATTCCCAGGCGCAGCGCCAGCCGGCCGCGCTCGCCCGGGAGCCGCCCGCGTACCCACGCCAGATAGCGATCTTCGAGTTCGTCGAGCGAAACCGGTTCTTGCAAAATGAAGGCGTCGACCGATGCGATGCTGCCCGGCAGGTCGTCCTCCTCGAAGTGCCGCGCCTCCAGCGTATCGCCGTCGGCCAGCAGCGCCGCGCGTTCGATGAGGTTGCGCAGTTCGCGGATGTTGCCCTCGTAGCGGCGATTGGCGAGCAGGGCGACGGCGTCCGGCGCCAGCCGGCGTCCAGCGCGGCGGTCGACGCGGTCGAGCAGCGATTCGGCGAGCAGCGCGATGTCCTCGCCGCGTTCAGCCAGCGCCGGCATGCGCACCGGAAAGGTGTTGATGCGGTAGTAGAGGTCGGCGCGAAATCCGCCCGCATGCACCATGGCCGTCAGATCGCGGTGCGTCGCCGCAACGAGGCGAAAATCAGCGCCGATGTTTTCGATGCCGCCGACGCGGCGGAAGGTTCCGGTTTCCAGCAGCCGCAACAGCTTCACCTGCATGGCGAGCGGCACGTCGCCGATCTCGTCGAGAAACAGGGTGCCGCCGCGTGCGGATTCGACCAGCCCGATCTTGCGATGGCTCGCACCCGTGAACGCGCCTTTCTCATGGCCGAAAAGCTCGCTCTCGAACAGGGTTTCGGTCAGCCCCGAGCAATCGACGGCGACAAACGGCCCGGCGCAGCGCGTGCTCGCTTCATGCACGACACGGGCGGCAACCTCCTTGCCCGTCCCGGTCTCTCCCAGCAGCAGCACATTGGCTTCGGCCGGCGCCACGCGCATCAGACGGTCCAGCATGCGGCGAAAGGCGGGAGAGCGGCCGACCAGGCCCTGCCCGGCGACCCGGCTGCTGGCGTGGCGAACCACCGTGACCGTCTCGACAAAGTAGCGCGGCCGACCCGCGTGGTCGAGTATCGGCGCCGTTTCCACCAGCACATGCTCTTCCCCGCGCGGCGTGTGGTGAAGATGCAGCACGCGCTGAATCGAGCCGGAACTGCGCGCGAGCGCCAAGGGGCACGACTCTCCGGCCTCGTCGCAGGGCCGGTCGAACCGATGCGACACCTCATAGCAGTAGCGGCCCCGCAGCGGCTCCTTGGCGCCGAAAGTCTCGTGATAGGCCCGGTTCGCGGCGACGATGCGATAGTCCCCGTCGATCACAATGCGCGGTTCGACAAAACTGTCGAGAAAGGAAACCAGCGCAGGAAGGTCGTCCTCGGATGTCGGCAAAAGGGGTGTCATGGTCGGCGGATAATGCCATAAATGGCAGTCACAATTGGCGGGCAACTTTCCGCCATCGATAGAAGTCGCTCTCAAGCACTTTCATCTCCTTGATTTGTTGAGACTACTTTTTCGATCCAGCGGCTTCGGGCATGGCACGGATATTGATATACCTACCGCGGAAGCCGACATTAGCGCCAGAGAGCCGTCCGATAGTTCGCGACGGCCCGACAAGCTCAACAGGCTGCCGAGCCACCCTCCTCCGGCACGGCAGGTCTTTGAGCCCCAGACGGCGGGGAACTGAGTCGGCTTCCTTTTTTTTGCCCGCGCCGCGCGTGCTAAAATCCGCGCCAATTCAACGGCTTCCGGAAATTCCGTCATGCAACCCGACCGCAGCAACGAACTGCGCGCCCTCCTCGCGCAGCGCCTTCTCATTCTCGACGGTGCCATGGGCACCATGGTGCAACGCCACGGCTTGGTCGAAGCCGACTATCGCGGCGAGCGCTTCCGCGACCACGCCAAGGACTTGAAGGGCAACAACGACCTGCTGCTGCTCACAAGGCCCGACGTCATCCGCGGCATTCATGAGGAATACCTGGCCGCCGGCGCCGACATTCTGGAGACTGACACCTTCAACGCCACGCGCATCTCGCAGGCCGACTACGGTCTGGAGGCGCTGGCCTACGAGTTGAACGTCGCCGGGGCAAAACTGGCGCGCGAAGCCGCCGACAAATTTTCCACCGCCGACAAGCCGCGCTTCGTCGCCGGCGTTATCGGCCCGACGGGCCGCACCTGCTCGCTCTCGCCCGACGTCAATGATCCGGGCTACCGCAACGTCAGCTTCGACGAGCTGGTGGAAAGCTACACCGAAGCCGCGCGAGGGCTGACCGACGGCGGCGCCGACATCCTGCTGGTCGAAACGATTTTCGACACGCTCAATGCCAAGGCCGCGCTGTTCGCCATCGAGAAGTTCTTCGACAAGGCCGGTCGCCGCTGGCCGATCATGATTTCCGGCACCATCACCGACGCCTCGGGGCGCACGCTCTCGGGCCAGACGGCGGAAGCGTTCTGGAATTCGCTCGCTCACGCAAGGCCCTTGTCCTTTGGCTTGAACTGCGCGCTGGGTGCGAAAGACCTGCGCCAGCATGTCGAAGAGTTGTCGCGCGTCTGCGACTGTTTTGTTTCCGCCCACCCGAACGCCGGCCTGCCCAACGCTTTTGGCGGCTACGACGAAACGCCGCAAATGCTGGCCGACGAACTCCGCGACTGGGCGGTCTCCGGCATCGTCAACATCGTCGGCGGCTGCTGCGGCACCTCGCCCGACCACATCGCCGCCATTGCGCAAGGCGTGGCCGGCATCACGCCGCGTGCCATCGCCCAGCCGCCGCGCCAGTTGCGCCTCGCCGGCCTCGAAGCCTTCAACGTTGGCGACGACAGCCTGTTCGTGAACGTTGGCGAGCGCACCAACGTCACCGGCTCGCGCGCCTTCGCCAAGATGATTCTCGAAGGCCGCTACGACGCCGCGCTTGCTGTCGCGCGCAACCAGGTCGAGAACGGCGCCCAGGTGGTCGACGTCAACATGGACGAGGCCATGCTCGACAGCAAGGCCGCGATGGACCGCTTCCTCAAGCTGGTCGCCTCCGAGCCGGACATTTCCAAAGTGCCGCTGATGCTCGATTCCTCGAAGTGGGAAGTGATCGAGGCGGGCCTGAAGTGCGTGCAGGGCAAGGGCATCGTCAATTCGATTTCCATGAAGGAAGGCGAAGCCAGGTTCATCGAACAGGCGCGCCTCGCCCGGCGCTACGGCGCTGCCGTGATCGTCATGGCCTTCGACGAGCAGGGCCAGGCCGACACCTTCAAGCGCAAGACCGAAATCTGCCAACGCGCCTACAAGCTGCTGGTGGCCGACGGCTTTCCGCCCGAGGACATCGTCTTCGATCCGAACATTTTCGCCATCGCCACCGGCATCCCCGAACACGACAATTACGCGGTGGATTTCATTGAGGCGGTGCGCTGGATCAAGCAGAACCTGCCACATGCGCATATCTCGGGCGGCGTCTCCAACGTGTCGTTCAGTTTCCGCGGCAACGACGCCGTGCGCGAGGCGATTCACACGGTCTTCCTCTATCACGCCGTCAAGGCCGGCATGACCATGGGCATCGTCAATGCCGGCCAGTTGGGCGTCTATGACGACCTCGATCCGGTGTTGCGCGAGAAGGTCGAGGACGTGGTGCTGAACCGCAAGCCCGGCGCGGGAGATGCGCTGGTCGAATACGCGCAGACCGTGAAGGGCGCGGCCAAGGAGCAGGTGCAGGATCTGGCCTGGCGTTCGTGGCCGGTGGAGAAGCGTCTCGAACACGCGATGGTGCGCGGCATCACCGAATACGTGGTCGCCGATACCGAGGAATGCCGCGCCGCGCTGTTCGCCGCCGGCAAGCCGCCGCTGGCCGTGATCGAAGGCCCGCTGATGAACGGCATGAACGTCATCGGCGATCTTTTCGGCGCGGGCAAGATGTTCCTGCCGCAAGTGGTGAAATCGGCGCGCGTGATGAAGCAGGCGGTCGCGCATCTGATTCCCTACATCGAGGAAGAGAAGGCGCGCACCGGCTCGTCGTCCAAGGGCAAGATCGTCATCGCCACGGTGAAGGGCGACGTGCACGACATCGGCAAGAACATCGTCGGCGTGGTGCTCGGCTGCAACGGTTACGACGTGGTCGACCTCGGCGTGATGGTGCCGGCCGACAAGATTTTGGCTGCCGCCAAGGAGCACGGTGCGCAGGCCATCGGCCTCTCGGGCCTGATTACGCCCTCGCTGGAAGAAATGAGCCACATCGCCGCCGAGATGCAGCGTCAGGGCTTTACGCAGCCGCTCTTGATCGGCGGGGCGACGACCAGCCGCGCCCATACCGCCATCAAGATCGCGCCGCACTACCAGGGCACGGTGGTCTATGTGCCGGACGCCTCGCGCGCCGTTGGCGTGGTCACCAAGCTGCTCTCAAACGACATGAGCGCCGACTACGTTGCCGAGATCGCCGCCGACCACGATAAGCTGCGCGTCCAGCACGCCGCCAAGAAAGGCGTCGCACTGGTCGCGCTGGCAGCGGCGCGCGCCAATCGGCTGAAGCTAGACTATGCGCCGGTGAAGCCGAACAAGCTCGGCCTTACCGTGCTGCGCGATATCGACCTCGCCACGCTCGCCCGCTACATCGACTGGGGCCCGTTTTTCCAGACCTGGGACTTGGCGGGTTCGTATCCGAAGTTGCTCGACGATCCGAAGGTGGGCGAGCAGGCGCGTCAGGTTTTCGCTGACGCCAAGTCCATGTTGAAAACGCTGATCGCCGAAAAGTGGCTGACCGCGAATGCCGTCTGCGGCCTCTATCCGGCGAACTCCGCCGGTGACGACATCGTCTTCTACGCCGACCACGATGACGCGGGGCGTTCCAAGCCGCTGATGACCTGGTACGGTTTGCGTCAGCAGCAGCAGCGTCCGGACGGCAAACCGCAGCAGTGCCTCGCCGATTTCGTCGCGCCGGTTGGCATTGCCGACTATGCCGGCGCCTTCGCCGTCACCGCCGGCATCGGCATCGAGAAGAAGCTCGCCGAATTCGCCTTGGAGCACGACGACTACCGCAGCATCATGCTGAAGAGCCTCGCCGACCGTCTCGCCGAGGCCGCCGCCGAATGGCTGCACGAATGCGTGCGGCGGGAGTATTGGGGCTATGCGACGGACGAAGCGCTCGATGTCGATGCGCTGGTGGCCGAGAAGTACGTCGGCATCCGTCCTGCCCCCGGCTACCCGGCTTGTCCCGACCACACCGCCAAGGGTGCGCTGTTCGCGCTGCTCGACGCGCCGGGCAACGCCGACATGGGTATCACGGAGAACTTTGCCATGACGCCGGCGGCTGCGGTGGCCGGTTTCTACCTTGCGCATCCTGCGGCTCGGTATTTCGCGGTGAGCAAGATTGGTCGCGATCAGTTGGCCGATTGGGCGCAGCGTAGCGGCATGGATGAGACGCAAGCGGAGCGTTGGCTGGCGCCGGTGCTTTGATTCGCCGATAGCGGGCGCCGCAGGTCGAGGGCCGGCGCGTCGCCTCATGCGCTCCCGCCCCTTCGGGGTTCCCGCGCCGTCGCAGCGCCGACCGGCCGGGCGCTCAAACTCGCTACGCTCAGACAATCGCGCCCGGACATCCCCGTCCGGCGCTCCGCCGTCGCGGCGGTCGCAAAAATCAGCGACACCCCAACCCTCAACCTGCTCGACCGAGCGTGCCGCATCGACCGCCTGCGTTACTTCAGGCCAGAAGGCGCCGCCGTGGCAACGATGCGGATAGGCTATGATGACGTTATTCTTTCCGGCCTAAATGATGGAATACATTCCGTCAGTTGGGCTCCACACTTTACGTTGGGGGTCTCCAATAACATGAGTACTCCAGTTTCTTTGCTAGATCGCATCAGGGGTTTTTTCGCCCGAGACAAAGATGCTTTCTGGTGGAACCACTTCACCGACGAAGAAAAGAAACTCCGGCGCATGGATGTTAGGCAACTCGCCAAAGTCATCAATGAGCTTCGCGTTCGCAACCTCGCCGGTGAGTCAGAAAATCTCATCGTTGCCGAACACATGCTCAAAGAGCGCATAGCCCGCATTCAATCTCGGCCAACTTGGTTTGCAATCTGGGCTGGTTTGGTCGGCATAGCCGGAGGCGCATTCTTGACATCCTCACTTCAACCACCGAATGAAACAAACAAGTGTGTATGCGAATGCAAAACCGCAGGAACACTGCAACAGCCAGCGCACGAGCCAATAAAGGCTGTGCCTACCAAACCTGCAGTCGGTAATGTTATCGACATACCAAGTAGTAGCAGCAAGAAGCAATAACAAAAGACCCATGCTGACACCAACCCCCAACCCGGCGCTCAACCTCGCTCCCTTCGGTCGCTGGACGCTGCGCGATAAAGCCGCGCAGCGCCGGTTAGCTCTACGTTGGGGGTCTTCATTGAGGTCATCCACATGAACGAGACGCAACGAAAAATTCTGATAGTTACTGCTGTTGTGGTTGCTCTGATGGTCATATTCCCTCCTTACATAGTTGAGAACTTTCGGGGGGCGTTGATAATGGCTGGGTACGGATTTTTGTTTGACCTTCCGTCACGAACATTTGAATCAGGATCGTCAATCCCGGCAGTCGTGAACGTAAAGACATTGCTCGTGCAAATCTTTGGGGCTGTTGTGGTGGGTGGGCTGGCTTTTCTCGCCGCCAAGCGGTAAGGGTTACGTCGAACGTTTGGGGTCTTCATGACTGAGCAACTTGCACTTACTCTTGCCGCTGCATCAGTCGGGTTTGTTGCTGCTGTGTTTTTCTGCATTGGTAACGTCCTCAATACTTCCGAGAAAATCCTGCGGCAGTCGAGCATGATCTGGGACTTCAGCGAACCCGTGGCCCGTTCATTAACTGCTCAACGAGCACAATACGCAGTAGGTGCGCTGTTTCTCGTAATCTCGTTTCTTCTTCAAGTTGCGGCAGCCCTAGCGTCCTCAACCACTCCCGCAAACCTTCCTCAATATCTACACACCTGGCCTTATCTCGTTCTTGCTGTTCTTGTTCCAACCGGGCTGATAGCTGGCGGTCTTTCTGCACTTCTCTATAGATTAACCACGCGAAAAGTACTGCGCCTAAGAGAAGAGCGGAAACTAAAAAGTGAGGCTGAGAAAAAAGTCCGTAGCTCATGACGCCCGACCCCCAACCCGGCAGTCAACCGGACCTTGCGCATAAAGCCGCGCAAGGCCGGTTACTTCTACGTTAGCCCTCACAGATATGCGCACCGACGATTGGCCTCCCTGCATAGTTACAGCCTTCGATCTTGCCGGAACTAGAACGCTAGCCGCATCGGGGAAAGGTTCGTCGGCCATGATCGAGATGCACAACCACGCAACAGCAAAGATTAACCATGGCCTTCCGCTCCATAGTCATGGTTACGTTTGGAATGACTCGGTTCTCCTGCTGTCCTACATTACAGAACCAAATTGGACGAAGAAGGCATTTATTGCTGAACTGGAGGGCTTCAAGTCTTTCATTGAACAGCAGTGCGGTGCCTCGATGTACGCCATATCGGTTAAGGGGCTGGCGTTTCCGCACGACATAATGGCGCCGGCAGTGTTCACCGGCCAAGTTGCAAACCAACCGCGCGCCGTCGTGCTCAAAACGTCAAGCTGGGCTATGGCTAATTGCTTTCTTATCGAAAAGGCGCTAAAGAACCATCGAGCCGACTGGTACATCGACTGCAGAATTACTAAAGGAGCTAATCTTCCAGCGCCGTTTGCATCCGAGGAAGTCGAGCTTCTCCCAACGAACGAAGCCAGGAGTATCCATATGTTTAAGGGTCGCCTCAGTGCTAGGGGCTAACAGCGACGCAATAGTTCGCGTTCATCAAATTCGCTCACAATTCGGCGGAGAGAAATAGATATGTTTCACCTCATTACCCTCATTAAGGTGCTTCTTCATCTAATCGCCATTCCTTTGTACTTTGCTTGGTTCTATTTCCTCTACTACATGTTCTTCAAAGACCTGAAAGTCGGGGCAATGCTATTCGTGGGTAATATCGTCATAGGGTACATCATGCTGTTTGCTATTCGGGCGCTGAACTCATACCAGATGAAGTTGTTTGTCGATGCGGAAGGCAAGCGGCATGGTGAACAACAAAACTAGCTTGGCCACTTGGCCAGCGAGGGCTAACCCGGCGTTGCAGGGGACGCTGCGCGATAAAGCCGCGCCGCGCCCCTGAACTTGAACGTTGAGGCTGTAGAAAAACCCTTTTTGGAAATTTCGAGATGACGACCCA
>OBOI01000666.1_pt1 | contig 11145 bp, 11 predicted proteins | sample 1670151 | NCBI WGS metagenome assembly OBOI01 (sample SAMEA104232303, study PRJEB22302) | sediment metagenome | biome: forest; feature: aquifer; material: sediment | place: USA | collected 2011-08-07 | depth 0.01 m | reverse complement strand
GGCCGATCTGTGCGCCGTTTGCACCGTGAGGACGAAGGAAGTTCCCTCCCCGCCGTCCCGCAGCACCAGCCAACCCGCCATCGCCTTCCATTGCCCCCTCTGCGCCCCATCTGGCACCCGCCGCGCAACCGGCCTAAACTGTCGCGATCCGCTTTCTCCCGGAGCCGACCATGAACATCCAACCCGAACTGCCGCGCTACTCGCCGGGCGAGGAAATCGCCAACAGCGTCACCCACGGCCTGGGCATCGTGCTTGCCATCGCCGGCCTGGCCGTGCTGACGGCCTTCGCGGCGCGCTACGGCACCGCCTTGCACGTCACCGCCTGCGCCATCTTCGGCGCGGCGCTGATCGTCTGCTACACCACATCGACGCTCTACCACAGCATCCAGATCGAGCGCGTGAAGCAGGTTCTGCGCACGCTCGACCACTCGGCCATCTTCCTGCTGATCGCCGGCACCTACACGCCCTTCATGCTGGTCAATCTGCGCGGGCCGTGGGGCTGGTCGGTGCTGGCGGCGATCTGGACGCTGGCCATCACCGGCATCGTGCTGCGCCTGGTGCTGCGCGGCCGGTTGCACGGGCTGGTCGTCGCGCTCTATCTGGCGATGGGCTGGGCGGTGGTGGTGGCCATCGGGCCGATGCTGGAGCATGTCGCCACCGGCGGCCTGGCGCTGCTGGCGGCGGGCGGCGTCGCCTACACCGTGGGCGTGCCCTTCTACAAGTGGCGGCGCCTGCCCTACCACCACGCCATCTGGCACGGCTTCGTGCTCGCCGGCAGCGCGCTGCACTTCTTCGCCGTGCTGTTCTACGTCATTCCCTGGCCGCAGGCCTGATGCGCCACCGCCCTCCGTTCCGATTTGCACGAGCGGCGAGAACCGTGGATCATGCGGGGCCCTGAACAAAACCGGAGTCTTGCCGTGAAGAAAATTATCGCCCTCCTCTGTACCGTCTGCGCCCTTCCCGCCTGGTCCCAGGCCGACTTCGCCGCCAGCGCAGCCAAGGAAGCCGGCGCCGTCGTCAGCCCGAGCGGACTCGTCTATCTGTCGCTGAAAGAAGGCGCCGGCAACAGCCCCGCCGCCGCCGACACGGTGAAGGTGCACTACAAGGGCATGTTCCAGAACGGCAAGGAATTCGACAGTTCCTACAGCCGCGGCCAGCCGACCGAATTTCCGCTCAACCGCGTCATCAAGTGCTGGACCGAAGGCGTGCAGCGCATGAAGCCCGGCGGCAAGGCCAGGCTCACCTGCCCGCCCGCCATCGCCTACGGCGAGCGCGGTGCCGGTAACGTGATCCCGCCCAACGCCACCCTGCAATTCGAGATCGAGCTGCTGGACGTCCGCCGCTAAGCTGCCGAAGCCGGCGCCCTTGCCGGTTGAGGATATTCGGTCCCCCATGAGCACCCGTCTCCCGGCCCAAGCCATGCGCGTCCTCGCCGTCATCCCGCCGATGACGCAGCTCAATACGCCGTATCCGTCGACAGCCTACCTCACCGGATTCCTGCGCTCACGCGGCATCGATGCGGTGCAGGAAGACCTGGCGCTGGCCCTGGTGCTGCGGCTGTTTTCGCCCGCCGGGCTGGCGGCGATCCGCGAGTGCGTCGCCGCCCTGCCGCGGCAAGGGCGCACCGCGGCCGTCGAGTCCTTCGACCGCCAGTTCGACCGCTATCTCGCCACCATCGCTCCGGCCGTGGCCTTTCTTCAGGGACGCGACCCCAGCGTCGGCCATCGCATCGCCACGCGCCGCTTTCTGCCGGAAGGGCCGCGCTTCGCGTCGCTCGACGTTTATGTCGATCCCGACCACGAAGACGGCGGCGACCCGCTGGCCTGGGCTTTCGGCGCGCTCGGCATCCAGGACCGGGCGCGGCATTTCGCCACCCTGTACCTCAACGACCTCGCCGACGTGCTGCGCGATGCCGTCGATGCGCGCTTCGAATTCGTGCGCTACGCCGAAGCGCTGGCGCAAAGCCAGCCCGGCTTCGCGCCGCTGGCGGCGGCGCTGGCCGCGCCGCTCAACCTGATCGACCGCAGCCTGCGCGATCTGACCCTGGAAGCCCTGGCCCGGCATAAGCCGCAACGGGTGCTGTTGTCGGTGCCGTTTCCCGGTTCCGTCTATGCGGCCTTTCGCATCGCGCAGGCGATCAAGGCGCACGATCCGTCCATCGTCACCGTGCTCGGCGGCGGCTTCGTCAATACCGAATTGCGCGAACTCGCCGAGCCGCGGGTGTTCGACTATTTCGACTACGTCACCCTGGACGCGGGCGAGCGCCCCGTCCTCGCCCTGCTCGAACATCTGCGCGGCGAACGCCCGCAGGAGCGCCTGGTGCGCACTTTCGCGCGCAGCGCCGACGGCAGGTCGGTACGCTACATAGATGCCGCCGAACCCGACATCGCTTTCGCCGATACCGGTACGCCGACCTGGGACGGCCTGCCGCTGGACCGCTACCTGTCGGTGCTGGACATGCTCAATCCCATGCACCGGCTCTGGTCCGACGGCCGCTGGAACAAGCTCACCGTGGCACAGGGCTGCTACTGGAAGAAGTGCAGCTTCTGCGATACCTCGCTGGCCTACATCGCGCGCTACGAGGCCCTGGCGGCCGGCACGCTGGTGGACCGCATCGAGGCCATCGTCGCCGAAACCGGGCAGACCGGCTTTCATTTCGTCGACGAAGCCGCCCCGCCCAAGGCGCTGAAGGCGCTGGCCGACGAATTGCGCCAACGCAACCGCGCCATCTCGTGGTGGGGCAACATCCGCTTCGAGAAATCCTTCACCCCGGCGTTGTGCGCGGAGCTGGCCGACAGCGGCTGCATCGCCGTCTCCGGCGGGCTGGAGGTCGCCTCCGACCGCCTGCTCAAGCTGATGCAAAAAGGCGTGTCGGTCGAACAGGTCGCCCAGGTCACGCGCGCCTTCACCGACGCCGGCATCCTGGTGCACGCCTACCTGATGTACGGCTTCCCGACGCAGACGGTGCAGGACACGGTGGACGCGCTGGAATACGTGCGCCAGTTGTTCGCCGCCGGCTGTATTCAATCCGGCTTCTTTCACCGCTTCGTCTGCACCGTGCATTCGCCGGTCGGCCGGCACCCGGATCGCTACGGCGTCACCCTCAAGCCCCTGCCCGCCGCAAGCTTCGCCCGCAACGACGTCGGCTTCATCGACCCGGCCGGCGTCGACCACGACGCGCTCGGCGTCGCGCTGAACAAGGCGCTCTACAACTACATGCACGGCATCGGTCTGGACGACGACGTGCGCCGCTGGTTCGCCGGCAGCCGCGCCGGCATTCCGCGCAGCCGCGTGCCGCGTCACTTCATTGAGCGGGCCCTGGGCTGAGCAAACGCCGACAGACGAAGAATCGAATATCTCGGCACCGTGGGCCTGCGTATTGCTGACGCTCGCGGGACGCCGACCCGCCATCGATTTCAGTAGCGCAACAAATAGCACGCTTTAACCGCCCCGCAATCTCGCCGACATCAAGCCGTCGCACGAGCGCGCCACCATGGGCCATGGACGATTTCGCCGCCCCTGCCCCGCACCCGCAGTTACGGGTGGCCCTCGTTACCGAAACCTTTCCGCCCGAAGTCAATGGCGTCGCCATGACGCTGGGCCGTTTGACCGAAGGCTTGCGCCAACGCGGCCATCGCGTCGAGGTCGTGCGCCCGCAACAAGCCGGCGACAGCGGTCGCGCCGAAGACGTCGTCACGGTGCGCGGACTGCCCATCCCCAACTATCGCGGCCTGCGCTTCGGCCTGCCGGCAACCGGATTCCTGCTGAAGCACTGGCGCGCTTGTCCACCGGACATCGTCCATGTCGCCACCGAAGGGCCGCTCGGCGCTTCGGCCGTGCGCGCCGCGCGCAAGCTCGGTCTGCCGGTAGCGTCGAGCTTCCACACCAACTTCGACGCCTACTGCCGCCACTACGGCCTCGGCTGGCTCGGCAAGGCGACCACGGCCTACCTGCGGCGCTTTCATAACCGCTGCGACATCACCTACGTGCCGACGCGCGCACTGGCCGATGAGCTTGGCGCGCAGGGCTACCGCAACGTCGGCGTCGTTTCGCGCGGCGTCGACACGAAACTCTTCAACCCGATGCGGCGCTCCGAAGCGTTGCGCGCCTATTGGGGCGTACAGCCCGACGACCTGGTCGTAACCTACGTCGGCCGCATCGCCGCGGAAAAGAATCTTCAAACCGTGCTCGATGCCTTCGCCGAAATTCGCCGGCAGCAGCCGCGCGCGAAACTGGTCTTCGTCGGCGACGGCCCGCAGCGCCGGCCTCTGGCCGCACGCCATCCCGAACATATCTACGCCGGCATGCGTCACGGCGAAGACCTCGCCACCCATTACGCCTCAGCCGACCTGTTCCTCTTCCCCAGCCTGACCGAGACCTTCGGCAACGCCACCACCGAAGCCCTGGCCAGCGGTCTGGGCATCGTCGCCTACAACCAGGCGGCCGCCGCCGAAGTCGTTCGCGACGGCAGCAACGGCCTCCTCGTTGCGCCCGGCGATACCCTGGCCTTCGTCGCCGCGGCCAGCCGTCTCGCCGCCGCGCCCTACCTGCTCGCCGCCAAACGCGAACGGGCGGCAGACTCGGTCAGCCGGCTGGACTGGAACCGCATCCACGACCTCTTCGCCGCCGAGCTGGTCCGCCTCGTCAAAACCCACGCCAGAGGGCGCGGTCCTGGAACCCGTCTCATAAAACCACACGAGCGATTTTATGAGACAGGTACTTAGGGGCCGCGCCGTCGTCGCCCCCGGCGCCGAAGCGTGAGCATGCTCCAGGTCCGCTCGATCTTTCTTTCCGACATCCACCTCGGCACCCGCGCCTGCCAGGCCGACTGCCTGCTCGATTTCCTGCGCGATCACACGGCCGAACACCTATTCCTGGTCGGCGACATTGTCGACTTCTGGGCCATGAGCCGCGGCATCAGTTGGACACCGGCCCAGAACACCGTCGTGCAGAAAGTGTTGCGGCGGGCGCGTCACGGCGAAAAGGTCATTCTGATTCCCGGCAACCACGACGAGGCGCTGCGCGAGTACGACGGCACGTCGTTCGGCGACATCCGCGTCGCCGTCGAATACGTCCATACCCTGGCCGACGGCCGCCGCTTTCTGGTCACGCACGGCGACGAGTTCGACCAGGTGACGCGCTACCACCGCTGGGTCGCCGTCCTCGGCGACCTTGCCTACAACCTGCTGGTGCGTCTCAACGGCGCGCTATCCATCGTGCGGCGCCGTCTCGGCCTCTCGGGCTACTGGTCGCTGGCCGGCTACGCCAAGCGCAAGGTGAAGACCGCCGTCAGCTTCATCTTCGACTTCGAGGATTCGGTCATCCGCGCCGCCCGCGAGCGCGGCCTCGACGGCGTCATCTGCGGCCACATCCACAGTCCGGTCATGCGCGAGGTCGACGGCATCCACTACCTCAACTGCGGCGACTGGGTCGACAGTTGCACCGCCATCGTCGAGCATCACGACGGCCGGCTGGAACTGCTGGGCGAACAAGGGTGGCGGGGGGCGCGCTAACGCAGCGCCCGCGGCAGGTCGCGCCAGCCGATGACCTCGACACCGCTACGAACGTAACTGTCATTGCCGCCGTAAATCAGCCAGGGCACACCCGCCTCGCCGCCGGCGAAACGGGCGCTCTTTAGACCGGCCCGGATGTAGTCCGGCGTCACCGTGGCGCCCGACTTGATTTCGACAGTCTGGAGACGCCCATCTTCCTCGAACAGCAGATCGGCCTCGTTGCCGCCGTTGTCGCGCCAGAAATACAGATCGCCGGGTCGCCCCGCATGGAAACGTGCTTTGAAGAATTCGCCAACAATGAGCGTCTCGAACAGCGCGCCGCGCAGGGGATGCAGTGCCAACTGCGCCGCCGAACGTATGCCCAGAAGCCAGCAAGCCAGCCCGGTGTCGACGAAATGGAGCTTGGGCGTCTTGACCAGCCGCTTGCCGAAATTTCGGTGATAGGGCGGCAGCAGCAGCACGATGTAGCTGGCCTCCAGAATCGACAGCCATGCCCGCGCCGTGCTGTGGGCAATACCGGCCTCTCCGGCCAGCGCCGAGAGGTTGAGCATCTGCCCGGTACGGCCGGCACACAGGCGCAGAAAACGTTGAAACGCCGACAAATCCTGCACGCCCAGCAGTTGCCGTACGTCGCGTTCGAGATAGGTAGCGACGTAACTTGGAAACCAGTCTGCCGCAGGAATCCCGTGCGCATGGATGGCCGGGTAGCCGCCGGCGCCGATCAGCAGGTCGGGCGAATCCGGAAGGGCCGGCAACTCGTCTACCGCCAGCGGCAGCAGTTGCGTCATGCCGACGCGGCCGGCGAGCGACTGCGTCACACCGGCAAGCAAACCGAACTGCTGCGATCCGGTAAGGACGAAGCGCCCCGGCACACGCTGCGCGTCCACCAGCCCCTGCAAGTGCGAAAACAAGTCGGGCCAGCGCTGCGCCTCGTCGAACACCGCACCAGCGGAAAAGCGCGCCAGAAAGCCGCGCGCATCCGTCTCGGCGAACGCGCGCTCGGCGGGATCTTCCAGGCTGACATAGGGCAGATCGGCAAACACCGTGCGCGCCAAGGTCGTCTTGCCCGACTGGCGCGGCCCGGTGATCGCCACGATGGGAAAATACCCCGCGAGGCGACGTAGCGTGGTTTCGAGGTTGCGGCGGAACATGGGGCTCATCTTACAAATCGACGATTGAATCGTCAATCTGTAAAAACACCCCCATCACGAAGCCACCGCGCCATCGAACCACTGCTGCCAGCGCACCGCCTGTTTTGAAACCGATTCCAGCACCCCGGTCAGCTCATGCAGGCCGCCGTGCGACAACAGTTTCAGTTGCCAGGCGACCAACAGATACCGGCCGGGACGAATGACAGCGTTCGCCGTGCAAGACCCCAAGCTGCGCGAAATCTTCGCCCCCGGCTTTCGCGACCGTCTGGCCCAGCATTGGCTGATCTCGGTGATCGGCCCAACCATAGAGCGCGCCTGGATAGACGACTGTTTTTCCAACCGCGTCGGCAAGGGTACCCACGGCTACGTCGATGACATGATTCTTCTTGGCGACAACCCGCGAACCCTGCTGGAACAAATGCGCCGCATCGACCGGTTTCTGCAGGAGCGCCTGCAACTGCGCCTTCATCCCGACAAAACCGTATTGCAACGCGTCGATCAGGGCGCCAATTTTCTCGGCTACATCGTCTTTCCGCACTATCGCTATGTCCGCGAACGCACCTTGCGGGCTTTGCGTAGCCGCATCCATTTCTTCAACGCCCTGTTCGACCCGGCCTGCTACCCGCAGGGTTCAAGGCCGCAACGCGGCACCTGGGTGCAATGGCTGACGCTGCATCAACTCACGCCGCCGCTCGCCCCAAGCCCCGTCGTGCTCAAGCGCATGCTGGCCACGCTCAACAGCTACTACGGCCAGTTGCGTCACGCCGACACCTACCGCCTGCGGCGCAAGATTTACCACGAAATGCTCGGCCCGATTAGACGCTACTTCCTGCCCGTCGACGCCGACTACGGCGCCTTGCGCATCAAACCCGTCTGGCTGTTCGCTTCATCAGGCGACGTCATGACGCTGAGGGTCTTCCGCGATACATGAAACTGGGCATTGTGGAAATGCGGGTTGAGGCCAGCGCGCCAAGGATGGCGGGTATCCGACTCCCTCCATGTCACCCGGGCCGGAAGAGCCCCGGCCCTCCTTCTTTCCTTCCGGGAGTCGGATACCCGCCACCCTTGGCCGGATATGCCAGTGGCTGTGAACCTCCAAAAAAGCACGGCGGCAATCGCTGGGGCCGGTGGGGTGCCCTGCTGCGCGTAAGTAGAGGAGGAGGCGCCGGCCTTTTGGCGCCGGGGGACATGAAGCGCAGCAGGGCACCCTGCCGGCCCCAGCGCCCACCCGCCTCAACACGAGAACAGGGTATTGAGCACAGCCGTCGCCTCGGCATGGTCCGCCGCGGTTTCGATGTGAGCGAGAGGCAAGGTCGACTGGAGCGCCTGCCAGGCGGGAACAACGCGGTGCAAATCGATTACGGCGTTCATCTCAGGCGGCGGAGTGCGATTTCAACCAATCCCGCAGGGCGTCGTTCATGCGCGTTTGCCAGCCGCGTCCGCTGGCTTTGAACGCATCGATGATATCCGGGTCGAGCCGCAGCTTGATCGGGGTCTTGGTCACCTCCGCCGGTGGGCGGCCACGACGCAACAGTTTCTCGCCCTCGTGCAGATCGGCGCGCTGGAACCATTCATCCGTCAGCTCCGGCACATCGTCCGGGTCAATCAAGGTACTGGGTGTAACGGGCTTTTTCGCGCTCATTGGCATACCTCATCGAAATAATGCGGCGAACCTCGCCACGGGGCGTCCATGTCAGCACCACGATGCGATCAGCCAGCCGGCCGACGGATACAAAGCGCTCCTCGCCATAATCGACACGCTCATCCGTCAACGTAAAATGCTTGCCGGCGAATACCTTCGGCGCCTCCGCAAAATCCAGACCACGGTCAAGCAGGGTTTTCGCGCGCTTTGCAGAATCGAACTCGATCAACATCGCTTTATTGTACCCCCGGCAATTCGGAACGCAAGCGGCGGAAAAGGCCGTGTTCCCCGCTATCGTCTTGCGCATCAAGCCGGTCTGGCTGTTCTCATCCCCATGAGCGGGTGTGACTCTAGCGGACACACGTCACGTAGTTGTAGTTCGTGTCGTTGTTCCAGTTGACGTTGCCGTCGTTCAGGTTGACGTTCTCGTGATTGCCGGCACCATGAGGCGTCGACGACCAGGTGTTGTTCAACGCCCACCCCTGACCGGACTGCATCTTCACTATTGCCCGATTGAACGGGCCCGGTTGAGCCGTTTGCACAGCATGACCCCCATGATGCGATCGGGCTCAAGTATCGAGGCCCGACAGCGGAAGATGCCAGCCACATCCCCAATTGGCCTGTTTTGTTTCAGCCGTAACCGAAACACCCATTAGGCACCCATGCATGGCATAGGCAGGACGAGACCAGCCAGAACCCAAAATATCGTCAGGCCACCTCGCTTTCTTGCCATTGCCGCTGTAAGTCGGCCACCAGATTCAGCGCCGCCACCGGCGTGCTGGCGGCGACGTTGAACTGCATCAATTGCGCTATCAGCCGCTGCGCGAAATTCGCCACTGGCGGCGCAGGTGCCGCCACATCCGCAACCGCTGCCGATGCCCCCGGCAGCAGCAGCGGCAATGCCTCGCGCCACGCATCGTACTGCGGTCGGTCTATCGGATTGGACAAAGGCCAGCGCCACGTCAGCGCATCGAGCTGGGTTGCCTGCGCGAAACCCGGCAGCTTCGCCAGCGACGTCAACGGCATCCCGCAGACGACGCGATCCGCGCCCGCCGACTTGACGAAGCGGCGCATCGGCTTGCACGCCATCACCTGATGGATGAAGCCATAGGCGCCCTCGTTGTAAGCGCGGGCGAACAGCCCCTCTTTGTAGAGATACACCGCACCGAGATCGTCCGCCTGCCGAGAAAATTTCGTCAACACCTTCCCGTCGTCCATTTCCTGCATGACCTTGACTCCGTAAAAAAATCGTCTCCGCGCTACGCGCGGGACCTTGAAAACCTAAACCCAAAAACCAGAAACCCAAGAAATGCAAGAAAAGCAAGAAAGGCAAATTTCAAAAATCAAATTTCAAGGGTCGAGGCTCTAGCGGACACACGTCACGTAGCTGTAGTTCGGGTCGGTGCTCCATGAGACGAAGCCGTCGTGAAGGTCGACGGACTCGTGAGTGCCGGCACCATGAGGCGTCGACGACCAGGTGTGGCCCAACGCCCACCCCTGACCGTTCATCGCGCCCGAGGTATACAAGGCGCTCAGTTCCGCAGTCGTCGGCAGGCGCCAACCGGTTTGTCCGTTGATAGTACCGGCGCATAATGCGGTCGCTTGAGCATACGTGTACGACGTCGCAGACACCAGCATCCACGTCAGTCCGCCCTGAGAAACATAAGCAGGAACCGTTGCCGTGGCGCTCGATACGACGGGCGTACCCGTGGTCGGCGCTATGGTCGACACCGGCGTGACCTCGAAGGTGATGGTGTTGCCTTGATCGGCGCCGACCAGCGTGTAGGTGCTGGCCGTGGCGCCCGCGATAGCGATGCCCCCGCGCAGCCAGCGGAAGGTCGTCGTGCCTTGCGGGTCGTTGTTGACGTCGGCATAGGTGTAGCTGCCGGTCAGCGTCTGTCCGACCTGGGCCGTGCCGCTGATGCTGACTGCGCTGGCAGTCGGGGCGGCGGGTGCTACGACTGTGATGTTGAACGTTCTTTCCGCGTATGCGCCAGAGGCGTCCGTTACGCGGTAGGTGACGGCGGAGGTTCCGACGGTGGTCGGGGTTCCGGAGACTTTTCGGGTGCCAGGCGTAAAGGTAAGACCCGTTGGGAGTCCGGAGACGACCGAGTATGTGAGCGTCTCGCCGACATCGGTGTCGCTTCCGAGCGAAAGCACGACGTCCGCCATGACCACGTTTTGGTTGACCGAAAAAGTGGACTGGGCAGCTAAGCTCGGAGCGGCGTTGGTGACCGTCACGTCATACGTTTTGCTCGTGCTGCCACCGTTTCCGTCGTCTACTTGGTAGGTGACGGTGACAGTACCAGTTTGGCCGGCTGCCGGAGTGGCTGTGATGGTGCGGTTTGCCCCCGATCCACCTAGCACTATGTTCGCATTGGGAAGAAGCGTTTGGTTAGACGAAGTCGCGGTTAGGACAAGTGACCCTGCAGCCGTTTCCGCGTCGCCGACGGTAACGTTTACGGTGACTGCATTGTTTTTGCCTATTGACTGATTTGTGACACTCGATAGGGTCGGAGCTGTGTTAGCCGCAGCTACCGCAGCGGTGGCGCTGGACGCCACCGGCGTGCCCGTGGTCGGTGCTACAGCCGAAACTGGAGTCACTTCGAACGTGATCGTATTGCCCTGGTCGGCTCCGACCAGCGTATATGTGCCGGCCGTGGCACCTGCAATGGCGACGCCACCGCGCAGCCAGCGGAAGGTCGACGTGCCTTGCGGATCGTTGTTCGCATCGGCATAGGTGTAGCTGCCGGTCAGTTGCTGCCCGACTTGTGCGGTGCCGGCGATGCTCACCGCACTGGCCGTCGGTGCGGCGGCGACGCCGACACCGGCCACGGCG
>OBOI01000665.1_pt1 | contig 11160 bp, 8 predicted proteins | sample 1670151 | NCBI WGS metagenome assembly OBOI01 (sample SAMEA104232303, study PRJEB22302) | sediment metagenome | biome: forest; feature: aquifer; material: sediment | place: USA | collected 2011-08-07 | depth 0.01 m | reverse complement strand
CCAGCACCGTGCGCGCCCAGGCCGTGGTCTTCCACTCCCTGGAGACCGACGAGACCTCCGACGCCACCCTGCGCCTCCTCTACGAACCCGCCTGTTGGGGCATGGCCCTCCAGGCCTCCACCACCCCGGACAACGCCTACCGGGTAAGCCTGATGTTCAGTCTGGAAGGGGTGGGTAATATCATGGGTCTTAGTCGGACCGTCTCCACCGGCGGGGGGTGGAGTGGGCTGTAGGGCGCTGGGCCGAGGCCGACTCTTCCGTTGAACTCCCCTAACCATAACCATATCTAACTGATACCCCCAGGGACATACCCATGCACTATGATGTCTTTAATGGCGATGCGGATGGCATCTGTGCCCTGCACCAGCTGCGCTTGGCCGACCCCAAACCCGAGGCGGAACTGGTCACCGGAGTGAAGCGTGACATTCAGCTGTTGACCCCCTTGCGGGATCGATGCGCTGCCGGCGGGACCCTGACGGTGCTGGACATCTCCATGGACTCCAATAAAGAGGCCTTGCTGGCGCTCTTGGACCGAGGGTGTGAGGTCATGTACGTGGATCACCACTTTGCCGGCGATCTCCCCGAGGCCCCGGGGCTCACCGCCCACCTTGACCCCAACCCCGAGGTCTGCACCTCGCTGATCGTGGACCGCTTGCTGGGCGGACGCTTCCGGCCATGGGCCGTGGTAGCGGCCTTTGGCGATAATCTCCATGAGTCAGCCCGCCGTACCGGGGCCCTGCTCGGTCTGGATGAGGCGCAACTCACCACCCTGCGGGAGCTGGGGGAGTTGCTCAACTATAACGGCTACGGGGAGCGGGTGGCTGACCTCCACTTCCCGCCCCGGGAACTCTATCTGGCCGTGCACCCCTATCAGGACCCCTTTGACTTTGTTGCTCATTCCCCGGAGTTGGCCCGCTTGCGGGCAGGGTTCGCGGCCGATATGGACCATGCCCGCGGTCAGGAGCCGGTGCGCCAGGAGGCCGGGGGCAGGATCTTCCGTTTTCCTGCCGCGGCCTGGAGCCGGCGAGTGGCAGGGGTGTTCAGTAACGAGAAGGCCAGGGAGCGGCCGCAACTGGCCCATGCCCTGGTGGTGGACAACGGCAACGGTACCTTGATGATCAGTGTGCGGGCGCCGCTTGCCAACAAACGCGGGGCCGATACCCTGTGTCGGGCCTTTCCCACCGGCGGCGGCCGTGCCGGGGCGGCCGGGGTCAATGCCCTGCCCCACGAGATGCTGGATGAGTTCATGCGTCAGTTTTTCATAACCTTTGCCTAAAGAAGGATGACCTATGGCACCGTATCGCTCTCTCCTCCCTGTTTGTCAGGCGTTTGCCTCCACCCGTGGACAGCGCGGCACTGCCACTGTTTGCGCATGGGCGGCCCGGGTGGGGCTCGTCATCCCCTCGCTGCCCCTGGTCATCTCGCTGCTGGTGGGCATGGTCTCTCACCCCATCGTCTGCCATGGCCAGGAGGGGGCGACCCCCAAGGCGGCTGACCTGGTGACGGACGGCCAGGTGATCGATCTGGCCAGTGATCGCTACCTCAAGCTCTTTGCGGAACTTAGGCTCAGTCATGGCTTCTCCCAGGAGGAGTTGCTGCGCCTGTTCTACGGCGTCCAGATTCAGAAAAGGGTGCTGGAACTCATGGACCGCCAGACCGAGGCCCTGCCCTACTACAAGTACTACCCGTTGTTCATCAAGGATGAGGTGATCTGCGAGGGACGGCGGATGCTCACCGAGCATAAGGCCGTGCTCGATGCCATTGAGAAGGAGATCGGCGTTGACCGCCGCATCGTGGTCGCCATCTGGGGGATTGAGTCCCGCTTCGGCACCCACAAGGGGGCCTACAGCATGTTCCGCACCTTGAACACCATGTTCGATGCCTACCCCCGGCGCCGGGAGTTCTATCGTCAGCAACTAATCGAGTACCTCTTGCTGTGCAAGGAGAACGGGGTAGATCCGCTGGGGGTCACCGGCTCCTATGGCGGTGCCTTTGGCCAGACCCAGTTCATCCCCTCCAGCTTCCGCCAGTACGCCGTGGATTTCGACCACAACGGCAAGCGTGACGTTTGGGAGTCGGTGCCCGATATCCTGGCCAGCATCGCCAACTACCTGCACAACTTTGGCTGGACCCTGGGCGCCCCGCTCACCGCCGAACTGGGGCTGGACTTGAAGGCGCAAAAACTGCGTGACGCCTTTGCCCAGGGGCGCTCCGGGCTCTTGCCCTGGAACGAGGTCAAGGAGCTGCAGCAGGCCACCATCCAGGCTCTCCCCGAGGGCCAAAAGCTCTCCATCGTCGGCCTGGAACTGGCGGAGGGGGGCATGCGCTACGTGGCCGGCTACCCGAACTTCCAGGCGATCACCAAGTGGAATAACTCCAACCGCTACGCCATGGCGGTGACCGAACTGGCGGCACGCTTCCAGTAGGGGCACACGGCGTACGCCCCCGCCCCGGATGCGCCGGGGTGAACAAGGTTCTCCCTACTTCCCCGTTACTCCGGTCAACAGCCATTTGATCAGATGACGACGATGGATGGTCACTCCCTGCCAATCGCGGGAGGCCTCCGTTTCATCAAGCGACAGCAGGAGATTTTCGCCGGCCTGCAAATGGGGGGCGGCCAGGGCAAAGGCGCCCAGTTCTCGTCGTTCATCATCTGGGGTCAGGGTAGTTGTCACCTGGTAGCGGTCAAAATTTCGTCCCCCCTGGGAGGCCAGAAAATCGAGTTCACGTCCGGTGTCGTTTGTGCCGTAATAGAGGGTTGCTCCCCGTCTGCGCAGTTCGAGGTACACGACATGTTCCAGGCGCAATGCCTGGTTCTCTTCCGGTGGTCGATACAGAGAGATGAGTCCAGGGTCAATGCTGTAGTATTTACGTGTATCGCTGAAGACTCGATTCTGCTTCCAACTGAATCGGTTGACTTCACACAGGGCGAAGGTCTTGAGCAGGTAACCGCAGTAGGCGATGACCGTCTCCGGTTTGGTCTTGATCCCCAGGGCCTGGACTCGCCGATTGAGGGACGCAAATGTAGTGACGCATCCCGCTCCCGCCATCAAATAGTGAAATAGTTTTTCGAGCAGGGGGACGTTATCGACCCGAAACCGCCGGATTACATCATCCAGAATTACCTTGCTCACTATGCCGGAAAGATAGGAGATCTTGGATTCCTGGGTCGGAATGTCAAACACCTCGGGCAGGCCGCCATGGGTCAGGTATTCGGTGAAGAGGCGGTTTACCTCCTGGCGCTGGCGATAATAATCCGCTGCTTCGGTCACATGAATGCCCCGGTAGGCCAGAAATGCCCGGAAGCTAAACGGCAGCAAGGTAAACTCGATGAAGCGCCCCGCCAGATTGCTTCCCAACTCCGACGACAGGAGTTCGGAATTGGACCCGGTCAGGATGATTTCGGTTGTCTCGCCATCCCGTTCATACACGGTGCGGATAAATCGATCCCAGTTGGTCACGTTCTGAATTTCATCGAAGATCAACAGCTTCTTTCCCTGCTTGGCCGAGACATTGAGAAATAGCTCGTACACTTGGTGGAGCCGTTCCGGGGTGGTGATTTCCATGAGCCGGAAATCTTCCAGATTGAGATAGAGCAGATTGGCCGGCTCGATGTACCCCTTGTCGAGAAGCCTTCTCGCCACTTGTTGCACCAAAAAGGATTTACCGCTACGACGGAAACCTGTCACGATCTTGATGGGCCGCGAGCCCATGGCCCCGAAAACGGTCTCCTCCAGTTGTCGGCTGACGCCACTGCGCCGGCGGATAAGACTTTGCCACTCGAAAAGCACGGTGGTCAATGCTTCATCGTTCATAATTGTCACCCATGTAAGGTATTATTGATGATTAATTATGCCTTTCAAAGGCGACATTAGCAAGCTATTGTTGTGCCAACCGCTGTATTGACCCAACTTGGGTCTTGCCATACCCCCTTTGTTCAATCTTTATCACCTGAAACAAAAAAGGGGCAGGATGCTTTACCGCATCCTGCCCCTTTTTTTGTGCCGTCGAGCTAAAGCCTTACTTCTGAATCAACTCCAGGTTGCCCTTGACCAGGACATCCACCACCCCCGGTTCGGCCAGGGTCGAGGTGTCGCCGAAGTCGTGGGCCTCGTGGTGGCCGGCGGCGATCTTCCTTAAGATGCGGCGCATGATTTTGCCGGAGCGGGTCTTGGGCAGCCCCTCGGCGAACTGGATGAACTCCGGGGTGGCGATGGGGCCGATCTCGGCCCGCACCCAGTTGGAGAGGGCCTTGCGCAGTTCGGGGGTGGGCTCTACCCCGGACTTGAGGCTGACATAGGCGTAGATGGTCTGGCCCTTGATCTCGTGGGGGGCGCCGACTACCGCCGCCTCGGCCACGTCCTTGTGGGCCACCAGGGCCGACTCGATCTCGGCGGTGCCCAGGCGGTGGCCGGAGACGTTGATGACGTCGTCCAGGCGGCCCATGATCCAGAAGTAGCCGTCCTCGTCCTTGCGCGCCCCATCTTCTGGATCGTAGATCCCGGGGAAGCGCTCAAAGTAGGTCTTCTTGTAGCGGGCAGTATCGCCGTACACGCCACGCAGCATGGCGGGCCAGGGGCGTTTGATCACCAGGCGGCCGCCCTCGTTGGGACCGGCCTCCTTGCCCTCCTCGGTGAAGATGGCTGCGTCGATGCCGGGCAGCGGCCGAGTGGCGGAGCCGGGTTTGAGCGGGGTGGCGTAGGGGAGGGCGGAGATCAGGATGCCGCCGGTCTCGGTCTGCCACCAGGTATCGACGATGGGGAGCTTACTGGCGCCGATATTGTCGTGGTACCAGATCCAGGCCTCGGGGTTGATGGGCTCGCCCACCGAGCCCAGGATGCGCAGGGAGGAGAGGTCGTTCTTCTGGGTCATCTCCACCCCGAAGCGCATGAGCGCCCGGATGGCGGTGGGGGCGGTGTAGAAGATGTTGACCTTGAACTTTTCGATAATCTGCCAGAAGCGGTTGGGGGCCGGATAGGTGGGCACCCCCTCGAACATCAGGGTGGTGGCGCCCAGGGCCAGTGGGCCGTAGAGGATGTAGGAGTGGCCGGTGACCCAGCCGATGTCGGCGGTACACCAGTAGACATCGTCGTCCTTCATGTCGAAGACCCACTGGCAGGTGTGGGCCACGTAGGTTAGGTAACCGCCGGTGGTGTGCACCACCCCCTTGGGCTTGCCGGTGCTGCCGCTGGTGTAGAGGATGAACAACGGGTCCTCGGAGTCCATGCTCACCGGCTCGCAGCGGTCGCTGATGCCGGGGGCGTTCATCTCGTCGTGCCACCAGAGGTCATGGCCCTCCTTGAAGTTGATGGTGTTGCCCCCCCGTTTGACCACCAAGGTGTTGGTGATCGAGGGGCACTCCACCAAGGCGTCGTCGACGTTGGTTTTGAGCGAAATGGTCTTGCCGGCGCGGATGACGGCGTCGGCGGTGATCAGCACCTTGGCCTCGCAGTCCTGGATGCGGCTCTTCAGGCTGGGGGCGGAGAAGCCGGCAAAGACCACAGAGTGGATGGCGCCGATGCGGGTGCAGGCCAAGAGCGTGATGGCCAGCTCCGGAATCATGGGCAGGTAGACCGCGACCCGGTCACCCTTTTGGACCCCCAGTTTTTTCAAGACATTGGCGCAGCGGCAGACAGCGGTGTGGAGCATCTGGTAGGTGTAGACCTTGACGTCCTCTTCCGGCTCGCCCTGCCAGATGATGGCGGCCTTATTGCGGCGGCCGTTGGTGAGGTGGCGATCGAGACAGTTGGCCGAGACATTGAGTTTACCACCGACAAACCACTTGACCTCGGGTTTGAACAGATCCGCATCCACCACCTTGTCCCAGGGTCTGTCCCAGGTCAGGAGCTCCGTGGCCCGGTCTGCCCAGTAGCCGTCCGGGTCGTCCATGGAGCGCTGGTAGTGGGCCTCGTAATCGGCCATGCTTTTGACACAGGCGTTTTGTTGGCCCTCGGTAGGCGGATTGAAGATCCGTTTTTCGGTTGATAGGCTCTCGATCTGTTTCTCTTCGCTCATAATTCCTCCTGTAATAATGGATGCTTCGGGCAAAAGATTGGTGTGCTCCGCACGCTGTACTTGATAATTTAAGGATACTTAACAGCGCGGTAGCGGCAGGTCAAGAATAAATGTAGGTAGAACTACGATTTTTGACGGTTTCGCAAAAACCGCTAAACCGCCGCTGGCACGCCCCGTAACACATTGAAATTGCATTGGCAGATGGTCAACTTCACGACTTTTTGCGATTCCATCATTTTTGGTGGGTGGTGAAGACCCTCCTTGGACCAGGCGTCAGGCAAGGGTGATGGCGGAGCGAGAGTGCTATCGCTATGGCTTTGTGCCGGGTATTGGGGATGGTCATGAAAACTGACAATCTCGTAAAAAGTCCAAAAACTTGCCATCCGCCTACACAACATCAATAAGTTACAGAGTGGGCCGGCGTCGGTAGAGCGGTTTTTGCGAAAACCGACAAAACGGTTGCGGAGTTGCTCGGAGATAGGTACATGGTTGGGGATGGAGCAGAGCGGGCGTCCTTGCGGCCGGCCCCCCTGGGAAAAAAGGCTTTTAGAAAATCACCATCGCGGCGCAAGGCTTGCGCCCCGATCATTGACGGATGGCTGGGCATGGGACGAGTTTGGGTTGCCTTGGTTGGCGTATTTATGGTAGTGATGATGGCGGCATGCCATCCTCCCGACGGTAACCCGCCCTCTCTCCCTCCCCCTCCCCGGGCCGCCCTTGGCGACCAGATTGTGCTGCTGGATGACGGGGACCAAGAGGCGTTGCACAGCGCGGTAAGCGCCAGTATCCGCTATTGGCAGGGGCAGCCGGCGGACCGCAAGCTTACGGCCTGTGGCCAGGGGTATCGGGCAGGAGATTTCCTCCAGACCCTGCTCCACTTTCGCTCGCTCCTGACCACGCTTCCCCTTGCTGATCTGCCAGCCGCCGTGGCGCGGGACTTTACCCTCTGCCCCGAGGGTGATGGCCCACCTCCAGACGAGGCCTTGGTGACCGGCTACTACCAGCCCCGCTGCAAAGGGAGCCTGGTCAAGGCCGCGCCCTTTATCTGCCCTGTCTACCGCTTGCCGCCGGACCTGATTCAGGCCAAGACCCATACACCTCAAGGGGTGACGGAGCAGGTGGGGCGGCTGGAGAAGGGACGCCTGGTGCCTTACTGGAGCCGGGCCGAGATCGAGACCCAGGAGCCGCTGCGCGGCAATGAGTTGTGCTATCTGGCCGACCCGGTGGAGCTCTTTCTCATGCAAGTTCAAGGGTCGGGCCTGGTGGAGTTGGCCGATGGCAGCCTGCGGCAGCTGCTCTTTGCCGGCAGCAATGGCAGGCCGTACCGCTCCATCGGCCGCCTGCTGGTGGACGAAGGCCGCCTGTCCCTGGCCGAGGTGGATATGCCGCGCATCCGGCGCTATCTGCAAGAGCATCGGCAAGATCGCCAGCGGATACTCCACTATAATGAACGTTACATCTTTTTTACGATGTCCGTGCCCACTCCCGGCAGTGGGCCGGTGGGCAGCATGGGGGCGGTCTTGACCCCGGGCCGCTCCGTGGCCCTGGATCAAACGCTGTTCCCCCTGGGCGGCCTCTATTTCCTGCAGACGGAACGGCCGGTGGATAGCCCCGATGTCCCGCCCCTGTGGCAGCCCCTGAACCGTTTTGTGCTCCACCAGGACACGGGCGCCGCCATCAACGGGGGAAAGAGGCTTGACTTTTTCTGGGGGAGCGGCGACTATCCGGAGAGGGCCGCCGGTCTGATGAAGCAACCGGGGCGCTTCTATTTGCTGATGCTGAAGAAGGGGCTCGGCGGCTGGTGACCCTTCGCCTGGCCTCGTCCCTGCTTGAACCCCTGACCGTATGGAGGTAATGGATGAAACAGTCGGAAATCGATTATTGGATCAGTGCCATGCTGGCCAACCAGGGTAATGTCTCCGACCTTAATGTCACGGTGGGCAAGCCCTTGCAGGTGGAGATCTCCGGGGTCTTGACCCCGGTGACAGTCTCCCCCGAGGTCAGGACCTTGACCCCCTTCCAGACCGAGGTCTTTGCCTTAAACGTCATCGGCGCCAATAGGCGGTTGTTGGACGACTTGGCCCGCAACGGCTCCTGCGACCTCTCCTACTCCCTGGGCGACAAGGCCAGATTCCGGGTCAACATCTTCTCGCAAAAGGGCAATCTCTCCACTGTACTTCGCATCCTGCCCACCCAGATCCCCACCATCGAAAGCCTCAACCTGCCCCCGGTCTTCTACCAGATGCCCAAGGAGTTGAACGGCTTTATCCTGGTCACCGGCTCCACCGGTTCGGGAAAGTCCACCACCCTGGCGGCACTGTTGCGGCAGATCAACAGCGAACGGCCCATCCATGTGGTCACCCTGGAAGACCCCATCGAGTTCGAGCACCAGCACATCCAGGCCACCTTCAACCAGCGGGAGTTGGGCAATGACTTCGACTCCTTTGCCAATGGGCTGCGGGCTGCCCTCCGGCAGGCCCCCAAGGTGATCCTGGTGGGCGAGATGCGGGACCGGGAGACCATGGAGATCGGGTTGACCGCCGCCGAGACCGGGCATCTGGTGATGAGCACCCTGCATACCGTGGACGCGGGCCAGGCCATCAACCGCTGTCTTGGCATGTTTGATAAGGACGAACAGATCCAGATTCGCTACCGCTTGGTGGACACCATCCGTTGGGTGGTGGGTCAGCGTCTGCTCCCCAAGGTGGGGGGAGGACGGGTGGCCGCCCTGGAGGTACTGCGCCGGAATCTGCGCGTCAGCGACGCCATCTTGAACGGCGAGTCCGAGGGTAAGACCTTCTACGACATCATCGAAGATGGTCATGCCCTGGGGATGCAGACCTTTGATCAGCACATTTTGGAGCTCTTCCAGCAGGGCAAGATCACCGAGGAGACGGCCATGGGCTACTGCACCAGGAAGAGCGCGGTGAATCGAGGCCTGGACCAGATCAAGGCCGCCAAGGGCGAGGAGACCACCGCCATCAAAGGGCTGGCCATGGATCAAGAGGAAGTTGATCCCTATGCGGGTTTCCGGTAATTTGGAGTCAAGGAGATGACCATGATCAGCCAATGTCCCCATTGCCACAAGGCACTGCAGTTCAGCCCGGCCCAGCAGGAGAAGATCGATCAGGCCCTGGCCAACCTCAAGGCCGGGACCTTGAAACTGGGGTGTCCCCATTGCCGTAAACCGATCAACTTGAAGGCCGACGGCTCTCTCCAGGAGGAGGCGGCACCACCCTCGGCAGCCGCCCAGACCACGACCCATGGCGCCGTGACTCCACCGGGGTACCCGGACATCAGCTGGCTGGCCCAAGGGATCTACAGCGAGCAGGAGGTGTTGTCCGAGGCACCCAAGGGTTTGATCCTCATGGCCGGGGGCCGGGAGCGGGAGGCGGTGGCCAAGGCCCTGAGCGAACGGGGCTACCAGACCGAATTTCCCGAGTCGGCCAGCGACGCCCTGGTGCAGATGCGCTTCGGTACCTATGCCGTGGTGGTGCTTCACGATGAGTTTGACGGCTCTCTCCGCCAATCGTGCTTTCACCGGGAGATGTCCGCCCTGCCCATGGACCGGCGGCGCTCCATCTTCTATGCCTTGATCGGTAAACAGTGGCATACCCTCTACAACATGGAGGCCTTGGCCCATAGCGCCAACGTGGTGGTCAACGAGGCCGAGGTCGCCCATTTTGACATCATCCTCAAAAAGGGGTTGCTTGAGCAACTGGAGCTGTTCGGCCCCTATGTCGAGGCCATCAAACGCAAGGTTGTGGGGTGATGGGGGTGGGGGGAGCGCAGACCATGAACGGCTGTTGTGTCTCTTCCCGCTCCCGGCTGCCCCTGGTCAGGAGTAACGGTGTATAAGCGATTTTTCGGCATTGAGGCCAACCCCTTTTCCATCGCCCCGGACCCGCACTTTCTGTTCATGAGTGATGGCCATCGGGAGGCCCTGGCCCATCTGCGCTATGGCCTGGGGGAGGGTGGCGGCTTTGTCCTCCTGACCGGCGAAATCGGCACCGGCAAGACCACGGTCTGCCGCTGTATCCTGGAGCAGATCCCGGAGGACACCACCGTTGCCTTTGTCTTGAATCCCAGGCTTTCGGGCCTGGAACTCTTAGCCACCATCTGTGACGAGTTGGGGATTGACTATCCGGCCATCAGCGGCATGAAGATCCTGATCGATCGCCTTAACGCCTATCTGTTGGCGGCCCATAGCCAGGGGCGGCGGACCGTGCTCATCATTGACGAGGCCCAGAACCTCTGTCATGAGGTCCTGGAGCAGATTCGGCTGCTCACCAACCTGGAGACCAACCAGCAGCGCCTGTTGCAGATCATCCTCCTCGGTCAACCCGAGCTTCAGGAGATGCTGGCCCAGCCGGAGCTGAGGCAGTTGTCCCAACGGATTGCGGCCCGCCACCACCTGGGGCCGCTGACCGCTGGGGAGACCGCCGCCTATATCCGTCACCGGCTCGCCGTGGCCGGGATGGAGCAGGCGGTCTTTGCCCCCACGGCCTTGGGCGAGGTCTTTCGTCTGAGTTGCGGGACCCCGCGGATGATCAACCTGATCTGTGATCGTGCCCTGTTGGGTGCCTTTGGCAAGGGGGTGCGGCGGGTGGATCGCGCCATGGTGCGGGCGGCGGGCCGGCAGGTCTTCGGTCCCAAGGTGGGCACCCGGCTTGCCCTGGTGCCCACCTGGGTCGTGATGGCGGTGACGGTGGCGGTCTGCCTGCTGATCGTGGCCGGGATCAGGTGGTTGGATGCGGCTGGCGGCTGAGGAAGGCCGTATTGGTCCGCCACCGTAACATATTGAAATTACATTGGCAGATGGTCAGCTGCATGACTTTTTGCGATTTCATCAAATTTGAGCTGAACAGGGTGGTGCGAGATGTCCTATATCCTTGATGCGATTAAAAAGGCGGATCAAAAGAGAAAGCTGGGGACGGTGCCGGACGTGCATACGGTCCATGAGCTGCCCATTGCCGAGAGCAGACGGCCCGGCTGGCTCTATGGGCTCGCGATTGTCCTACTTTTGAATGCGGTGGGGATCGGTTGGTGGCTGTGGCCCGCGGGGTCGAGCAAGCAGCCGGTCACCCCGGCGGAGAAGGTGGCGACCGTGCCGGGGGCAGCAGCGACTAAGCCGCCTCTCACCCC